>Ga0099364_10000062_pt1 | contig 164759 bp, 156 predicted proteins | sample TergutTh196P3_FD_73070 | JGI IMG/M metagenome (GOLD analysis project Ga0099364, IMG submission 73070) | Microcerotermes parvus P3 segment gut microbial communities from Pointe-Noire, Republic of the Congo - Th196 P3 | ecosystem: Host-associated > Arthropoda: Insects > Digestive system > Gut ... | reverse complement strand
ACCGCAAGGCGAAAGGCGCTGGGGTCTACTCTAACAAGAAAGCCTGTAAAATCTGCCCGCATACAAAGGATTGCAAGAATTACGACAAGGAGCTGCTGGTTTTGATGCGACCGTCGGATTTTAAAAAAGATTATGACACTGACGGCTTGCGGGTAAAACAAATAACTTACAAGCCAGACAAGAAACTGCTGAAGAAGAGGAAAGAGATTGTAGAACACCCCTTTGGCACGATTAAACGAAGTATGAACTCTGCGTACTGCTTACTGAAGGGTATCCAAAAAGTGCGAGGGGAATTTGCGCTGACGTTCCTAGTGTACAATATGAAAAGGGCTATCAACATTTTGGGAATTGATGAGATACTCAAGGCTATATAGTGCGATATTCATCAGCTTTTCTTGATTTTCGTTTCCTTAGGTTGCTGAATTGTATTTTTACGTTCATCCATGTTCGGGGGCTTCTTTTTCTAGCCTTACCAAATCGAGTTTTGGTACATCCTAGAGCGATAGCGAAGGATCTTGCTACACCATAATACGGTATAATAGGATCTTTCGCTTCGCTCAAGATGACACTGTTAGTGCTTACGAAATACCCCATGACAAGTAACGCAAAAAGTATTATGCTCATGACTAGCTGCTTTGCATAAAGCATGGTATACTATAGTTATTAATTCGATAATAATCTGTTATAGTATGAAAGGGTAGGTAACAATGAGTAAATCGAAAGTATATCTTGTTGCATCGGAAGATAGGAAAACTGGAGCGGAGCGTTGTCTTGCATATTGGGACGCTCTAGATTATACCGGTAAGCAAGTGTATGTAAAACCGAATTTCAATACCGCAGACCCTGCTCCCGGGTCAACTCACAATGACACATTGGAAACGATTTTAGCTGCAGTTCGAGCAGCAAATCCGAAAAAAATCATTCTAGGTGAAAGAAGCGGTCCTGCCGTAGTTGCGGAAGTCTATGCGGTAAAAAACATTGCACAATTATGCGAAAAATATGATGCAGAATTTTTGAATTTGGAAAATATCTCAAAGGATGACTGGGTAAAAATCGAAGGCGACGACTTCCATTGGCAAGGTGGATTGGAAGTCCCGCGAGCTTTGGTCGAATCCGATATTGTGGTTGGAATGTGTTGTTTGAAAACCCATGGATTTGGAGGTATATATTCAAATTCGTTGAAATTGGCTGTTGGACTTACGCCAAAGGATATGATGAAACTCCACGGTTCTCCAAATATTAGAAAAATGATAGCGGAAATCAACGTTGCATATACGCCTGATTTTATTATTAGCGACGCCGTTGAGGTGTTTACCGATGGTGGACCCATGGATGGTAAAAGAAATAGTGCAAATGTAACTTTCATCGGAAACGATCGCATAGCTCTCGATGGAGCAGGCTTGGCATTATTGAAAAGCTTAGGTTCAAATGCTGCCATTATGGATACGCCCATATTCCAACAGGAACAAATCTCACGAGCAGTGGAACTCGGTTTAGGTGTCACTTCTGCTGAAGATATTGAATTAGTCACAGACGATGAAGCCAGCGAAGCAGTAGCCGAAAAAATCCGCGAATTTTTGATATAGTGAACGTGGGGACGGTTCTTTTAATAGCTTTAAGCGTTCAATGCGTTCATACCAGCGTTTGCTATCTGCTGGTGATGATATAGCTGTTCCAAGGGCTGTTTTTTGCGAACTATATATTAACATATCAAGGTATTCGGGTAGCAGCGGGTCTTTTTTAGCTGATAAAACGAGCAATAGCTTACCATCGGGTTCGGAGAGAACACGGTGAACACGGGGACGGTTCTTTTGTTCATTTTTGAACAAAAGAACCGTCCCTTCGTTCACGTGAACAAAAGAACCGTCCCCGTGTTCACTCGGTGAGACTAGCATGATGGTATAGAGTTTGTTTCTTTCTTTGACTAAAGTGGCATCGTGGATGATGTAGGTGAAATTATCTAGCCATGGGCATAGTATGTCTAGTTTACTTTGGGCTTGGATGATTAGCCTTTTGTCTTTCTCCCTTGTCCAAGGAGCAGCGGCTAGGATGTCTTTTATAGTTTCTCCACCCATGCCTGCTAATACGATGGTGTCAACATCATTTGGCTCGATACCATGAAGTCCGTCAGCTACTAAAAATGTGATTTTATCTGAGACTTCGTATTTTTTTGCTGATTCTATTGCGGAATTCAATGAATTTTTGCTGATGTCTGTGGCAATGATGCGGCTTGTCAGCTCGTTTTGCGCAAGGTAGACTGGCAAATATCCATGGTCTGTTCCAATATCAACAATGGCTGCTCCTATGGGTATGAAATTTGCAACTGCAGCAAGTCGTTTTGATAGTTTTAGTTTGATGTCAGACATCTGATGCTCCTTTGAAAAACAAAAGCGAGACGCAAATACTGCGCCTCGCTTTATTTGTTTTTGGCTAAGTGCCGATTTTACCTATTGAGAAGCGCAGTTAGCTTTTCAACAATGAGATCCACATCAACATCGTGTGCCTCGCAAGCTTCTGCGAGTGTCTCTTTGTTTGCATGTACGCAACCGAGGCAATGCATGCCAAGTTCCTGAAGGATGGGAAGTGCGTCTTCAGCGATATCGGTTTCCAATAGGTCTGCGATAACCATGTCTTTTGTAATTTGTGCCATGTTTAGTAACCTCCGCTTGATGTCTGCTCTCTGGTTTTTGCGAAACAATCACTGCAATAAACTGGCCTGTCGGTTTTGGGCTCGAAGGGGATTCTTGCCTCGCCACCGCAAGTCGCGCAAACAGCTGTGAAATATTCCCTGGGTCCGCGAGCAGCAGCTTTTCTGTTGTCGCGGCAGGTCTTGCAACGCTGCGGCTCGTTTTGGAAACCGCGCTCAGCATAGAACTCCTGCTCGCCACTAGTGAATACGAATTCTTCTCCGCATTCTTTGCAAATTAATGTCTTGTCTTCGTACATTTTCATAACCTCTCTTTTGACATAAATCGTACCCAACTAGTCGTTAGTTATTAGTTTTTAGTTAGCCGACTATGAGAAATTAGAAAATCTATAATCCACTAACCGCCAGTGACTATACTCCATTAACTATGCAGGGCCTAATATTCGCGCTTCGTATTGCAGTTTAATATACCTTTTTTATTGCAAATGATTCACGCAAATGTCAGTATATTTACTGGTGGTGTTAAAGTCAAGCATTTTTTACCAAAAAGTTTAAAAATTTCACAATTTTTTTTCATAAGCCTATTAAAGGCTTTCAAGTACGCTGATTAAATGACTTGCTTTTTCCTCTGCCAACGCTTCAGTACCAGCTTCCACCATAACTCGAATGACAGGCTCGGTACCCGATGGGCGAACCAAGACTCGACCGTCATCTGCCAGGGTTTCTTCCACCTGGGTGATGGCATCGAGGAATATTTTATTGCTCATAATGGCATCTCGTTGTTCGGCTCCGCCGGTATATCTGAAGTTTAACATTACTTGTGGAAAACTTGGAACTTCTCCCACTAGTTCAGAAACAGTTTTCCCGGAAGCTGTGAGAACATTGAGAAACTTAATGGCGGTGAGTTGCCCATCACCGGTTGTGGCATCATCGGAGAAAATAATATGCCCAGAGGTTTCACCACCTAGATTGCACCCTTTTTCTTGCATCATTTCCAATACATACCTATCACCGGTTTGTGCGCGTAAGAAGTCAAATCCATTGTCCCTGGCGAATATGCTCATCCCAGAATTGGAATTGACAGTACCTACGATGGCATTACCTTTCAATGTACCAGATGCTAGCATATCCCTAGCTATGACCGCAAGGATTTTATCTCCATCAACGACTTCGCCCTTTTCATCGACGATTAGACATCTGTCGGCATCACCATCAAAGGCGAAGCCAATGTCGAAAGAGCCTTTTAGGACATATTCTTGTAGAACATCAATATGGGTAGAACCGCAGTTTTCGTTGATGTTTATTCCATCTGGTTCGTCAGCGAGAACCTCAAATTTTGCTTCGAGTCCACGGAATAGAGCACGAGCGGTTTCATATGATGAGCCGTTGGCGCAGTCGAGGGCGATTTTTCCTGGGTATTGACCCTTTGAAGCAGCTGTAAGGGATTTAACATATTCATCAGTCCAATATACATGATTGCCCGAAATTCTACCTAAGTCAGCACCGGTTCTTTTATACACTTCGCTGTCATCATCAATGAGTTGCTCAATGCGTTCTTCCAGTGCATCTGATAGCTTGAATCCATTTGAGCCAAAAATCTTTATACCATTGTTTTCAAATGTGTTGTGTGAAGCTGTGATTGCTACCCCTGCGCTTGCCTTTGTCACCACCGTTAGATAGGCAACAGCTGGTGTGGGTAATACGCCAAGGAGTGTTACATCGGCTCCAGCACTGCTGAGACCTGCTGAAAAAGCAGCTTCTAGCATGTCGCATGAAATGCGGGTGTCTCTGGCTATGAGCACTCGCGAGCGTTCGTTGTTGCCAAGGGCTAGTACCGTTGCCGCTGCGCGACCTGCTTTGAAAGCAAGCTCGGCATCAAGCTCTGCTCCCGCTACCCCGCGTATTCCATCTGTTCCAAAATATTTCCCCATTTTATTCGTCTCCTTGTAATCTGTTTATATAGTTACGAAAGTGCTTCGTATTATGTGATTTTGAATTGTAATTGCTTGTATATTTTAACAAATTGACATTTGCTCTTGACCTGTGAAGGCGATTCCCAAATGTTCATAAGCTTTTTTTGTAACGCAACGACCTCTGGGGGTTCTTGTTAAATAACCCTGTTGCATGAGAAAAGGCTCATAGACATCCTCAATGGTTATAGCTTCTTCGTTTACAGTGGCTGCGATTGTTTCCAGTCCAACTGGACCACCACCGTAGTTTTCTATTATGCTTTTGAGCAAGCGTCTGTCAATGGCATCTAGCCCGCTGTTGTCGATTTCCAGTCGAGTCAGGGCAGTATTTGCAGCTTCGTATGTGATAGTTCCATCTCCGATGACCTCGGCAAAGTCTCTAACTCGTCTTAATAGGCGGTTTGCTATACGAGGGGTACCTCTGCTGCGAGAAGCGATTTCATAAGCTCCGTCCTCTTCAACTGGAATGGAAAGAAGCCCTGCCGATCTTTTTATTATCAGCTGCAATTCCTCAGCTGAGTATAGGTCGAGCTTTAGGTCAATGCCAAATCTATCTCGCAGTGGAGAAGATAGCTGTCCGGCGCGAGTCGTGGCGCCAACTAAAGTGAAATTTTTCAGCTCAATGCAAATTGAAGTTGCAGAAGGTCCTTGCCCAATGATGATATCGATATGTTTGTCTTCCATAGCAGGGTATAGTATTTCTTCAACAGCTCTATTTATTCTATGAATCTCGTCAATGAAAAGCACATCATTCTCGTTGAGATTTGTGAGAAGCGCGGCGAGATCCCGAGGTTTCTCTATTGCTGGTCCCGAGGTTTTTCGTAATGCGCTACCCATTTCGTTTGCTATAATAGCTGCCAGTGTAGTTTTGCCAAGCCCAGGAGGACCGTGGAGTAAAACATGATCTAGGGGCTCATTCCTACGGCGAGCTCCCTCAATAAATATGGCAAGGTTGCTTTTCACTTTGTCTTGACCAATAAAATCAGTATCAGCCAAAGTCTGCGGACGCAAATTCCCCTCACTGGCATCCTCACTGATAAAAGAAGCGGAAAGAATAGCTCCAGTTTCGTCTTCTATTATGGATTCATCGGAGAATTGTATACTCATGAGACTCCTTTTTTCAATTAATGATGAATAATTAATAATTAATAATGAATAATTAACAATGAACGATTAACAATTAACAATGAACGATTAACAATGAACAATGAACAATGAACAATTAACTGTAATCGATTAACGATTGTGGATTTTTTAGATTCGGGCAAATTGCCATTTACCCCTACATTAATGATTCCTAACTCCTAACTCCTAACTCCTAATTCCTCATTCCTAATTCTTTAATACTTCGCGGATTATTTCTTCTGTTGTTAGGGTTGCGATGTCTATGGAGCGGAGGGCTGCTGATATTTCGCTTTGGCTGTAGCCTAGTACGGCTAGGGCTGCTGCTGCGTCTCGTTGTTTAATGCCAGGAGGTATATCTACCGGGCTTGCTGGACTGTCCATTTGGCTGGTGGAGACATCGGGTATCAGGCTGTCTTTGCTTACCTTGTCTTTTAGTTCCAGAATAATCCGTTGGGCAAGTCTTTTTCCGATTCCTGGGGCAACAGTTAGAGCGGTTTCGTCTTCGTTGATGACGGATAGAGCGAAGGACTCGGGAGTTTGTGAGGATAGGATGGAAAGAGCGGCTTTTGGACCAACGCCGGAAACGCCAAGAAGATGAACAAAGCAACGCTTTTCGCTGAGGTCATAGAATCCATATATATCAAAAGCATCTTCTTTTATATGACAATATGTGTAAAGCTTCGCTGTTTTATCGATTTCTAAGCGAGATAGGGTTTTTGTTGTAATCATACAGGAGTAGCCTGCTCCGCTGATATCGATGACGCATAGAGACTGCTCAAGTATGGTTATTTTTCCTTCTAAATAGTAGAACATTCTTCTCCTCCATCGATGTTCATTAAGGAGTTGGCATATCGTCCGTGACATATTGCCACAGCAAGGGCATCGGCAGCATCGTCTGGTTGGGGTGGCTGGGGCATGGAAAGCAAGCGTTGCACCATATCAATGACTTGCTTTTTTGTTGCATGACCATATCCAACAACTGCTTTTTTAACTTGGAGGGGGGTGTATTCGAACATTGGAATGCCAAGGGTTTCTCCAGCTAGAATAACAGCGGCGCGACCGTGGGCAACGGAAATGACAGTCTTGTGGTTTGTGTTGAAAAAAAGCTCTTCGACAGCGATTGCATCTGGCGAGAACATATCAATGAGCTGGGATATGTCTCTGTTTATCTGGGATAGTCTAAGTGCGAGGCGAGTCCCTGCAGGGGTTTTTATTATGCCATGGGAGATCTGCTTTGGAATCCCACCAGCTTCGCTGATTATCCCAAATCCGACTGTTGCGACCCCAGGGTCAATACCCAGTATTATCATTTGAATCCCCTTGACATTATCTATCCATTGAGCTAAAATTATATTAGTTTATGCGTGAGGCGCAGTACGCTGTTTTCGCTGGTTTCACTCTTGTTTATTCTGGCTTATTTTATATATAGCTACTGTGTTGCCGATTAAATACAACAAACTGCATTTTTGCTACGTGCATTATACTAGCAATAGATACAACATTGCAAGTATTTTTGATTACCAGCGTATTAATAACAAAACGGAGGATCCACAAATGTTGGAACTTAAAAATGTCAATGTCTCAGTAAAAGACGGAAATGGGGATAATGTTGACATCCTCAAAGATATCAACTTAACCCTTGAGAATAATAAAATCTATGTGGTAACAGGTCCCAATGGTGGAGGTAAGACATCCCTTGCCAAGGCGATAATCGGTATATACCCAGTGACAGGGGGTTCTGTCACCCTTGATGGCGAGGAGTTGTCGGATAAATCCATCACCCAGAGAGCAGAAATGGGTGTGGGCTATGCATTCCAAGCACCAACAAGGTTCAAAGGACTTAAAGTACGTGAGTTTTTGACCATCGCCGCAGGAACCGATGATGAAGCTTTACTCTTTGCGCTCCTTGTGGATGTGGGGCTTTGCGCTCAAGACTACATAGACAGGGAAATGAACTCGGGCTTTTCCGGAGGAGAGTTGAAACGTATCGAAATTGCCAGCATTCTCGCTCGCAAATTAAAAGTAGCTGTATTTGATGAGCCAGAAGCGGGCATCGACCTTTGGAGTTTTCAAAAACTCACAGAAACTTTTAGAAGACTCAACGAAACAAACGACACGACGATTGTTATCATTTCCCATCAAGAGCGAATCCTAAGACTAGCAGATGAGGTTATAGTTATTGCAGGAGGAACAGTTTCGGAAATAACCAATCCTGATAAAATCCTCGGTGAAATTGAACTTGAAGACCCCGATTGCAAACTTTGTCCAAAATGCTCTGAGAGATCCTTGTTGAGTGGTGTTAACGAAGAATATGGGGTCAGGGTATAGTACGCTTCGTTTATGCAAGGTAAATTTTAAATAGTTACGATATGATATGGCATGGCAAAGCATGGCATATCATGGCATGGCATAGCATAGCACAGCATAGCATAGCATAGCATAGCATAGCATGGCATAGCATAGCACAGTTCTAAGTGGAACTCGCTCTATGAGCATATATTTTATTTCCGGATTGTCCGGGTTAGGAGTAAGTAATAAATGTCGTCTTTGACAGATATAGATAAAAGGCTACTAAAGGAAGTAGCTGATTTACACGAAATTCCCCAAGGAGCATATAATATAAGGAAAAACGGCGAAGGCTTATCGAGAAAAACCACCGATAACATCGACATAATCACGAAAACAGACAAACCAGGCATCGATGTAATTGTAAAAGCAGGTACAAAAAATGAGAGCGTGCATATCCCCGTCATACTCTCGCAGGGGATGGAGGATCTTGTTTACAATACCTTTGAAATTGGTGAAGATGCTGATGTTACCATTGTTGCTGGCTGCGGTATCCATAATGGAACTGGTGAAAAAGCAGGACATGATGGTGTCCACGAGTTTTTCCTCAGGCGTGGCTCTAGGATGAAGTATGTGGAAAAGCATTATGGTGAGGGTAATGGTAAGGGTCAGCGAATTTTGAATCCCACCACAATCATCGAAGTAGGTGAAGATGCCACCGCTGAAATTGAAATGCTTCAAATGAAAGGCGTGGATTTCGCAAAACGAGACACCATAGTTAGGCTTCATAAAAACGCTAGGCTTATTGTGACAGAGAGGTTGCTCACATATCTAAAACAAGAGGCTGTTTCCATTATCACTGTGGAGCTTTTGGGAGAAGGCTCTTCTGCCCAAGTAATTTCTCGCTCGGTTGCTCAAAACGAGTCGAAACAGGTGTTTCATTTAAATATGCGCGGTCATTGCGAATGCAAAGGGCATATCCAATGCGATTCCATAATCATGCACAATGCTCAAGTTTCCGCAATCCCCGAAATTTCCGCTCTAGACGAGGGAGCCGAGCTAATCCACGAAGCCGCAATCGGCAGAATAGCCTCAGAACAACTAATGAAACTAATGAGCCTAGGCCTAACAGAATCCCAAGCCGAAGAAACCATACTACAGGGATTTCTTAAATAATTAATGATTAATGATTAATGATGAATAATGAATAATTATTTCAATGAACAGTTACTTCAATGAACAATTATTTCAATTAACAATGAACAATTAACAATGAACAATTGGGTGGAGTGAGGGATTTTTCCTATCACATTTTTTGCTGAGGTTGTCGTTTTCTTGTCTAATGTTTATATGAATATTGCAGAATAAAACAAATCACGATTAAGTCAATCGTGATTTGCTTTTTCTAAAAGAGATTTAATTGTTAATTGTTCATTGTTCATTATTCATTGTTCATTATTCATTGTTCATTATTAATTGACTAAAAGATTCGGTAAATACATGACCAAAGGTGGAAAGGCTACTAGGATTGTTATGCAGATTAGGATGCAGAACAAGAAGGGCCAGACTCCTTTGAAGATTGCTTCTAGGGGGACATCCTTGGCTATGCCTTTAATGATGTACACATTCATTCCCACGGGTGGTGTTATAACACCCATGGCGACTACCAGGACGACGACGACACCGAACCAAATTGGATCGTAGCCCAATGTGTCAACGACAACGGGGTAAAAAATCGGCACAGTGAGCAAAACTAAAGCGAGCGCATCGATGAAGCAGCCTAGAATCATGTATATGATTACTACCACACCAAAAATAGCGTAGGGATGCAGGGGGAGAGAGGATGACCACTCCGCCAATAGTGTTGGTATTCTTGAAATTGCCATGAAACGTCCGAATATGACCGCTCCGGCGATGAGCATCATTATCATCGCCGTTGTTTTAGTTGTATCTGATAGGGAAAGCTTCAGCTTTGTGAAATTCATTTTTTTCCGTAGAGCTGTTATGACCAGAACCCCACCTGCTCCAATGGCACCCGCTTCAGTGGGGGTGAACCAACCGAAGAACAGACCGCCGATGGATAATGAGAATATGATAAGGGTCTCACCTAAGCCGTCTTTCAGTGATAAAACCCGCTCTTTCCAACTTGCCTTAGGACCTTTGGGACCGAGGGCATTGTTTCGTTTAGTAAGTATCAATATGGCTGCTATGTAGAGGCACATGAGCATGATGCCTGGAATTATACCCGCAATGAAAAGCTTGCCGATGGATTGACCAGTTGACATTCCATAAACTATGAACACCACACTGGGAGGGATCAAAGCGGCAAGGGCTCCACCTGCTGCGATGCTGGCTGTGGACAATGTATCGTCATATCCATATTTTTTCATTTCAGGAAGGGCGATTGCTCCCATTGTGGCAGCTGTCGCAGTATTGGAACCGCAAACAGCACCGAATATGGCACAGGCAATCTGACTGGCAACAGCAAGTCCACCTGGCACATGACCAATCATTTTATATGCAAAAACATACAAACTTGTTCCTATGCCAGAGTGATACGCCAGATAGCCCATCCACACATACATTGCTATGACGCTCAATGAATGGGATGTGAAAGCGTTGTAAATTTCTGTTACCACCATGTGTAATGCAGCTGATGGCGAGGTTAGGACAGCAAAGCCTGCAAAACCGGTCAAAACCATGGCAAAGGATATGGGCATTTTCAATGCAATCAGTACAAAAAATGCAAACAGTCCTACAAGACCAATAGTTGATGCGCTCATGATGCATTCCTCCTATCAGTTGCTTTGAAGGATAGGATAAGCACTGATACCAGTACCAAACAGAGGGATAGTAAACCGAAAGCCATAATAAAGATGAAAGGATAAACTGGAAATTGTGCTGTGGAAGATATCCGACCGGCTCTATATGAGGAAATGCCAAGTTGGAACATTCGTTGACAAATTGGCAGCCATACCGCCAGAGACACAAGATTGACTATTACACTTAAAGCGTTTTGCCAGAATGTGCTAAGGCGATCTGTTAGGATACTGACTGCAATATGCCCATCTCCCAGTGTGCATTGTGGCTGAGCAAGCCCTATGCCTGTGGCTGTTAAAAGTCCCACCAAATCATATGCTCCGATTATTGCTGTTGAAAAGAGCTTGCGCATGATGACATTGACCACAACAAGACTCATTACAGAAAAGAAGCATATCCCAGCTGCTTTGTCTGTTATCGATGATAGCTTTTTGATAAAAGTCTCCATTATTTGATACTCCGTTTCCGTGGATATAGGTCAAGATAAATGCGGGCAGGTTGGGATGCGAGTGAGGATGCGGGGACGGTTCATTGTCTTTTTCCGCATCCTGCTAAATGATTGAAACCCTAATTATATGTATTTGCTAATTCCTTGACTGTATCTATAATTTCATTGCCATTAAAACCTTGGGCATCCATCCTTGCGGCGAAATCGTCAAGTATAGGCTCAATGAGATCGATCCAAAGCTGCGCTTCTTCCGCATCCAATTCTATGAGTTCCAGTCCTTTTTCTTCCAGAGCATAGGACAGAGCTTCTTCATTTTGTTTATCCCAGAGACTGCAGGCGACTTCCTCAAAGAATCTTTCGTTTATATCAAGGATTATTGCCTGGTCTTCGGGGCTGATTTCGTTCCATTTGTCTGTATTCATGGTGAAAAAGAACAAAGTATTGTAGAGGAAAGGTGTCAATGTGATGTAATTGGTTACATCAGCCTGTCCCCAGCCTTTCAGAACTTCCAATGGGCTGAGGTTGCCCCTCACGACTCCTTTTGAAATTGCTTCATATGCTTCTGCCTGTGACATGGCAACGGGCATCGCACCCAGGGTGCTTAGTGTTGTTGCACTGAGTCCTGTTGCTCTAATTTCGAATCCTTGAAGATCGGAGAGTTCCCTTACTGGTGTTCTTGTGAATAAATGTCCAGGACCCGTTGTGAATATCATGAACATTGTTGTGTCTTGGATCTCCGCTGGATTGAGCAATTTTGCTCCTTCCCAAGCGACCCTAGATGCGGCTTCGGAAGTGTTATATACAATACCGGGTAGCTCAAAGACTTCCATTATGGGAAACTGCCCCCTGGTGTAGGAAAAACAGGACAAGCCAATGTCTGCAACGCCTTGCTTGACTCCCTCATAGATGGCATCTGCTTGTGCTAGTATCTCTCCAGGATAGCTAGTGACGATGATTCTACCATCTGTTGCTTCTTTTATAGCTTCCGCCCAGGGGATGACTAAATCTGTTTCTGCAGGATGATTTGCGGGCCAGAAATGTGCAAGACGCAGTTCGATGACATCAACGCTGTTGTCGTCGCCACCGCCCGATGAGCAGGCTGTTGCGATGGACATGATAATCGCACTAAAGACTATCATTGCTAAGATTCTTGTGATTTTTGTGTTTCTTTTCATGGTATATTGCCTCACTTTTTATATTTTTGGGGCAAACAAAAACGCCCCGGGACATTTGTCCGAGGGCGGGTTATAACCGCGGTACCACCTCAGTTCCATGCAGCTTCGCAGACTGCATGCTCATAGAGTACAAGTGTTTTCAGCATGATTATCGATTGCTAGTTGTGAATTAACTGGCATATTTGCAAGTTTGTTTTACAAGCAAGCTGTCTCATATGACACCGATATACTCCTGCGCTATAACGGGCGCCCCCGTCGCATCCTAGAGCGGCGATATATCCGTCACCGCTTTCAGAACGCAGCTCTTGGGATGTATTCGCTCATAGCATCCCCATCGGCTTTCACCAACCGCCGACTCTCTGACAGGATTATCTAAAAGCTACTTATTCCCAGTCATCGCCTGTGTACTTTAGGATTTTAAAGCACTAAAGCGCAAATGTCAATTGGGCAATATAACCAAAAATGTTTATGAATAGAATGTAAACAATATCAAAATTATACTATAAACTTAGTAATATTGTTGACTTATTAGAGTGACAATGTTACGATACAATCGTTAGTTGTAAAACAAAACAAATTATCAGAAAGAATGGTGAAAACAATGAAGAAATCAACAGTATTATTGTTTGTATTAGTGAAAGAATTCAATATTATTTAACTACAATTCAAAATATAGTTTAATGATGCTTATACCGATACAAAACAGAAAGATTGGTGAAATGCTATGAAAAGAGTATTTATTAGGTTATCATATGTTTTGGCGGTAATTGTTATCTTATTAGGGCTGATGACTATATCTTCCGCTGCTGCGACTCCTGAGTATGGATCGCTGAGTCGGGGGGATGTAGTCTATTGGCTCTATAACACATTATCGTCAACGGATAATGGTGAGATTGAGGCTGTTTTCACCGATACCGATGGTAAGTTTTACGCTGACGCAGCAAACTGGGCTCTGAGCATGGGATATGTGAACGGAGTTGATCAGGGCATCTTTGCTGGAGACAGAGTTATTACCCGTATGGAACTCGCTGTGATATTTGTCCGCATAGCGATGCTTGCAGTCAATGATTTTTCGGAATTGAGCTATCGTGATTTAAGCAACTATTCCGATGTTCATGCAATTCCAGATTGGGCGCATCAAAGCGTAGCTATTGCCTTGGAATACGAAATTATAGAAGCGAGTGATAAACGAATCGATTCGACAGGTTATGTCGATTACAACACTGTTTTAAATGCACTTAGTGCTGTTAGAGCAATCGGAAATCGTAATATATTGAGTGACATCACATCATACCATGGTGCATATTTCCGAAATACTGACAATAATTCTATTTTACGTTTGGGTATGCATATGAACGATGTAAGTGGAGCGGTAGGAATCGACGTGAAAAACTGGAGTGCTGTTGGTAATGAGGACCTATATATTTACATCATGCGGAGCAGAGTCGTATCAATGCATATATCTACCGATGATTGGATATGGAACGATTCTGTACAAATTGGTATGTTGCAGTCTGAAGTGGAAGAAATCCTAGGGGAACCTTTGCCGCCGCTTGAACCTTATGGGTTTCCAATGGGCTTGCCTTTTTACTATTTGCTAGATGCTGATGGAAATGCGGTCCAAAGCGATGCAGAGTATTCATATTCGCTGGAAGTTTTATATGATGACAACAGCTTAGTTTCTGATATAAACCTATCCGTTACGGCTAATGCTACTTTTATGCCAGAAGCAAACAGGCGTATTTTTATAAACACCGCGCTTCTTTCCCATAATCAAGGGCATGGAGATGAAGTGATTGTAATTAACCCGGATTATGGTACCGTGTTTGAAGCGAGGCATTACGGCGAAAAGGAATTCATTATTACAGATAGTGCGGACAATGTGATGTTTAGCCATTATGGCAGTTTTAATGGTCGAATACTGATGCGCGATATCCCCGCTGATGGAGTTATAAACATAAGCGCAGATGGATACTGGGAGCTTTCGACGTTGAATATCCAAGCATTTGGACAGTATCTATATTCAGGTAATGGGAATTTTGTATTTTGGAATCGAATAAACCCCATGAACGATGCATCTGCAAAAAAACTAGCCTTTACCCATTACGGTTTGGGAGAGTTTACTCTAAACTATGTGAATGTTTACCCGCAGAGCGATCAAGAGGTTGTTGAAATTTTAGCTGAAGGAACTGGATATCAGACTGTTATACTTGAAATACACCCATATCAACCGATGCTTGTATACTGTTTCGAAGTCATAAGCGATGGAAGATGGTCTTTTGAATTGGTTGAGTAAAAGCAAAGGTTTATTTTCGATATAAGACACAAATAGAGTCCGCGATTGATGCTTTGCAATTAATCGCGGACTTATTGTCTACTAGCCTTGACTAGCAACCATAATATATAAGATACTTAAAATAATTTTTGCGAAATATGGTATACTGGATAGAATTTGTGCTATAATGGTTTGCGCTGATTCGATAGTTGATTCCGAATTTGATCGGATGTTTATATAGGTGAGTTTATGCTGGAACTATTATCACCTGCAGGGTCGCCCGAGGGGGTGATTGCTGCTGTACAAAATGGAGCTGATGGGATATATCTTCGCATCGGCGGATTTGTTTTCAATGATAAGGCAAGCAATTTTACCCAGGATGAGTTTGGAAGAGCGATTGAGTATTGCCGTGTCCGGGGTGTTAAAACATATTTAGCACTTAATACTGCAGCATTTGACAATGAGCTTTCCGATATCGCTAGGCTGGCAATCGAAGCTTGTCGAAATGGCATTGATGGAATAATTGTTCAAGAGCCAGGTGTCATGCTTGCTGTGAGACGTACGGTGCCTGAGGTCTCTCTCCATGCTGGAATGGGTTTTGGCATCCATAATTTAGAGGGTGTCAGAATGGCTGCTGCCATGGGTTTCAAACGGGCGACCCTGGCTAGGGAGCTTTCCAGGAAAAAAATCGCATATATATGTAAACATGCACCAATAGATATAGAGGTCTTTGCCCATGGAGCCCAGTGCGTCAGCTATACCGGACAGTGTTACATGAGCACATTTACCAGCGGAAAAAGCGATAATAGGGGAATGTGTACAGAACCTTGCAGGCTAAATTATAATGCCGTTGGACATGGGACTAGATATCCCCTGAGCCTAAAAGATAATTGTCTCATTTCATATATAGATGATTTGGATGGACTTGGCGTAAAAGCCATCAATATCGAAGGCTTGACGCAAAGACCAGAGTACTCGGCAATGGTAACTGGAAGCTACTCAAAGGTTGTGCATAATAGAAGATTTCCTTCCCAGGATGATTTGCGAACCTTGCAAACTGTTTTTTCAAAGCAAGGTTTTACTGATGGATATTATACCGAACAGCAAGATGGAGATATGCTGGGAATGCGCGATGTGGAGGAGCGGGATGATTCCGTAATTTTCGAAACAGCACGCAAAAACTACTTAAATGGCGAATACCAAAGAATTCCAGTACGTTTTGTTGGCACGGTAAATAAAGACAAAAGGGTAAAACTAGAGGCAATTGATGATAAAAACAACAGTGCTATTTTATATGGTCCTGTACCTGAGCAAGCTTTCCACAAGGAACTAACTTTAACAACGATTCAAACACAGTTACATAAAACCTTTGGTACACCATTTCAATGTATAAGTGTAAAAGGTACAGTTGATCCAGGGCTTGCGCTACCCCTTGCTGTGTGGGACGATATGCGCCGCAAACTTTTAGCGGAAATACTGGAACAGCGCAGGGTGGTCGAAAAACGAACGATTGGCGAGTATGTTTCCAGCGAGTATAGACCTGGGCATGATGAACCACCTATTTTATCGGTTTATATCAGTAGTGTGGAGCAATTATCCAGTGAAATGCTTGAACTGGCACCCCCCATTGTCTATATACCTGTGATGGAGCTATATAATGAGACAAGTGCTTTTCGGGAAATGCTTGATAACAAAGATATAACTGTGGTTGCTGCTCTCCCCAGAGTTATACACGATAGCGAACGTAATAAAGTATCTGATATGCTGTATAGGGCACTTGCCTTGGGTGTTTCTGAAGCTCTTGTCAGCAATATTGGGCATATTCAATTTGCCAGAAGCCACGGGCTTGATATAAGAGGCGATTATGGTCTCAATGTGTACAATGGTGAGACCCTAGCGGCTTTGAGTAGCTTGGGACTTAAATCTGCCACCCTTTCCTTTGAGCTTTCTTTGGCGCAAATAGGCGATATTTCAAAGCCAATCGATACGGAAATCCTCTCATATGGACGAATTCCAATGATGATTATGCAAACATGCATTACTAAAATCGCAACAGGTGCTTGCACCTGCGATAGTTTTTCTGGCTTGGTGGATGAGCAAGGGGCTGTACTCCCAGTCTTACCTGAATTTGGCTGCAGAAACACGTTATTCAGCTCCAAAAAGCTGTTTTTGGCTGATAGGCAGCGCGCAGTATCAGCTCTAGGCTTATGGGCGCAAAGACTGATGTTCACCACAGAAAATGCTCTAGAATGTGTAGCTGTCCTAAAACGGTACATGGGCTTAAATGACTACACCCCCTCTGGTTATATGCGGGGCGTTTATTACACAGGAGTGGAATGATGAGTTAGGAATTAGGAATTAGAAGTTAGGAATGTAAGGGCAAATGGCAATTTGCCCGAATCCGTAAGAATCGACAATCGTTCATCATTAATCACAAAAGGGGTTTTGTATGGCTTTGATACTTGCTTCGGCTTCTCCTCGGCGGCGGGAATTGCTTACTATGATTGGGATTGGGGATTTTCAGGTGATTGCTGACCAATCCGATGAGCAAACTGTAGAGGGGCTTTCTCCTGAGCAGACGGTTTGTGAAATCGCCTTGGGCAAGGCTAGAAATGTTTCCCTTTTGTGTGGCGAAGATGATATAATAATTGCTGCTGATACATTGGTGTTTATTAATGACAAGGTTTTGGGTAAGCCAAGTAGCGAAGCCGAGGCAGCGAAAATGCTTAGGGAACTATCGGGTTGCAGACATAGGGTTTATACGGGAGTGGCATTGCTCCAGGGTGGTAGGGAGAGCACTTTTTCGGAAATGACGGATGTTTTCTTTCGAGAAATATCAGATGATGAAATAAATGCTTACATCGAAACTGGAGAGCCTATGGATAAAGCAGGAGCATATGGCGCACAAGGAGGCGGCGCTGTTTTTATTCAAAGGATTGAAGGTGATTTTTTCAATGTAATGGGCTTGCCGCTTTGTCGCTTGTCCATCATGCTGAAGGATTTTGGAGTATAATATTATATGAAAGCTCTGCTCACTAGGAAAACGATAATTATCGCTACCATAGCGGTGCTCATAGCAATAATAACCATTGTGTCTGTGAATGTGTATGGCAGTGGAGGTCCTATTACAGCCTTTGCATCAACTGTTTCCAGACCGTTTAGGTCTATGGCAACGACAATTGCAAGAACATTCGAGAGTATTTATAGCTCAATTTATAGATATGATGACCTCCAAAAGCGATATGATCAAGCAATCAGCGATATTTATAGGCTTCAACGAGCCCATAGGGAGACAACGGAGCTTCTCGATGAAAACAATAGACTGCGAACGCTTTTGGAGTTTAAGGAACGCCATGGTGGTCTGATATTGGAAGAAGCCATTGTACAGACCATGAGCTCAAGTAATTTTGTTTCATCTTTTACCATAAACAAAGGCTATGCAAATAGTGAAAAACCCATTGCTCGCGGAAATAGCGTCATTACTGAGTATGGGGTTCTTATTGGTAGAATTACAGAAGTAAATGCAAATACTTCAACTGTTATCAGCGTTCTTGACACGACTTTTTCTGCTGCAGCCTTCGTTGGCGAGGGAGATGGTTCTGTGACTGCCAAAGGTGATTTTGCCCTGATGAGCGAAGGTTTGCTGCTCCTTGACCATTTCGATGACGATAGAATCGTTTTACCTGGTGATACAGTTATTACTTCTGGCTCTGGCGGTATCTTTCCTGTTGGTCTTGTTATAGGCGAAGTCATCGATGTACTCAGGCACAGCACCGGAGTTGGACGATATGCCACAGTAAGACCAATGCGAGCCATTGATATGACCATAGTTGATGTATACATAGTAGTAAGCTTCGACGCAACAGGATGAGTTCATTGTTAATTGTTCATTATAAAAGGAGTTTTGGGGTTTGAAACGGTTGACTTTGCATATGCGGTGGACTTCGGCTTTGTCTATGATTTATCATGCATTGCTGCTGATGATTGTCTATTTGCTGCAGGGGATGATTTTTCCATACATTAAATTTTATGGTCTCGTTCCTTTGTTGTTACCGATTGTTAGTACGGGGGTTGCCATAAACCAGGGACGCATTGCTGGAGGCGTTGCTGGTATTTTTGCTGGTATTCTTTGTGACATGACATTCAATGAACCAGCTGGCGTGTTTACCGTCCTGCTTACCCTGACAGGGCTTTTCGTTGGGTTGCTCGCCGATACGGTGATGGCAAGGGGAATTGTGACCTACTTTATCAGTTGCGCTTTGGTGCTGGCAATTTCCGCTTTTGCCCAAATGTTTCCACTGCTGTTTTTCGAAAATACGCCATCTGCTCCTCTTATTACCATGGCAACAAGACAAACATTTTATTCCCTTGTTTATGCTTTTCCCATTTGGTTTTTTGTGCGAGCTTTAGAGAGAAGAACCCAGCGGGTACAATATAGGAGCTGACAACATGCAAAAACTATACAAACCAGTTAGGATAGGTTTCATAATCGCCATTATGGCAATTATGACAACGATTTTCGTGTCTGCATTGTATAGGCTGCAGATATATGATGATCGTCCTGAGGAATTTGAACTCCATGAAGATGCAATTATTACTCGCGTTGTGACTCTAGCTGCCGCTCGGGGTAATATTTATGACCGAAATGGGGTGCTTTTAGCATCGGGTAGACCTGCATATAATATAATGATCAATAGAGATACATTGATGAGATATCCAACTACATATAGAAACGAAGTAGCTTGGGAGCTTGTATCCTCTTGCATGGATGAGGGTATAAAATATAATGATGCATTTCCCATTACCATGGGAGCACCATTTACCTATGTCACCAATATGACATCAGACCAACGTATGAGGCTATCCAGGTATTTGGACTTCATGAAATTGGACGAAAATATCTCTGCTTCTGATTTACTCGCTTGGATGCGAGGGCATTATATGATTGATTTTATGACATCAAATGCCGAAGCTCGTTTAATAATCGGTGTTCGCTATGAGCTTGAAATAAGGGCAATCGTGACGAATCTAGCACCATATGTTTTTGCAAATGATGTTGGTTCTGATTTTGTTGCTGTACTTGAAGAGCGAGGATTACCTGGTGTTTTTATAGAGAACAGCTATGTGCGGGAATACCACACATCGAATGCTGCCCATGTACTGGGTTACCTGAGACCGATACCATCTGGACAATTGGAAAAATACATAGAAATGGGATATCCTCTAGATGCATTGGTTGGAATAGAAGGTGCTGAATTAGCCTTTGAAGAAATTTTACGGGGTATAAATGGCAGCCAGTCCATAAAAACCAATGAGAATGGAACCGTCCTTGAAACGGTGACCTATGAAGAGCCAATTCCAGGACAGCATGTTTATTTGACGATTGATATAGGTTTTCAAGTGGCTGTTGAAAACTCCTTGCGCTCCCATATTGAATCTATAAATCTAGGTAGGGACGAGACTGTGGAAAAAATACCTGGGGGGAGCGTTGTCGTCCTGGATGTGCAAACTGGAGAAGTTCTTGCTGCTGCCTCTTTTCCCACCTTCAATAGAGCCACTTTGACTCAGGATGCCATGGCATTATTTACAGATCAAAACCAACCCATGTGGAATCGAGCGATGCAGGGGCAATACAATCCTGGTTCCACTTTTAAAATGATAACTGCCCTGGCAGGATTACGCCATGGTGTTTTTTCCAGCAAATATTTTCCTGTAAACGATATTGGTGTGTATTCTGTATTATATGATGATACAGGTTCATATAGACCCTCTTGCTGGATACATCAGCAAGTTGGTTACGGACATGGCGAACTGGATTTAGTTCAAGCTCTTGAACGGTCATGCAATTATTATTTTTGTTATATTGGCGATAGGGTCCTTGGCGGCGAAGCAAGGGGAGCGGATGCAATAGCGCAGGTGGCTAGGGAATTTGGTTTAGGTCAAAGCACAGGTGTGGAAATTCCAGAAGTGTCAGGGATAATGGCAACACCTGAGTATACCAGCACTGTTCTTGGTAGAGATTGGTATAGAGCCGATACTGTTATGACTTCCTTTGGACAGGGGAACAACCAATTTACACCGATTCAACTGGCTAATTATTCTGCCACCATCGCAAATGGAGGCTTTCTTCATTCTTTGACGGTTTTGCGCAAGGTGGTAAGCTCAGATATGTCGGAATTACTCTTTATCCACGAGCCTGTTGTATTAAATGAGTTTGAAGAAAAAGAGTATTTAGAATGGATTCAAGAGGGTATGCGCGCTGTTGCCAGATCTCGAAATGGTACGGCATACTCTGTCTTTGGCGATTATCCAGTAAATGTGGCTGCCAAAACGGGTACTGTCCAGATAGAAGACCAGGATATAAATAACGGTGTTTTCATATGTTATGCTCCAGCAGAAAACCCAGAAATCGCAATTTCTGTCGTCATAGAAAAAGGCGGCTCAGGTGCCCAAGTCATGGCAATAGCAAGGACAGTACTAGATTATTACTTCGGAACGCAAATAACAGCCTTCACAGTACCATATGGGGAACTTATACCGTAATTAGTTATTTCATTATATCGAGGTGTTTATATGCGAGATAATATATTTGTCAAGGGTGCTCGGGAGAATAATTTAAAGAATATCGATGTGGAGATACCTCGAGATAAATTGGTTGTGTTGACGGGAATATCTGGAAGCGGGAAATCTTCATTGGCATTTGATACGATATATGCTGAAGGACAAAGGCGTTATGTGGAGTCTTTATCGGCATATGCCAGACAGTTTTTGGGACAAATGGAAAAACCCGATGTTGATTACATAGAAGGATTGTCTCCAGCGATTTCCATTGACCAAAAGACGACAAGCAGAAACCCACGTTCCACGGTGGGTACTGTCACTGAAATATATGATTATTTACGTTTATTATGGGCGAGAATAGGTATACCCCACTGTCCAAATTGTGGTGTCGAAATAAAGCAACAGTCTGTGGACCAAATTGTTGATAACGTTTTGGAATTGCCACAAGCCACGAGAATACAAGTTATGGCTCCTGTCATTCGCGCTCGCAAAGGAGAATACCAAAAAATTTTTGATGATGCGCGAAAAAGTGGCTATGTGCGTGTACGGGCTGATGGAATAGCATATGATTTAACCGAAGATATTAAATTAGACCGAAATAAAAATCATAATATTGAAATTGTTGTTGACCGACTTGTCATCAACGATGATATTACTCGTCGTTTGACGGATTCCATCGAAACTGCACTGGCACTGGCGGGGGGACTCTTGATTATTGATATCGTAGATGAAGGACGGGAGATGCTCTTTTCCCAGAATTATGCCTGCGAAGAATGTGGCATTTCCATGGAAGAACTGACCCCTCGATTGTTTTCCTTTAACAATCCTTACGGAGCTTGCCCGAATTGCTCTGGTTTGGGGACTCAGCTCCGCGTTGACCCGAAAATTATCATGCCGAATCCATCCATATCAATTGCCGATGGGGGAATTACAGCTTCTGGTTGGGGAAATGTGAAAAACGATGGTATTTCTAAAATGTATTTTGAAGCTTTGGCAAAAAAGTACGGCTTTAAACTTACAACACCCATAGCTCAGTTACCCGAGGAGGTTGTAGATGTCATATTATATGGCACAAAAGGAGAAAAACTGACATTATACTATGATCAGCCTCGGGGGAAAGGCACATTGGTGCAATCCTTTGAGGGGATTGTCAATAATATCGAGAGGCGGTATAAAGAAACCCAAAGTATGTCAATGCGTTGGGAGCTGGAAAGCTATATGGCACAACATCCTTGTCCAGATTGCGAAGGGCGGCGCTTGAAAAAGGAAGTGTTAGCGGTCACTGTGGGCGGTATCAATATCGCCGACCTAACGGATATGTCCATAGTTCGAGCCTTGGATTTCGTTGAAAGACTAGTCCTTTCAGAAAAAGACGAAATGATTGCCAGGCGCATTCTCAAAGAAATCATCGAGCGACTTGGCTTCTTGCGTAATGTTGGGCTGGAATATCTCACTCTGAGCCGACAAGCGGGAAGCCTATCTGGTGGCGAAAGCCAACGTATAAGGCTTGCTACGCAAATCGGCTCGTCTTTAATGGGGGTACTCTATATTCTTGATGAGCCCTCCATTGGTTTGCACCAGAGGGACAATATCAAGCTTTTGAATATGTTGAAGCAATTGCGCGATTTGGGGAACACATTATTAGTTGTGGAGCATGATGAAGAAACGATTAGAGCAGCGGATTTTATTGTGGATGTGGGACCTGGAGCTGGTTTGGGTGGCGGTGAAATCGTATGTGCTGGAACAGCCCAGGAAATCATCGATTGCGAAGCATCTATTACTGGACAATATTTAGGTAGAAAAAAGACCATTCCCATACCCACCAGCAGACGAACGGGAAATGGCAATTCCCTTGTTGTTTATGGAGCAAATGAAAACAATTTAAAGGATTTGACTGTTAAAATACCACTTGGAATTATGACCTGTGTAACAGGAGTTTCAGGTAGCGGGAAATCATCCTTGGTTAATGAGGTTATTTATAAAGCTTTGGCAGCCCAGCTTAATAGGGCTAAAGCCCGGGCGGGGAAATATGAATCCATGTCGGGGGTAGAGTACCTGGACAAAGTGATAAATATCGACCAATCACCCATCGGACGAACACCTCGTTCCAACCCGGCAACATATACTGGAGTTTTTGGCGACATCAGAGATCTTTTTGCCTCCACACCTGATTCGAAAGCGCGTGGATATGGTCCGGGAAGATTTTCCTTTAATGTGCGAGGCGGCCGCTGTGAATCATGTTCCGGAGATGGACTTATAAAAATTGAGATGCATTTTTTACCCGATATTTATGTGCCCTGCGAAGTATGCAAGGGTAAGAGATATAACAGGGAAACCCTTGAAGTGCGATATAAAGGGAAAAACATATCAGAGGTTCTTGACATGACTGTTGACGAAGCCTTGTTGTTTTTTGAAAACCTGCCAAGAATCAGAACAAAACTCACAACTTTAGTTGATGTGGGTCTTGGTTATACAAAGCTGGGTCAACCATCCACAACCCTATCAGGTGGCGAAGCTCAAAGGGTAAAGCTCGCTACGGAACTGAGCAAAAGGTCAACTGGTAGCACATTATATGTCCTCGATGAGCCAACAACAGGGCTTCATACTGCTGATGTTCATAAACTCATAGAAGTGTTAAATCGACTAACTGACGCTGGTAATACTGTGATTGTCATAGAACACAACCTTGATGTCATAAAAACAGCAGACTATATTATCGACCTGGGTCCTGAGGGAGGCGATGCCGGAGGTGAAATTCTCTTTGAAGGAACTCCAGAAGATGCGATTAATTGCGAAGCCAGCTATACTGGGATGTTTTTGAAGAGAGTCTTGCTTGAGGAATGAGGCTTTTTGAATTAGGAGTTAGGAGTTAGGAGTTAGGAGTTAGGTGTTATTGTTTTGAAGTCGAATAAGTTTTGGATTATTATACTAACTCTGATGGTTTTTATTTGCTTTGCTTTTATGATCTTTTTTTCTCGTAGACCAGCGAATTATGCGAAGGTGTACCAGGATGGAATTTTGATAGCTACTCTCGATTTATCTGCTTATGATGAACCTTATACATTTGTTGTGCAATGGGAATCGTTTGAAAATGTTATTGAAGTGGAAAATGGGAGGATTCGTATAGCTCATGCTGATTGTCCAGATAATTTTTGTGTTCATCAAGGGTGGATTTCAGGCGGAGCTCGCCCGATTGTCTGCTTGCCCCATAGATTGATTATTCAATTGGAAAACCCAACAAAACCCCAAGTTGATGCCATTGTTGGATAAACCCATGGTTTGGACTAGCTAATCTGAATTTTGCGTAAATTAGTCCATGGCTTATGCTAACTTTTTCATATAACACACTATATTTTATAATCATATTTACAATGAAATTTTGTTATGGAGATTTACCATATTGCGTATTTCCACAAAAAAAATAACGCTGATGTCCATGTTGACGGCTGTTGCCCTTATCGTTTTTACAATAGAAGCCCAGATACCCTTGCCACTGCCGATACCAGGAGCGAAGCTCGGTTTGGCTAATACAATTACACTTTTTGCACTTTTTTACAAACCAAAAAGCGAGCAGGATGGAAGGGAGCTTCCCCCGATTACCCTGAGCAGTGTTGATGCATTTATGATACTTATATGTCGCATTATACTCAGTGCGATTTTTTCTGGGAGGTTCATTGCTTTTATATATAGCGTTACCGGAGGGCTTTTAGCTTTTGTTGCACAGGTATTGACGAAAAAGATTGTAAACAACAAACAAATCTGGGTCTGCGGTGCAATGGGTGCAATATTTCACAATATCGGACAAATAATAGCCGCAGTAATAATCACCAGCACCCCCTCGATAGCCATATTGCTCCCCCAATTGATCGTAATAGGCATAGTATCAGGCTGCATGACAGGACTTGTAACACAATTTGTCCTTGAGAAAATCTAATTAATTATTCATTATTCATCATTAATTATTAATTCATAACCACGACTGGAGATATAGGTAACAATGCTCACATACAACGCTGGTCAATTTGATGTTGCTGTTATCGGTGCGGGGCATGCTGGGATAGAGGCTGCCCTTGCTTCGGCGCGCCTTGGGTTGAAAACTGTTTGTTTTACTATTAATCTTGATGCAGTTGGGAATCTACCTTGTAATCCATCAATAGGTGGAACTGGGAAAGGTCATCTTGTTAGGGAGCTTGATGCTCTGGGTGGAGAAATGGCTCGATGTGCAGATCGTGCAGGAATACAATTTCGGATGCTCAATAAAGGAAAAGGTCCTGCTGTTCATTCCCTAAGAGCCCAAGCAGATAGGCGTTTGTACCAAAAAATTATGAAACAAACATTGGAAAGCCAAGAAAACCTGCTCCTTAGGCAGGGTGAAGTTGTCGAATTGGGTGTAGTAGATGGTGAAGTTTCATTCGTCAAAATTCATACAGGGGCAATATTCCATTGCCGAGCGGTGATAATATGTACAGGAACCTATCTCTCTGCACGAACCATTGTGGGAGAAGCAGTGCAAGAAGGTGGACCTGATGGAATGTTTGCTGCATATTCTCTGACAGATTCATTAAAATCACATGGACTAAATCTTCGTAGATTCAAAACAGGAACACCATCTCGTATCAATGCGCGAAGCATTGATTTTTCAAAAATGGAAATACAAATGGGTGACGAATTTCCCCAAGCCTTCTCTTTTGACACAAAGTTTCCTTTAGAAAACAGTGCCTATTGCTGGCTCACATATACAAACGAGCGAACCCATGAAATTGTGCGAAAGAATCTCCACAGAAGTCCCATGTATTCAGGAGTTATTCAAGGTACAGGTGTGCGTTATTGTCCTTCATTTGAAGACAAAGTGGTGCGTTTTGCAGATAAAGACAGGCATCAACTTTTTTTGGAACCCATGGGTCTCGATACACAAGAAATGTATGTACAAGGCTTTTCTTCATCTTTGCCAGAGGAAGTACAATTGGAAATGCTCCGAACAGTGCCTGGTTTGGAAAATGCAGAAATAATGCGACCAGGCTATGCCATCGAATATGATTGCATAGACCCCTTGGATTTATTACCCACACTGGAGACAAAAGCTATCTCAGGTTTGTATGGAGCGGGGCAATTTAATGGCTCATCAGGATATGAAGAAGCAGCTGTACAAGGCTTTGTGGCTGGTGTAAATGCAGCATTGAAAATTCTTGGTCATGATGCCCTTGTAATTAGCAGAAGCGAAGGTTATATCGGTACTTTAATAGATGACCTTGTGACAAAGGGCACCAATGAACCTTATAGGATGATGACATCTCGAACTGAATACAGAATGCTCCATCGTCAGGACAATGCGGATATTAGGATGTCCCATATCGGTTTACGAATTGGCTTGGTTTCTCAAGCACGCCATGACGAGGTATTGGAAAAATATGAGGCAGTTGACAATGAAATTAAACGCTTGGAAGAATGTTTCGTTCCTCCGTCAGACCATGTAAATATGGTGCTATCTTCCTTGGGGGAGCCTGAAATAACGAGCGGTGTGAATTTGGCATCTCTATTACGAAGACCGAAAATTGGATATGAAGATATTTATGAGATTGACCCCGTCAAGCCTTCTCTTTCCGATGAGGTGCGAGAGCAGGTGGAAATCTCCATTAAATACGAGGGATACATTAAGCGACAACAGAGACAGATTGATGAACTTAATAGAATGGAGAATCACATAATTCCCGATGGGATTGATTATTATGCTCTCCAGGGACTTCGCACAGAAGCGAGGCAGAAACTCACCGCCGTGAAACCAAGAAGCCTAGGACAAGCGATGCGCATTTCAGGCGTATCCCCCGCCGATGCCGCGGCTTTAATGATTTACCTGAAAAGCAAAAACAGTTAGGAATGAGGAATGAGGAGTTAGGAGTTAGGAGTTAGGAGTTAGGAGTTAGGAATTATGAATTATGAATGAGAAATTAGGAATTCCTAACTCCATCTGAGGTGGTTTACTTTGCAAATTGGAAGCATTTCAATAGATAGCAAACTAGCCCTAGCTCCAATGGCAGGGGTTACTGATTTGGCTTTTCGTACAATTTGTAAAAAAATGGGTGCTGGACTCACATATACAGAGATGGTGAGTGCAAAGGCTCTTGTATATAATGATATAAAAACTGCGACTTTGTTGAAAATAGGGGAGAACGAACATCCTGTGGCTGTGCAGATTTTCGGAAGTGAAGTTGACTCAATGGCAAAGGGAGCAGTTTTGGCATTGGAAATATCCGGTGGTGATATCATCGATATTAATATGGGTTGCCCTGTGGGAAAAATCGTCAAAAGCGGCGATGGCTGCGCTCTGATGCGTGAGCCTGAAAAAGCAAGAGAAATTATCGAAGCGGTTGTTGATAGCGTTCCTTGTCCAGTAACGGTGAAAATCCGCAAAGGTTGGGATAATGGAAATGTCAACGCTGTGGAATTTGCACAAATGGCACAGGAAGCTGGTGCTGCAGCCGTTGCGGTACATGGAAGAACCAGAGTACAACAATATTCTGGAGTAGCTGATTGGAATATAATCAGGGAAGTGAAAAAGGCTGTCGATATTCCTGTGATAGCCAATGGTGATGTTTTCACACCGAAAGATGCAGCAAGGATTCTTAAATATACAAATGCCGACATTGCTATGATTGGGCGAGGAGCCCTTGGCAATCCATGGCTTTTTGCGCAAGCGTTAGCGTATCTAGATGAAACTGATATACCGGAACTACCTCCAATTGCTCAGAGAGCGAAAACAGCTCTGGAACAATTTGAGTTGGCAGCACTAAATAAAGGTGAACGCATAGCCTGTCTCGAAGCAAGAAAGCACTATGCTTGGTATTTGAAAGGCGTTCCCTATTCAGGATATTTCAAAGAGCAAATTATGAAAGCCACCACCCTAGATGATTTAAGGCGCATAACAGAAGGAATATCAAGAGAACTCAGATGAATTAGGGATTAGGGATTAGGGATTAGAGATTAGGAGTTAGGGATTAGGGATTAGGGATTAGAGATTAGGAGTTAGGAGTTAGGAGTTAGGAATGAGGGATTGGCACTTTGACTAAGGCTGAGGAACTTGAAATAATTAAAAAGGTTATTGATGGAGATAAAGCTGCTTTCGAGGAGCTTGTTTTGGCGAACCAAAATAACGTATACAATCTCGCACGAAAAATGACCAATAACGATGAAGACGCCCTTGATATTTCTCAGGAAGCGTTTATAAAGGCATATACACAGCTGGAGAGTTTTCGTGGCGAAAGCCGTTTCTCCGTTTGGTTGTATAGGCTGACATATAACCTTTGTATCGATTTTTTACGAAAAACAACAAGGCAGGCAACGGTTTCCCTTACATATACTGATGACGATGATGATATAGTAAACTACGAAATCCCAGACTTGCGAGAACTACCAGAGGATGCTCTACTTACCGAGGAATCTCGACAAATAATTACGAAAAGCATAGATGAACTAAACGACTCCCACAGAGAAATTCTAATAATGCGTGAAATTACGCAAATGAGTTATGAAGAAATAGGAATCACCCTTAATATAAACGAAGGGACTGTGAAGTCTCGCCTAGCGAGAGCGCGAAAGAATCTAGTTGGAATACTAATAAGCAAAGGAACTTTTCCAGATAGCTATCGTCAAAAAGCAGGTGAGGAGGTGGAGGATTGTGTCTAAATGTCTCGAGTATATTGAATTAATAAGCGCATACATAGATGGGCAGCTTGAGGAAGACGAAAAAAATATGATTGAAGCCCATTTCAAAGAGTGTGAGGATTGTTCCTCCATTCTCAAATCGTATGAAATTATAAGCGAAGCCACAAGCAAGTCGGCTGTTCTTGCTCCTGAATCATTAAAAACCTCCATTATGGAAAAGATACTCAGCGGTGAAGTAGAGTTTGCGGAAGATGATTCTATCGCTACACAATCTTCAAGCACTATAAGCGATGAACAAGCTGCCCAGAATCTGATAAAGTTTAAAAGAGTCAACAATATATTTACAAAAATCATACCGATTGCTGCAAGCTTCATCTTTGTTACTCTTATTGCAATAAACCTTTTTCGATCTCTAGGAAAAAACACAAGTAGTTCGTCTCAAGATTCTGTTTCCTTATCTGTGAGAGATAATGTAAATCAGGATGAATCAAATGCAATAGGCTCTTTACCAACACCCTTAGACAATCTAGGCGATGATGATTCAATGTTGCCTCAAATACCTGAAGTGCTAGACAATTTTGATGAATTAAATGAATTGGAACTGGATTCTGATTATTTTCGGCAGGACGATGATAGGTCTGTGTCAACAGATACTGGAGCCATGTCTGTCCCGCCGGGTGTTGGAAACGCAGCACAGGGCATCGACGATGGCATTGGTGATGAAAGCGAAGAGCAAATAGCTAATGATTCTATTGATGTTTTAGTAGATGAATATTATGAGTTCGATGAAAACAGTGTGGATGCATTGGGGGAAAATGATGATATCTGGTGGGAACCACCCACGGGATTAGACCTTGTTGATATTGAAATGAATAATGATAATATTGATATGGAAGTGGAAGATGGTTTTGACCCTGAAAATGCAGATGATGATATTGTATCTGCTGGAGCAGGCGAGCATCTCGAAGCTGAGAATGAGGACGATGACGATGACTTTATGATTCACAACCCAGCGCCGGGTATGTTTATAGAAGATGATGAAGATGATTGGTGGTATTATCAATTTGAATATGATTATGATGAAGAAGATGGACCTAGACCATTTGCATCAATAACATTTCCTGATAATGTGTATGCTTATATAGAAATTTACGATGAACTCCCCGAGTTATTGAAATATTATTACCCTCAAAGAGTTATGAGAAATGGCGATGAATATTACGAAGTATCACGTCAAACAGCAATCGAGCTAATATCCCAGCTATCTGAAAACAATGATGTATACATAGAAATGGTAAACGAAGACGGTATATATGCGATTGTGCGTTTAGTGGGATAGTAGAGAAAAATGTTGTGCTTGCTCATTAGCTTTCGCAAATTATGATAATGATGAAAAAATCTTAGGAAAAGGTTCCCTATTCCCGCATAACGGAATCGACGGAACGCAATAAGCAGTCAGCAGAACATATAACACAATCAAAAGATGGTAACAAAGAATAATCTTGTTGCCATCTGTTATTCTGTTTACTTAATACGTAGCTTTTGATATACTGATAAAAATATTATGGACAAAGCAAAGGACGGTGTTACGAATTGCATATGGCGGATGCGCTGCTTTCTCCAGCTGTAGGAATGGCGATGAATGTGGTCAGTGCTGCGACAATTGGAGTTTCGGTGGCAAAGGTCTCGAAAAACGAAATCAGCGAAAAACTAGTTCCGATAATGGGAGTATCTGGGGCTTTAGTTTTCGCTGGACAAATGATAAATTTCACCATACCAGCAACAGGCTCCTCTGGACATATCGGTGGAGGAATATTGCTTGCGGGATTATTAGGTGGCATTCCTGCATTTTTATCCATAACAGTGGTACTTATTATTCAATGCTTATTTTTTGCCGATGGCGGATTGTTGGCTTTGGGAAGCAATATCTTTAATTTGGGTGTTATTCCATGTCTTTTTGTCTATCCATTAATATTTAAACCTCTGTTGAAAAAGACTACAAGCAACAAAATGTTGTCTCTGGCTTCTATTCTTTCCGTAGTGATTGCTCTGGAACTGGGTGCTTTCTTTGTAGTAATGCAAACATTATTTTCACGTATAGCAGAGCTTCCATTCAATGTTTTTATAACACTAATGTTACCCATTCATTTAGTAATAGGTATTATCGAAGGGCTCATAACAGCGGCAATTCTATCTTTTGTATATAAAATGCGCCCTGAGATTGTAGATTATTCAACGCAAAATGAACAGACAAAGAGTGTGTCAATTCGGAATCTGACAATTGCGTTGGCTGCCATGGCGATAGTAGTGGGAGGAGTTTTCTCACTCTTTGCATCCACACAGCCAGATGGTCTAGAGTGGGCAATCGGAAGAACTACCGAGCAGGTATATGGAGAGGAAGTCGAGCTGGAAGCAGAGGGATCTGTTTATGATACTGCTTCTAGCATACAGGAAAAAACTGCTTTTCTTCCTGATTACTCTTTCGCATCTGACACGGATAATTCAATTGGGACTTCGCTGTCAGGCATAATAGGTGCTGCTATAACCTTTGCCTTAGCTAGCGGAACTGGTTTTGTTATTACATTTGCGAAAAAAAGAAGCAAGGAGAAATGGAATGTCAGCGCATAATGCACGTGTCCATGAATTAAGGGCTCTTGACACCCTTTCTGCTGGGCAAACAGCAATACATCGGCTGCACCCACTTGCTAAACTTATTTGCACTATGACAATTGTCATATGCACAGTTTCATTTGGACCATATGATTTTATTCGACTAGTACCATATCTTTTTTATCCTTTTATAATGATGTCAATTGCGGAATTACCATACAGATTGTTGCTTTCCCGTGTGCTGATAGCCCTTCCATTTTGTCTTTTTGCTGGCATTTCAAATGTAATATTTAACAGAAGCATTGCCCTTACTATTGGGAGTATGAATATTAGCTTTGGGGTATTGTCACTTTTTACTATTTTGCTAAAAATGTATCTTTGTGTCATGGCTGCATTGCTCCTTGTTGCAACAACTCCATTTACTGAGCTAACAACACAATTGCGATGGATGCGGATTCCATATATATTTGTAATGGTATTTGAAATGACATATCGTTATATCGCAGTGTTGTTGGAAGAAGCATATTCTATGACAACTGCTTATAGACTGCGCTCTGGCAGTAAAAAGGCAATAGAAATGCGTCACATGGGTTCCTTTGTTGGTCAAATGTTACTGCGAGGATTTGACCGAGCAGAGCGCGTATATACTGCCATGGCTTGCCGCGGATATTCATTGAAGCATATTCCCTTTGCAAAACGTAAAATGACTGGAGTTGATTTTGCGTTTTTGTCTGCGGTCTTCATTTCCTGTGTATTGATACGAGTTATTAATTTGAGATAGGTGTTATTCTTGCTGATTGTCAATGACTTAACAGTGGTATATCAAGATGGAACTTGCGCTGTAGATAATGTGCGCTTTTCCATTTCCACCAATGAAAATGTGGCACTCATCGGTGCGAATGGAGCGGGGAAAACCTCGCTTCTTCTTGCGCTTGTTGGAGTGTTAGAAGAAAAGAGCGGAGAAATACTCATCGGCGATACAATAGTCGAGAATAATAACCTGCGTGATATACGCACAAAGATTGGAATGGTTTTTCAAAACCCCGATGACCAGCTATTTATGCCTAGGATATATGATGATATTGCCTTTGGACTGCGAAATTATGATTTTGATGAACCAGATGTGGAACAGCAAGTAAATTATACCATGTCGCGTCTTGGAATCGAGCATCTTGCACAACGTTCTCCTCTAAAACTATCAGGAGGCGAAAAACGGCTTGCAGCAATTGCAACAGTTCTTGTCATGTCTCCTGATTTGCTACTTTTCGATGAACCCACTGCTCATCTTGACCCACGAGCCCGCCGCAACTTAATCGCCACTTTAACAGAGTTGCCTCAAAGCAAACTAATAGCAACCCACGACCTTTCCTTTGCAGAGGAGCTATGTTCCCGTGTTTTAATTATGCACGAAGGTAAACTGCTAGCAGATGGCGACATATCACTACTAAATGATGCGACTATACTCGACACCGCCGGCTTGTGAACAAGGGGACGGAGCTTTTGTTCATAAAATATTGAACAAAAGCTCCGTCCCCATGTTCACTTGTTCATTAAATAAATCTGTTTGACAAGATTTTATCTTTGTGCAATAATGTGAATAAAAAATGGCTAAGCGGTCAAAGATCAGCAATGTGCGGGATTTGGCTGTTTTCCTTTAATCGTAAGCAAAAAATAGGAGTAAAATATATGAGCGAAAACGTGGTTTCGAGACCTGTGTTTCCAAAAAGAGCAGTTGTCACTGCTGGTATGCCATATGGTGAAAAAGAATTGCATTTTGGTCATGTGGGTGGTAATTTTTTACATGCAGATGTCTTCGCCCGTTTCATGCGGGATAGAATAGGAAGCGAGAATGTATTATTTGTCTCTGGCACAGATTGTTATGGTGCTGGTGTTATGCTTGGTTACGAAAGGGCTGTGGAAGAAGGCTTTGAAGGAAGCCTGGAAGATTTTGTAGAACGTAATCACTTGAATCAGAAAGAGACGCTCCAGAAGTATTATATAGCTCCGAATTTATACGGAGCTTCAGCCCTTGGCGAAGCAGGAAGAATCCACGATTGGATGTCAGCCGATGTCTTCAATCGCCTGTATAATAATGGTGCTTTGAAATTAGTGGAAACGATGCAGTTTTTCGATAGCGATAAAGGTGTTTTTCTCAATGGTAGGCAAGTGACGGGCATTTGCCCCATACAAGGTTGCAAATCAGAAAAAGCATATGCTGACGAATGCTCTCTAGGGCATCAATACAGCCCTGAGGAGCTGATAAATCCCATCAGTGTTTTGTCAGGAAAGACACCGGAGCGTGTAGCAGTTAAAAATTGGTTTTTTGATTTACCTGCATTTACAGTAGAAATGGAAAAGTTAGTAGAAAAATGGGATAAAGATTCACAATATCGCAAGGTACTTCTTAACGTAATACGTGAGTTTCTAAAAAAGCCATCAATATATGTTAGAAAAGAAGCAGTCGATGATATTAGGCTCTATCCAGATATGCCAACATTTGAAGCTCCCGATGACGATGAAAAAGCAACTTGGGAATTAGTTTTTGACAATCTGACTGATAGGGAAAAAGCTGTCTCCATATTATCCCAAAACGGAGTCAGGTATAGAACAGGTAAGACCTTGGTACCTTTAAGGCTGTCAGGTAATGTGAGCTGGGGAGTACCTGTACCCGAAGTTGAGGGAGCTTCGGATTTAACCTTTTGGGTGTGGCCAGAGTCTTTATGGGCTCCGATATCCTTTACAAAAGCTGCTTTGAATGATGGACTTGATGGCAATAAATGGGAAAACTGGTGGAAGTCCGAAGATGCGAATATTTTCCAGTTCATTGGAGAAGATAACATTTATTTCTACGGTATTGCTGAAATGGGAATGTTCATGGCATTGGATGATAATATGACGATTCCGATTATTGTACCTAATCGTCACCTCTTATTCGGAAAAACAAAAGCTTCCAGCAGCGGTGAAATAAAACCTCCCATGGCTGCTGAGCTCCTCGAACATTATACTCCAGAGCAGCTTCGTATGCATTTTTTCAATGCCAGTTTGAGCGAACGAAATGTTGGCTTTGAACCTGTAGCTTTTATGCCTGAAAAAAAAGATGATAAATTCGACTCTGTGGTGCAGGAAGGTAATTTGCTTACCAATGTTTTTAATCGAATCGTTAGGTCGTGTTTTTATACTTTGCAAAACCATAATGGCGGGACATATCCAATGGGGACAATTAGCGCCAAAGTGCAAGATCGAGCAAACGAGACCATTTTAGCATACGAGCGGTTTATGTCCGAGTTTGCTTTTGATAAAACCTTTGAGCTGTTGAATCTCTATTTGAGAGATGCCAACAAAGACTGGGCTGCGCGGAGCAAAAGCGAAAATCCTGCGGAAATTGAGCAGCTTCTAATAGATACATTTCATGTGGTTAAAGTCGCTGCTACTTTACTGCATCCCATCGCACCTGCTGGCTGTGATATGGTAAGGGAATACCTACAGGTCGATGAGCGTTTGTGGAGCTGGGAGCATATTTTTAAGCCCCTTGATGATTTAATTGAAAATGGTCATAAGTTCAAGTTTCTCGAGCCCAGAGTAGATTTCTTCAGTAAGCATCCATCACAATTGAGCTAATGAATGTTACGATTGTTTAACCGATGGAATTTTATTCTTGCAATTGTTTCTCAATTGTGTATAATGAAAAAGCGCAGTCATTGCGCCTTAGTTATGCTTGGACTGGCACGCTAAGTGAATATATTTGTAAAATCATGCAAATGTGTTTACCTTATTTATAATTAGCAAGTATCACCAGTTCTCGTGGGCCCTTAGCTCAGTTGGTCAGAGCATCCGGCTCATAACCGGGCGGTCCCGGGTTCGAATCCCTGAGGGCCCACCAATGAAACAAAGCCGAAACCCCAGCATTTGCAAGGGTTTCGGCTTTGTTGGAGTTTGTGTATTTTGCTGCTCATTTATATGCAATTAGTACGTTTTGTCGTAAATACTGTCGTAAATATTGTCGTAAATATCATGTACATGGTGCTAGTTGCCAGCATCGGCGATTAGGTCAGAATTCTGTTCGCTTGTTTGCGACCTGAAATACGCATCAAATTTGCTTACGGAATCTTTTTCTTTTTCTTCGGATAGGTGGGTGTATATATCCATGAGCACGGACACAGTTGAATGCCCCGACCACCGCTGTGCGGTTTTGATGTCGATGCCTGCATCGTAAAGTGCCGTGATAAAAGTGTGCCGGAGCATATGGGCGGTGATGTTCCTGGGAGATGATTGCAGCTGACCTAGCCTATTTTCTTCTATCCATGCGGCGTTGAACGCATTACGGAGGCTATCCCAGCTTCTCCTCCTTTTCATATTGCTGTAAGGATTGCCGTTCAAAGAGTAGACAAGCTCGTTGTCGAGTGGTTTTGTTTTCCGCATAGCCATGTGTTTCGCTAGTAGTTCCGCAAGTGGCTGAGCCATGGGTATGCTCCTGATACCAGCTTCTGTTTTTGGACGATCTTTTATAGATGCTTTATTGTAATTTTCCTCATAAACGACTGTCTTATTTACGTTCACGAAGCCGCCTTTAAGATCGCCGTAGGTGAGTGCTATCGATTCACCGAAGCGAAGACCCGCAAAAAGCATTATCAATCCAGCAAGCCCAAACTCGTGCGTTTCGCACACGCGGATAAAGGTGTCCTGCTCCTGCGGAGTCAGTGCGCTTCTCTTTACCTTTGGTTTTCCTTTGGGCTTGTTCAGACCTTTGGACAGGTCTGACGGCGTAAGCCGGTTTTCGTGTGCCGACTTGAAAATTCCGCATATGCAGTTGTAAAGCTCGCTGACGGACTTTTGTGAATATGTCCTTGAGTCGTTTTGGAGTATCTCCTGGAGCTGCACAGGACGAACCTTGTCAATCTTGATGTCATGGATTGGTAGCAATCGGAGCTTTATGTATGTTTCGTATCCGGATTTGGTTTTCATTGCGACATCGCCTTTGTAGACTTCGAGCCATTTGTAAGCCCATTCTTTTACCGTTGGCTTGCTGACTGACAAGTCAAAGCCTTGTTCGTGCAAGTTTTTAGCTACTCTGATGTTTTCTTCTAGTTCAGCTACTGTTTTACCGTAAATGGACTTCCTTTTATAGCTTCCGTCATAGTTCATGCCTAGGTTTATTTTTGACTCGTAGAGCCCATCTGCCCTTTTCTTATATCTTGCCATGGCGGTAGTATTCTCCTTAATGATGATATGTGCATTGCGATTGCATACAATTAACTGCATCCCTGCCTTGACATCGCCATGAGCGGGGTCTATAATGACATAAAGGCATATAGAGGCACTGCTGGAAAACGGTTAGTCTCGAATATGGTCAGAAAGCAACCGCATTCGTAGCTGGAGGGCGGTTGTTTTCAACAATGTCTATGCTTCAAAGTTGAAAGGAAATGCTATTTATGTTGTCGATAGAGGAAATCAGAGGCTATATCACGCCTATTATTGAAAAATATCCTATTGAAAGGGTGATATTGCTGGGCTCTCATGCTCGTGGCGATGCTACCGAAAGAAGCGATGTAGATTTGATTGTTGACAGCAATGGCTTGTTGTGGAATAGAAAAATATTTGCATTAGGTGGCGAACTCCTTGATGCATTGCCGGTAAGGGTTGATGTTTATGATATCCTTGAAATAGCAAACCCATCTGCTATGTATGATAGTATACTAAAAGAAGGTGTGGTCATTTATGAATCCGCAAGATAAGGAACGCTTAGAAAAAATGTATTTCTTTGCTAAAGATGCAACGACTATAGCGGTTGGGATAACATAAAGAAAACCCGGGAGCTGACACTCCCGGGTTTTCGAATTGGTGAACGCTATGCAGTACGTCCAGTCTTTGCTCACAAATCATAACATAGGCGGGGGAGGTCTGTCAATATTTAGTTTCTGATTGCTCGCTAGGGAGTAGGCATGGTATAATCGTGTTACTGGGCTACCTCCAGTAGGAGGGAGGTGAACAGTCATATGAAACACGCTGTATCCTTTATCGTTGCTGTTATCGCTGGTGTTATCACACATATCATCAACGAGTGGCTCGACGGCAAGCGTAATTAGTCCAGTAACAGCCACAAAAAGAAAACCCGGGAGTCACACCTCCCGGGTTTTCGCTTTTCGGCGAACATTCATACTTAACGCTGTATCATTCGCACAGTTAGCATAACATAGGCGGGGGAGGTCTGTCAATATTTAGTTGCTGATTGCTCGCTAGGGTGTGGGCGTGGTATAATTATTTTTGCCGGAGACTATCCGCAGAAGCGGAGGTGATTTGTTTGCAACACTTTTTCTCTTTCCTAGTTGCCGTCGCAGCAAATATAGTGACACACTACATTTGCAAGTGGCTGGGCGGTGATGAATAATCCGGTAACAGCACATAGAAAGCCCGAGGGTATCTGACACCCTCGGGCTTTCGTTATGTGATTTGCATACAACATCTCTTTCCGTTGCTCAAAAATCATAACATAGCCGGGGGTTATCTGTCAATATTTAGTTGCTTTGCGGGACTTGCCGCACCGCATCGTTGGTGTGGTTGTACACATCATCGGCAAGTGGTTAGACAACAGGGATAAATAGTCCATCATCAGCCACAAAAGAAAACCCGGGAGGCGCAACTCCCGGGTTTTCTTTTTGATGAGCGCAATGCAAAACATTCGCTTCTGTCAGTAGAAGCATAACATAGCCGGGGGTTGTCTGTCAATATTTAGTTGCTTTGCGGGACTTGCCGCACCGCGTCGCTGGTGTTTTATATACATTCCGCTTCGAGGGAGGTGAAGCGGGATAATTGCGTTATATTATAAAGAGCATGGAGAGCGGCGCGGCACGGCGAGCCCCGCAATGGGGCTGGGGTTTATCTTTCTTCCCTGACTAGGATGTCAGTTATTTCGCAACCTAGAGCGGTGCATATTTTGTCTAAGTGGTCGAGGCTGATGCGAGTGGCAAACTCATGATACCAGTCATTTATTGTAGCGGGTCTAATCCCTGTGGCTCTTGCCAGATCCGCTTGAGTCCACCTTCGTTCTGCCAGTCTTATATGCAGCATTAACCTTATCATGTCAATCTCCCTTATCTTGTTTGATAGGAAAATTATAACTGAACATGGTAAATGATGCCGTAAAGTGTAATAAAAATACGAAAAGCGTAGTGTAAAGGCGAAAAAAACGATAATAGTTTATGGAGAGTAATAAAAATACGAAAAACGTAATGTAAAGGCGAAAAAAAACGATAATAGTTTATGGAATATTCAACTGGGAGGGTAAAGGGGTGGTAGAAACTGTATCCTCGATTGAGGAAGACCGTGCAGATTTGATTGCAATTATTCGCACAATGAACGAAATGGAAATAACAGAGCTTGCTAGGCACAAGCAAAATATGAGCAATGAGTCAGAGAATCAATGATTATTGTTGTGAATTGTCATCGTCTCGCCTTGCTATTATGGCTTCGGCAGCTATTAGCAGAGCGCGTATGTCTGCGTGGTCATCCATTTTCATTACTTTATCTATAAGCTCACGTTGAGCGTCAGTCAGACCGTCACCATCATCGGTGGCGGTTTTTTCTGTTTCTGTTTGAGTGGGATTGTTTGTACGACCAAGTAAATAGTCGGTGGTGACTGATAAAACGTTAGCCATTGCTAGTAAAACATCCTTACTCGGTTGTATTTCGTCGCGCTCATATTTTGAAATAGCTGATTTTTGAACACCAACCAATGAGCCAAGTTGCTCACCTGTTAAACCTTTCGATTTTCTTGCATTTCTAATGTTGTTCATCGAGTTCACCATATATATTTTACTGTATCCTGAATGGAAACACAAGGCAAGTGTCTAAAACAGACACAAGTTCACAAAATGTTCACAAAAAAGTGTATTGACAAGAAACTATAATTGTGTTAAGTTAAGAGTGTCTTAAATGGAAACGAGGTGATATTATGTATTCAAAATTGAAAGAAATTCGTACATCCAAAAGAGAAACCTGTGAGGATCTCTCCGCTATACTTGGATTTAAGACGCGAGGAGCTTATCACAAAAAAGAAACAGGAAATGTACCTTTTACCTTATTGGAAGCGAAAGCTATAGCTGATCATTATAATCTACGTATTGAAGATATTTTTTTTAACAACGAAGTGTCCAACAAGGATACTGCGGGTGCCTTGATATGAATCTAAGCATTAGAAGATGAATAATACTCAACACTAACAAATAGGCTAAATTAAACAACATAATTAGCTTTTAGAAACGGAGGAAACAATGGATACAAGAAACAATGAGAAGGAATGCCGTTTTTGCGGCAGCATCATCCTCAACAGCGAGGCTATACGTTGCTCATATTGCGGGGCAGAAACCCAGCTGGAGTACAGGCAGTTTTACCGCGAGGTGCTGGACATGAGGGACGGCTTCATCCGCGTCAAGGTGGGAACGGCAAAGCCGGACTCGTTGATTGCCGGGCTACGCTCTGGCTTGGCGTGGTTTGTCTGGGACGTTTTTGTCACGGAGCCCATCAGTGCGAGCGGTCTCAGTAAGCAATTCGACGCTGAAAAGGCGAGCGAAATAGTGGAAATAGGTCTGGCATACGTTGAGCGGTGTTACAGTACGCTCATCGGCATAATGGAGGAACTCCACTATGAGCGGATGGAACACTGGGGCGAATCTGACCCGCCAGACCCACCGATGCCATTCTAGCTTGCTTCCTCGCTCCTGTCTATAAACGTATCGAAGCCCCAAAGCGTAGAAAACGGCAACGAAAACAACGAAAAGGGCGAAAAGCGAAACCAGAACTCACAATCAAAGGTTGGAAAACAAGAAAAAACCCGCCACTGAAAAAAACAGCGGGTGGAAAGGAGAAAAACGATGGAAGATGAAGACACGATTTGCCCTTACTGTGGGAAACCTATCACCGAATGCATGGAAGAAATGGAGAAAGACTTAAAAACCGGAAAGATAACTACCAACGAAGCTCGTGTGCATCGCGGTTTACCAGCTATCGAGGGCTTTGACTTCAGAGCAAGAGTGTCTAATGTTAATGAAGAGTAATTTCAAAAGAAGCAAAGCTTAGGTCAAGAACATTGTAATGCTGGGTAGTATCATCATAAACCATTCCTAATTCATCACAGCATATTTTAGCAAGTTCGTAGAAATCGGAATACTCACAGTCGAAGTCAAGCCTGTTTTTCATGGAATAATAAATTTCGTGAGAATACACGATATTACGAGTTTTGCCGTTAAACAACATTTGATATTTTCGTCCTACTTCATTTGGCCCTGGTATATAGCTTTTATCTGCATCGCGAAGTTCACACAGATAATCATGTATAGCAGTTTTTGTATCTGACAAAGTAATCACCCCTTTGTAACAGTTGTCGTAACAATGCACAAATATCATTAATTAAAAAAACCCGCCACTGAAAAAACAGCGGGTGGAAAGGAGAAAAACGATGCAATACAAAGTAATCGTGGAAGTACCTGAAATCAACCGCATTATGGAGTTGTCCAAAACTGTCCAGTACCACGCTGACGCGCTAATCGATACGATAAGACAACTCCAATACACGGTAGTCGGTGCAAACATCTATTTACAAGCGAATGGCGACCAAAAAGAATCAACAGAAACAATGGACGGAGAAGACGCTGACACTATTTCTTAGCAGGATTATCATCGATAGTATTGTTGCTTGAAATCGTTTCAATGAAACTGAAGGTAATTTCAACACTATTGGGTAACTTATAAACGCTTGATATTGGAGCTGGTGCGGTATTATGCAAATCACTAATGTTGGTGTTGGATGATAAGGTTATTCCTTCGTTGCAATTCTGGCATATAAAGTTTCTACCAGTTGTGTTTTCTAGCGGGGCTTCGTCTTTTAGCGTAAATAGACATCCGCATTTGCATTTTACTAGTAACAAAACATCACGTCCTTTCATTTGTTTTATCGGATTGAGCGGTGGAGGGCATTAGGAAAGGAGAATCAAAAAATATGAAGGAATACACGGTAACCTTCCACCTTACGGAGGAACAGGAGAAAATGCTTGCCGAGGTCGCCGAATTGAACGGCAGGGAGCCGGCTCATGAGTTTGAGTTTATTATGCAGGTCGGCTCGGCGCATTTGATTAACGAGAAGCTGCAAAGCGCAAAGTGGTTCACCGAGCGAGGCGGCGTGAAGGTGCGGGAGAGCGCCGAAAAGAAAGGAGAATGAAATGGATGAGAAAAAGAAAACAGATCATCTGCCAGTTTTTATAAGCGTCTATGAGTTTGCTGAGTACCTGGGCATTGGACTTAGCCTTGCGTATCAGTACACGCGGGCAAAAGACTTCCCAGTTATTCAGCTCAGGAAAAAGGGGCGGATAATTATAGACATTGAAGCCGCGCTTGAATGGCTGCGCGAAACGACTCTTTATAGCAGACCCCAATACTATGATTACAAAGAAAAATGGTGGGAAAAATAAATGGAAGGGGAGCAAAACATGGAAAACGAAACATTGACCAGGGTGCTTGAATTGGTGGATATGATGCTTGAAATCAGCGACAAGGCTGAACTGGATATTGTTGCAAAGAAAATCGATGTTCTTTTGAAAATCGACAAGCATTACCAAGATGCACCGCTTTATGCCTATGCGCGGCAAGCCGAGCAATGAGGAAGGGGCGGGAGGCGGTGAACGTGAAAGACCCGCGCTCCGTGCAGATAAGGTTGTTCCGCTGCGGGGAGTGCGGGGCGATCACTCCCGCCTGCAAGATAAGCGGGAAGACCGAGAGGGGTCACCCAAAGCATTTCTGGTGTTTCGCTTGCCAAGAGGAACGCAAGCAGATCCAGATTGAGTGAAGGAGAAAACAGTATGGAAATCAGAGTGAGAAATGGAGATAAAAGCATGGATTTCACACTTCATGGAAGCCCAGAGGAATTAGCGAGGTTTATTGTCCACATTTATGAGACAGCGGCGGAGGTTTTGAATCTAAAAGAGCAACCGATTAGTTTCAACCTTGAAAATAATGACATAGAAAAAGTCGCAAGTTTTATAAAATCTGCTTTAAGTGGTTGCGACCGAGAAGGGTGAGGGTAATAGTGATGACAAGGTGGCATGAAAGAAAACAAAGGAAAGCCGAAAAGCTGAGGAACTATGTCATGAAATGCTGGGCTGCTGGTAAAGAGCCGTATTGGGATCGCCTGTGGTGGCTACCGGCTGCTCTTGGTGCTGCGGGAATCGTATTAACCCTAGCTGCGCTGCTAATGACACAATTGAGAGTATGAGCGCAATGACTGCGATGATTGTTGTAACAACCCATCGTCTGCGAATCGACTTGAAAGCTATGTCGTCAAAAATCATTCTTTCGGCATGGTGACGTTCAGCTTGTTGGTACTGTTGAAATGTTGGGTTTCTATTGATGTAAAAATTATTAGGATCTGCCATAAAATCACAACCTTTCTATTTAGGGTATCGGAAATAGATGAACTCTTATTAACTAAAAGGAGAAAACACATAATGGAGCAAATTATGACACCGACTATAACGTTGATTAAGACATTTAACCTTAGACCGCATCCAAAGAATCCAAGGCGAGACCTGGGAGACCTGACTGAGCTCTCGGATAGCATAAGGGAGCAGGGTATCATGCAGCCGCTGACGGTGGTGCCTGATGATAGCCCTGGTCGATGCCGGAATTGTTTTCACTATCTCCATGTGAGTAGCTCGTGTACCAAGGAGGCCCAGCTTGGTGCTGCCAGAGGGCGGGACTCAGACGGAAACCCTCTGCCCTGTGAAGAATGGGAGCATGACGGTAGCCACATCATTGTCATGGGGCATCGCAGACACGCAGCGGCGGAAATTGCGGGATTGAAAGAAATACCCTGTATCGCGCGCAATATGACGGAGCGGGAGCAGGTAGCAGCGATGATGTCCGAAAATATGCAGCGTTCGGACTTGGACGTTCAGGAAGAGGCAAAAGGTTTCCAAATGATGCTGGATCTCGGCGAAACCGTGGAGACAGCTGCAAAAGCCACCGGCGTTTCCCAGTCTACCGTAAGGCGCAGGGTGAAGCTGATGGAGCTGGATCAAGGGAAGCTCCGAGAGTCTCTTGCTAAAGGTGGGACTTTGCAAAACTACATCGATTTGGAGCGGATAAAGGACATCGACACCCGAAACGAGGTGTTGAACCATATAGGCACCAACAACTTCGACTGGGAACTCAGGAAAGCGGTGGAAAAGGAGACCTTCGAGGAAGCGAGACCTGTTGCTATTGAATTGCTCATGAGCTTTGCTCTTGAAATTAGCGATGAATATCAAGAAAACAATGATATATCATTTTATACGACGCTTTGGCTAAAGGACTTTGAGAAATGGGAACTTCCGGATGACGACAAGGAGTATTTCTATAAAGATTATGGTGAATACGTGCAAGTGTACCACACAACGGAAGAGACGGAGCAGAATGAAAGTGAGCGGGAGGCCGATCTAGTTGAGCTTGACAGGCAGGCGCGTCGCAAGCAGGCTGCCGAGGTGGCGAAACGCGCCTACTGGTCACGGAAGACTTTTGTAAAAAATCTCAACATTGGGATGGCGATGACTGAGTTGGTGCTAGGCTTCGCAGCGGATGCCTTAGTGTCGTGTCCAATCGATTATAAAATGGCTACTGTATTTATGGATGCAGTTAATGCAGACGGTGAATATGCGAATTTCGAGGAAGCAATTTTCATGGTCAGACGCGAGCACGAAGGGCGTTTAGGCAGAGGCAGGTTCTTGTTTATGCTGTCTTATTGCTCGCTGGAACCAGGTGCGATTTCACTGATGGACTGGACAGGTGGATTCAATGCGAACAACACATCCATAAATGCGCTCAGAAACCTATATCTTAACCTTGCGACATTTGGCTACGAAATCAGCGACGAGGAAGCCGCCATGCTGGACGGCTCCCATGAAATGTATCTGCGTGACTATGATGATGACTGCGAGGATTGCATATGTTTCGATTGTACTGAAAGTGAATGCGCTGGCGAATGCGACGGTAGATACTGCGGATGCGACGATTGCATAATGGAGGATCCAGAAGAGGGGGATGATAGCGATGTCTGAGGAAACCTATTGCAGGTATTGCGGGAAGCTTATCAAGTATATACGCACTGCTGCCGGAAAGTACATGCCCTGTGACGCGACTAGGGTGTATTTCGTGGAAGACCCAAGGGGACCCGACTTTGTGTATATCGGTGAGCGGGAATCAGCATATGGCTACATACTCCAATCTGAGGCATTAGGGAGCGTCAAGGCTTACCGTCCCCATTGGGGAACCTGCACCGGCGAGAAGTTTGTTCCACGCAAGGGGAAAAGCGTCAAGAAAGCGGCTACAGCGGAAGGGAACGCAAAGCAGCCAGCAATTGTGCAAGCTAAAATGCAGGAAGATCCGGAGACTGAAAGTTTCGAGCAGCTTACCCTTTTCCAGCCGGAGCGGGTAAAGCTAAAAGAAACGATGGAAGATTATTAAGGAGCGGGTGAGTAGTGGCGATAAAAACAAACCGCAATGCAGTCGGGTACATAAGCAACCGCAACCTTGCATCAACAGGCTTTTGTAAGCGCAAAGACTGTGCGTATTTTGCCAGTTCTACCAAGAGCTGCGATTACAGGCTAGTCCACGGCATAGGTCGAGGCTGTCCAGTAGAGGGCTGCAAAAGATACGAAAAGGGCAAAAAGAAAAAAGCGTTGGATAGAGATTGGAAAAGCAACAATGACGGATAAGAGCGGGGCAAACTTTCAAATATAAAGGAGAAACCATGAAATATACAATGGATACTGTGAATGTGCTAAGGAAGCACTACCAGAAATATATCAACAGGCTTGCTGTAATCGAAGCCAACAATCCGGACATAACGAGGCTAAAGGAGCTTGGCGACATCGACCATTTAGAATGGCAGCTTTGTTTAGAAGCCATCAGCGTCATTACCATAATAGCACTCGACAGCAAAATAGGCATGGAAATGATAACGGAAACCGACCCCTTGAGTAGCGGTCTCTGGGCCGCTTCGTAGGAGGGTGGTGATATGTCTCAGTTACAAATACGTAAAAACCGCATCCCAATAGAAATCAACACGAGTACCCGCTATACGGCAACATGCCAGCACTGCAGTTTTAAAATATCAGCGGAGTATCCTGCTGGCAGCGGGAAGACCGCAGTATCTGTAAGTGATGATTTTGTTGCACTGGGCTGGGAGCATTGCAAGGAAACGGAGGGACTATGGATATGCAACGAATGCTCTGGAGTAAAAGGAGAGCAAAAAAAATGAGAACAGAGGAGATTGACCCTTGCAAAATCGCCGATGTGTTTTTTGCGGCATCTGTGCTGGCGGTGGTGATCATATCTTCGGCGGCTGTGTCCTTGGCGGTGAGCCACGGCAGGTATAAAAAACCTGCCGTGGCTAGTCCGTCTGCTAACAAGCCGTTGAAAGCAGCCCATGTCAAACAAGAACACGTATTCCCTCACAGGGAACCAGCCTCTCCATCAAATGACGTTGGAGAGACGCAATGCGTGCAAAAGCCTAATGTTGCTGATGCGGTAATCGTATATGAAGCGCAAAGCCGTTATCCGGACATAGACGATGCGGAGCGGGAGACATTGGCAAGGCTGGTATGGCTTGAAGCTCGTGGAGAGGGCGAAAGGGGTCAGCAAGCTGTGGCTGAGGTGGTAATGAACAGGGTATCAGACCCGCGTTTCCCTGACACGGTTAATGGGGTGGTATTCCAAACGGATCCTTGTTTGCAATTCGCTCCTTCCGGAATGATACCGCACACTACGCCTCAGCAGGCTCAGTATGATGCTGTCGATGAAGCCTTGTATGGTGAGCCGGTGCTGGAGACCGACTATGTTTATTTCAATACATTGCCAGTTACCACCGTTGGGGTTATCAGAATAGGCAACCATTATTTCTCCAAGTAGGCTATACATATACTATACATTATATGGAATGGAAAGGGGTATGGGCATTGTTTTTACTAAACGAAAACATGGTGAAAGCACGAAAGGAACACAGTTGCAGGGGTTGCGGCAAAGTGTACCCAAAAGGGTCGCAGATGCTAAACGCCATGTATATGGACAGGTATGGCAAGTATGTATCTGTATACTGGTGTGCGACTTGCTTAGAGTATATGAGCCGCCATGGGCTGACCATAGCAGGCGAATGGGAGCTTGGTGAGCTGCTGAGTTTCGATCGAGCGGGATGGCAAGACGTGAACCTTGAAATCATAGACAGGAAGCAATAAGCACGGCTTGTATAAGCTTGTAATTATTGCGCTGTGCGCATGAAAAAAACTGTGCTGGAAAGCACATTATGGGCTTGTAATGGGTATTAACTTATGGACGCTCCAAACGATGAAATGGGTGCGCAAATCAATGACGTTGTGTGAAAGCGAGTGGTAATAGTTGCTCTACTCTGGCGAAAAGTATGAGTTTCTTTTCAACAGCGAGATAGATGTCCAAGATGACGCGGGTTTTGGGGAAGCAAGGGAGCTTCTCCGTCATTCCGGCGTCGCCTTGTACAGGACAAAGACTATAACCAGCGGTCTTGTTAGGGAAGTGGAGATATACCCTGTCTATGACTCGCCAAGCGCAGCTAGAGCGGCGAAAGCGAATCAGTCTAGACAGGCGCAGCAGAATCAGAACGAAAAGAACGCAAAGAAGGCTCTCATCAGAAAAATCAATGCAAATTTCAACGAAAATGATTTGCACGTTACTTTGACCTACAAGGACAAGCGGCTTCCCAATGAAGCCGAAGCCTTGAAAGACATTCGCAACTTTATCAGGCGGGTCAGGTCGCTTAGAAAGCGGGAAAAGCTTCCTGAGCTGAAATATGTCTACGTGATAGAGTATTCCGATGGCGACAGGAGAAGGGTACGCGTCCACCACCATGTCATCATGTCAGGAGGTCTTGACAGGAAGGCGATAAAGGCTCTCTGGCCTCATGGAATCGCAAACATCGATGAGCTGGAACCCGAGGATGGCAGCTTGGAAGGACTAGCCAGGTACATCACAAAGCCACCAGGTGGGATAAAGCGAAGCAAGCGTTGGCAGGCATCGAGAAACTTGAAAAAGCCCAAAGTGACTATATCGGACACGAAGGTGAGCAAAAGACAGGTGGAGCGGATGGCGTTGGACATGGAAGAGGCTGCTCCCACGATATTTGGCAATTTGTTCGCTGATTATGATTTCGTATCGTGCGATGTAAAGCGTAGCGACTTTGTCGCCGGAGCTTACGTTTACGCTAAGATGCATAAGCCGCCGCTTGAGAAAAAGCCTCGGCGGGCGGTAGCGAAAAAAAGGGAAAGAGGTGAGTGATGAAGACGGTATACCTAGCAGGAAAGATAACCGGCGATGAGGGTTACAGGGAAAAGTTTGCAGCGGCGGCGAGGGAGCTGGAGCTTGCGGGCTTTGTCGTGTGCAACCCTGCTATGCTTCCCTATCCGGGGTTCGAGTATGATCAGTACCTGAGAATGTCGGCTGCTATGCTCGAAGAGTGCGAGGCTGTTTGCTTTTTGCCGGACTGGGTTCAGAGCAATGGAGCCAGACTGGAGTATGCTATGGCTATAGATGCTGGCAAGGAAATATTTTATTATCGAGAATGGATTGTGGGTAGAAGCTGAAGAGCGGCGCATATCGAAAGGAGCGTTATATGGCTATTGGAGAAACGAAAAACGAAGAAATCAAACGTTGGCTTAACAGGGGTAGAGCTGCTATGCGTGAGGTGGAAGCCCTGAAGACTGCTAAGCTAGCTGCCGAGGTCAGGGCAGCCAGCGGGAGCGCGACTGGAAAACTAACGTCAAAGCGTTCTGCGAAAGGCAGGGGTGACGGTGCTCTTGTCCAGGTGTTGGAGTATGGCAGGGAGCTTGACGCTAGGATCGCAGAGCTGGATTCAATCCTAGTGGAAATCGCCAGGGCTATATACGCTGTGGAAGATGGCACCTTGCGGCTTTTGCTCATAAACCGCTATATTTTGTTCAAGAAATGGGAGCAGGTAGCCATTGACATGGGCTATAGCTATACCAACGTCACCTTCAGGCTGCATCCCAAAGCGCTTGAAGCGGTGGAGGAACTTAGATTGGCAGGAAAAATAAGAATCTTAGGGTCATTTGAATAATAATTTTGCAAAAATGAAAAGTGTGTATGTTTGTGTATGTTTGTGTGTGATATAATGGCAGCGTGAATTAGTGGCAGCTACCCGATTAAGGGCGGCTGCTTTGCCATTTTCGTGAAAGGCGGCGCACATGAGGAAGAGCTGCAAATATTGCGGTCGCATCCACGAGGGAGGGGTTCCCTGTGTCAAGAAGCCGCCGCCCAAGTCCCGAAAAAAAGCGGGCAGCAGGGAGTCTAGGTTTCGCAACACCTACGCTTGGCAACGGGTGAGGAAGGTAGCCTTGGAGCGGGATTTGCACTTGTGCAAGCTATGCGCTTCAGAGGGGAGGATCTCATATGGCAAGTTGGAGGTTCACCACATAGAGCCGCTTTCGGAGCGGTTTGATTTGAGGCTTGACTTGGACAACCTGGTATCTCTTTGCGGAGGCTGCCATGAAAAAGCTGATGGTGGAAGGGTTGCCCGCAAGCATCTGAGGAAGATTGCGGCTTCAAAAGTACCCCCCCTACTCTTTCGGAAGGGGAAAGTCTGAGTGTGCCTACACCAACCAGCCCTCCTCCACTCATAAAAAATTCCGAAAATGGCTTAGCGCGTGTGTGTGTGCGTGTGCGTATGCGCCCGCGCGCGCGTTATAGGAATATGCTGATAAGCGAATAAAGCGAAAGGGGGAGCTGTTATGGGTAGACCGGCAAAAGCAACCGCTATCCAAAGTGCGAATCTGACAAAATTGGAAAAGGACACAAGAAAAGCGGCAGAGGATGAGTTGCGAGGTCAAGATGACAGGATAGTGCCTCCGGATTGGCTCAACGAAGGGCAGAAAACCGTATTCGAGTTCGTTGTTGCGGAAATGGAAGCCAGCAGGGTCTTGGGGAATCTGGATGTTTTCGTGTTGACTCAATTCGCGGTCGTTACGGAGCGGATATTCGATCTGGAGCAGATGATAAACGAAGATGCAAGGTCGAACCTCCAGAGCAAGGAGCTTATATTCGCCCGCAACTCCTACATCAAGGACTTTTGGCGAGGTGCCAATGAGCTTTCCCTTTCCCCCCAGGCAAGGGCAAAGATAGGAATATTGAATCTTGCCAAGAAGGAAGAGGATAAGGACCCCTTGAAAAAGATACTTGCTGGAAGGGTTTAGCGGTATGGCGATGGACAAACAGCACCCTGCATACAAATACGCTGCCGATGCGGCTGCAAGGCGTGTACCGGCACCAAGGTACGTGAAGATCCAAGCGCGCGTATTTAGGGACATTGCCAATGGCAAGAATAAAAAATACATGGTAGACCCCGACAGGTGCGAGCTTGTGGGTGAGATACTGAAACTGATAAATATGCCAAAAGGACTCAGCCTAGGACAGCCCCTTTACGATTGTCTGAGCGGATTCCAATGGCTTTTTATAATAGCCGTCCTTTGCGTTGTCCACAGGGACAATCGAGAGAAGCGACGGTATACGACTGCAGTACTTGAAATAGCTAGAAAAAACGGTAAGACGATGCTCGTAGCGGTGCTATTTTTAATACTGATGTTATTGGAGCCTGAGTTTTCGCGGTTTTATTCAGTTGCACCCGATGGTCAATTATCAAGGGAGATACAGACCTCGTTAAGAGAGTTTATTGCAAAAAGCCCGGCGCTTACCGACAAGTTCAAGCTCAGGCGGGACGACATTTTGTGCCACCTGACATCAAGCCAGTTTTTTCCGCTGAACTACTCCAATAGCAGGCTTGACGGAAAGTTGCCCAATGTATTTGTCGCTGACGAGGTTGGCGCATTGCCAAACAACTATGCGGTGGAAGCTATGCGCGGCGGTCAGGTGACGATACTCAACAAGCTGGGCTGTATAATATCCACCAAGTATCCCCGCATCGATAACCCTTTTGAGGACGAGGTGGATATGGCGAAAAAAGTGCTGGATGGCACTGTGGAAGATGAAACGCTGTTTGCGCTTTTGTTCGAGCCAGACGATACTAAAAAGTGGATGACCAGCGATAGGATACTCCATCATGCAAACCCTCTGGCACTGGACGTGCCGGAGGTTATGGAGGATCTTCTGAAAAAACGCAGGGATGCAATATTTCAGCCCAATAAGCGGGAATATTTCATAACCAAGCACTGCAACATCATCTACCAGGGCATGGGTACAGAAACTTACATATCTCCCAGCGATGTGATGAAATGCAGAGCTGAAAAGCCCATCGATTGGACTGGTAGGCGGGTATGGATTGCCGCCGACTTGTCGATGACCACTGACAATTGTGCCGTGGCGATGGTTGCGGAAGAAAATGGAGCGGTATTCGCTCGCGTCCTTGGTTTTATACCCGAGGGCAGGATAGAGGAAAAAAGCGAGGAAGAGCGGGTAGGCTATCGGGAGTTTTGCGAGATGCTCTATTGCATATCTTGCGGTGATAGCACCGTTGACTATGGGGTCATCGAAGACTATGTGCTGGGGATAGAAGACGAATATGGCGTTGAGGTTGTATCCATAGGAGTGGACAGATACAATGCGATGTCATCTGCTCAGAAATGGGAGCGGGAAGGTTATGACACCGTTATAATTCGGCAACATTCGGACACGCTTCACCCCCCCACGAAGCTCCTGAGGGAGCTTATACTGGAGGGGCGGTTTACATATGACGAAAACCAATTGTTGGAGATAAATTTTCAAAACGCAAAATGCACATACGATACGAACATGAACCAGTACGTTTCCAAGAAGCGGTCGCGGGGAAAGGTAGACATGGTTGTCGCCCTTATAAACGCCGTGTACCTGCTTCAGCAAGATGTGATGTTTGGGGAAGCGGATGACTGGGCCGTGCAGACATAGGAAAAAGGATAGATAGTATGGGGATTAAGCAGAGGATAGCTGACTGGGTACTTGAAAACAGAACAACGGACTTTGACACGATGAACCCGCTTCTGGCGGTGTTTTTGCGTCAGGATACGATTACCAGGGCTCAAGCGATGGACATTCCCACCTTTGCCGGCTGCGTCAGGTTCATAGCGGAAACCGTTGCAGGTTTACCGATTAAGCTGTATCGCCGTACTGAAGCTGGCGTTCAGGAGTTGGAGCATGACCCAAGAGTATTGCTGCTTAATGGCGACACCGGAGATCTTTTGAGCGGATGGCAGCTGAAAAAGGCGATCGCCGAGGATTTGGTTGTGGAAGGCGGCGGCTATGCCTATATTAACCGATGGCGAAACGAGGCTATAAGCCTGCACTATGTTCCCAGGCACTATATCAGCTTTTTGCCAGGCGTTGACCCCATATACAAGAGCTGCGGCATCGTGGTGAACGGCTCACGGTACAGCGAGCATATGTTTATAAAAGCCACGAGAAAGACCGTGGACGGCGTGAGGGGGACCGGTGCGCTCCAAGAACACCAGCTTGTCCTTGCCGTTGCATATAACATCCTGAAATACGAAAACAACCTTGTGAAGACAGGGGGAAACCGCAGGGGTGTACTTAAAGCAGAAAAGAAGCTGGAGCAGAAAGCCCTTGACGAGCTTCGTGACAAATGGAAGGACTACAACGAAGCCGACAAAGCCAGTTTATTGGTACTAAATGCGGGCATTTCCTTCCAGGAGACTTCTGCAACATCAGTAGAGCAGCAGCTAAACGAGCGGAAAAAGACGCTCTCTAACGAGATATGCAGGCTATTCGGCGTTTCAGAGAATGTCCTTTCAGGCAGCGCAACGGACGAGGAGTATTCAGCAGCGATAAAGATAGCCGTTGCCCCTGTCCTTGCCAGCATCGAGTCAGCGCTCAACCGGGATTTGCTGTTGGAGTCGGAAAAGGGAGATCTTTATTTCATGTTCGACAACATGGAGTTCCTGCGCTATTCCATAGAGAAGCGTTTCGAGACCTACGCAGCGGCGATAGCTTCCAATGTACTCCAGATAGACGAGGCGAGGAAGCTGGAGAATATGCCACCCCTTGGGCTCACCTTCGTGAAGCTGGGCTTGCAAGATGTCTTGTATGACCCAGAAGCGGGGACGTTCTTTATACCCAACATGAACGCCCTGGGCGATTTCGAGGGAACGGTAACTATGCCGGAGGAGCGGATAGTTGGCGACATCGACTATATCCAAGACCCAGTGACAGGCAAGATGATGGGTAGCAGACCGCGCATGTGGAAGCCCGTGAACTATTCCAACGGCGGTGGATCGGAGAGTAATGATGAAAGCAGTGGTACTTCGCAGGAAGAAAAGCAAAAGAAAATCGACAGTATAAGTATCGATTTTGAATCAGATAATATACTGCCGGGTTTGAATAAAGAAGATTTAAATGAGCTTGGAAAAGAAGATAAGCCTGTTTTACTAAAAAAAAGCATTATTGAAAGGAATCTGTTACGGCATCCTGATGTTGACGCATCAGATTATGCAAGACTTATTGGTCAAGCATTATATAACAGCGATGAACGGTTTGGAGGAAGAGAGCATCATAATCCTGATTATATGAATTTCGTTAAATATGGCGAAAGACGTGCTGCTCTAACATTAATCGAGTTAGCAGATAGAAAAGAATATTATGAGATTGTTCATATATTTGAACCAAGCAACACAAGTGTTGGTAAGATGAAACCATAAAAAAAGCTAATGTGGAGGGACTGACATTCCCCTCATCGCAGTTGGTAAAACCAAAGCGGCAGTCGTGTCAGATTTTCTGCAGTTCACATTAGCTTTATTAGTTGATTACATATTACCATAACAAGAGCGGGAATGCAACAACAAATAAATAGACCGACATTGAATGTTGGTCTTTTTTCATTGGGGAAAACAGGAAAGAGGTGAATACGGATGAAAATCGAAATCAGGTCAGACCATGTGCTGCTTGACGGGTACGTGAACGCCGTGGGGCGCGACAGCAAGACGATAGCAGATCGCAGGGGAGGCTTCGTTGAGCAGGTGATGCCTGGTACTTTTGCCAGGGCATTGGGAAGGGGAAACACAGTCGAGCTGAAACTGAACCATGAGCGGGTTCTCGGCAGCACCTCAGATGGGGTACTGGAGCTTGTGGAGGACGCTATTGGACTCAGGGCAAAGGCAAAGATAACAGACCCTGAAGTCATAAAAAAAGCGAGAAACCAGCAACTCCTCGGCTGGTCGTTTGGTTTTAGAGATCCGAAAGACGAATGGGAAGAGCGGGTAGACACGATTCCAAGGCGGTACCTCAAAGACATCACCCTAACCGAGGTGACCATAGTGGACGACACGAGGCGACCCGCATATATCGCCACTTCCATTGAGGTGCGGGACTTTTCGGAGCAGGATACGGAATATGTCTTTCATGATGAAGAGCGGGAAGACGCACAAGTGCAGGAAGATAACCATGTAGACCCCCAGGGGGGTACAGAATCGAAAGCAGCTATTATAACGCAAATTGCTGGCTATAAAGCCCGCAGAAACAATATATTATACCGGAGGGGATAACATTGAAGAAAAAGCAATTAATTGAGAAACGCAATGGGCTGATCGACAAAATGGACGCGCTGATCGCCGCTTGCGAAACCGAGGAAGAGGTCAGAGCTTTCACAGATGAAGAGCAGACCGAGTTTAACACGCTGGAAGCGGAAATCAAAGCCATCAGCGGGCAGATTTCAGCCATCGAAACAAGGGAGCTTTTGGAGCAGACCTTTGAAGATCCCGCAGCGGGCGACGCTGCCAACGAGGAAGAGCGAAGGGCGCTTGACGAAAGCAACTTCCTTTCCTACATCAGGGGGGAAACCCGCGCCCTGGACATCGCGCAAAACGGCGGGATAATCCCAGCGCACATCGCCAACCAGATAATCGAGGTGGTGAAGGAGCTTTCTCCCATTTATGCATTGGCAACGGTCTACAACGTGGGTGGTGACCTCATATTCCCCATCTACGATGAAGGCACATCGTCCATCGGCGCGGCTTTCGTAGATGATATGCAGGAGCTTACCGAGGGTACAGGCAAATTCACCACGGTGAGGCTTGAAAACTTCATAGTGGGTTGTTTAGCGAAAATTTCAAAATCCTTGATGAACCGCACGGACTTCGACCTCATGAGCTTCGTTGTCAGGAAAGTGGGTCAGGCTATTGCAGAGTTTCTCGAATTTCACCTTATACAAGGCGCAACTGGGAAAAACGAAGGTATTTTATCGGCTCCACAGGTTCTGGTTGCACCGTCTGCCACTGCGTTGACTGCTGACGACCTCATTGACCTACAAATGTCGGTGGTGATGCACTATCAGACAAATGCCTGCTGGGTGATGCATAAGAATACTCTAAAGGCACTCAGGAAGTTAAAGGACTCCACAGGTGAGTATCTGCTCAACAAGGACATCACTACTCCCTTCGGCTGGAGCATCCTTGGGAAGCCTGTTTACATCACCGAGAGTATGCCCCAGATAGCCGCTGAGGAGCGGGTCATCGTTTATGGCGACATGTCGGGACTGTATGTTAAGCTAGCGCAAGATATAGAGCTCCAACTTCTCCTTGAAAAATACTCCACCCAGCACGCTGTTGGCGTTGTCGGCTATGTGGAGTTTGATAGCAGAGTGGTTGAACCCCAGAAGATGACCGTCCTAGAGATGGCGCCATAGGGGGGCTTGGCATGAAGATAAAGGCTGTAAAGAGCTTTACCGGAAAGGTAACAATGATGCAGGACGAAATCAGGGATGTTAGGGAAGAAATAGCCCTCGACCTAATAAACTCCGGTTATGCTGTGGAAATCGTAAACGATGGAGCAGCTGTTATCGATGAAACGGCTGAAACTGTCGATAGTGCGGATCGCAAAGGCAAAGCCGGTACGGCTGCGAAAGGTAAATAGGGTGACTACCGTGAAGATCAGCAGGGTAAAAACAGAGACTATAGCCGCCCACTGCCACGCTCCCGAAGACGATCCGATGCTAAAGGTCTACTGGGATGCCGCTGTGCAATATGTGCTGGGCTACACGGGCATGACGAAAAGAGATGCGGACAAGCATGAAGACCTGACGGTCGCCGCGCTTGTCCTTGTTTCCGATATGTATTACAACCGGAGCTACCATGTCGCCAGCGAAAAGGTGAATCAAATTGTGGACTCTATCATAGGATCTCATGACTATAACCTGCTGCCTGGAGGTGGTGTCGATGAACGCCGGTGATTTTGGGGACAGGCTTGAAGTGCTGGAGCTGGTAGAAACCAGTCTTGGGACATGGGAATGGGTATGGCTGCAAACGGTCTGGGCGAAAGCGGAACACCAGAATTACAGGAGTCTTGTGTCCAACAACTCGATACTCCAGCGTTCGACCAGATTCACGGTTCATGCGAACACTAATATCACGCTCCACAATGCCCTTATATTCGCCACCGGTGGTGGAGGGCATTGTCACATCAGCGACATAAACATGGACAAGCCAGGCTTCTACATTTTGACCGCCGCATTTGTAGAACACCAGAACTGCGAATGCAGACGCACGGAGACTGGTATGGGGGTATTGAACCGTCCGGATGTGGTGGAGCTGGACCCCTTGGTGTTCCCAGGGATACTGGCAGAGAAATACTTGCGCCAGAGCCAGGGAGAACCTATGTCATATTCCGAGTACAGGTATATGTTGGTAACACCAAAGGCTATTGAGCTGGAAATAGGCGAGCTGGTGGAAGTTGGTGGCAAGCTTTGCCAAGTGGCGGTTGCACACCTGCTGGATCCATATAAGAATGAATATGAAGTGGTTATGAGGTGGGACAACTGATGAGTATTGAATACAAAGGACTCGAAGAGCTGGACAGGCGCTTTGCTTCTGCTATGCGTGATCGTCCGGAGCTTCGGCTGCAGATGCACATTGAAGTGTCGAAGGAACTGCAATACGAAGTGCTGGATCAGATAGACAGGGTAGGCATTAGGCAGAGCGGCGATAAGATAGGCAATGCAAACAGACCCACTGGAGGACTTAGAGACTGGCAGAGTCGATATGTCGGCAGCGGTGGCGGGTATGCTGCTGTGAGACCCATCGGAAAAGCCGATGGTGGAGGTACAGGAAGAAACAGCGCGGGAGCTATCACAAACTATCTTGAGCGGGGTCACAAGGTTCGTAGACCATCGGGGAAAGCCAAGCGACAAAGGAAGAGCCGTGGAAGGTACGGTTATGCCAGAGGTTATTACTTTTATACAGCAGCGAGGTCAAGGGCGCAGCAGGTGGCGATTGCCGCAGCGAACGCCTATGCCCAAAGAATGTTGGAGAGGATTGGTGACTAGGTGCTGGAGATAACGGAAATAACCGAAGCTATCAACGAACTTATTGCGAAGGCATACCCAAATGATCCGGTGTATGTGAACCTTATACCAAAGGATTTCTCAAGACCGTCTACGCTCATTGCGTTTGTGAACACAGAGCGGACCGATGCGAGCCGTAAAATGCTAGCTGTGAAAATACAGTATGCGCTCACCTGCTTTTGCGAAGTGGATGGACACTACAACTCTGATACCCAAGCCGTCACCGAAAGGCAAGATGGTATAATGCGCATTTTTGCTCGCGGATACATCAAAGTTGCCGACAGGAGCGTCAAGCTTGTGGCAGCGTCCAGCGGAGCGGAAATAACGGAGAGCTATATCGATTTAAATATAGAATATTTTGACGAAAGACCCGATGAAGGGGATTGTTACCCCATCGCCGAGTCTGTGGATACGATAATAACGAACGGAGGATGATTTAAATGGGGCTTCCAAACATAGAGATTACCTTTCGCGCCCTAGCGAATACTGCTATACAGCGATTGACCAGGGGAACGGTGGGGATCATACTCAAAGACGAAAAGGACAATGGAGCTTGCGAGCTATTAAAAGCCTCTCAGGTCACTGAGCTTTTACCAGAACTTGGAACGGAAAACCAAGATTATATCAAGCGGGCTTTCCTCGGTTATGCCAATCCACCTAAAAAGGTGGTGGTATACGTCCTACCAGATACAGCAACGGACTATACCGAGGCTTTCGGCTATCTAGCTACCCAAAGGATTGACTACCTAGTGGGACCGCCTGACATCGACAATGCTGGTAGTGGGGAAATCAAGCTCTGGATTAAGGAAGCAAGGAAAGCGGGTGGTACTCCGAAGGCTGTGCTGCCGAATACTGCAGCCGAGGATTATGCCATCGTCAACTTTACGACAGACGGCATAGTCGTGGACAAAAGGGTCTATACGACAGCTGAGTATTGTTCCAGGATTGCGGGACTCATCGCTGGAACGCCGCTTACCATAGGCTCTTGCACCTATGCCCCCCTTCCTGAAGTGGAGCGGGTAGAAGGTAAGAGCAAAGAGGATATGGATTTGGCAATCGATGCTGGGCAGTTCATACTATTTGGAGACGGCGTTACTGTTAAGGTCGGCAGGGGTGTCAACAGCTTCACCAACCTTGCGAAGCTCCCAGGTTACAACGACAGCTTCAGGAAGATAAAGATAGTCGAGGTCATGGATATGATTTACGACGATATAAAGAAAACGGCCCAGGACACGTATATTGGAAAATATGCAAACAGCTACGACAACAAATGCCTTCTGCTTACGGCGATAGGAAACTATTTCTTTCTGTTGGAGCGAGAGGGCATCCTTGCTTCTGGCAAAAGCACGGTGGAGCTTGATGTCGAGGCGCAGGAAAACTATCTCATAGGGCAGGGTGCTGATGTATCTTCCATGAGCGTCCAAAGCATAAAGGAAGCCAATACAGGGGCTCAGGTATTCTTGATGGCGGCTGTATCTATACTTGACGCTATTGAAGATATTAGCCTTAAGATAAACGTTTAGGAGGGATAGACATGGATAGTGCGAAGAGAGTTGCCAGCGGGACTTGGGGAGAGGTGTGGCTAGACGGCGAGTATGTCGCCGAGTGTTACGGTCTCCAAGCAAAGATGGCGTTCAACAAAGAGGATGTTGCCATGTGCAGAAGGATGGCTACGGATTCAAAGGTGGTCTCCATGAAGGGGACCGGTAGCCTAAAACTCCACAAGGCATCAAGCAGAATGGCAAAGACCATAGGCGGGAAGATAAGCGACGGCATAGACGTGAGGTTTACGATTATGTCGAAGCTTGACGATCCGGATTCATACGGAGCGGAGCGGGTGAGCATATCAAATGTATCTTTGGACGATTTGACCCTTGCCGACTGGGAAGCTGCTAAAATGGGTACGGTGGAGGCACCCTTTACCTTCACCGACTATAAATATCTCGACTTCATGGGTTCGTAGCCATGGATGTTATTGACCTGCTGCTAAATGCACAGCCGGCAAAGCTGCCGGAAAAGGAATATAAGATTAAGCGCCTGAGTGAGGAGCTGGGCGGCGATGTGGTATTCACGCTGCGTGCGCTGCCCTTTTCCAGGGTTGCAGAAATACGAGCTGTGAGCGAAGAGAACCAGCCCATACACATAGTGCTTGCCGGGGTTGTATCTCCAGACTTGAAAACTCCTGCATTGCTTGAGCGGTTCGATGCTGTCACGCCTGCAGAGCTAATCTCGAAAATGCTGCTGCCTGGGGAGATAGATGATCTAGCTCTTAGGGTGGAGCAATTGAGCGGATATAAGACCACCGTGTTGGAAGAGGTTAAAAAAAACTCCAGTCTAGCTACGAACTGAGGCTTATGCAATGGCTCCTTATTACCCACGGAGTTTTACCCAGTGTGTATTATGCGCTACCCGAGGGTGAAAAGGAGCTTATAAGGGCTCTTGTGTACGACCATTTTGACGAGAGGGATTAGATATGGCGGCTTCTACAAGCATAGCGATAAGCGCAACCGATAATTTTTCTAATGTTCTTGTTTCCATGCGTGCTGCAAACCAGGCATTCCGCAAGGACGTTGAGGGAACGAAGGAGAAACTTGACGCTCTCAATAGCACCAAAGTCGAAATGCGAATAGACTCGCGTAACGCCACCGACAACATCAGGGAAGCAGAAAAGGAGCTCCGCAGAGCAAGGGAGGGGACTGACGATTATGCAAAAGCCCTTGCGAGGCTTGAAGAGGCGTACAGCGACCAAAACAACATAGCAGCTAACCTGAAGCTCGTGTCCGAAGCTGCGAGGGAAGCGGAAAAGGATCTCAAATCGTTATCGGAAACCAATGAAAAGATGGAGAACCGTGCCGGTGGCGATGGCGGGAGCATCCTTTCCGCTTTGGCTGGAGCGGGCGCGGTGAAAATGCTCGGCAATGCTCTTAGTGGTGCTGTAAGCACATTTATAGGCAGCGCATATGGCAGGGAAGCTGGAACTTATTTTGACGCTGCTCTGTCCAGCGCATCAATGGGTGCTGCTATAGGAACCGCAATCGCGCCTGGTGTCGGGACTGCGATAGGAGCTGCCCTTGGAGGTCTGGTAGGTCTGTTCCAAGGGAGCGTCAAGGTCTTTGAAATGCAAAACGAGGCTTTCATGGGCTATTACCAAGACCAGTATTCCCAAGTGATGGCGGAGCGGTCGGCTTCTCTAGCGTCGGGTACAGCCACGGCAGGCTCTCGGGAGCGGGACTTGGTGGCGTTTACTACGCTCATGGACGGCGATGCTCAATCAGCAAAGGAGTTCCAGGAAACCCTTATAGAAATAGGCAGGGCTTCCCAGATGAGCTATGGCGAGCTCTCTGATATGGCAAGGGGTATGCTTGCGCTTGGTCACTCCACGGAAACGGTGGAGCGGCGGCTTTCAAGTCTTACGGAGGCGGCATCTGCTTTGAATATGACTGGTTCGGAAGCGTCAGGCATAGTGGGTATGATGGATGCAGCCATTGAAATGGGACGCTTCGATTCGCGGCTCATAAGGACGCTTGCAAAGAAGGGCATAAACGTAAACGAGGCGCTCACCGAAGCTTTTAAGGAGCAGTTTAGCGGCGATATGCTGACGGAGGAGAATATTGAGTCTTTCCTTGCGGGGCTTGGGAGCAATGGAGCCACCGTGGAGGAGGTCGTCGATGCTCTGTACAGGTACATGGGAATGGCGTTCGAGGGTTCCACCGAGCGGGCGGCGGATACCTATTCCGGTCTTGCTATGATTTTGGGATCGTATCAAGAAGACATCGATGCAGCCATGGGACAGGGTTTCACCGATACTAGGAGCCAGGGGATGCGCGACCAGCTTGAATGGATGGCCGGGGAAGGTGGCGACCTAATAATGGAAGCCAATTATCTCATAGGTCAGTGGGAAGCGAACCTTGAAAACGAAAAGGAAAGGCTCCAGCGGGAAGTCATGGACGCAGTGATGACCGGCAACATTTCGGTAGCTTTGCAAGAAAGCGAGGTTGCCGAGGAGCTTGCTGATATGTATGCCCGCTTCGTGAAAATTAGCGAATCAGATGCTCCGGATGCTGGGGCTCAAATGGGTCAGCTATTAGCAGAGGCTCAGGGAATCGCTATGAACGAATACAACGCCTCCGAGGGTGCGCAGCTGCAGCTTAATACACAAATTGCTACTGTGAATAAAATGCGGGAAAATGCGGAGCTAAACGATTTGTATTATGACGCTGGCTACAGATGGGCTGAAGCCGTATCGAAAGGTATGACAGAGGGAATGTCGGGAGTCGGTGCTGCCATAGCATCGATTGTTAGTAGTGAACTTGCCACATATCCTGGTATGCCAGTCTATCAATATCCCGGGGCTCCTGATCTGCCACCTAGCGCATGGGGGAAAGACAGGGTTCCATATGACAACTACCCTGCACTACTCCACGAAGGCGAGCGGGTGTTGACCGCAAACGAGGCTAGGCGGCAAGACATGGGTATTGGTGGCGGCATCGTCATCAGCGGTAACGAGTTTCATGTCAGGGAGGAAGCCGATATAGGGAAAATTGCTGTGCAGCTGTTTGCTCAAATAGAGCAGGCACAAATGCTAATGGGGTAATAACTATATGAAATTCATATTTAAAGATTCTAAAAGCGATGATGAGCTGACGCTACCGGTCACGCCCAAGGGATTCGAGGCGAGCCACGGTAAAAGGGTGGAAATGGTGAACATCCACGCCGTGGGTGACGTGGCGATTGGCGGATATGCTTCCCTCGCATCGATAAAAGTATCCTGCATGTTCCCGGCTAGGGAATACGCATTTTCCCAGTCAATGGGGATGGGACCCTATGATTATGTCAAACAATTCGAGCTGTGGGCGTTAGATCCCTCTGCCATAGTGCGCTTTATCGTGACGGAAACGCCAGTCAATATACCTGTGCTGGTCGAAAGCATCGATTACGGCGAGCGGGATGGGACCGGTGATGTCTACGCCACCATATCTCTCAGGGAATATAGGGAGCTTGCGGTTGTCCAGACTCAGAAAGCGGAAAAGACGGAAAACCTGTCCAGACCAGACCCTGAACCTCCTGTTACATCTCAGACGCATATAGTGGTGAGCGGCGATACCCTCTGGGCTATAGCGCGAAAATATTATGGGGACGGCTTGCTTGCCTATCACCTGGCGACATACAACGGCATAAAGAACGCCAATCTCATATATCCCGGGCAGGCTGTAAATCTGCCTGACAAGTCGCTGCTGGGAGCGGCTTGATATATTCGGCGATTATGCCAATGCATATTTATGGAGGCGCTTATTGTGGAGCTTTTTATTGATTCCGGTGGTGCTGTCACCGAAGTTTCTAGTCTTGCGCCATCCATATCGTGGAGCGGCGATCTTCGGCAGTGTGGCAGGTCGTTGTCCTTTTCGTTGCTTTCTTCCCCCACTGATAAAGAGATTCCTGTAGTGGAAATAGAGATGGGTGCTCCTGTGCAGTTTCAAATGGATGGTAAAACGCTTTTTGATGGTTTTGTTTTTGCTCGCCAAATAGACACTGAATCAAGCAAAATGGATATAAGGTGCTTTGACCGTGGCATATACGTGAAAAGAAATGAATTGAGCAGGAGCTTTTCAAATGCGCTGCCGGAGGATATAGCGGTTAGGCTTTGTGGTGAGTTTGGTATTTCTATAGGGAGCATCGCTAAAACTGGCATTCCGATAAGTAGGAACTTCGTTGGCGTTTCCCTTTATCAGATAATCCAAACCGCATACACCTTGGCATCGAGGGAAACAGGGGAAGCATATCAGATGCGCTTTAATGGCGTTGCCCTTGACATCGTTGCGAAGGCTGTCACTGAGGAGACATTGGTGATTCAAGGTGGGAGCAACCTGATTAGTGCCTCCGTATCCGAGAGCATAGAGCGGATGGTTACCCAGGTAGCCATATATGGCGAAAATGATGCCTTGGTCGATACCGTCAAAGACGATGAGCGGATAAGGCTATATGGGCTTATGCAGAAGCATATAAAGCAAGGCAAGGACAAAGACCCTAGGCAGGAAGCCCGAAAAATCCTTGATGACTTCGGAGTTGAGCGGAAAATGACCGTGAACAACCTGGGAGGGTTGGAATGCATTACTGGCAATTGCGTAGTGGTGGAAGAGCCTTATAGCGGACTTCATGGACTGTTCTGGATAGATTCCGATACCCATACATGGAAAAACGGCTTGTATTTCAACAAGCTCTCTTTGAATTACAGAAGACTCATGGACGAGCAGGAAGCCGGAAGCCTACCCAGGGCGAAAGCTGCAAGGGGTTCTGGCAGGGGCGCGGGTTCCCAGGAGCGGTACGAGTATATTTTCAAGGACGGATAGCGATATGGAAAATATTGAAGAAAACCCTTATGCGAAATTCGTTGGCAATATGCGGGATCTTGCATTTGAAGCGATACCTGCTTCTTATCGCATAGGCGAGGTGATCAGCGCAAGCCCTTTGAGGATAGACGTGGGTGGAGCGGTTCAGGAAAGCAATGCCCTTGTTTCCATTTATTCGCCGAGGACAGTATCCGTTACGGTAAACGTTGAGACATCGCAATTGCACAGCCATCCAGCGGCTGCGACTGCGAGCGTATCCATGCCGGGGTATTCAAAAGGCGATATGGTCTTGTTGGTGCCCATCGAAGATGAGCAGCGTTACATTATACTTGGAAAGCTGGTGGGCTTGTGAGCATATTTCCCTTTATATCGCCCCGATCGGGGGAAACAGAGCCGAGTAGGGGGCTATATTTAGAAGTTGCATGGGATTTCGTTGCTAATGCGCCTATATACAAAAACGGAGAGCCAGTCGTGGTGAGCGGGAAGGAAGCGGTCCTTGTCTGGGCTTGGAACGCTCTTCATACCCCTAGGCATGTACACGAGATATTCACAAGGGCATATGGCTGTGAAGCGAAGAGCCTCATCGGGCGGCCCTTTTCAGATGGGCTTAAGCAGTCCGAAGCGGCGCGTTTCGTCAGCGAGTGCCTGCTTATAAACCCGTATATTTCCCATGTGAAAAATATACAAGTGGAATTTGTCGGTGACCTATTGAGCGTCAGTTGCACAATCGTCACCGTATATGGGGAGGTATCGCTTGATGTATGAACACCTTACGCCAGAATATATAAAATCCGACATCCTAGGGATGCTTGCCATTGCCTCTACCAGGGAGGGGAGCTACACCAACACCTTGGTTTCCGCTGTGGCATACGAAATGTGGAAGGTATACCAGTCATTGGATGCGGTAGTTCCTATAGTCTATGTGGACGAAACGAGCGGTCCATATATAGACAAAAGTGCTGCTGTATATGGTATGTCAAGAAAGCCGGGAACGAAGGCAACGGCTGATGTGTTTTTCCAAGGGGTGGACGGTACTGTGATTCGCAAAGGTAAGATATTCATGACCGCCGACTCGTTGGAATATGCCCTTGATGCCGATGTGACCATTTCCAGTGGCGTTGGTAATGGCAGGCTTACAGCGATGATGATTGGCAATGCGTACAATGCTCCTGCTGGTGCTATACACAGGCAGACAGTCAACCAGAGCGGGATAGACTCGGTAGTGAGCAGCGAGGCAATCGGTGGTACCGATGAAGAGGGCGATAAGCAATTTGTGGAGCGGTATGACGAATATAGGCGCAGACCGCCGACATCGGGGAATGCTTCCCATTTTCGCCAATGGGCGCTCGAAGTGAGCGGTGTAGGAGATGCGAAGGTAATTCCCTTGTGGAACGGAGCGGGGACGGTAAAAGTCCTTATAGTCGGTGAGCGCAGGCAACCGGTGGATGTCACCGTGGTTGACCGCTGTGCTGCTCATATAGAGCTGGTGAGGCCCATTGGGGCGGATGTCGCCGTTGTCAGCGCATCTGGTCTTGGTATATCTGTAGACGCACAGGTGAGCATAAAGCCAGATACAGATGTCTTGACGGTGCAAGCTGCTTTCTCTGAAGCCCTTGGCGGGTATTTGGAGGGGATAGCTTTCAAGGAGTACAACGTGTCATTCAACCGAATAGGCTACATACTGTTGGACACGCCTGGGGTCATCGATTTTACGGCATTGAGCGTAAATGGGGGTGCTGCGGATGTCGCCATTGCTGATGATGAAGTACCGGTTGTCGGCTCGATTGGGGTGACAATATGAAAGATCTGCTGGAAATGCTCCCTGAACACTTTAGGGAGATACCCGAGGTAGTGGAGTTGCAAAATGCATTTAGCAAATGGGCGAATGCGATGCACGAAGCCAGGGATGAGCTTTTCGCCCAGTTCGATGTTAAAACGGCTACGATGAAGGGCTTGGCTCTCTGGGAAACCGCATTGGGGATAGCGACTGACATATCGCGTCCATTTGCGTTTAGGCGGTCTCGCATAGAAAGCAAGCTCAGGGGCTTGGGTACCACAACGATGGGTATGATAGCAAATGTCGCCGAAAGTTTTTCCAATAGCGAAATAGAGGTTGTGGAATATGCCGATGAATACCGTTTTGATGTAGTTTTCACAGGAACTGTGGGAATACCGCCTAACATGGACGACCTGACGGCTGCAATCGAAGAGATAAAACCGGCGCATCTGGCTTTCGCCTATGTCTACACCTACCGCACCTGGGGCATGGTGAAGCACATGACATGGGGAGACGCTGCTGCATACACATGGGAGCAATTAAGGGAGGGAACGCTTTGAATGTTACTGAAAACTACGGATTGCAAAAGCCTGATGATAGTATATTAGTCAGCCCTGATCCATTTAATGAAAACGCTGATGTTATAGACGCTCTGCTAAAAACGTTATCGGATGGACAGGAGGATTATCAAGCAGAGCTAGCAGCAGTCATGTCTAGCCTTAGCCTACCCGCTGGCAGCAGCCTAGCCGACGTGCTGCAATACATCATCGACAATTCGGGCAGCGATATGCCCGCTGTGATACCCATTAGCATGGGCGGCACAGGAGCGACCACACAAGCTGCTGCGTACAACGCATTGACCCACATGGGCGGTGGCGATGCGCAGGGGCTAGACTTGAACACAATAACACAGCCAGGATTCTATGGTGTTTCGGGCGGTTCGACCAATAAACCGACAGGAGCAGCAGCGGGCAATATGCTTGTATTGCCCTATCGTCTGACAGGTGGGATATACCCGATTCAACTTTTCTTTGACCACAAGTCGTATGAAGTCATTGATGTATGGGTCAGGATAAACCAAGGTGGTAACGATAACTGGAAATCATGGAACAAACTTGCAAGCCAAGCCGACCTAACCGCAAAAGCCACCCTACTGAAAGGCACGGCAACGCTGCCATTTTCCAGCTGGACAAATCAAGTATCCTCCAACGGCTACTACTACAAAGACGTTGCCATAGCGGGCTTGCTAGCGACAGATATGCCAAAAGTAGGCATCGTAAAGACAGGCACGAACGCAGCATCGGACGCATTGATACAAGACGCATGGAACTGCATCGCCATGGCGGAGAGCATGGCGGGGGTCATACGCTTCAAGGCGAGGACATTACCGCTGGTAAACGTGCCGTTCCAATGGGAGGTGACACGATGAGCAGGAGTTTTATAAATGGTCAGACTGGCGGCACATACAGCGAAACGCTGGTTTCGACGCATACGATTAGCAAGACCTTCAATAGTGCAGACCCAGTTTTGGAAGTAGCAAATTTACAACCGGGTATATACAGAATAAAAGGAACTATAAAATCACCATTAACTGCATCGTTATATATTGGCGTTACTGGTATGAATATATCTAATGGTTATGGAGCAATATGCACAGTATCACTTAATGCAAATATTGACGCACAGATAAACGAGTACATTTTGTACGGAGTAAAAACTAGTTTATCAACACAATACGTATATAACAACTTGCGATTTATAATCAATGGTTCATCTAGCAGCCCAGCGACAGGAACGGTAGAGCTATACAAAGTGACATTATAGGAGGAACACCATGGAGTTATCCACACGAAAAACACCCCTCAGATTAGGCGGGGGGGGCTTGAAACCCTAGAGCCGCAAGGCTTTCCGCAGATTGGCGGTGGTCTGCATGGCTAACGTCTACATATGTGGTCAGAGCGAATTTCTGGCAAAGCCGCCAGACGAATATTTATACGCCGAAGCCACGAACACGGTCACGGTGAACAAATCGGGTGGTCAGGGCATCACTGTGGTAGAAATACCTGATGTACCTCCTGGCATATACAGTGTACAAGTAACATTACAGTTTACATTAAGCGGTGGAACGGTTAATAATGGCATTAACACCAATGCTAGTGGCGAATTTGGTTACATGGCTAATGGTTATGCTATTTATTATTCAAGTAACGCTGGGAAGCTATTAGAGGTAGGGAAAAGTAAACCTGCACTTCTGCTTAAAAAGGGAAGTGTTGGCTTCGCTGCACAGACACTTGAAACTAGCACGGCAACCGTGACAGCCACAATTAAACTATTTAGAACGCCATTATGGTAAGGAGATAATGCAATGAAAGATACACAAAGAGTTATCCACACCCTCACAGAAAAAGTGGGGGGGGGGTGCTGTAAGCCTTAGAGCCGCAACGGTTTCAGCCGCCGAAAGGTGGTGCAGCTGATGGGCAATGTACTAATTACAGGGCAGACAGGCGGTGGAAACATCGAGGCGTTGGCAAGCACTATGACACATACGTTTACATACAAAACAAACGAAACGATTCAAACTATTGAACTTGACCTGCCCGCTGGGTTTTGCATAGTCAAAGGCACATTCAAGGTCACCCCCACAGCTAGCATAAATGGTTGGCCATTTTTGTATGTCGGAACAACGATGAACGGACGGGGGGTGGGTGCACACGTAAGTACTGGGGAGTATAACACAGAAACGCCGTTTATAACCCCAATCCTGCTTAGTCAAGTTTTACCGCTTGGCATGACGGCTAATTCAAACTACACAGTATCTTATGAAGGACAAGAGTTTTTGTCGATAGGGTCACAATTTGCACCCGGAGCAGGAAGCACGGCAATAATAACAATAGAAATCTACAAAGTCACCCTATGAGGGAGGTGCATCATGCACATTTTATACAACGGCGAAACATACCCGATAGAAAATTTCCGACCAAGCGCATCGGCGGTGGTCTGGACAGGTCTGCACGGCTTGGAGCTGCCCATATCTGGCAGCATCGTCACACGCAGGGACGAGGATTTGTTTGCTTTGCGCTCAGACTACTCCGCAGATTACGAGCGGTGCATATACGATGGCAGCACGCTCACTCTCACCAACGAGCCAGAACCCGAGCCGTGGGAGCCTGAGGAGGAGCTAGAACTAGAGCCGACGGTTGGCGATGTCATAAAACTATTTGAAGCACTAATAGGAGTTGAAAGCGATGGAAGCAACGAAGATGAATGAGCTGCTGGAAGCGGCAAAAGCCGAAAGGCGTAGGCAGGAGCGTGTACATGAAATGGTGGAGCGTTCTACGGACGTATCCGCTCTCGTATTCGCAGTAATGGCCCAGTCCGAGATGGTGGACGATGTGACCATTACGGAGCATAGCGACATTTTTGCGGTCTGGGATGAAAACTGGACAGGTGGGCGCGGTACAATTCTACAAGACGAGGGTCGGTTGTTTCGCGCTCTCCACGACATTGGAGCGGGTCAGAACGCTAAGCCTTCCGAAACGCCATCATTATGGCAGGAGATTGGAAACCCTGCTGACGAGTACCCCATGTGGGTGCCTTTCCTTGGCGTGGGCGACGCATACAGGCTAGGCGATAAAGTTACCCATAATGGAAAAAAATGGATCTGCACTGGTGTAGGCGGCGATGGCATATGGAACGTCTGGGAACCCGGCGTTTGGGGCTGGGAAGAGGTACGCTAGGTGTGTTTAACAATCTATTGACGAATATGGCATGGTGGTGTATATTAAACATAAAGAGGCACTGCCGGCAAACGGCTAGCCTAAGATATAGCGATTGAAAATAACCGCAATCCGTGAGCTGGAGCGGTTATTTTCTATTGTCCCTGTAGTCGAGCAGTACAATGATGAATTTTGCAAATGCAATCATAATCACTATTGCTTCGTACACTGACATTGGCCTCACCCCCTTTCATATAACGATCGAGGGATTGGCTAACCGCTTACCGTAAGGGCAGCACCAAAACACATATTATATCGCTATGACAATACTGTCAATAATAATGCCGCCAAAGGGCGGATTTTTTATTTGATGAATATCATGTAAACCCCTAGCGGTGGGGGTATATACAGGGGTATGAAAGAGGTGAACAAAGTTGGAATTTCTAAACCATAAATATAAGAGGCTACTCATTTTGCTACCAATGGCATTGTTAATCGCCGTTATAATCATCGTTCCTCCAAAAGTGCAAAGAGCAATGCTGTCGGAAAAATACGTTACCATGACTCAAATGGTGGATGTGATTGCAGCTGGCGTGGAAGCTGAGCCGACTAGAACATGGCATGAACATGAAGTCAATATAAAAAAATCGGTGGAGCAGATGGACGGCATATACGAGGTTTACGCTGCTGCATACAAAACCTCTGATGGCGAAACAATGTTGTTTACAGAAAGGCATTTTGAAGCGTCGATATTTGAGCCTTTCGACTATGATGAGTTTTGCGAAGCGGTGGAATCGTTGGAGAGTGGAGCGGTCACGATTAATTATGCGCCAGAAGGTAAAGTACAAAGAGATTTGTATATCTATTTCAGGTGGATGCCTTTGTACTCGCCAAGGGGTGAACGCTATCTTGTCGTGATGGGGGTTAGCCGTCACAGTATCGTTACCAAGGATTACCTTTGGGTGACATATGCGTTATGGGCTGTATTCGCTATATCGACCGTTGGTACGGTGTTCACCACCTATTTGACCGCTTGTCTTGGTCATATCTATACCATGCGCAAGGGAAAGAGCAAGTGGCGGGAAAGGTGGGACCCAAAAAGTGTTTGATATTGATAGCATATGGGATTATGTGATAGCAGGCGCACTGGGTATGTTTGGCGGACTGGTCCGGCTGCTCAATAAAAAAGATCGCCGGCAGTTCAGAAAGCTGATAGTCATATCTGAGCTGTGTGTGAGCGGCTTCAGCGGCTTACTTGCATTACTAATGATTCGTGGTGGATTGGCATTAGTGGGTGTGTCCTACAACGGTGATCTGCTGGGTCTTGTTTGCGGTATGGCTGGCCTGATGGGGACCAAGTTTTTAGACAAGCTGGAAAGCAAGGTAAACGAAACTGTATTCAACGAAAAAGAAGAAAAAGACAATCAAAACAAGAAAGGTGAGTGACATGCATGACTGAGATACAAGCTAGACAGAAAGCGGTTGACACTGCCAAGGCGTGGCTTGGAGCGGCTCAGGGTTTTGAAAAGCACAAGGAGATAATCGACACCTACAATAAGTTCAGCCCACTGCCAAGGGGATACAAGGTGACATATTTGGATGCGTGGTGCGCTACATATGTTTCTGCGGTCGCCATGATGCTGGGGTGGACGGACATTATCCCACCAGAGTGTTCATGCGGTCACATGGTAGACCTTTTCAGAAAGCATCCCCTGAGCAGGTGGGAGGAGAGCGATTCATATGTCCCACAGATTGGCGACATCGTGATGTACTGGTGGGCTGATGGAGCTAATTATGCGACGACTGATGCTACTGGCTGGCCTGATCATGTCGGTATTGTTTCTGAAGTGAGTGGGAACTCGCTGACGGTCATCGAAGGCAACTACTCGAGGAGCGTCAAGGAAAGAAAGATTGAGGTCAATGGAAGGTACATCCGCGGCTATTGCTTGCCAGCCTATTGGTCGAAAGCTGAAATGGAAACCGAGCGGGAGCAGGAAACGGGTTCGGATCCCAAAGGTGGGGCAGTCAGGTATAACTCCCTCGGAGAGCTGCCAGCATGGGCGCTGCCGACGATCAAAGGGCTTTGCGATGCCGGAATGCTGCTCGGCAGTGGTAAAACGGATAATGACGGATACCCAATTGACCTTGACCTCTCGCGCGACATGGTGCGTTTGTTAGTGATACTAGGCAGGAAAGACAAATAGAGGTATGAATAAACACGACAATATATTAGATAATGAAAGGACTGAAAATAATGCAAAATACACTACTAATGATGCTCCAAGCGACTATCCTCTTGTGCGTGACTCTTGGAACGCTGCACTTGGTCAAATTTTTAGGGAGCAAAACAGAACAGGCAAAAACAATTACAGAGAACGAAACCGCGCGGCGGTACTTCGATGAGGTGGGTAAAGCGGTTACAGACGCTGTACTACACACATCGCAAACTTATGTGGACACTCTCAGGAAATCGGATAGCTTCAATATTGAAAACCAGCAAGAAGCTTTGAAGCGTTCCATTGATACAGCAAAAGCGCAACTGACAAATGGTGCAGAAGAATTTTTAGCCACAGCGCATGGCGACATAGCAAAATATTTGGAAACGAAGATTGAAGCCGAGATAAAGGCACGTAAGTAAACCTATCGTTATGTAGTTTAAAAAAGCATATTGCAAAAAACCCCGCTCGTTAGAGCGGGGTTTTTTGCATTGTCGATAACAGAGATAATGCCAATGAATTAGTTGTTAAACAAAAATTCACTGTCGTAAAAATGTCGTAAATAGAAATTGGAGTAGCTGAAAGTATTGCAAATACAGGGTGATCAAACATGGGATATTCGGCTCATAACCGGGCGGTCCCGGGTTCGAATCCCTGAGGGCCCACCAATGAAACAAAGCCGAAACCCCAGCATTTGCAAGGGTTTCGGCTTTGTTGTAGTTTGTGAACAAAAGAACCGTCCCTGCGTTCATATGCTGATATAGGCTTTAGCGACAGCAAATGAAAAACACAGCCGCACCGTTAAAGTGCGGCTGTTGTTTATTTATGAATGCTCGTTGATTCGAGTGGTTACCTTTTAAGGTTTTCCTGTTTATTCCTTAAGTCATTTTCATGAATTTGTTTGACTATTTCGGTTATGTTACGCTCTTCGTCTTCTGGAAAAACGTACTTGGTTACAATATTTAGTGTTCCAACAAGAGCGGCAACTAAAGGAATTATAGCACTTAGGAGCGCAACAATGTCAGAAGTATTTCTTGCTGTTCCGATAATCACATAGAACGACAATGTAAAACAGACAAGCAACATAGCAGATACCCATAATATGCAATATAGGTGGATTGTTCTTTTTGCTTTTTCTGAAAAAACCTGTTTCTGTTTGTGTGCATTTACGTATTGTTTGTATAAGGTTGTTGTTTCTTCATCCCGACTGCGCTGTTGTACTGTGAGGTTGTCGGAGACTGGAATCTCAAGCCCGAGCGTATTTCTAGAAGGCGGTTCTTCAACAGTAGCAATAAGAGACCTTGGTTGCTCTGTAGCTAGTGAGTTGTTTGGCTCTGTTTCTTTATTTGGGAATTTTGTATCATCAAGCAAACCACATCTCTCCATCTAATTTTATATCTGAATCTTCCATAAATGTACCGTAACCTGCTTTTTCTACTGCTTTTTTCCAGGCAACAATACGCTTGTCTGGGTTTTCGACAAGCCCATGCGTCATGTTTATTAAATATGATGCGCTTTTTCTGGCATAGTTGCTCCAAACTAGGTTAAATGACTCTCCAAAATCACCAATCTCAGTAACTACCAAAATATCTCCATTTGAATCCGGACGGTACTCTGTGATTTGGTTAGAACTCTCTGTTTTGAATATATTGTAAACATCGCTAAGGACGGGGCCGTACTGCCAAGCTTCAAATCTATTTGAAAACAGTGCGTTATTAGTTTTGTTGTAATAACTAGCATATAGGATATATAACAGTTTTTGTAACTTTAAATTAGTTAGCTCAACACCCTGTTCGTTTGCTCTTCGGATGAGGTTGTTAGCTACATATAGTGGCGACACCATGACAAAATTCCTTTCATTGTGATAAATTGATTATGTATAAGCATAGTATAACATTGTGGACATAAATCATCAACAATAATATACAAAATGTTAAAAGGACTAAAAATCATGCAAAATACACTACTAATGATGCTCCAAGCGAATATCCCTGAGGGCTCACAAATAAAAAGCGAAATACCCTTGTATCGTTTGCTTTGCGGTATTCGTCCGTATCTGCAGCAATGAGCGTGAGCGTTTCGTCTTCATCGAGAGGTAGAGACTCCGATGCAGTAGGAATTGATGTACCGTCGCCCTCTGCGCTCCAGAGCCACATTTCTACTGCATCTTTAGCGTTAAAAAGCGCATCAGCAAGGTTGTCGCCGAAAGTATGGCAGCCAGGTAAATCGGGTACGGTTACGCCGATTTTTCCATTATCTTGGTATAATATTGCTGGATACACATATTTCATGTTACACCTCGTAAATCTAGATTCCAATAGGAGTTGATAAACTACTAATCTTTTTAATTTAATTATGTGTACTGGTGAGGATATCGTTGGTATGTTTGTTAATCGGTATCTTGACCTCTGGTCTAACCAGATGGTTTACTAGTTCGTGCTGGACTCCCTGTGTTCACATTCACTGTGTTCATGGTCAGTTTGAGGATTGGAGTATTTCCTTTAAAGCTTCTTGCGTTACACGAGAAACATTGATTTTTTCCGACGAAGCAGCTGCATCGAGCCATGCGGGGAGGGTTATGTTACGACGTACCACCCTGTTGTCGTGTTTTTTGCGGTACTCGTCAAAATCCACATCCACTAATGTGACTATATCATCGGAACTCTCGCATATCACAGCTGATATATCAGAGGGGAGAGGTATATTCTCCATATCGTCTTCAAGGTCGATACCTATAAGACCTATGGCATCTCGAGCCATTTCCATTGCATTTGGGTAATCATCACCTTGGGTATTTATATCGAAATCAGGGATATATACAACAATGCGCTCGCTCCCTTTACTCATGATTATCGGATATGCTTGTTTCATTACAAAACCTCCTAATTGCTTTAAATGACTATTTTAAACCTCTGCGCTTAATAATTGCAGCAGCTAGCATTTCATCCGTTTCTTTATGCCTAACTATAGACTCCCGCTCGTTGTCCTTGGCATAGATATCGTGGTTGCTGCCGCGTCGTTTAAGTTTCCAACCGTTCTTTTCTAAGAGTTTTATCAAATCTCTTGTTTTCATAACAACAATCCTTCGTAACTATAATACACACTAAATACACACTTGTCAATAACAAATCAACGAGGTAAAGAAATGGAAATAAAAAATAGGATAGATCATGCATTGTTCGGCTGCTATGTGAACGCTAATGTGTGCGATTACAATATATGTACTGAGCTTGACAGCTGTGTTAAAATAGGATAAATAAAATATATATGATGAGAGGATTATTAAATGTCAGAGAACAGACCACAGATGCAATTTGAAGCGATTAAAATTGATGAAGGAACTTACCGTATTGAAGAGGGTGGTGTCCGTTGTATGCTGTTTATTGGCTCGGATACCGTATTGCTTGTGGATACAGGTTTCGGTCGAGCTGGCAGTCTGAGAGAATTTGTTTCAACACTAACCGACAAGCCGGTGACGCTTATACTGTCACACGCCGATGGCGACCACATTGGTGGAGCATTAGATTTTGGCTCGGTAACTATGCATCCCTCAGAAATGTTTCGCTTTTTCCGCGAAGATAGACCAGCTCCAGCTGTGACAGCCATATGGGAAGGTGACATAATCGACATTGGCGGACGGTGCTTCGAAGTGGTGTTCATCCCTGGTCATACCCCTGGTAGCATTGCACTCCTTGATAGGGAAAACCGTATCATCGTTACTGGCGACAGTCTATCTGCCGGTCCCATCTATATGTTTGGCGATGGTCGCAACATCCACGCATATATCGCCAGCATGGAGAAGCTTGCTATAATGAAAAGTGAATTCGATGAAGTTTACCCATCCCATGGAGCTTTCCCTTTGCCAGCTGACCATATAGATAAATCTATAACAGTAGCGAAGATGGTACTGGCAGGTGAAATTGAACCCAATGAGCCAGCGATGCCAATCCCTGCAAAACAATATATGCTTGATGGTGTTGGGTTTTTGTATTGACAAGTATTAATGCATAAAGGTATATTATTCATATCTTTTATTGGAGGAAATTATATGAGTGCGAGACGAGTGTTGTATTGTGAATTTTTGGATTTTATGGTTGAAAGTGGAGCCTTGCTTTTTGGTGAATTTTCGTTGAAAAGTGGTCGCATTTCACCTTATTTTATTAATACCGGTGAATATAAGACAGGGCTTCAGTTGTCGAAACTTGGGGATTATTATGCGAAGCTTATACATAATTCGTTTCGACCCGAAGAAAAAGCAGGAGCGGTTGATGAGGTGATTAGCGATGACGAGGTAGCGACAATCAATGAATCAATTAAGTCGAAATTTAGCGTGTTGTTCGGACCTGCTTATAAAGGTATTCCTCTAGCAACCCTGACAGCTGCGAAACTCGCACAATCTGGTTTAGATATGTATGTTTCCTTTGACCGAAAGGAACGCAAAGACCACGGCGAAGGCGAATGGATTATGGGTTACTATCCACAAACGGGCGACCGCATAGCCATTATTGAGGATGTCACAACCGCTGGTACATCTGTGCGAGCGATGATTTCCCTTCTCGAAGAATTAAACATAGATGCAAAAATCGTGTCCCTCTACATTTCCGTTGATAGAATGGAGCGAGGGACTGGCGATGTTTCTGCTGTGATGCAATTAAAGCAAGAGTTTGGAATCGATGTCCATTCCATTGCAACTGCTGCCGATATTATTGATTATTTGGAAAACACCCCCGAAAACTGTACCCCTGTACCCGATGCAATGACTCATGCAGCCAATATGCGAAAATACTTAGATGAATATGGAGCAAGCTAGACATAGTATTGCATAAAAACTAGATTATCTATAACCCCTCAGACCTGATAATCTGAGGGGTTATATCATGTTACTGGTCACGGGAAACAATCCAGTGTCATTGCGAGGCGCGAAGCAACGTGGCAATCTTCTTAGTCAGTTATTTCGGTATAATAAGATCCTTCGCTACGCCCAGGATGACATTGTAAGTTCTTGCGATGGATGGGGTGACCAGTAACTATATCATAAAACTTTACCTCGTTTTCTCATATTATTGGTTGAAAATAACATGATAATATGTTTAAGTGTAAAAGGATACATATTTGGTTTCTCCACAAAATCTATGAAGATAAATAGAAGGATTTTCGAGTGTTTTACAGATAAAACGAAAAGCCTTCCAAGAAAGGAACTATAAATGAAGATACTTTTAAGGGTAGCGGTGGAGGCAAAGAAATATGCTGGTCTGTTGCTTTTAGCCATTGTAAGCACCTTGCTTCTTACTTTGGCGAATCTCGCTGCTCCAAGACTAATGTCTCAAATGGTGGGTGCTGTTGCCCTTGGGCTCGATGAAGCTGGTTTGCAATTGATTTTCAAGCTGACGCTTTCACTGACCATTGTGTATTTTTCGCGAATATTACTTCGTTATTTAAGCAACTATATGTCACATAGAGCGGCTTGGAAGCTAGTGCAAGAGATTCGGCTCAAGGTATACAACAAGCTTCAGGCTCAGTCCATGAATTATTACCGCAACAGTAAAACAGGTGACTTGGTCAGTAGAACGATTAGCGATACAGGTATGTTTGAGCAGCTTTATGCTCATTTGATACCAGAATCCATCACTAACACGATAACAGTAATGGGAGTCACCATTGTATTGATGTCCATTAACATGAAGCTAGCTTTGCTCACTTGTATTCCAATACCATTTATACTGATAAGCGGCTGGTTTTTCGCAAAAAAAATCCGCCCCTGTTTCAGCGAAACTCAAGAGGCTTTGGGCGTTCTTTCTTCTCAATTGGTTGACAATTATTCCGGTATGCAGGAGATTCAAGCCTTTGGGAGGCAGTCGAAAGCAACGGACGACATAAATGAAAAGGCAGGCAGCTTCACTTATTATATGCTGCGGGGACTAAATTTTTCTGCAGTTTTTCATCCCAGTGTAGAATTTATGACAGCCACTGGAACAATAATCGTGGTTGGCTTTGGAGGATACTTGGCATATCTAAACCAAATCCAAGTTCAAGATGTCGTGGCATTTATGTTGTATCTGAGCTTGTTTTACGCTCCTATAACTGGCTTGACTAATCTGCTGGAGCAGGTGCAGCAATCCCTTGCCGGAGTGGAGCGGGTCTTGGCTGTACTGGATGCTCCTGAGATTATCCGAAACAGACCAGGAGCAAAGCCTCTAGTTGATGCCAAGGGAGCCTTGCGTTTTGATAATGTTTCCTTTAGTTACATTGAGGGAGTTCCGGTGCTGGAGGAGGTCAGCTTCCAAGCGGCACCAGGGGAAATGATTGCGGTGGTGGGTGCAACTGGTGTGGGAAAAAGCACACTGGCTCAGCTCACTGCTAGATTTTACGACCCCACAGAGGGAACAATATATCTAGATGACCATGATTTATGCGACATTGACATTCATAGTTTGCACCAAAATGTTGCAATGGTAATGCAGGACACTTTCCTTTTTAATGGCACAATTGGAGAAAATGTTGCATTTGCTTGCCCCGATGCGAGCTTTGATGATGTGGTGAGAGCTGCTAAAATTGCACGGATTCATGATGATATATTAGCAATGCCCAACGGTTACGATACGATTGTGGGTGAGCGGGGAGCTAGGCTATCCGGCGGACAAAAACAACGTATAGCCATAGCTAGAGCTGTCCTTTGCGATGCTCCTGTTTTGATACTAGATGAAGCCACCGCTTCGGTGGATGTGAAAACAGAAGCTGATATTCAAAGAGCGATAATGGAACTCGCTGGAACTAGAACAATAATTGTCATAGCCCATAGGCTCAGCACTGTGCGAAGAGCAGACCGAATACTGGTTTTCCAAGATGGAAGGATTGCCCAGGAAGGCAACCATAATGAATTGTCGGAAATTCCTGGCTTATACAGAGAACTGTGTTTAGTTCAGGAACAAGAGCTCGCTGTGGATGAAATGTATGTGTCTGCCTCTTGATTGACAATCAACCCTGTCTAAATTATAATGAAATAAAAACAATCTACGCTATTGCGTATTATAAAGGAAGTCAAAAATGTTTAACAACATACTCGAAACTATAGGAAATACACCGCTGGTTAGAATAAACAAAATGAACGAGAATGACGCTGTATCACTTTATGCAAAGCTGGAGGGCTTTAACCCTACCGGCAGTATTAAGGATCGCATTGCCTTAAAGATGATTGAACAAGCGGAGCAAGAAGGCGTACTTACAAAGGATAAAATCATCATCGAACCCACCTCGGGAAACACTGGAATTGGGCTTGCTATGATAGGTGCGATTAAAGGATATCGTATTCAAATCGTCATGAGCAGTGCCGTCAGCGTTGAGCGGCAAGACATGATTAAGGCTTTTGGCGGAGAAATCATATTAACAGACCCAACTCTAGGAACAGATGGTGCAATCATCAGAGTGCGGGAAATGATAGAAGAAAACCCAGATGCATACTTTAATCCCAACCAGTTTTCCAATGAATATAACAAACTGGCTCATTATGGTACCACTGCCCAAGAAATCTGGGACCAAACGAATGGGAAGGTTACGCATTTTGTCTCTTCCCTTGGTACTTCTGGTACGATTATGGGTGTTGGGATGAAGCTGAAGGAATTGAATCCTGAAATAAAAATCATTGAAGCTCAACCTGTTAAAGGGCATTACATACAGGGGCTAAAAAACATGGAAGAAGCCATTGTGCCAGAGCTTTATGACATAAATCAGATTGACACCAGTATCATGATTGACACGGAAGAAGCCTATGCCATTGCCCGAAGGATAGTCTTGGAAGAGGGTATATTTGTTGGTATGAGTTCTGGAGCGGCAATGCTTGCTGCTTTGAAGATAGCCCAGTCTCTCGATAGTGGGCTCATAGTTGTTATTTTCCCCGATCGAGGAGAAAAATATTTAAGCACAAACCTATTTAAAGAATAATGGTTTTTGTAAAAGGGGTGCGATATGGCTTTTGTCCATCTTCATGTCCATAGCGAATATAGCCTGCTCGATGGTGCGTGCAGGATACGTGACCTGGTTGCAAGGGTAAAGGAGCTTGGTCAAAGTGCCGTTGCCATCACCGACCATGGAGTAATGTATGGAGCGATTGCTTTTTACAAAGAAGCAGTCACAGCAGGCATAAAACCCATAATCGGCTGTGAAGTATATGTCGCAGCCAGGACACGTTTCGACATGGATTATGGCATTGATTCCGAACGCCATCATCTTGTATTATTGTGCGAAAACGAGTTGGGTTATAGGAATCTATGTACCCTTGTTAGCACTTCATTCACCGAGGGTTTTTATGGTAAGCCTCGAGTTGATACTGAGCTTTTACGAAGGCACAGCGATGGATTAATTGCCCTTTCAGCGTGTAATTCCGGTGAAATTCCAAAACTCATATTGCAAGGAAGACTTGGTGAGGCGATTGAAAAAGCCAATGAATATAAAGACATCTTCGGTGAAGATAGGTTTTATCTAGAACTTCAAAACCATGGATTGAGTGAGCAGCCACAAATTAACGAGGGATTGGTTCGCATTCATAATGAAACGGGCATTCCCCTTGTAGCTACAAATGATGCTCATTATATCGATAAGGATGGCGCCGAGTATCAGGATGTGTTAATGTGCATTCAAACTGGTAAAACGATATACGATGAGGATAGAATACGTTTTGATTCCTCCGAGCTATATTTGAAGTCGGAAAATGAAATGCGCAGTTTGTTTCCACAGTTTCCGGAAGCCATTGAAAACGCTGGGAAAATCGCTGATATGTGTGGCTTTGATTTTGACTTTGGTAAACATCATTTGCCAGAGTTCAAGCTACCAGAGGGTGAAAGCGACCCCCTTGAATATATGCGCAAGCTCTGTATGGAGGGATTCGAGCGCATTTATGGCAATGCCGATGATGAGATGAAAAGCCGTGTAATTTCCCAGTTGGAATATGAATTGGAAATGATAGACCGCATGGGATTTGTCGGCTATTTTTTAATTGTGTCTGACTATGTAAGCTATGCCAAATCGCAAAATATCCCAGTGGGACCAGGGCGTGGGAGCGGGGCTGCTTCCGTCGCTGCTTATTGTCTAGATATTACTACGGTCGATCCTATTAAATACAATCTATACTTTGAGCGTTTTTTAAATCCTGAGCGAATCTCCATGCCGGATTTCGATATTGATTTTTGCGAACGTCGCCGAAGCGAAGTAATTGATTATGTTAAGGAAAAGTATGGTGAAGACCATGTTGCTCAAATAATCACATTTAACTCCCTAAAAGCGAAAAATGCTGTGCGGAGCGTGTCAAAAGCACTTGCACTTACTATTAAAGAAGAAAACGAGCTGGCGGCGGAAATACCTGGTATTATTAACATTAGAATTGCCGATGCCTTGAAGTCATCGGTTCGATTGCGTACAATGTATGATAATGATTCCCGCATAAAACGAGTCATAGACACTGCCATGGCCCTTGAAGATATGCCGAAGGATTCTGGTACCCATGCAGCGGGAATCGTCATAACCAAAAAACCCGTCCATGAGTATGTCCCCTTGGCTTTGTCGAAAAAAACTGATGGAATTTCTACACAATATAACATGAATGAAGTCGAAGAATTGGGACTTTTGAAAATGGACTTCTTGGGTTTGAGGAACTTGACGGTTATAGACGATGCAGTACAAGAAATTCGAAAAATCGAGCCAGGATTTTCCATAGAAGATATAGATGAAGAGGATGCTCCGACATATGATATGCTTGCCCAAGGAAAGACTGTTGGAGTGTTCCAAATGGAGTCGGAGGGAATGACCTCCGTATGTGTGGGAATAGCTGCTAAAGATATTGATGATATAGCGGCGGTTATTGCTCTATATAGACCTGGACCTATGGAAGCAATCCCTCTTTTCATCGAGAACAGCCGTGACCCATCGAAAATTAAGTATTTGCATCCAGTTTTAGAGCCGATATTAAATGTAACATATGGCTGTATCGTTTATCAAGAGCATGTCATTGAAATATTGCGTAAATTAGCTGGATATACACTGGGTCAAGCCGATTTGATACGCCGTGCCATGAGCAAGAAACAGCAAGATCAGATTGAGCAAGAAAGAATGACTTTTATACATGGGGATGAAAAGCGTAATATCCCAGGAGCGGTTGCCAATGGTATCCCAGAGGAAGCCGCTGGAAAAATCTACGATAGTATAATCCCGTTTGCGGGATATGGATTCAACAAAGCCCATGCTGTGGCTTATGCGGTCATAGCATATCAAACGGCATATTTGAAAAGGCACTATCCTTCCCAATATATGGCTGCTCTTTTGTCTTCGGTGCTGGGTAATGGGAACAAAGTGGCTGAGTATGCTGCTGAGTGTCGTGAAATGGGGATGGAGCTTTTACCTCCGGATGTTAATGAGTCATCGGCAATGTTTTCTGTATCTGGAAAGAATTTGAGATACGGACTGGTTGCTTTGAAAAATATTGGGCGTGGATTTATCGCTGATATGACGGAAGAAAGGGAGAAAAATGGGAAATTTACAAGCTTTGAAGAGTTTGTCAGCCGTATGTATGGCAGCGACATCAATCGTAGAGCTCTGGAAAGCTTGATTAAATGTGGTTGTTTTGATAGTTTTGGAGCAAATAGAAGGCAGCTAATGACAATTTGTCAATCGGTGATTGATAGTGTGTCAGACCATAGGCGGCGCAATGTGGAGGGGCAAATAGACTTGTTTGGAATGTCGATGGATGGTGATAGCTGTGCTGTCACTGGGATGGAGTTGCCTGATGTTCCTGAGTTTTCCAAAAGCGAAATCATGCGTATGGAGCGCGATGTCACAGGTTTGTACCTCTCTGGGCATCCCATGGATGAATATAGAGTCGCCATGAAAAACGCTAACACAGCAGGGATTGGAGATATACTTTCAGACTTTTCCCGAGAAGAGGGTAATGTGAAGTATAAGGATGAGCAGCAAATTAAAATTGCTGGTATCATAGAAGGGCTTAAGACAAGGTCAACTAGAAATGATACTATGATGGCATATATAACTTTAGATGATGGAACTGGTAGTATAGAATTGCTGGCTTTCCAACGGGTTATCGACAATTATACTGATTTAATGGAAAACGGACAATTGCTTGTTGTCACGGGTAGATTATCGGCTCGAGACGATAAAGAGCCACAAATAGTTGTCGATACACTTAGAAAGATAAGTGAATTTGTGGACTCCAGCGTTGCATCAGCTGACTCCGCCATTATCGGGGGAAATAATACTGGATTTGGCATTGATGATAGTGCCAGAGTTGAAGAGAATGACAGAAGTTATGGGAGCGATGATGATTCACAAATAGATATATCCCAGGAAAAGAAACTTTATGTGAAGTTGAAAAACAGCTCCTGTCCGGAATATGAAAGGTTAAAGTTAATCCATATAATGTTTCCAGGAAAAGAGCAGTTGGTTATCCATTTTGAAGATACAAAAACGAATGTGGGTACGAAATGCGTTATCCATGATGCCTTTGTCAGCGAGTTATGCGAAATGCTGGGGAAGGAAAATGTTGTGGTTCAATGAACAATGAATAATGGATAATGAACAATGAACAATGAACGATGAATTATGAATAGTAGCATGCAATGATACATAATCAATACTATTTGTGTGGTGCGGTATCTTTTACACGGTGCATAAGATGCATATTTGGTTTATTACTTTATATATTTATGAAAATAGGAAAGGTTTGATTGATGAAATTAATGTTTTATGGTGGGGCTCGTGAGGTTACTGGGAGCTGTCATGGGGTGGAAGTGCGTGGTAGCAAATATCTAGTGGATTGCGGTATGCAGCAAGGTTCTGGAGCGGGTCCTGCAAGGGACTTCCCATTTCATCCTGGTGAAATAGATGCGGTTTTTATGACCCATGCCCATATCGACCATTCGGGGAGACTTCCATTACTTGTAAAGCATGGCTTTAAAGGTAAAATATATGCTACGCAACCCACCTGCGAATTGCTGGGAATAATGCTAAGGGATAGCGCACATATCCACGAAGCTGAAGCAAGTTGGAAAAGCCGTAAGTCTCGCCGCTTGGGTGATGGAAGCGATGAACCATACTACACCCTTGCCGATGCGGAAGGTGTATTCCCCCTTCTTGTTCCATGTAGATATGATTACATGATAGATGCTGGAGAGGGAGTTCGTATTCGATTCGCTGATGCAGGGCATTTACTTGGTTCGGCTAATATTGAAATGTGGCTGACAGAAGGCACCCAAACAAAGAAAATTGTGTTTTCAGGAGATATTGGAACTCCTGACCGACCCATTATAAAGGACCCCAGTGTCATAACTGAAGCAGATTTTGTCGTTATGGAATCGACATATGGCGATAGGGAACACGACCCATTATACGACAACATCAGCGAACTGGCGAAAATTATTGATGATACCCTTGGAAAGGGTGGCAATGTCATATGTCCCGCCTTTGCTGTTGGAAGGACTCAAGAGCTTTTATACTTAATCCGTGAAATCAAAGCCCGAGATCTCGTGAAAAGCAATCCTGGTTTTTTGGTGTATCTTGATAGCCCATTGGCATCTGCTGCAACGAAAATATATTCTGGGGAGAATGAAGGCTATCTTGATGCAGATTCGGCTGCATTGGTTAGGGCTGGAGGAAACCCGATTATTTTTGATGGTTTGCGCATCACCAGCACAGCTGATGAATCAAAATTGCTCAATGATGATTTAACACCAAAAGTTATTATTTCTTCAAGTGGAATGTGCGAGGCTGGGCGGATAAGGCATCATCTGAAACATAACCTTTGGCGACGGGAGTGCTCTGTTGTTTTTTCAGGATATCAAGCCCAAGGTACATTGGGTCGGATAATATCTGAAGGAGCAAAATCCAGTGTAAATTTGTTTGGAGACGAAATAGTCATAAGGAGTTCCGTTCATAGCATAAAAGGAATGAGTGCCCATGCAGACAAAAATGGGCTTATAAAATGGATTGATTCCATAGAATCGCAACCCCAATGTGTTTTTGTTGTCCATGGCGAAAACGAGGTATGCGAAGCATTTGCCCTTACCCTTGTGGAGAAGGGACATCGAGCTCTCGCTCCAAAACACACAGCCATCTTTGACTTATTGACGAGCGATATGGTATATGCTGGTGTTGATCTTGTCACTAGGCGCGATACTCAAACACCAGTTGATGGAAGGCGCGATTCTCCTATATATCAAAGGCTTCTTCTCGCTGGCACTCGCCTCATAGAAGTCATTACCCGCAATCGTGGCGGAACGAACAAAGACTTAACCAAGTTTGCTGATGAAATCGATGCCCTGTCTGAATATTGGGATAGATGAGGGTTGATTAAAAATTAATTATTGACTTTTTTGAAAGTGATATGTTTTATGGGGAAGATTGTTGCTGTGGGGTCTGGGAAGGGTGGTACTGGGAAAACAACTTCAGTTGCTGCCATATCATCTTGTCTTGCAGCACTAGGGTATAAGACCCTTGCTGTGGACTTGGATGCTGGGCTTAGGAGCCTTGACCTTGCGCTTTCCATGACGGATTACTCTGTGGCGGATTATGAAGATGTATTATCGAGTAGGCTTTCATTAATGGAAGCTTGCCATGAACACCCTCTTATACCAAATTTGTTTTTTTTGTCAGCACCGGCTGTGTATAGTGATGATGAGATTGATATTTCCCTTTGTGAGCTTATGTTTTCTGAAATTCGCAGAGAGTTTGATTATTGCCTGTTAGACTCACCATCAGGCATTGGACATGGGTTTCGCTTGGCTCATATGGATGCAGATTTGTCTATCTTGGTGACCAATGGGGAATTACCCACTATGCGCGATGCAGAGCGAGCTGCTGATATAGTCCGGGAACTGGGAGTTCCTGAGCTGCGGCTTTTGGTGAATAGGGTGAGAGCAAAAGACTATAAAATGCTTCAAGCAACCATAGATGATGTCATTGATACTATCGGTGTTTCACTTTTAGGCATTATTAGGGAAGATAAAGGGATAATGATAGCCTTGCATGAAAACACTCCATTGGTTCTTCATGGAAAAAGAAATGCAGCATATGATTTTCTTGATGCTGCCAGACGAATAACAGGTGAAAAAGTACCTCTCAGACGCATAAAATCTTATTAAGGAGTACGAACAATGAATATCGCTCTCATTGCTCATGATGGTAGGAAGGAATTGATGATTCAATTCTGTATCGCATATTGCGGGATTTTAGCGGGTCATTCCATTTGTGCCACATATAACACAGGGAAAGTTGTTAGTGAAGCAACGGGTTTACCAATCACCCTCTATATGTCATGTAACCAAGGAGGAAGCCAGCAAATTGGTTCACGAATAGCATATAATGAGCTAGACCTAGTGCTGTATTTTTGCGACCCTCTTTCACAAGATGACTACCAAAGTAGCGTCATGGAAATCGCCAGACTTTGTGACCAACAAAACATACCCTTTGCAACAAATGTAGCCACAGCCGAAGTACTAATCCACGGACTAATGAGAGGCGACCTAAGCTGGCGAGATATTGTAAATCCAAAAATTAATTAATTATTCATCAACTAAGGGGAAATGTTATATGGAAAGAATTAAACCTAGGACTTTGTCGGGATTTATGGAGCTTTTGCCTGCGCAGCAGGTGCTGTTTGACACTATATATCGTAGCTTGGAGGAGAGCTTTTCATTATATGGCTTTACCCCCTTGGATACGCCCATGATGGAGGCGGCTGAAATACTCCTTGCCAAAGGCGGGGGAGAAACGGAAAAGCAAATATATACATTGAATAAGGGAGATACTGACCTTGCACTCCGATATGAATTGACCACCTCTTTGGCGAAATATGTGGCGAAAAACTACAGCAAGCTCAGCTTTCCGTTTAGAAGATATGAAATAGGAAAAGTCTATCGGGGTGAGCGGGCACAGAGGGGGAGGTTTCGAGAATTTTATCAAGCAGATATTGATATCATCGGAGATGGCGGACTCGATGTTTTTAATGAAGCAGAGATTCCCAGCGTGATTTATGAATGTTTTACTGCCCTCGGTTTGGAACGCTTTGTAATAAATATAAACAATAGAAAAGCATTGAGCGGTTTTTTTGAAATAATCGGTCTTGGTGAAATTTCCACAGAAGTTATGCGAATGGTGGACAAGCTGGATAAAGTTGGCGAGGATAAACTGAGGGAAATGCTCATGGATGACCTATCGGTGACACAAGAGCAGGCGAGTGAAATAATGGAATTTGTTTCTTTCCCAGGAGACCCCTTTGAGCTGCTTGAAAAATACAAAGGTAAAAATGAATTATTTGATAAAGGCTATGATGAATTAGCAGCTGTAAAGAAGCATGTCATAGGATTCGGCGTGCCGGAAACCCATTTTAAAATTAACTTGGCATTGGCTCGTGGTTTGGACTATTACACAGGAACTGTATATGAAACGATTATGACCGATTACCCCGAAGTAGGCTCTGTCTGCGGTGGAGGACGTTATGACAATTTAGCTGAGTATTTCATAGACCGTCAGCTCCCTGGTGTTGGTGTTGCTATTGGACTAACTAGATTATTTTATATATTACAGGAGCAGTCTTTACTGAACAATTCCCTTCTCACTTCAGCTAGCGATGTCTTAATTATTCCAATGACTGATGATATGTCCCCTGCAGTATCTCTGGCTGTATCAATGCGGGAGCAAGGTTTGCGGGTGCAGATATATGGGGAGAATAAAAAATTCGCCGCAAAGTTGACATATGCCAATAAGCTGGGAGTGCCCTATGTTGTACTACTTGGCGAAGATGAGATTGGCAGCGGACAGATAACGGTAAAAGATATGGTGGAAGGAAGTCAAGTGACCGCATCAGCGGGTCTGTTGATTACTGGACTTTGTGATAAAATAAAGAAACTCCGCAGCGGAGTTCCAATAAAGACCTAATAGATTCATCTATTGTAAATTAGCCATGAATGGTACAAATTAACAATTTATTAAAACAATCGTCACAGTATGTATGCATTGAGGATTTATCATGAATTTATTGAGTTGTGGGTATGTGGATGGAATTTAGTGTATTAAAGTAGATTTGCAAATGATTTGGCATCCATGCCACAAATGCTCACAGCTTATATTGTTCCCGATAATCTTCCTCTCTTTTCGCGAAACCCCCGACGAAGTCGGGGGTTTTGTGTTGGATTCACAAAGGATGAATATCTACATAGATATACCACTATTTTAGGAAAAGAATGACGCAAAGCCATATGTTATTCCAGAAATGAGAATACCAGCAATAAAAACACCAGCAGCAATTGCTGGAAGGGCGGCTTTAAGCCTTATATCTAAAAGAGCTGCTATCATAGCACCAGTCCAAGCACCAGTGCCTGGAAGGGGGATTGCCACAAAGACCATTAAGCCAATAAGCTCGCCCCTGTATAAATTGATACCTTTGCTCTTTGTGCTGCTCTCCATTTTGTCTGCCATATTTGCCAGCCTTTGATTCTTCCGACGCATCCAAGCAAATACTTTACGAGTAAAAAGAATTACAAAGGGAATGGGAAGCATATTTCCCAAGAAGCTGACCAAAGCGGAAATATGCAAAGGTAAGCCAAGCATACCGACTCCAATGGGGATGGAACCACGTAATTCCACAACAGGCAACATAGCGACAAAAAATGTTATTGCACATTTACCGAAATTCGAACTGCCCAATAGGTTGTTGAGGAAAGCAAGTAATGAATCAATCATTTTTAGCTATTCCTCCTTACATAGAGTTACCGTGAATTAATCAGAAGGGCCAGGCACCTGGAATCCATCTCAACAGATATCTAAAATACCAATTGGGAGCATATACACCTGTGAGCGCAGGATAAAACAAGAAGAATAAAACTCCAGCTGAAGCAGTTAATCCATAAACTGCTTGCTTATATCTACCATAGCCACGACTGAGCAATGTGTCAAATACATAGGAGAGAGCCAATACGAGAAACAATGTACTGGGAAAATAGTGGTATATGAACACAATTCGTGTAACAGCCACCCAAGGCAGAAGCTGGGACAAATAGCCGATTATGATGAACAATGCTTTACCGCTTCGTTGTTTAATTGCCGCATAAAACATTGATATCATGGCAAATAATCCGCCCCACCATACGATGGGATTTCCAAAAGCAGCAAAACTAGAGCGCATATTACCATTGGAGCTACTGTAATAAAGAATGGGTCTACCATCAACGATCCATTGATACCACCAAGAGGAATATGGGTGAGTCGCAACGAGAAAGCCATGATAATTAAACATGGATTTTTGATTTTCCCATATTATTTCATAAAACTCGGGGTCTTTCAACATTCCATCTTGTATTGTCATATCCCGAGCAAGACCGTAGGGTATATAGCTGAGTATATAAATAACAACGGGTACAACAACGAAAAAGAGTAGAGAGAAAAGGATTGTTTTTAGTAAATAGATTCCAAATCCTTTTTTGCTATTATCTTCGTAATGCTTCCCCAGCATGAACAAGCGTATTGTATATATCACAGCAAGCCCAGCACCAGCATAGGGGACAATCCACTTCGATGCGCAACCAAGTCCAAAGGATATACCCGACAGAGCCAGAGAGGGTAGACTTTTCCGAAATGGCGCATCTGGATCAGTTGTTATATGCCGATACATGAAGAAAAAGGCAGCGAGGATAAAAAATACGCCGTATGTGTCTATCGTTGCGATGCGAGTTTGGGTAAAGCGCATGAAGTCAAATCCCAAAAGCAATGTACCGCAGAGCGCAACTGCTGTTTTCCCGAACATATTTTTCAGAAATACATACATAATAAGGAGCATAGCCACCCCAAAGACTGCACCGATAAATCGCCAGCCAAAGGGAGTCATGCCAAATTTATTAATGGAAGCTGCAATGATAAGCTTTCCAAGGGGTGGATGGGTCGTCTCATATGGGCGGATATTGCGAAGATGCTCCAATGCAGTGCGACCATGGTATATTTCATCGAAGTACATGCTATTCATGTATTCGGGTCTTTCGGGGATTAGCTCCTGCTCATCGAATAATTCTACGGCATCTGTTGATATATGGTAAACAGGGATTATAGAACCGCTGGAGTCGTAAAGAGCCAATTCGCCCAGTTCCAAAGGAGTCCTGGACGCTGTTAAACGTATATATCTCACAGGAGGGTTATCATAATTGAGAACAGCATAACGCCATTTGAAAAGATGAGAATGGGGCTGATTCATGGCGGGAGTTGGGCTTTCATCGTAGCCTGTGATTTCATTGGTGAATTGTCTATTCCAGACATCGCCATCCTCTGAGAGCTCCAATTCGTAATAACCAGTCCACATTCCTGTGTAGAACATAATATTGCTCAGTTTTTCTGGTACAGCCAATTCAATTGTTATGCTATTGTTTTCCCTTGTAAATTGGTAAAAGCTCTGGGGTGCAACAGTGTCTCCCAGTTGAAACAAAGCTAGAAATGTGAATAAAGCCAATATCAACGAAAGCGGCAGAATGTCGCTTTTTTCCATTGGATAACGTTGTGAAAAAAATGTCATACGTGGTTTATTGACTTCCCAAGTTATCCATTCCGTAGTCCCCAGCCGTGGTTGTGCTGCTCGTTTATAATAGCGAAAATAATATATAAGACATATCACAGTGATAACTGGAAAAATCATTGCAAATTCAAGATAATTCAAGCCTATTCGTATATATCCACCAATCGTTTCAAGCAGTCTCAGCATATTCACCTCCAAACTTGCAATTTCATCAATAATAACAGCAATCATCATGTATGTCTACTTGTTTGTTGTTGTGTATGTATAAGGTGATATGATTGGGGTACTCGTCAATGGGGTGCTTGAATCTAGCGTATTGCTAGTCATGGTATTTATTAAACGCACTAACAGTGTCATCCTGAGTGCTAGCGAAGGATCTTACTACACAAAAATTTCTGTATATTAAGATAGCAACAAAGCTTCGCTCCTCGCAATGACACTGGATTGTTACCCGTTACCTGTGACATAATTGGTAAAATCGAACGAAATATTATAAAAATATTACGCATTAAAATTGGATAGTGTTGAAAATTATGCATAATATTTTAGTAAACGTGTAAAAATATGATGAAATAATGCTACCAGATATGTTTTATGTCGTATTTTATAATGTTATCATCAGCTGTCATAAGATGCATTCCCTCCACTTTTGCTTGCGCTATCAGCATACGGTCAAATGGGTCTCGGTGGATGAAAGGTAATTCGGTGATTGTTTTAATATGATCAGGAGAAACTTCCAATAATCTAAACTCATTATCGTTTATTGCTTCAATGAAACCGTCGATTCCATGTGTTAGAGCTAGCTTACCAGTGCTGAGTTTTATACCGATTTCCCAAATAGAAGCAATACTGACAAAAATCGTATTATCAAGTTCATAAAAAGCTTCTACTGCTAGTTTTGACAATCGGCTATCATTATCAAAAAACCATATAATAGCATGAGTATCGAGTAATATTTCCATTACATATACTCCTTAAAATCATCTAGCGGTTCAAACCAGTCATGACCGTCCAGTTCTTTAATCTGACCTTTCATATAACCAAGCCGAGGAGGGGTGCGTTTAACTTCTGCTTGCTCTGCTATTAATTCAAAAGGAATACCATTTTTTCTAATAGCTTGCCTTAAAAAAATATTTACAGCAGTGGTCATATCTAATCCTAATGCTGCGAACACATCTTGAGCTTTATTTTTTATATCCCTGTCCACGCGAATATTTATATTTGCGTTTGCACCTGTGCTTACTGGCATAATAACTGCCTCCCATTTTCTAAAGCTTAAATCTATATGTTTTTATGCTGCCATAATAATAGCACATTATGCGCACAATGTCAATGTACATCCAGCGAAAAAGTAGTTTTTAGAAGTCTCAAGTTACTGGTCACACATCCTTCGTAAGTACTTACAGTGTCATTTAAGAGCGTAGCGAAGAATCTTACTACACCGAAATTTCTGACTAATAAGATTGCCTCGTCGCAACGCTGCTCGCAATGACACTGGGTTTTACCCGTTACCAGTAACACAATTGGTAAAATAGAACGAAATATTATAAAAATCTTACACTATTAAAATGGATAATGATGAAAAATATGCATAATATTTTAGCAAACGTGTAAAACTATGATGAAATAGTTTTATTTTTCATCATAGTTTTCAAACTTATCGTGAATAATCGAATCAGTTCCGCTCAAAGCGGGGCTCTTTTATTTTGTGGAATAATAACGAATAATGAATCGGAGAATAATACGATAGGAAAAACGAATAGTATAAACGCTCGAACGATAGAGTTAAGTAAAAGAGAACAAAACCAACCTGGAATACTAGTATGAGGAAAACACCGGAGGGAACAGCATGAACGGTAAAGCAAGACAAATGATTGGTATCTCATTAGCGATTATTTTACTGCTGGCAGCGGGCGCAGGTGTGGCAGTTGCACAGCGTCAAGCCGCGGACAAGCGAGCTAGAGACGATTTGAGCAAAAGAATCAGAGAAGCCAGGGAGACAGCCAACCCACATCCAGAAATTGGCGAGGCGGTAATGGTCGCAATGGGCGCCGCTCATACGATTGTCCTAGCAGAAGATGGAACAGTCTGGGCATCGGGAAGCAACGCATCAGGTCAGCTTGGCGATGCCAGCGGCTATGACAGCTCCATCGCCGTTAAGGTCATTGGATTGAGCGGAGCAGTTGAAGTCGCCGCTGGGGAAGGTCATTCCCTCGCGCTTCTGAGCGACGGCACAGTTTGGGCTTGGGGCGACAACTCCATGGGACAGCTGGGTACCGATACAATCAGCGGAAGTATGCTGCCAGTCATGGTGCCAAGTCTGAGCGGGATAATCGGTATAGCGTCGAAAGGTGGTATGTGTATAGCAAACGGCGAAGACGGCTCCCTTTGGGTCTGGGGCAGTAATAATTATGGGCTGCTTACCGGAAGCTTTGAACCAAAGCAGATGTCACCAGCAACGGAGAGCAGCCTCTGGGTTAGCGTATCTGACATGGGTATGAGCAGACCAAGCGTTAACACACCAAGTAGCTCTGGGAGCAGATCCGCTCCATCAGGACGTGGCAGCAGTGCAGACACAAGGACGGTAACAGGCTTCGTGTGGCCCATAGCCTTCGATATGTTCGGGCTGGGTGACGACTTCCTTTCCAAGCATGAGATAACGGTGGAGCTACGCAGCCATTTCCTGGTGGCGGCTGACCCAGCCCTGACCACAATAGTAGACGATTCGCTGCCTGGTCCATTCGGTAGTACAGGCGGTTTCGTGATAGAGGACGTACCGTATGGCAGCTATGTGTTAGTGATTAAGCGAGCCGGCTTTCTGGTGAGGGCTATGCATATCGAGATAGCGGACACCGATCCAGACCCAGTTGCGCTGGAGCCGCCAGGGGGCATAAATAGCGGCGTGTTCATGCTTTGGTACGGCGACTGCAACGATGACTTCCGCGTGGACAATGAGGATGTGATGTTCATACTCCAGCAGTTCGGCTTCAATGCGCTTGACCCCAATTATGTTGCAGCCTGCGACCTTAACGCAGACTGCCTCATAGACAACGAGGACGTATTGATGGTTTTGGAAATGTGGAACAGAATGGTAAGAGACTACGAGGGCGCGGAGGACGTGGGATTCCTCATGGACAACGTGACATTCGACCAGCCTATCTATACTCTAGAACTACCAGACAGCGGCACAGAGCTGTTGCAAACCCAAGCACAACTATTGGACGAGTATGGGGTAGCCATACCAGGTATGCAGGTCACATACGGACTAACCGCAGCATATCCAGGAGTCACCATCGACGCATCCACAGGCGAAATCAGCGCAAGCAGCACAGCGCAACCTGGTACGGTAACCATTACAGCTTCGTGCATGGGCTTCAATGGGTATGCACAACTGCAGCTTAGCGCATCTGGCTTCGAGCTTCAAATAGACGCAGTGTTAAACAAGGAGTACACCATAGCACTCAGCGGAGCGGATATATCATCATTCAATGGAAGAACGCTAACAGTCTCATACGACCCGGCGCAGCTACAGCTTTTGGGTGCAGCGGAGCAGACGGGCAATGCTCATACGACAACAGGTGCGATTGCGGGCACCGATATAACAATAGAATCGGTATCGCCGGGAATAATCGAGCTGTCATTCGACAAAAGCATCGAACTGGGCTCATCATGGACTGGAGCGATAACGGTGCTCAGGTTCAAAGCCCTTGCGACTTGTACTGCGACGGTAAACGCGAGATAGCATCAGGGCGATTAACTCAACTTCAAAGATACCGCTCAAAGGGTGATTAAGATACACAAATGGCAAAATCAAATAAGATATAATAAATTCCATTGCACTAAAATAATTAATTATTATTCCAAACACTAGAAAACTTGGATACTAACATAATACAACGGTAGCGCGGAAGCGCATGACTGTAAAGGGGTATGGCATGATAAAAGCTACAAAGTCAACATCGGTGAACGCATCGGAGAAAACAAGAAGCAGGGTGAAAAGAGCATCAGCAAAGCCAGCGACCAGGGCAATAGCATGGGTATTAGCGGTAATGCTGTCCATGGGAGCAGTATCGTTCCAACCAGCGTTTCAGACCGCAAGGGCTGCAAGAGATGAGCAGAGAGCTTGGCAGTCGATACTGGACGAAGACCTGAAGCAGAGCGTTGCAGGATTAACAGATACAAGCTATGACAGTGGCGATTGGCAACATCAGAGCGAACCATGGGCGAGCGAACCCATCGTGGATTCAAGGACTAGATACGAATCAATGCTGGCGGAGGAAGTTGAAACCTTTGAAACGCAAAGGTACATCGTGAAGCTGGCATCGTCGAGCGATGCCCAAGCCCTTGACACAAGGGGTGGACAATCTCTGGAAGCATCGTTTACGGCTAGAACGATCGAAGCTGAAGGTGCAGCCCGCAGCGGTGGTCATGCCCTCGTGGAGTTCGACGTAGCCATGACGATGGCAGAGTCAAGGCAGGCAATAGAGCAAGCAGCGAATAGCGCGGGTTTGGTAATAGAGTACATACAGCCCGACTACCCGATGCAGATGTCAGCATTGCAAGAAACAGGCGAAGCGGAACTTGGCTATGCTACGGAAACCTCATTTGCAATTCCGAGCGGCGGAGCGGTCATAGTCGCCGTGCTGGACACAGGCATAGACACGGCGCACCCGGGCTTAATTGGCAGGCTATTCGCCAATCTCGGTGAGCTACATGACAACAGCATCGATGACGACGGCAATGGCTATATAGACGACACCTCCGGCTGGGATTTCTTCAATGGCGACAACAGCGTCAATGATATAAGCACATATATGGACCAGTGGCACGGAACCCACATAGCTGGGATAATAGCGCAGCAGGCGCCGAATGCGGTCATATTGCCAATCAAGGTCTTCGAGGGAGGCACAGCCTATACCAGCGACATAATCGAGGCTATAGCCTATGCCGAAAGCATGGGCGCAAAGGTAATAAACTGCAGCTGGGGCAGCCGATTCGACAACCCCGCACTCAGGGAAGCCATGGAAGGCAGCGAGAGCCTTTTCGTCTGTGCAGCTGGTAATGGACTGTACAACCTCGATAACTACCCTGTCTATCCTGCGGCTTACTCTTCGGAGCTGGATAATGTCATTTCAGTCGCTTCAGTAGACAACGAATATAAACTTTCCAGATTCTCCAACTACGGAATTGACTCGGTGGACATCGCAGCAATGGGCGAGGACATAGTGAGCTTTTGGCTGGGTGGTGGATACGAGAGCGTCTCAGGCACGTCAATGTCGGCGGCATTTGTGAGCGCAGCGGCTGCGGAGGTGCTGGGCGTATACTCTTCATGTAATGCACAAGAGACTAAGGAAAGGATACTGGAATCTGCTGATACGGTGACTGGTCTAGTCGATAAAATTGGTGGTGGTAGGTTGCTCAATGCAGGTTACGCCTCCAGTGGTCAGGCAGGACCCCACCAGAATGTAATCGATGCACCCGATGACGAGCCGTTACCCATCGTTGTCCCGAACCAGCCGCCAGAGGAAGAAGATGGATACGAGCTATACGGCGCGGAGAACCACGCCACATATAGGGCTTCAATGTCGGTAGCGAGGCACGGTCTCAGGGCTGCCGCTATCGATGGCAAAGTCTATGCAATCGGCGGGCAGACCGCTGTATCCAGCGGATACACCAACCTGGTGGAAAAGTACGACCCCTACAGGGACGAATGGACTGCTGTGCAAGGGATGAACAGCGCAAGGAGCTATTTCGGAATTTTGGTCCACGGCGGTTATATATATGCCATGGGTGGAATCGGCTCTAACGGTGCGAACCTCAACACCATAGAACGCTACGACCCAGTTGCGAATACATGGACGACTCTGCCGCTGGTGCTGCCAGTAGCTATGCGGGCGTTCACTGTCACCTTGATTCCAGGGACGAATACTGCTTATATTGTCGGCGGATTTACATCGATATCGGTTAGCTCGGTGTATGAGTACAACATTGCGAATGGCACGATTACTGCGAAGCCTAACCTGACCGTTGGGGTTTCCAATCATGTAGCTTTCTACTACGATGGGAAGATATACATTGAAGGTGGCTTGAGCGGTGGCACTTTATCGCAAAATGAATATAAATATAGTATAGCTACAGGAGTTTCATCGAGTCCTGTAAGCGCGAGAGTATATAATTCCGATGCGGGAGGGGTGTTGACGGCTGAACGATTCATGGGTATAGGTGGGAAATCCCACTCACTATATGCATCTGATATAACCCATTCATTGGTAACAATGGATAACATCCCGGGAGTACGATATTATATAATTAAGACTCATCTTTTGACTGCCCGTGCAAGTTTTGGCACATTACTGCTTGATGGAAAGGTCTATATAATTGGAGGCATTAATGGTTATGGTGTAATGCCAACAATGGAAATGATTGACCTAGGCTGGGAGGAGAAAGCCTCTCCGCCTGTTGCGTTGAGCGATTACAAGACTGTTTCCACAGGAGGGAAGATATACCTGATGGGAGGAGTCGAGTTCGTTAATAGCACATCGCATAGGTCCAACAAAGTTTTTGTCTACGATTCAATAAATGACGCATGGTCTCTCATGGATTCTCCAATGCCGTTTTATGGCAATGGGTACTCATTAACGGCAGCTTATGGTAAAATTTATTTGGTTGGCGGATTGTCGTCAACAACACAAAACGGCGTATTTACAAATAACGACAAAATTTTCGAATATGATCCAAAGTTTGATATATGGACAGAAAAAATCACGATGCCTGACACGAGGTGTTACCATTATGTAGCATTTTACGATGGTAAGATAGTAGTAATGGGTGGCTTAAATTCTAGTGGGCAATATATGTCTACTGCCGATGTGTATGACCCGCTAACTAATACGATAAGCGCACTAAGCAATTCGAATGTATCAATAACTGGAATTTATAGCTGCGTCATAGGAAGCGAGTTATTTGTTTTTGACAGCTTTTCAACAAATTATATGAAATATAGTCCAGCTAATGGCTGGAGTCAGCATACTGCTTCAGGTTATCAATATGGCAGTCAATTCGTAGTCTTGGGAAGCACGCTTTACAATCTTGGAGGGAGTGGAAATATATCTGATAGATTCAGGTTTTCTCCTATTGCGAACGCATGGGAAGGGTTTGTATCCTTTAATTTCAGTGGCATTACTCAGTCGGTTACTGAAATGGGTAACAAGGCGTACATTATAACTCAGGATGCGCAAGGTTATAGCACAGGGCTGGTGACATATACTCCTCCGTCAATAGCCTGGACTGATGGAGTAACGATGCCTGACTGGGTCTATGGACATCGAGCAACAGTTCTAGGTAATAATATATACATTGGCGGCGGGTACGATTATACATTTTACAGAAACGCATTCTATAAATACTCTGAAGTAAGTAACCTATATACTCCAATAGCTCCCATGGCGATAGCCCGCGCTGGTTTCGGGTTGGCTGCGGCAAACGGCAGGCTCTACGCCATCGGTGGTTATAACAACACGGCAGCTCTGACCAATGTGGAGGAATACAACCCTGCATCGGACACATGGACTGCAAAAACCCCGCTACCGATTGCGACGGCTGACATGGCGGTAGCCACGGTCAACAATCTGATATATGTGTTCGGCGGCAAGAACGCAAGCGGCGCAGCGCAGAACGCCGTGCGAATCTACAACCCAGCGACCAACATATGGACAACAGGAGCAAACATGCCCACCGCAAGGTACGGAGCAGGCGCAGCGGTAATAGGAGGTAAAATTTATGTAGCGGGTGGCTTCCTTAATGCGACCACCGCTACTAATGTCCTGCAGGTCTATGACCCTTCGACCAATACCTGGGACACAAGCAGGAAGCCGTTGCCCCGCCCTGTCGGATACGCAGGTACCGTAGCAATGGACACGCTCTATGTCATCGGCGGATTCGACGGATACAACGAAATTAGCGTCGTCCACGAATATAGCCCCGCCATCGATGAGTGGCTGGTCTGGGACGGTCCTAAAGCTGTCAGATACGATTTCGCAACTGTCGCTACCGATCTCGGTATATACGCATTTGGAGGTCAGAATATTGATGGGCCATTCAGTAGCGTCGAGTTCGCCATCGTCTCCAATTTGCGTAACGAATACAGGCATCTTGGCGATGACAGGATCAACCTCACGGGCAACTTCTCTCGCACATATACAGACCTCTCATATGGGGCTCAGGGCTTCAGCGTTGAGTTCACGAGGACCTACAACTCTTCCGACACAAGGGCAAGTCACATCAGCCCTGGCTGGACTTTTGGCTTCCAAGGTAAGATAGAGGAATCTGGAAATGAGGTTGTGGTGTTCCTACCAAACGGAAGCGCCTGCACTTTTCAAAAAAACACAAATGGTAGCTATAAAGCTCTAGACTCCAGAGGTGTATTGGAAAAGCTCCCAGCAGGAGGTTACACTCTGACAACGAAGGATAGGTACTCCTACGGATTCAACGCCAGCGGATACATGACCTGGATGAAAGACCGTAACGGTAATCAGATTACCATTGCCGTCGATTCCGCTGGCAGGGTCACTTCGGTGACAGACCAGGTTGGCAGAGTGACAACAATTGTATATATAAGCAACAGGGTGTCAACGATAACAGATCCAGTAGGGCGTATAATTACCTATGCATATGACTCCGCAGGCAGGCTCAGCTCCGTCAAGAATCCCAATGGATACTTTACCTATTATGAGTATCACTCATCGGGCGATGCCGTCGGGCTTCTGAGTACCGTCAAGGATAACGCAGGTACCATAATCGAGAGCGTTGTATACCACCCGAGGCGAGGGAATGCCCAGCCTAGGGTTTCATCGGTTACAGATAATCAGGGCAACACCAGATCTTACTCCTACGACGACGCCGAGGGTAGGCTCACCGTTACAGACAGCGATGGCAGGACTACCTCCACTTGGTACGACAAGGATATATACCCTATTAGAGAAAGAGATGCCGAGGGAAGGGAGACCCTGACCCAGTATGAGCTTGACGGCGGAATAAACAGATACGGCGAAGTCCGCTCCCATACCGACCGCAACGGCAACAGCACTTTTTACGAACGAGACAATAGGGGCAATATAGAGAGGGTGGTCAACCCAGACGGCAGCTTCAGAGAATACGGCTACGACTTGCTAGATAACCTCCTCTGGGAAAAAGACGAGCTTGGTAAATATACGTTCCATGTCTACGATGCAGCAGGTGTAAATCTTGTCAGGATTGCACGCCCACTCAACGGTACAGATATATACAGCCTTGGAGGCAACCAGTCTTTGTTCGCCATTACAATATACGCATACTACACGGCAGGGGAAGCCCTCACTATGACCGGCAAGACCATCCATGGATTGCTAAAAAGCATCACAGACCCCGAGGGCGGGGTTACGAGCTATGCCTACGATGCATACGGCTATGTCTCCACTGTGACAAGCCCAATGGGGAAAACCACCGCTTTTAATTACAACAAGCTAGGCTGGCTAAAATCTACCACTAGCCCTAGGGGGTATACGACAAGCCACTACTACGACAGGAGTGGAAACCTGCTGAAAACAATATACCCAGACAGTGGAATACAGCGGCTCTCATACAACCACAGGGGTAGCCTGACCCAAAGGGTGACTCCTAAACAGTACTTGGCATCAGCAGACACAGCAGCCGCTTTCGACTCTGAGCATATTCAGAGCAGTGCAGGTGCTGCATATACTCAAACTAGCCATGGCTACAGGTACTCCTACTATGCCAACGGCAACCTCCAAACCGCCACAGACCCGCTGGGCTTCGCTACCAGCTTCACCTACGACATATACGGTAACAAAGCGACCGAGACAAAACCAAATGGAGCGGTGTACTTATATTATTATACAGACATGGACCTTTTAGAAAGGGTTGCATTCAAGGAAACGTCTTCGGGAGCATCGGTGGATTTGTATAAATATGAATACGCCATACTCCAGAGCGGCAAAACTACGATGACCGTTCGGCAGTATTTCGAAGCTTCGACCTATTTGGACACAGTGACCACCTTCGACCATGCAGGGAGACCAGTCAGGGTAGACCTGCCAGATGGAGCGTACACAGCAAACGTTTACAACGCCAACGGAACCCTCCTCAGCTCTATAGACGGAAGGAGTAACACAAGCTACTTTGCATATGATGGTCTCAACCGTCAAATCGGAGCTTGGCACCCCGCCTCTGCTGGGCAATTCGAATACAGCGGCACCGCCTACGACAAGGCGGGCAGGGTCACGGTATTGACCTGGTCAACGAGCCGCGTTGCAAATGGGACGGTGCCATCGGTGGGGCTTGTATCGTTGGGTTACCAGTACAGGCTAGATGGACTCGTTGCTCAGGAAACGTGGAGCGATGGGGCAAAGATAGTATATGACTACGACAATTCGGGAAACCTGACGGATGTAAAATCATATAGCGACGCGTCTAATTACAACCATGTCTATATGACCTACAACAGCATGGACAGAGTTGCCACCAGGAACACAGTAGTCCAGCAGAGGGATATCATCGGCTACCCCGAAACCACGGCGAGCCTAGTCCTCACAGAGTCTTTTGTGTACGACCTTGATGGCAACCTGCAGACGGCGACGGATGCAAATGGGATAGTTACCACATATACCCACGACTTGATGGGCAGGCTCCGTACCACGAGCCAGCCAGGACTCAACGAAAACAACAGCCCTGCAACGCTAGCTACGGAGACGACCTACGACTGGTCGGGGAATGCTCTGACATGCAAAGATGAGTTGAACAGAGTCACTTTTTTCGAGTATGACAAACAAGGCTACCTAGTAAAAACCACCAATGCCTTAGGTGGGGTCTGCCTATACGTCCGCGACCGCCAGGGTAGGCTAACGGCTGAGGTAAAACCGGAGCAATACAGCGCATCGCTCCCATTGTCCTCCATGGAGCGAACAGAGTACAAATACGACCCCATGGGGAGGCTCTCCCGTAGGATTGAGGTTTACAAGGACTCAAACGGTGCATGGAAAACTGTGGTAGTCAGCAACGTCCAATATGACGGTTGCGGTAATGTCACGCTATCCCAGGATGCACTCGGCTACCTCGGTGGTTATGGAACCGTCTATGAATACGATATGCGTGGCAAGCTTACCAAGACCATAGACCCGGAATGCCAGCTTGCGGGGTTGCCCTATACGAGCCTTATGACTTATGATGGCATGGGAAGGCTCTCCAGCGTTACAGAGGCCAACGCTGTAGCAGGTATATTCACTTACGACGCTAGGGGGAATGCCCTAACAACAACGCTTGGCGGGGTATTGTCGCTGACCTGTACATATGACTACCTCGGCAATCTGAAGACATCCACCGATGGCAATGGCAATACATCAGTTTATGAGTTTAACAACATGAATGGACTCCGCAGCGCGACTCTGATGGGTGATGCCACCATACCTGCATATACGGTTTCATACAGGTATACAAAGCTTGGTCTCTCCGCATCTTCCTTGGACGGCATGGGCAGGCGCATTACAACAACATACAACAACCAAGGCAGGGTTCTCACCGTGACGGAAAGCGCGGCAAACGGCTCGGAAGCAATCACGGTCGCCACCCGCTACGACCTGGCTGGCAACCCGAGGTACACAATCGATGGTAATGGAAACATGGTAACCGTCACATATGATGCATTGAATAGGAAGCAAGTGTCGTCCATTTCAGTAAAAGATGTCAACAATATAACTCGCAGCCAGAACACTGCATACGGCTACGATAAAAACGGCAACCTGAAGACGGTCACCGACTGGTTGGGCAATGTATGGTCTTATAATTACGATGCACTGGGTAGGCTAGTGGAAAGGCGAGACCCGCTTGGTGTATTAATCGAGGAATTGAAGTACAATGACGGCAATGCCCAGACTTGGTCGATAGATGCGGTGGGCAACGCTACAGAGTACCGCTACGACAGGAACGGCAGGCTGAAGCTGACGATAGACGGCGAGGGCAACTCCTTTGGGCAGCAGTATGACGGTGCTGGTAATATCACTGTAAAAACCGATGGCAACGGCAAATCTACCCAGTATCGCTACAATGGGCAAGGCAGACTCTATGAGGTTGAGAACGCACTTGGCGAGATAACTACATACGGCTACGACAACGCGGGCAACATGACATCCCATACGGATGCCGCTGGCAATACAATGACCACAGTTTACAACGCTAGAAACCTGCCTACTCATAGGATTGAGCCAGGAGGGTTGACATCATCGGGTATCGACTCAGCTTATTCAATGGTTTATACTTACTACGCCGATGGTGGCGTGGAGACCCAAACAGATCAGAACGGTGCGGTAACATTATACACTTATGATATCCACGGCAGGCTATTCTCTGCAATTGCTGGTGGACAATCCATGGGGTATACCTACGATGACAACGGAAACGTACTCACGGTTACCGACTCCAATGGAACTACAGTCATGCAGTACGACTCCCTTAACCGCATGATATCTAGGAATGTGCCGGGCATTGGGCTGAGCACCTACCTTCTCGACATAACGGCGGGACTGTCTTCGGGTTATGTTGCACAGACTAGCACGGACCCCAAGGGCAACGCAGTTACCAGGGTCTACGACAAAGCGGGGAGGCTCTGGCAGCTTAAAAGTGGAAGCGACACGACAACATATACATACTACCCCAACGGCAACCGTCAGACAATGGCTTATCCCAATGGTGTAGTGGCTACATACACCTACTACGCCGACAACAGAATCCATACATTGGCGAACTCAAAAAACGGGAGCTACCTCAGCACCTTCAACTACGCCTACGATGGAAATGGCAACATGACTGCGAAGCTGGAGATGAAGGGCGAGACTACCTATTCTTACGATGACCTTGGAAGGATAGAGCTGGTTGTCGAGCCAGATGGCAGGGAAACCTCCTATGCCTACGATGTGGCGGGTAACAGGGAAACCCAGACCGTCTCAATTGACAACTCAGATACAATTACCGTGTATGCTTACGACAACCGCAACAGGCTCGTGGATAGCACAGAAACTTCGGACTATTGGGAGAAGACAACCGAGTATCACTACGACAACAACGGCAGCCAGATTTCCATGATGGTTTCCACCATGGCTGACGTTGGTGCAGACCCCGCAACACTTGGGCTGCGCTTAGCAGGGACTAGTGGTAGCGATGATGAAATCACGTTCGAGATCAGCGGCTACGACGCTTGGGGTAGGACTACGACTGTCAGCAACGACCACTATATTGCCGAATACAGTTATGGTGCTGACGGTCTAAGGTCGGAAAAAACCGTCACTCAGGACGGCGTATCTGTAACCACCAGGTACCTCTACGAAAACGGTAACATCACTCTAGAGCTTGATGCATCAGGTAACCAGATGGCACATAATGTGCATGGTGCTGGTAATATCATCAGCAGAAAGATAGCCCAAGGCATAGCCTACTACCTCTACAACGGTAGGGGTGATGTGGTGCAGCTAACAGACAGCGCAGGCAGCGTCATAGCAAGCTACGACTACGACGCTTTTGGAAACCTGCTGGCTGCTCCCATTGACGATGCGAACCCCTTCCGCTACTGCGGGGAGTACTGGGACGACGAGACGAAGAACTACTACCTAAGGGCTAGGTACTACAAGCCATCAACAGGCAGGTTCACCCAGAGGGATAGTTACCTAGGGAGGTACACCGACCTGCTCAGTCTTAACAGGTACACCTATGCCCACAACAGCCCCATCAAGTACAAAGACCCAATGGGGTATTCGGCGACTGGCGTGAACTTCGGACCCAACGAGGGTGCCGACTGGCTCAGGACTGGCTCAGGAAAATCCTTTGAGGAATTCTGGGGTGTAGGACCATATGGGTCACCTATATCAAGTGGAGCATCCCAGCAGAGCAGTGGAAACAATGGGGTCAATTTTGGGGAGAATGAGGGTGCCGATTGGCTGCGCACAGGTTCTGGGAAGACCTTCGAGGAGTTTTGGGGAGTGGGTCCCTATGGTATGCTTGTTACGATAAAAGAGACAAACAGTATAAATAACACAGATTCAACAAGCAATTCTCCAGTGCATGCAAATTTGAGCTTTACTCGGTATGGAATTCAAATGACGCACAGTTTAGTACCAAGCACATCAAACTATGGGAGTCGCGAAGTTTGGGCTCTTCAAGAATTTTTGATGGACTTTGGGTATTTTGCAAATCCCAATACTGTGTTGACAGGAAATTTTGGGCCTGCGACAACAGAAGCTCTGATGAGATTCCAAATCGTTTACTTGAACATGGATGCAGAAAGCTTGTTTGACAGCAATGGGTTATATATCGGTTGCGACATCTATACGATGCTTGCAATCAATGGAGCGATTACGATGCATTCATTATATGGTGCCGATATATCATATGAGAACAGATTGAGAACAGTCGCATATATAGAGAGACGCACCTTGACAGAAGGCTCTGATTATGTTGTTTATGATAAAGCTGGCACAGTGGGAGTTTATAAAACTCTCGTAACAAGCAGCCAATTAAGAGATATTTTTACATTAACACAACATCACCTAGCAGGGTCGGTTACAAAGGATGTCGTTGCTGCACTTAACTATACATTGTGGAAATATGAAATAACATCAATCGAACTGATACAGTATTTTTTAGGTGTTGCAATGCATGAGTCTCGTGATGCTTTAGTAGAAGCAGGTTATTTATCTTACAATCAACAAATGGCTTATTTAATGGAGAAATGGTACTGGCCTTTTTATGGAGCTGGTTATTTGCAACTATCAACAGAACCAAACTATGAAATATTTTCAAAGGAAATGGGTAATTCAAGAATAATAGACATAGATATATATGGAAACGGAACAGGTGGGCCACAATATGTAGCTGATTACTATGCTTGGGAGGCATCTGGATCTTGGTGGAAAATTAACAACATGAATTGCAAAATTATGCAAAGTCAAAACAACAACATGAGTACTATTGACATATTCTTCGCTGTATCAAATGCTACAAATAGTGGTAGTTATTACGCAGCATATGAACCAGAAGATTGGGGCGATCGAAAAGAGCGATTCGACGAAGTTATAAAAATATTTCCAGGTTGATAAATTAAGGTCATACATACTAGTTTGTATTTCGAAAGAACAATAGAGCGTGGTGTGGCGAGACGAATTTGCGATTTGGTAAATGCAATTATCGTCTCGCCGATACTTACCATATGTTAATATTCAATGATAATACTAACTACTAAAGGTGCTATTATGAAAAAATTTTATTTTATTATGATATCGTTATTGCTTTTAACAATCATATCAATTAATGGAATTAGGCAGATATGCTACTCGAATAACCAAAATGAAACTGTTTATAAAAATATTATGAACATCTCCAATCGTGAATACATTTATAAAACATCATCAAACGATATAATGGAAATCGATGAAAGTATTGGTGATGCTTTTTCTGTTTTTGAGGGAAGTTATTTGTTTGAAAATCGAAGATACTTTGCATTTAATGAAAATAATCGAGGTGAGATTGAAATTTATTATCCACAAATTATTATTCCTAATGATAGTATCCAGCAAAAAAAGATAAATACTCTAATGAAAATTGTTTTATATAATGAAATAATAAACGACAGCATATCTCGTGTAGAAGGACTCTGCTTTAACGTTTCGTATACAATAACATACTGCGACAACCAATTTGTTAGTATTTTGTTTTTTGGTAATAGGTATTCTGATTTAGCATCATATCAAGTTAGCTACATCGAAACAACTAATATTTATCTTAAATATCCAGTGGATAAACTACGGTTGCGAGACTTCTATATTATTGATAATGATTTTATAGATACCATGATTGAAAAAGCAGTCTTTAATAATGATAAATATATGCTAAGCGAATCGACGTTTGAGTATCTTATTAGAAGTAACGCACGCGGTGAGTATGGGTATGAGCAATTAACTGACTATTTGTTTGGCGCAGATGGTGAAAATTCAAGAATCAATACATATTATTGTATCGACAGAGTTGGAATAACGATGACAGTCGGTAACGTAATGGGTGGCATTATGCATTTTGAACTGATGTATGAAGACTTAATAGATTATGCACGTACAGATAATAAAATATTTACTCAGATGCTTGTAGAGATTGGCTTAATAGAATCATAATAGTTGGAACATATGATTTATTATTCGCCATTGCTACAGTGCAGTGAAAGTGCAAGCTACAGCTACGACATTTCGGGAATCTTCTGACTGCTCCCAATGACGATGCGAGCCCCTTCCGCTACTGCGGGGAGTACTGGGACGACGAGACGAAGAACTACTACCTAAGGGCTAGGTATTACAAGCCATCCACCGGAAGGTTTACTCAGAGAGATAGCTACCTAGGGAGGTACACCGACCCGCTCAGTCTCAACAGGTATACCTATGCGCACAACAGCCCCATCAAGTACAAAGATCCAATGGGGTATTCAGTGACTGGTGTGAACTTCGGACCTAACGAGGGCGCAGACTGGCTCAGGACTGGCTCGGGCAAATCCTTTGAGGAATTTTGGGGTGTCGGACCATATGGGTCACCTATATCAAGTGGAGCATCTCAGCAGAGCAGTGGAAACAATGGGGTAAACTTCGGTGAAAACGAAGGCGCAGACTGGCTGCGGACTGGTTCTGGAAAGACCTTCGAGGAGTTTTGGGGAGTGGGTCCCTATGGTATGCTTGTTACGATAAAAGAGACAAACAGTATAAATAACACAGATTCAACAAGCAATTCACCAGTGCTGGCAAATTTGAACTTTACTCGGTATGGAATTCAAATGACGCACAGTTTAGTACCAAGCTCATCTAACTATGGGAGTCGCGAAGTTTGGGCTCTTCAAGAATTTTTGATGGACTTTGGGTATTTTGCTAATCCCAATACTGTGTTGACAGGAAATTTTGGTCCTGCGACAACAGAAGCTCTGATGAGATTCCAAATCGTTTACTTGAACATGGATGCAGAGAGCTTGTTTGACAGCAATGGGTTATATATCGGTTGCGACATCTATACGATGCTTGCAATCAATGGAGCGATTACGATGCATTCATTATATGGTGCCGATATATCATATGAGAACAGATTGAGAACAGTCGCATATATTGAGAGACACACCTTGGCAGAAGGCTCTGATTATGTTGTTTATGATAAAGCAGATAATAAAGGAGTATACCGTGCATTGTTTTCTCAAAACCAACTACAAGCTATATATGTTGCTACAAATAGAACAACAAATGGTTCTGATGCCGTAGCTACACTAAATTCTGTATCTGACTTAAACTATACGCTTTGGAGATATGGGATAACATCAATCGAATTTATTCAATTCTTCCTTGGTGTAGCGATGCATGAATCAAGAACAGGGTTAACACAGGATGGACACACAAGCAAATACAGAGGTGCTGGATTTATTCAACTTACGGGAGAAGGTAACTATAAAGCGTTTTATACAGAAAATGGTGATCCAGGCATATTTTATTCTGCTGATCCAGCTATGTATGTAGCAAGCTACTGAGCTTGGGAAGCTTCAGGATTTTGGTGGGAACTCAATGGTATGAACGGAAATATAGAAACTAGCCAATCTATGGGATATGATAATATCGAGATATTTAGATTTCAATGTGTTGTTTACCGTAAAATTGTTGATAAAAAAACGTTATAATTAGGGAGGGTATTGTGAAAAAGACAAGCTTATTCGTTGTATTAGCAAGTGTCCTTTTGGCTGTTGGTTGTGGGAAGCAAGAAAAACAATTAATATCCAACGAAGAAGATATTTTCGACAAGACTAGCATTAGAGAGTATGTTATTTTTGATAGTAGCGTGTTTGACAATAGAGTATTAATTGAAGAAACAAATAATAATGATATATCGCAATTATTATCAATTAATAATATATACCACGTGGAATGCGATTGCGAAGTAAATGAGTTTTACTTTGATTGTGTTAGTTATACAATCGAATCCCATAAATATTTTTTACACGATAACTATATAAAAAATTATATAAATATCGTGTTTCCACAAATTAATAATATAGCTGATGTAGGAGTTCAAAATTCAATCAATAAATTATTATATGATAATGCCTTGGGCTTATTGACAAGTTATGGCGAGAATGTTACTGGACTACGATTATATTCATCATTTGAAATTGCATGGTTAAGTGAAAATTTTATGAGCATAAAGCAAAGAATTTATTTTTTTAAACAAAGTGCAGCATATGACAATCATTTATTACAAACATTGAACCTTGACCTTAGAACAGGAAATCTGCTAATACTTGATGACTTCATAGAAATAAACATGGAATTTATTGAAGCATTTAAAACAAATGCTATAATCGATCTTGATAATAATCACATTTTACAAAAAGCATTCGATTATATAATATGGGATAACACAGATGAGGAGCTGATGCGAAATTTTAAGTTATCTGATATTCAAAATGGTGAGAGTATGGAAACCGAATATGCTTGCTACTTTACTGATAGTTATCTTGGTATAAAAATTGCAACACTACATGCACTTGGTTCTTATGCTGAAATTGTTATCGATTTTGATGACCTAAAAGATTTTATGAAAAAAGATAATGATATATGGGATGAAATACTTTTAGCAAATGGTTGCAATGATGTAAGCTCTACGAGCATATTAAATAAATATTATTGCTATGATGAAGACATTTTATTACACGCAAGTAATCTGGCTACAATGTGTGGCATAAACGACATTAATCGAGAAGCTGCCGAATTAGCTGCATTAGAATATTTTAAGGCTCGAACACATAAGCCATTTCAAGTTGAATATATTGAATATGATGCGTTCACAGATAAATATATAGTAATAGTGGTAAGAGCAACAGAGTATTTTGATGGAAGTAAAATTTCGCATATACCAATAGAGGAGTATGAGCGCGTTAATCCAAGAGTTGCTATTGTTGGTATAAAGGACGGTATAATCACATACTTTTATGATGCTTATGATACGAAAATTGAATGGATTGGTTGGAGCGTTATTCATGAAGATAATATAATAATTGTAGAGGGACCTAGCAGCCAAATATATGAATTTTATTCTGCTTTTTATAGAAAAAACGATAGTGAGCCAATTAACGTAATGGAAAATAATTTACGACATGACTGACGATTATTTATATTCAGGAGAGTTTGTTACATGACAATAATTTAACTTAATCTTTATGTCACAACCAGTTATGACTACGATGCTTACGGGAACTAACTGACAGCTCCAATTGATGATGCAAGCATCTTCCGCTACTGCGGGGAGTACTAGAACGATAAGACAAAGGCTAGATATTGTACTACCAGATATGTTCTATTTTGGTGACTGGGGTGAACTTTGGATTTATCGAGGGAGTCTTCTGGTTCCGGCTGTTGTTTCTGACTCTATGCCGTTTAAAACAACAGTGTATATATCACCGTCAATTAGTTTTTCGTGGAAAAAGATTGTTGAGGTAGCATCGTGGTCTGCTGTGTAGTCGAATATGATTTCGGAGGGAGATTTTATCAGTATATGCATACCTTCAGTTACATTGGGAACGCTGATGGAGCTTAAAGGCGAATTGACTGGAAATTGATAAATTGCTGCTGTACCTCCAGCTATAACCGTTCCGCCGGTTAGGGTGAAACCACCATCGGTATCTATGGCGAAACTGCCTGGGATACCAGCGGCATTTATAATCGAGATAACTGTACCGCCGCTTATAATGAGAGAACCATTGGAATCTATACCGTCGCCTGTGGAATATATTTCTACATAACCTCCGCTGATGTGAACTGAGAGTTTTTCGTTATTTGTTGGCTGATAGCGGGTTATGTCAAAAAAACCGCTATGTGATACTTGCGGACTGGCACAGGAAATCGCATCGTCGATAGCAAAAATTTTAATGTAGCCGCCAGAAATGTTAATTTCTCTACCTTCGATACCTTCATATGATGTGACTATATCAATAAAACCGCCTGATATGTTTATTATCTTATCTGCGTGAATTCCATCGTCCTTTGCTGAAATCGTGATATGCCCTTCGGAAATATCTATAGTATCATCGCAGTGTATACCGTCATCGGAACTATCGATTGATATTACACCTCCGCTTATTTCGATAATCTTACCTGCTTTCATGCCTTTTGTGCTATATGAAGATGAAGTGCGATTTGTGCTACCGCCACCGCTTATGATTTTTATGTCGCCGCTGAAAATCGACAAATGAGTTTGTGCGGATATGCCGTCTTTGCCTGCATTCAAGTTTAGAGTGGAATTTGATATCGAAACTATACCGCGAGTATCGTCCATATCATATGTGGAACGAATCGCATCACCCCCGCATTGCACCAATATGTCCGAGTCGATTATTTCACAGCTATCTCTGCCATTTATGCCGTTATTCTTTGCTAATAGGTGTATAGTGGCATTTTCAATTTTTAGATTGTCTTTGCTAGTGATGCCATTATTATAATTTGCAGAGATATGGAGAGTGCCACCACCGGTAATGAACATATCGGATTTACTATATAGGCAGGCATTGGGTTCGTCGTTACTTTGGGAAAAGAGTCTATTGTCAAAGTTGTATTTCGCACCATCGGTGAGGATGTTTATGGTGTTTTCGGGCGTATATATGGTTATTGTATTGCAATCGTAGATATAAATTGGTGAACTATATGTGCAGGTAATATCCACATTGTTTAATATCAAAACGACATCCGCTGCAGTTGCGTTGACGATAATTTGACCGTTTTCCAGCGTTCCGCTTATTTCGTAAATACCACCGCTTTTTATCGTTGCAGTTTGATTTGAGATAATAATATCAGCATTGTCGGAACGGATTTCATCGTTTTCTAAAAATATTTGTGACTTCATATCGCCTATATGCTGATTAATAATTTGGCTTATGTTGTCAAAAGACCACAAGGAAGATGAACTGCTTGAACCTGCTAAAGGCGAATAATCGAAATGGGAAACATCAACTAACAGTGACCTGTCAATATTTTGGCTGTCTAAAGTTGATGGAATGATTCCACTTAATTGACCTTCGATACTAAGGCTTCTCAGTATTCCAAATTCATGCAAAGCAGCAACTGCATATGTATATGCTTCATATGAGGCAAAGCCAATGTCATCTCCAATGATGTGTTGGGAGATTTTTTTGTCCAGCATTGCTATTGTTTCATCGAAAATCCCGCTCGCGAAAAAGCCATCGATTATTTGGCGAAGATACATATGGTAGCTGTCTCTGTATTCGGGTATAGCAAGAAGATTGTTTATGAGAGGTCTGTCCACCATTTCGACACCCAGTACAGGACTGTCTATTGGGATATTTATAATTTTAGATACATAAAATTCATCAGTGGGTAGTATACCACCAAAAGCCTGTCCAAAGCTCCAAGGTAATATGGAAAGCTTGCCGTCTCGAACATGGATATAATAGTTTTGTCCTTGGTAAGTAGCATAGCTGTTGGTGCTTGATATTACAGATAGAGCTGCAAGATAGCGCAAAACTTCATCTATATCAAAATGCTGGCTTAAGTTTGCACCCTCGTTGAGATTCAAAATGGCTTCAATAACAAGCTTGTCATGCTTATCGGATTTGTTGCCAAACACTTTGTTATTGAAGATTTCGGGATAATTACTGACATCATCACCATTATAGAGTAGTGAGCCACCGTAGAAATCGTTTTTTCCTTTTGTGTTTTTAACATTGTAGAGCTGACCCGAGCTGCTGCCATATACCCTATCCAAAAATGCTTCGTTATATCTTTCTAAGGCAAGGTACAAACCGTAGCTTTCACCGTTTACCGATACATTGGCATAATTTCGCAAGGGTGTTGGTACACCTATATAGTCCATAATTTCAAATGCCATATACTCTTTCATGTATGTTGCATCGTAAATGAGATTATTGAGGCAGAAGGTATCTAAACCATAATATGTCTGACCCTTGACATATTTGTTGAACTTTACTTGCAAACTGAATCTATCGCTATCTGAAGAAATGACTTTGGCGATGTTGGAATTGCCTTTGACCCTGATGCCAACGAAACTGAAAAACTCGCCGTTGATAATCAAATCTGCGTTTATCCAATCTTTGTCACGGGCATTATCGAGCAAAGTTTGCCAATCATCTTCCTGGACTTGAATGTCGATGATGATGAGCTCTCCTTGGAAAAGCCTTTTTTGATATTCCGTTATTTTCGCTGTCTGGGATATTTGTTCGATTTGCCTAGTTTGTGCAGCAAAAACCATATATGCGCATATTAGAAGGCTTATGCATACTAATAAAGCAGTTACTAGTTTGATATATCTGCTTGTTATCATAACGAAGTCTCCATTTTTCGATGATATAATGTTTTAGTGAACATTATATGTTAGTTTGCTAGTTTACATATAATAATCGCCATTATATGAAACCAACGAAGCATTAATTACGCCTTCTATGGAAAGTAATGAGTTTACAAATTGGACGGATGAATCGATTAATCTGACTTCAACTGTCAGCTCGATTCCACCAGAGTATATGCTTTTCGCTTTAATCATATGTTTTTTAGTGTACTCGCCGAGCATTCCCAATATCTGTGCTTCCGCTTGCTCGCTCGCACAGCTAATGACAGCCACATAGGGGGTTTCGTTTACTTTACGATTTACAAATACAATTAATATCGAACCAATTGTTAAAGACCCGATTACCGCCAATGGAATAAGTCCAACACCGACAACTATACCAATCGTTATTGACCAAAACAGATAAACCAAATCGAGTGGCTCTTTTATAACGGTTCTGAAACGAACAATTGATAAGGCTCCGACCATTCCGAGGGAAGCTATCAAATTAGATGTTACAGCCAATATTATTAATGTGGTGATGAGAGTCATGGTGATTAATGTTATTCCAAATGATGATGAATACATGACTCCTTTAAATGTTTTGGTGTAAATAAAGTAAATGAAAAGACCGAGGGAAAATGATATAAGCATTGCAACTGCAATGTCGATGAGGGAGAAGCTTGCTGCTTTGTCCAGGAAGTTGAAACTGAATAATTGGTCTAACATATTATAGCCTCCGTTAATAAAATAGCTGTGATACTTTTGTGGAAAAATTCTGATATATTGAAAATACTACAATTATTGATAAAACACTAACAAAATGTCAATTAAATAATACGTGATGCGGTATATTTTGAAAATTCGCTTTGATTGCGCCATCCGATTTGCAACATATCTCGTATGACATTTGGAAGAAAAGCATCGTGCTTCACCTCCAACACCATTGCCTTTGCAGAGGGTATGGTGGGATGGTATTCGTTCAGGAATCCCAAGACATTGTTTGATGCTCTAATATCTGTATCAAATGTGATGCGTACGTTTCCGGGTTCATATGTATAGGCTTCTCTTGTATATACAACTATGCTTTTGGGACGAAGATTTTGGTATGTGATTTTGCTGTACAGCTCTAAAAACAACTGCTCATTTCCCTCGAGAAGCACTTTATAATCACCATCTAACAATCTTTCGCATTGTTGTTGGTTTATCATAGTGCTTTCCTTAAAGACTAAACGATTAATTTTACTCTTTTTTTCGAGGCGAATAAATGAAGTATCGTTGTTATAATATCTTAATCTGAATTTTTCGCGCTTGCTTTGTCCTGAGAGTTTTTCAAATACTGCTTTATCGTTATAATTATCAAAATATAAACTGTTTATTTTATACCTGCCGTTTTCAATTGCGTTTTCATCTGCCTTGGCAACAATACGAAGCCTTGCTCGCAATATTGCTATGTCGGTTTCATTGATATTAAATTTAAGTTCATGTCTGCCGTTTATGTTTTTCACCTACTTCCTATACAGGAATGTTTTTGATATATCCTCATACCAATTGGTTGGGTGATGAGATTTTACATACATTTTACCATGGGTTTTACATTAATGGCAATAAATATAGTTGGAATTTAATTATCTATTGTATTAATATGTTACTAGTCAATGGATGCAACAATCTTCATACAAAACTTTGAAAAATCCTTGTAAAAGTTTACACAATGGTTTATATTTGGTATAATTGACTAACAAGCGTTAGTGAGGTTGAAGGTGAAGCGGGAATATTATAGTTTTTTGGAGGAAATATGAGCAGTTATATTCATAGCAGTATGACGAAGCAAAGGATTCTTGAATGTGCTGCTAGCATTTTTGCGAAAAAAGGTTTTGCGGATACTTCTGTTCGCGAATTGGCTATTGCAGCGGGACTGAAGAATCCGGCTTCCCTTTATCATCATTTTCCATCTAAAAATGCTATTTTGGAAGAGATGATGGAGGAATATGCGGTAGATAATACAGATATATTCGAAATGCGAAATATTGACGGAATCTTGCTGGAAAAACCAAATGCCGATGGGATATTGGCTTGTTTGCAAACTGCATTTCCCGCAGACAAAATCGCTTATTATATGAATGTATTATGCGTGATGCTCCAAGAGCAACTGCGAAACCCGAATGTGGGTAGATATATTTCCGACCAGCTTGTTTTGAGAGCGGAAATCAACTTTGGAAAAATCATTGATGCGCTCATCAAGCTTGAAATAATTGACGATAACATCGACTCCGATTATTGGTCTAAAATCGTATCTAGTTTGTTTTATACTTTTGCTCTCAGGATGATGTTGGGGATTGGCGATAATCAACCTGAGTTTACTGGGAAGGGAATGGAAGGATTGCTTAGAGAATCATTTAATTTGATGCTTGAGCTTCATGGAACTAAATAAGTAGAGTATGAGCTATAAAGGAAATATATAGATGGGAGATAATAATATAAAAAGAGCAAACGCCTCAGAGATGCTTGCATTTGGCGGAGCGCAGTTCTCCACCAGCATCTTCATGGCGTTTTTGTCTTATTATCTACTTATGTTTCTCACTGATGTGGTGATGATACCACCGGCATACGCTGCGGTTTTGCTTTTGATATTTCGCATTATCAGTGCTGTCGATGCACAATTTGTGGGCATTTTCATTAACAGGATGAAATTTAAAGACGGTAAGTATAGACCATATTTCAAGTGGTGTACTTTACCTTTTTCATTGAGTATGGCGGCTATTGGGGTGACTACAAAAATAAATACTGGCTTTCGCCTTCCTTATGTAGCCGCGATGCTGATATTTTGCGAATTGAGCTGGACTGTACTGAATACTGCATCAATTTCCCTGCTTCCTTACTTAGCCCAAGACGATTTTAGCCGCTCCAGGTTCATGTCATTTTCAAATAGTAGCGCAATTTTGGCATATATCGCCATCGGTACTTTTATGTTGCCTTTGGCAGGGTTCCTTGGATCTGGAAACATGGAAAAAGGTTTTGCATTGACTCTTGTACTATTTGCTATCATTACGATTCCGCTTTTGTTCAATGCATATTTTCGTTTAAATGAGCGGCATTATAGCGAAAGTCGTGGAAAACCTTCTTTGAAAGATATTTTTGTTGCAATAGGTCGCAACAAACGGGTTATTTTGTTTATGACTGGCTTTTGCATATATTCCATAGCAGATTCCTTCAAAAACTCTGCTACATATCATTTTTTGAGCCATGTATTAAAGCGTGGTGATTTGTTACCTATCTTCATATTTTTTGGTTTAATTACACCCTTGGCTGTCCAAACAATTATACCTTCGCTTTTGAAATATGCTAAAAAAGAAAGCTTGATTGTATTTGGTTTATTTGCCACCGCATGCGTATGCTTATTGATGCTTTTCATTGGTGACCGACCTGTGGCTCTGGTGGTCTGCGTTGTTTTATATGGGGTATTCACAGCCATAGTCGCCAATCTTGTCTATACTGTTGTGGCATCCTTGTCCGATGAATTACGCGCTCAGGAAGGTCTTAGCATGAGCGAAATATTATCATCAACTATGAATCTAAGCTCGAATCTCGGAGCTGCAATTGCTGGGGGTTCATCTGCTTTTGTTATGGGTATATCAGGCTATTCCCCGATGGTTTCTGTGCAGACTCCTGGTGCGATATTTTCTTTGCGAGCTTTGTATACTCTTTGTCCAGCTGTGTGCATGGCGATTGCAGGCTTTGTTATGATAGGACTCAAAAGAAGCGGAACTGAGACTTGATACAAAGTGTTTTTTTACAAAAAGGATTGGATTGCTTCTTCGCGACTCGTAAAGACGATATTAAATATCACATGACTAGTAACAAAATAAACCCCTTTTCGTACTCCAGAAAGGAATTCGGAAAGGGGTTTATTATGCTTTTATACGAGAAATTTTGTTTAATCGATTTTCACTATCTCAGTCGTAGTGAAGAGGCTGCTCTTACTGTGCCTGTGTCATCGCTGGCACTCAGTGAGACCCTATCTCCCACATCTAAGACAACAGCTATTTCGGATTCACTAGCTGAAAGCTTGTAGAAATAATCCGTACCGCTGAGCCTGATGTAATATTGCGTGTTACCATTAATGACTGCAGAGCGGATTTCTTCGATGTAACCTGTGATTTCTGTTGTGACAATGTAAACTTCCTCAGCAAGGTTGTTTATGCGTAGCTGCTCTCTGTAATTTCTGTCGCACTCCGTTACGGTTGCGCCTGTTGCGACGATTTGATATTGCTCGACATTGACCATGGCATACATTTTCACCAGACCCGCTGAGTCTTTTAATGCACTGAAATATGTAGGTTGGGAAGATATGTTCAAAAGGAGCGGGAAGGTGGATCTATAATTTAAGTGCTGCACTGCACCTTGGGCAGAAGCCATTGCGCTAAATTCTGTAGCTCCTGCAATAGAATAAAATGATGTATGTTTTGTTCTTTGATTTGTCAGAATAAAACCGATGTTCGATTGATCGGTACCCACGCTGGTGATGCCCGTGTACATATACACATCATCGTTGATGGCGATATAATTATAGCCTTCTGTGGTTACTGTTACGTCCCTTTGACCGAATATAGAGTTCCAAAAACCATTTTGATATCTGCCGAAATAGTCGTATTGTTGGATAATCAAGTCAGCGGAATATGCCCTGTCAACCCACACGGGGAGGTCTTCGTAGTATTGACATTCGCCTGTGACAGCGTTGACAAGCACAGCTCCTTGAATGTCTTTGCCTCCGAAGATACCGATGCGCCTGACCAGTCTGGGGCAGACCCAGTAGGGAACGCCATCTTCGTCAATCTCGAAATTCGGAGTGTCGAACATGAATGTGGGGTAATTAAAGCGCAAATGTCTAGTTAAGTCTCTGCTCAAATATTCAGCTGGCGCATATTTTATACCTGTTGCGCCTTCCACCACATCTGAAACCCATATGACTTCGACGTTTTGGGTCACCATATCGACGATGAAATATACTGGAAGTCCCGTGGAGCGGTTATTGAACCATTTTATGAGGTCGCCATATTCCAGGGAAGTTGTCCTGACGGGTGTACCTTTGTAGTTTATTTGGGTGTAATCCTTTGCCACCTCATATTGGGAAACCATGTCTGCAAGCTCTCCCATTTTACGTTCGCCGAGCCTTTGTGCCGAGTCTGTATCTAGCATTGGGATTTGGCTGCTGAGTTGAATTTCCGAAACTTCAACAGCAAAATCACCAGGGATAACTTGGAGCAAGTTGCTATATGCATTGGCTCTGAAAAAGGGCGATGATACAACATTTCCAATAAATAGAAACGCTACCAAAGCAATTGCTATTATGACAGGTATTTTGCTTTCTTTTATAAGCCTACTAACAACAGAGTTTACGACATCCAAAGGAATGGAATTGCTGAGATCATCCATTGCACCGCGGAATATACCTTTGCTTCTAATTTCCAATAAGGCGTAAATTGCTGTCAAAACAAGGAGAAATATATACAAATCTGGATTCTGGTAATTTATCGCCGGTAGGGAGAAATAAAAATAGACCACACCGACTACAAGGGTGATGAGTATATTTTTGATGGATTTCACTAAGAATCAACACCTATCTTATATAATAAACCAATAATAACACATACAGCGGAAATTGCAAGGACAATATATGAAACAATATCATATTAGACTAGCTTGCTAATTAGTTCAGGTCCTGGGCGGTTGAGGGCGAATTCCATGAAGCTGTTGTCCCCTAGCCACAAATCGTTTTCATCATGCAACAAAAGAAGCGGCATCCTATTATGTATATGGGCAATGGATTCATGGGCATCGGTGGTGAGTATGACAAATGCGCTGTATTCGTTACCGTTTTTATCGTGAAATGTGTTATACATACCAGCCATGAAGAGCATTTCATCTTCTGTGATTCGAAGCAAGTGCTTGTCCTTCTTTTTTGTGCCGGGTACAGCAGACCATTCGTAAAACCCGCTTGATGGTATGACACAGCGTTGATTTTGGAGCGGCTTGCGAAACATATTGCTATTTAATGCTGTTTCTGAGCGGGCATTTATGATAACACTGCTGTTTTGCCAATGGGGAAAGCCCCATTTCACCGCTTCTGGTCCATTTTGAGTCAAAACTGCTGCAATGTTTGTTGGGAATACTTCACCTGTGGTATAATTTGGCAAGCCTCCTGTGAGGCTGTTCATCCACATTTCTATTGTATCAGCCGCATCATCATCGACCAAATATCTTCCGCACATATATTTTTCCTCCTGCTCGTTTTCGTTGAACTATAGTTTTTTACTGAAATTGCTGGCTATTAAGATTCTTCGGTCGCTACGCTCCCTCAGAATGACACGGGGGGGCGCTACGCTACTTGCAATAATACTAAATTTTTTTCCGTGACCAATAGCTATCTTTAACATTTACTATGTTAGTATATTTTAGCTTGACCGATATGTCAATTGATGATAGGCTACAATTAATACTCCTCAGGGCATATATGAATTATATCAAAGGAAACGTTGTGTATGAGTATTGATACTCTGTGGCAAAATTATGGAAGTGAGATAAGTAGCATCGAATATCCAGACTGTTCCATGGCACAGCTGGTTTTTGATGCGGCACTTACATATCCAAATGTGATAGCTTATGATTTCTTTGGAAGCAAACAAAGCTATAGAGATTTTGCTGATGAGATTCATCTATGCGCTAATGCTTTACGTATGATTGGTATAGGAAAACATGACAGAGTGACGATTTGTATGCCAAATACACCCCAGGCGGTTGTCATGTTTTATGCTTTGAATCATATAGGTGCTGTGGCGAATATGGTGCATCCTCTCTCTGCCAGCGAGGAGCTTGTGCGCTATTTAAACGACAGCAGAAGTGTGGCTACCTTGACCTTGGACCAATTTAGCGATAAGCTTATTGAGATACTCCCTAGAACTGGTGTAAACACCCTCATTTTATGCGGTATTGAAGATGGATTAAAAGGTATAAAAAAACCATTATATAGATTAACCCAGGGTAGAAAAATCCCACGGAGACCTTCAAGTGGAAAAATATTAAGATATTCCGAAATGTTGGCAAAGGCAAATTCTAAAAAGGTTGAAACTTTTGAAGAAACATCGGGTGATGATATTGCTGCTATTTTATATAGCGGGGGCACAACGGGAACAACAAAGGGTATATTGTTGACAAATCGCAATTTCAATGCCCTTGCCTTGCAAACTATTTCTGCTGCAAAATGCGTTGTTCCAACCCATAAAATGCTTGCAATTATGCCCATATTCCATGGCTTCGGGTTGGGGATTTGCATTCATACAGCTTATGTTGCTGGTGGCACGACCATTCTGGTTCCTCAGTTTTCAATCAAGTCATATGCTCAGCTATTAAAAAAATACAAACCCCATTATATCGCTGGGGTACCGACACTCTTTGAAGCTTTGCTGAGACTCGAAAATATTGATAAATTAGATATGTCCCAGTTGGAAGGTGTTTTTTGTGGCGGAGATTCCTTGTCTGTGGAGCTTAAAAGAAAAGTGGATGCTTTTCTCATTGCAAGGGGAGCGAAGGTACAGGTGAGGGAGGGTTATGGCTTAACAGAATGTGTTACAGCTAGTTGTTTGACTCCCCATGATTTTCATAAAGAAGGCAGCATTGGAATTCCATATCCTGATACTTTTTACAAAATAGTTCGCCAGGGAAGCACCGAAGCTCTCCCGTATGGAGAAGAGGGAGAAATAACCCTCACAGGTCCGACTGTTATGAAAGGGTATGATAATAACGAGGAGGAAACATCTCAAGCACTTCAACTTCATTCAGATGGTTTGGTGTGGCTACACACAGGGGACTTAGGAGTCATAGATGAAGAGGGTTTTGTATATTTTCGCCAACGTATAAAGCGAATGATTGTCACATCGGGATATAGCGTATATCCTTCACAGCTGGAAAATGAAATAGAGGCACATGAGAGCGTCCTCATTTGCTGCGTCATCGGGGTTCCAGACGATTATAGGATGCAGCGAATAAAAGCTTTCATAGTGTTACGAGAGGGATTATCACCCACAGATGAGATAAAGGCATCAATATTGGAGCATTGCAGCAGGCATATAGCAAGATATGCGATGCCAAGGGAGTTTGAATATAGAGATGAATTACCCCGCACACTAGTGGGAAAAGTGGCATACACCATCCTGGAGGAAGAAGAAGCAATAAAAATTAGAAGTTAGAAATGGGAGTTTAAAATGAGCTTTTTTGATGAAATGGAGGCGAAAATCCCACGAGGAGTCGCCAGGACAAGGTTTGCGCCGAGTCCAACCGGGTATATGCATGTTGGAGGTTTACGAACTGCACTTTATGCATATTTAGTTGCAAAAAAACTTGGTGGAACATTTATATTGCGAATTGAGGATACGGATTTCGCTCGCTTCGTGGAAGGTTCCACTGAAATTATCATTGACACATTAAATGGAGCGGGCTTGCATTACGATGAAGGTCCTATTATTGGCGGTCCTGTTGCTCCATATACCCAAAGCGAACGAAAACCCCTATATCGTCCATATGCGGAGCTTTTGTGCGAAAAAGGAGCTGCATATTATTGCTTTTGTTCCAAAGGTCACGATGTCCATGAAATCGATGAGGAAGAAGATGAGCCAGAGGCTGTAGCTCATAGCAGCTTACCAATTGCTGACCTTTGCAGAGAGATAAATTATGCAGATGCAAAGAAGCGAGTCGATGAGGGTGAGTCCTTTGCCATACGCATGAAAGCCCCGAAAGAAGGTGAAACAACGGTGGTTGATATGGTGTTTGGTGAAATTATTGCACAAAATAAAACTTTAGATGATATGATTCTATTGAAAAGCGATGGAATGCCCACATATAATTTCGCCAATGTCATCGACGATCATCTTATGGGTGTAACCCATGTTTTAAGGGGTAGCGAGTATATCAGCTCTGCTCCGAAATATAATCTATTATACAAGGCTTTTGATTGGGATATACCAGCATATATTACAGTCTCACTAATTATGCGAGATAGTAAAAACAAGCTTTCAAAACGTCGGGGAGACCCCACTTACGAAGACTTGCTAAAACAAGGCTATCTACCGGAAGCCATATTAAACTATGTTGCGCTCCTTGGTTGGAGCCCAGGTGGGGAGAAAGAAATTTTTTCTTTGCAGGAATTGACTGAAGTCTTTGAAATAAAAGGCTTGTCGAAATCTCCATCAATTTTTGATATTGGAAAACTTAATCATTTCAACAGCGAATATATTCGTGCCTTACCCCTTTCGGAATTTGCACAGATTGCACAAGAGTATATTAGACAAGCTGTGAAAAATGAGGATATATCCGTTGAAGCAATCGCTAGGATACTCCAAGCCCGTTGCGAAAAATTAAGCGATATACCAGAAAAAATTGATTTCTTTGATACTTTGCCCGAGTATGACCAGCAATTGTATGTCCATAAGAAATCAGGAACTGATGAAAGCATTTCGTTGGATATGCTAAGCGCAGCATATAGCGCACTTGCGGAGCTTTCTAATTGGACTAATGATTCATTACACAATGAGTTTATAGCCCTTGCTGAGAGACAAGCTGTGAAAAATGCAACGCTAATGTGGCCTGTTCGTATTGCTGTTTCAGGTAAAGCGGTAACTCCTGGAGGAGCTGTGGAAATATGTGCTATTCTAGGACGTGAAGAAACCCTAAAGCGCATTTCATCTGGCATTGAAAAGCTGGGAGGAGGCATATAAAATGAGCAAGACGTTTAAAAAATTGCTCGTTGCATTAACACTTTTATGTGTGGTTGTTTTGTTTGTTTTTACGATTCAACTCTTTGCTCTCAATAGAGGGAGAGATGACGGTGAAAATAGGCAATCTGACACTTTGAACTCCACATCGGAAAACGATGGGGACAATGATGACGTGTCCAATTCTAATAATGGTCAAGTTGGCGACAATTCACCTAACAACGGCACAGGAAACCAGAATACTCTACCACCAAGTGGAACTCGATATGAACTACAATACACAGCAGATATGAATTTAGTAGTATATGTCGATGATGAGCAATTTTTACACTCAGAACCAGAGTGGGCTCACATGTTTACCCTTGAAAGCACTGATGATTCATGGCTTCTTTTGCATTTTTTAGGTTTACCCTTGGGAGCCCAAAGGCTTGCGGAGGGTTTTCTAAATGAGTATTTGGATGGAGCCGAGTCATCAGTTCATGGGCTTGTTCAAATTAGAGGCTCTGAGCTGACGGGAGTTTATGTCACCGGTACCAGCGATGGCGGCGAGACTTATGAAGCCTGGATACATACGATTTCAAAAGATGATGTGGATCAGGCGGAAGCGTATGGGATGGTTTTTGTTGTTCGATATCGTTATAATGAGCAAAAAAATCTGCTCTTTTCAATACTAGATTCCATGGAACTGGTACCAGTATCAAATTGAGCAGGAGCTGATTATACAGGAGCTGCAGGTCTTATTTATGCTTGGCTTCCAATTCCAATAAATAGCGTTTGATATCCAAACCGCCTCCATAACCAACCAAAGTGCCATCGGTTCCAATGACCCTGTGACATGGTACTATGATGCTTATGGGGTTTTTGCCATTTGCATTACCAACAGCTCGAAAAGCTTTTTCACTACCAATGGCGAGAGATTGTTCTTTATATGACCGAGTCTGTCCATATGGAATGGTAAGTAAAGCAGACCAGGATTTTTTCTGGAATTCGGTGCCAATATTAAAGCTAATTGGCAAATCGAATACTTTTAATTTACCATCGAAGTACTCCCCCAACATTTCCGTAGCAAGGGAAATGAGGGGAGTCTCTTTTTCTTCTCCACCATTAATAGCTTTAAAACTCAAGTCGGATATGGCACCATCTGTTTCAGCTAAATAAATCAAGCCGATGGGGGACTCGATACTCCATATGTATTTGATCATTAGAAGCCAAGGTTGAGTCCACCAGTGAGTTTTGACATTGCCTCGCTGGCGTGGGCGTTGGCTTTACGCAGAGCCTCGTTTATGGCTGCGATTATCAAGTCTTGGAGCATTTCCACATCGTCGGGGTCAACGGCATCAGGGTCTATGATTAGCTCGGTGAATTCGCTTTTTCCATTGACCACCGCTGTAACGACTCCTCCGCCAGAACTAGCTGAATAAGTCTGCTCTTCCATTTCCGTTTGCATTTTCAAAAGGTCAGCTTGCATTTTTTGCGCTTGTTTAATGGTGTTTTTATTAACGCCACCACCGCTATAGCTACCGCCTTGAAATCCTTTTTTCGCCATGTTATGACCACTCCTTCTTAGTTTTATTGCTCAAATTCCACTATGTCGAATTTATCCAGTTCGTCTATTTTGCTTCTTTTTCCTTCGTCAACTGGAATGCTACCCTGTTCGATGCGAATGACAATATCATTTCCTAAAAATTTATGAACAGCAGCTTTCAAAGGGTTGGAAAACTTGCTAGATTCGATGAGATCAATGGTAAATGCATCGGCAGCGAGAATTAGGAGACCCTCACTATCTCGTTTGGCACTCACTCGTTTTCCGTCGCTGAGTAATGAATATATCGATATGTCATCTTTCATTTCATCTATAATGCTTTCCCAAAAATTCGTGTCGGTGTTTTCTTGCTCTGTATCGGAAGAAAGCTCAATTGCTGGGCTTGATGCATCAATGAGACTGTTTATGTTTGCTTCCTCAGTAGCTTCCTCAATAGCGTCTTCAATAACGTCCTTAGAAGTTTCATCCTTATCACCGATTGTGTCTTCGACTTTCTGATTTATCGAAGTTTCATTTGTTGTTTTGGTAGCATCTTCATCCTTTGATGTTGATTCATTAATAAATGTGTTTCTATGCTCTATACTTTCGTTTATATTATTTATATTAGCTGCTCCATTTTGAACTAATTGTTCTAAAATTTCAATACGAGAAAGCAAAGAAGCTGGGTCGTCCGATAAACGATTATTACACATTTTAAGTAGAGCCAATTCCACAGTCAGCTTGGTTCCAGAGCCCAATGTGCTGGCACTGCGGGAAAGATTGCTAATTGCCTCACGAATGAGTTCCATATATGAAAAAAGCGTTTGTTCTGACAATGCTTCTGAGAGGGTGGATAAATCATCATTATTATATGAACCGCTTTGTAGAGGAGATTGGGGAGATAGCTTATGCAGCAATATATCTCGAACCAAAGCCGCCATTTCGTTCATAAATGAAGACATATCTCTACCATTGTCGTATATGCTACCCAATAAGTCCAAAGTCGATAAGGTGTCGCCTTTTATCACAGAGCTTAAAAGACTCACGAGTTCAGATGAACCTGAAAGCCCGATAATATCATATACGCGCTCAATGTCGATTAGAGTGTCGCTGGCACATTGGTCAAGTAACGAAATCCCATCTCGCAGCGAACCGTCTGCCAAGGAAGCAAGCTCATATGCAGCCTGTTCCGTAATGCTCATGTCTTCTTTGCTGGCGATATTTATTAGATGCTCACTTATTTCTTGGGTAGAAATCCGCTTAAAGGAGAATCTTTGACAACGGGATAGTATGGTGGGGGGGATTCTGTGTAAAGCAGTCGTTGCCAAAACAAACACAAGATGCTCCGGTGGCTCTTCTAATATTTTCAACAAAGCGTTAAAGGCTGCATTGGAAAGCATATGGACTTCATCAATGATATATACCCTTTTACTGACAACGGCAGGGCTATATATGGCATCGTCCCGCAATGCGCGAACATCATCGATACCGTTGTTGGAGGCGGCATCAAGCTCTAAAACGTCTAATATGGAACCGTTTTCGATACCGATGCAAGCAGGGCAAACACAACAAGGGTCACCACCCTTTGGGTTTTCGCAATTAATAGCCTTTGCCAGAATTTTTGCGCAGGAAGTTTTTCCCGTACCACGGGTGCCAACGAATAAATATGCATGGGAAAGCCTGTCGCTTGTTATTTGTCGCTGGAGGGTATGGGTGACATGCTCCTGTCCGATAACATCGGTGAATGTCCGTGGTCTGTATTTTCTATAGAGTGCTTGATACATTGTTTACTCCATATTGATTATTGCTCCACCGAAAGGCTGCACACCGCTCTTTGAAAATGTGATACCCCCGCTAACCTGACAGCCGGCTCGGAACCGGTTGCCTTGCGGCACACGCGAGCTTTCGCTTAATGCTGCTCGGTTCCCCGCCTGACATGGTTCACGAATTCGCGTTGCGCAAGATCGGCTCTTCATCGCTGCTTATCAGGGGCTGTCAAAACACCAAAAGTCCTAGGATCGGAATTCATCCCTGCTGTAGCGGGTTGCAGGTGACAGGGCACCGCTAACTCCCCAACTAGTGCAGCCTTTCGCTGAAGCAATTTCATGGTTTTCGTAGTTGCTATCAGTTGCTCAGTATTTTACATTATACATGGTTTCCCCATGTTTATCAACCGCATTTTTTTATCTCAATATACCACAATTGCGATATAATTAGCTTCGCTACAAAAACATAGCCATATATAACGGCAGATGAATAATACCATCTTTGACCATTAGGTCTTTGTCGTAGAGAATATATGCATTTGACAGATTCGATGAAAATTTATTTCTGAATTTGTCCAAAGAAGAATGAGATCGATAATTGCCAGATTTGACTTCTATGGGTGCTATTTTTTTCTTTTCGCTAATGAGAAAATCTATTTCCATATGATTCTCACGTTGTTCTTTATCATTTCGAGAGTAGAAATATGGTCTATGTCCGTTTCTACGCAGCATCTGAGCGACCACATTCTCCATAATCATACCTTCATTGATACCTAGTTTGTCAAAAAGAATAGCTTTATACAACTCGTTTTCAACGTATGGGTTGTCCATGAAAGCATGTGTGACGAGCAACCCTGTATCAGCCATGTAGCATTTTTGTGTTGCGTGGTCTGCGCTCAGTGCAAGTCCGATATTTGGATCTGTAGTGTTATAGCAATTATTAACTATCATCGCTTCCGCCAACCAGATAAAAGAGTCCTCATAGTTCCGGAAACGAGCCTGTTTTGATAGAGATGATAAACGGAACTTTTTTTCCTTTTTTGAAAGCTGCCCCGGAATACCGTCAAATATAGCAAAAACCTTGTCTTCATATCCTTGGGCAAACTTAGAAACATCATCTCTGTACAGTTTTAAAATCCGCCGCTTTACAACATCAGCTGCTTCGAAATCTTTTGTTTCATCATATTCCAATATCGATTGCGGCATTCCGCCAACTAGGATGTATTGTCGAAAATCATTCATAATTTTTCTATGAAGAGCCTGCCCCAACGGCATCCTTGTGTCATAGCATTGCTTTACGAATGGGATAGTCACACTGTCACCCATAGCCCATAAAAACTCTTCAAAATCAAGGGGAAATATCTCGATATGCTCTTCCTCTGATGGTATTATAATGTCTTGAACATTTTTCTTCAGCCTAATTAGGGAGCCTGTTTCGATATAATCATATCTACCATCTGCTACGAGATACTTTATGAATTGTCTTGCGCGTGGAAACTGCTGCACCTCGTCAAAAACAATTACAGACTCCCTTTTGTAGAGAGTCGTTGCATAAAAAGCCGAGAGTTTTGAAAAAAACAAGTCAAGATTGGAGCTTTCATTCTCAAACAAGCTCAGAATATCTGGCGGAGCATTTCCAAAATCTATAATGATACTGCTTTTATACTCGTTTTTTGCAAACTGCTCGCAAAGAAAGCTCTTGCCTACGCGTCTTGCGCCATCAATCATCAAAGCAGTAGCTCCGTTGCTATTACTTTTCCATGCTAATAGGTCATCGTATATTTTTCTCTTTAGAGTTTTCATATCATAATCTCCCAGGTAAGCTCGTGCTGTCGGAGCTGCTTCATGCACAACAGAACGATTACATTGCAACCATTTTAGCATACTTATCACGAAAAGACAAGCAAATGAGTAGCGATTATGCACGAAAAGACACCCTCAGCAACCTAAATATTGCACGAAAAGACAAGCTCAGCATCCCGCATATTGCACGAAAAGACAAGTTCAGCGTTACAAGTCACGGGGTAACAATCCAGCGTCATTGCGAGGAGCGCAGCGACGTGGCAATCTTCTTAGTCAGCAATTACGGCGTAATAAGATCCTTCGCTTCGCTCAGGATGACACGGTTGGTGCGTACTATGTATGCAATGAATAGCGAAATATAGGATTCTAGCACCCCCGTGACTTGTAACAGTTAGCATCCCGTATATTGCACGATATGACATTTGTGCTTTACAACTTTCGTGATTTGTGCTAGTATGCATTAGCGTACACTTTGTGCGCTGGTTTCCTTGTGCTTGGTTTTGGGATATAGCCGGGAGAAAGCCGGTATCTTTTCCGCCTGATACTCAGCCAATGGAGAATAATTAAAAGAAAGGAAATACAAACTACGTGATTACAAAAGACGAAAAAAACGCAGTCATCGAGGATAACCGCACCCATGATACGGACACAGGTTCACCGGAGGTGCAAATCGCCATACTCACAGAGCGAATCAGACAAGTGACAGCTCATTTGAGAATCCACAAAAAAGACAAGCACAGCGAACTTGGTCTTTTAAAAATGGTTGGTAAACGAAGAAGCCTCCTTGACTATTTAGCGAAAAAAGACATCGAACGATACAGAGCATGTATACTTAAACTTGGCATCAGAAGATAAACCAAAGCCGGCTTGAAGGCTAATTAAGCCTACAAATCAAGCCGGCTTTTGATTAATTATTAATTAACCCGGGGTTGCTTTCCCATAGCAGTTGAAAATGTCTCCGATACTCGGAAAAATCTACGATTTAGTTAGTCTCGGTGGTGTTTTCAAGTGCTAAGAGATAAGCGGCTCCGAAAAATAAAATTTAAGGAGCGTATTAATGAAAATCACTAGAAGAACATTTCCGAATGAACGGAAATACGAAATTGAACTGGGGGGACGACCCCTCAAATTGGAAACGGGGAAGCTTGCGGAACTGACCAATGCCTCTGTCCTTGTTACCTATGGAGAAACTGTGGTATTGGTAGCAGTCGCTGTGTCTCCTAGACCTCGTGATGGGCTGGATTATTTCCCTCTGAATGTGGATTTTGAAGAGAAACTATACTCAGTGGGTAGAATCCCTGGGGGCTATCTCAGAAGAGAAGGCAGACCCTCTGATAGAGCGGTGCTGGCTGGAAGAATGATTGACAGACCCATGCGACCGCTGTTTCCAGACGGACTGCGTAACGAAGTGGTCATTACTTGTACAATAATCGCCGTTGACCATGATTGCTCTCCGGAAATCGCCGGTATGATAGGAGCTTCAGCAGCAGTATCCATATCAGAAGTGCCATTTAACGGACCCATTGGCGGTGTTTCCCTCGGCTATATCGATGGGCAATATATCATCAATCCCACCGCTGCCCAGTGCGAGGTCACAGAAATGTTTTGCACCATCGCATCAACTGGTCAAAAGGTCGTCATGATTGAAGCAGAAGGTAAGGAAATACCCGAAGACATCATGCTCGGCGGCATTATCCATGCCCATGAAGCAATTCAACCAATTGTCGCTCTCATCAATCAAATGGTGGCAGATATGGGAGCACAAAAGCTTGTAATCGAGCAGGCAGCTTTTAATGAAGAGCTTTACGCTAAAATCAAAGATAAATACCTGGGTGATGTCAGACATTCAATGGATACAGATGATAAAAACATTCGGGAAGAACGTTATAATGCAGTTGTCGCCAATATGCTAAACGAGTTTTCTACGGATTATCCTGAGATTAATTCACAGTTGGAAGAAATCACATATAAACTGCAAAAAGCGGTTGTAAAGGCAATGCTTTTTGAAGGAAAACGTGTCGATGGCAGAGATATGGACGAAATTAGACCCAGTGATGCCCAAGTAGCTGTATTGCCAAAGGTGCATGGCTCTGGCTTATTTACTCGGGGAGAAACGCAAGTCTTATCAGTGGCTACGCTGGGAACGCTGTCAAGTGCCCAGAGGCTCGATACAATTTATTTGGAAGAATCAAAAAGATATATCCATCACTATAACTTCCCTTCATTTTCCGTGGGAGAAGCAAGGGGTTCGAGGTCAACTTCCAGGAGGGAATATGGACATGGTGCTTTGGCTGAAAAAGCACTGGAGCCAGTGCTTCCAACTTTGGAGGATTTCCCCTATACAATCCGTGTTGTCTCAGAAGTGCTTGCTTCAAACGGCTCCACATCCCAGGGCGCAATTTGCGGCTCAACCCTTGCGCTGATGGACGCTGGTGTTCCAATTACAGCTCCGGTTGCTGGAATCTCTTGCGGACTAATTTCCGATGGTGATGACTGGACAACATTCATTGATATTCAAGGCGTGGAAGACTTCCACGGTGATATGGACTTCAAGGTCGGTGGAACGAAAAAGGGAATCACTGCTATTCAAATGGACTTAAAAAATGATGGGCTCACATTTGACATCATCGAATCCGCTTTGAATATGACAAGGGAAGCACGTATTTTAATTCTTGATGAAATCATGCTTACTTGTATAGCAGAGCCTAGGGGCGAGCTTGCACCAACAGCACCTAAGATGATTATGATGACTATTAATCCTGATAAAATCAGAGAGGTCATTGGTTCTGGTGGTAAGGTTATTCAAAAAATCGTTGCAGAGACTGGAGCCAAAATCGACATTGAAGACGATGGAAGTATTTACATCGCCTCCATCGATATCGAAGCTTGCCGCGCAGCAAAGAGAATGATAGATGATATCGTCTTTGTACCTGAAATCGGCGCTCTGTATTATGGTAAGGTTGTCCGTGTTATACCAATCGGTGCTTTCGTGGAGCTTGCTCCTGGTAAAGATGGAATGGTTCATATCTCTAGGCTGGAAAACCGCCGAGTGGAAAAGGTAGAGGATGTCCTCAACGAAGGCGATATGACCTGGGTAAAAGTCATGGACATAGACGACAGAGGAAGAATAAACCTATCCAGAAGAGACGCCATAAGAGAACGCCAAGCCTGACGGAATTAGGAGTGAGGAATTAGGAGTTAACTATATATACAAAAATTACAGCTAGTGGAAATGTGTTCCATTGGCTGTTATTTTTAGGTCATGATTCGAATTTCGAAAAATTAGAGATACGTGTGTAGGGCGCGGCATCCTTGACGCGCCGCCTGGGTTGCGCTGGATACTTAACGGCGCGTCAAGGATGCCGCGCCCTACAGAAGCCGTGCTCAACAAATGATGTTTTACACAGTTTTTAATCTGCACCGACTAATATTATCCTGGAGAATTACGATTTCCTAACTCCACTAAGCCGGGTAGTATTTGCTTTCGTATTCGCGGCGGGTCATGTCTCCTTCGAAGAAGAGTGCTATGGCACCGGGACCTACGTGGGTGCCAATGACAGGACCCATCATTTCCACCATTAAATTATTAACTTCATATGCATTTTCAATCAAATCAGCAAGTTTCTTTGCATCATCATAGCAATCGGAATGGCTGATTATGACATAATTGAGTTTAGTATCGGGATTGAGGCTGCGCTGCATTTGGCTAAATAGCGTATTTATGGAATTACTGCGACCCCTTGCCCTATCTTTGAGCTTTAACGAGCCATCTGGAGCTACATTTAGAAGAGGCTTGATACCAATTATTGACCCTGCAATCGCCGAAAGCTTGCTAAGGCGACCGCCACGATGGAGGTGCATCAGGTCATCCACTGTGAAGAGCGCAATACAGCTGTGCTTTTTTTCCTCGAGCCATGCTGCGGTTTGTCCAGCAGTAAGCCCTTCGCTGCGCTTTTCCACAGCTAATGCAGTCACAACACCAGCTCCACCGGCTGCATTAATGCTATCCACAACGTAAATCTCAGCATCTGGATATTGGCTTTTTACATCATTTCGTGCTATGACACCATTTTGGTATGTACCCGATAACTCGCCACTGAGGGTAATCGCCAATATAGCTTTGCCTTTTTGGGCGTGATCGGTGAAAACTTCGGTGAATGTTTCCACATTGGCAAGGGCAGTTCCTGCAGTGCTGCCATTTCGCAGAGCAGAATAAAAATCCTTTGCTGTGATTTCTTCATAATTTCCGCTATTATGAAACTTTCCGTCAAGTTGAAAAGCTATTGGAACTATCATTATTTCGTGCTGGGAAAAATAGTCAGCGGGTAAGTCAGTGTTGGTATCTGTTAATATTGTAAAATCGCTCATAATCAAACCTCATTTCTATTTTCGTGCGCTTACTTCATTTGCGATTCTTTCTACGAAATCTTCTAAGGTCATTTCTCCCAGGTCGCCTTCGCTGCGGTCACGAACAGTGACCAGACCACTTTCGGCCTCTTTGTCACCCAATACTAACATATATGGTATTTTTTGCAACTGGGCTTCTCGTATTTTATATCCGATTTTTTCGCTTCTGAAATCCGTCTCCACTCGATATCCCATACTAGATAGCTTGTCTGCGATGCTTTGAGCATATTCCTGAGTGCGGTCTGTAATGGGTAAAACTGCAATTTGTACAGGAGCAAGCCACATGGGGAAAGCTCCGGCATAATGCTCTATCAATATGCCAATAAAGCGTTCCAGAGAGCCAAAGACAGTGCGATGTATCATAACTGGACGGTGCTTTTCTCCATCGGCACCCACATATTCCAATTCAAAACGCTCGGGCATTTGAAAATCCAGCTGGAGGGTGGCGCATTGCCATGTGCGTCCGATGCAATCCACCAAATGAAAATCTATTTTAGGACCATAGAAAGCTCCGTCTCCAGGATTGATGCGGTAATTGATTTTTTTGTCAATAAGCACATCCTCTAGGATTTTCTCTGCCATGTTCCATGTTTCAATTTCACCCATGAAATCTTCGGGTCGAGTTGAGAGTTCCACTCGATATTCAAAGTCGAAGACTTTGTAGATTTTGTCGATTAAATTGATAACTCCAGATATTTCATCGGTGATATGGTCGGGAGTCATGTATAGATGAGCATCGTCCTGGGTGAAGTTTCGCACGCGCATCAATCCATGAAGAGCACCGGACAGTTCGTGTCTGTGGACAAGTCCCAATTCCGCCGTGCGAACAGGCAGCTCCTTATAGCTCCACATTCGACGCTTGAAAGCAAGCATCCCACCAGGACAATTCATGGGTTTTATAGCATAATCGTTTTCATCGATTTTCGTGAAGTACATATTATCCTTATAATGGTCCCAATGCCCTGAGCGATGCCAAAGCTCTTCATTTAATATGAGGGGAGTACTGATTTCTTCATATCCTGCGAGTTTATGCTCATCTCGCCAAAAATCAATCAAATTGTTTTTCAGAATCATACCCTTTGGGAAGAAAAATGGGAAACCAGGACCTTCATCATATAACGCAAACAAGTCCAGTTCTCGCCCTAGTTTTCTATGGTCGCGGAGTTTTGCTTCTTCCAGTTGCTTGAGATGAGCATCTAGTTCATCTTTACTTAGAAATGATGTGCCATAAACCCTTTGGAGCATCTTATTATCGGAATTGCCGCGCCAATATGCTCCAGTGCAGCTGGTGAGCTTGAAAGCGTTAGACTTGATTCTACCCGTAGTGTCCACATGGGGACCGGCGCAAAGATCGACAAATTCACCCTGTCTGTAAAAGCTGATGATTTCGTCCTCGGGCATATCTCTAATAAGCTCAATTTTATATGGCTCGCCCAATTCTTCCACCAGTTTTAGTGCTTCATCCCGACTGAGTTCAAAACGCTCTAGGGGAAATGCCTCTTTGCTGATTTTTCGCATTTCATCTTCCAGCATTTCAAGGGTTTCGGGAGTGAAAGGCTCTGGGGTGTCGAAATCGTAATAAAATCCATCTGCTATTGATGGTCCAATGGCAAGCTTTACCTCAGGATACAGCCGCTTAACGGCTTGGGCGAGTATGTGTGAGGTTGTATGTCTATAGGCATCTTTGTATTCTTCGTTTTCAAACGTATATTGGTTGTTTGACATAATTATTAACCTCCAAATGACTATTTCAAAATAATAATGAGAAAGCGTAAAGATTCGCAGTTTTCGCTAATCTTATTGCCATTATCTACGTTTAATCCTTGAAATGCGCTTGCATTCCTGCGGATTTCCAACACCATATGGCAACAAAAATCCAGCGCAATTAATCTACGAATCTTTTCGCTCTTATAAATTTAAAAAAGAGTATCACGATGATGTATAAATGTCAATAGCGAGTAAGGTTTTCATGAATGGTAAACTAGTCTATTGAATCATCAATCTCGCATAAATATCTATATAGTATCGATGCTACGCTTGCTCTGGAGGCAAGGTTTTTTCCGATGAATTGTCCTGCTGGTAAATCATCAAGGAAGCCCTGCTCTATCAAGGTATAAATGGGGATAATGGCGTAGTCGTGTACATCAGCTAGTTTTGGATGATCCATATCAATATCTTCTATGTCTGGGAGCGGATTTACTGAGTTTTCCAATTGTAACCTGTACAAAAGTGCTGCCAGCTGCTCGTTTGTCACAGGGTCATTGGGACCGAATCTGCCATCGCCGTATCCTAGAACAATGTTATTTTTCACAGCCCAATTGATGGCATCGGTATACCATGCATTTGCCACAACATCGGTGAAATCGTTGACAAAACCATCTGCGCTAGGCTCTCCGGAAAGTCGATGGAGGATTGTAACAATCATTGCTCGGCTTAGTGTAGATTCTCCACCAAAGCGGTTATCTGCAACGCCAATCATGATGTCAAGGTTGTATACATACTTGGCAGCTTCATAGTACCAGTCTGTTTCCGCCAAGTCAGTAAACACAGGCCAAGGTTTCTCTGTCAAGGGGGTTTCCGGCTCGTTGATTGGTGGAGTTTCCTGTGTATCTGGGCGAGATGGATTCCATGGCTGTCCGCCACCGCCACCACCTCCGCCAGTATAATTCCACCTGGCATATATCGTTGTATTTGCGGTGAATACGGTGTCAGTTGTAATGGCTGTAGTACCGCTTAGGCTGTCGAACCAAGCGATGAAACTATAACTTCCACTCCTTGTGGGTGTTGGGAGTGTTGCCAATTTTCCATCAATGCCTGTTTGAGCAGTTGCAGGGTTGACAGTACCACCATTTGCATCAAAAGTTATGGTATATGTCACAGGTGGTGAGGTTACTAGAGTGATTTCATTACGGTCTCTCACCCTGATTCTTGGAAGCGGATTGCTGCTTGTATTGTTCTCCCCAATGGAAGCAAGTCCAATTACGCTTACGGTAGCTCCATCTTCGATAAAGGAAAGATCAACAGTATCGGTGATATATGCGTTTATAAAGACCAAGGCAGCGATGCCTGATGAATCTGTTAGCGTAAATTGGCTAACTACGCCTGCTGTGCTTACTATATCAGAAACAGTACCCGTGACACTTACCAGCAAGCCTGTGTTTGCTGCTGCCATGGAATCTGCTGTTGTCAGCACTGTTGGGCTGAGGAGATTAATGCTACCGTCTATGAGCTCAAGCTTTGTAACTGCGATTTGGGTTTCCCCTTGATATGCGCTCACTGTGCCTGTGACTCGGATTTTTTGACCCTCGCTTACCCCTGATGAGACAGGGAAAAGATTTATTCCACCAGTTGTGTCTTGGACATAAATGCAGTCGAAAAAGCCTGTATTGCTAGCACTGTTACCGGAGTATACATTGCTGGTGGCTATGCCTTCGATGGTGACCACCGTGCCTTGGGGAAGCACTTTAGCATCGGCTATGCTTGTTATTTCCGCTTGGGGAGCGATGGACATAATCAGATTCAAAGCCACATTATAATTGCTATACTGGAGAGTTGCCGAATTTTCCATCTCAATTTTCACTTCGAAGTTAGACATAAAAGCTCCACCAGATGCAATGACCTGAGAGGTGATGCCATTTCCGTAGTCAAGGGTTTCCGAAGCTAATATCATAAATTTTCCGTCATGCTTTGTATAATCTGTTCTGTAATTGGTGTTTCCACTGCCGATGATTGCAGTTTCTCTATTTATAGATTCGCCGCCCAAAGTGGAGAGTGTCACAGCGGGTAGCACAGATGATGGAACGAGGGAAGATGGTGTCGCACTCCAATTTGCTACGTCACCTGGATTGACTGTATAAATCGTCGAGCCCCCGTAATGGCTATATATCTGGGAGTTATCGACTCCACTGAGAAGCGGGTTTGTCCAACTGTATGAATCATATGCATCGGTGAGATATAGCCTATATTGATCGCTTTGTGAGGACCATTGGAGAGAATCCATGGATGCATCGTCTGAAAGGCGTAGTGTGGAGCCAATCGCAGCTAATACCTTGTTTTGCTGTGATGACATATGCTCATCGAGGGGCATATTTAAATTATAATTGTAGTTTTCGTATATATTGCTCCAGCCTGTCAGCACAACGGTTCCGCCCCTTTGTGCAAACTGAGCGATTGCATCAAGCTCGGCTTGAGAGTATGAACGATGGCTGCCATATATTTGTCCTGTGGTTGGATTCATTGCCGCTGGGTCAACGCGCCTGCTTGGAGCGGTGAAAATCATTGCTTGGTATTTGAGGTTAGCGCAGGCATCAATCAGTTCTTGACTTGTCCAGAGTATATTCACCCGAACTCCGTATAGACCAGCGATGGCTGTGAAGTTTTCCATATTGTCTTTGTAATTTCCATCGACATATTCATTATAGTGGGAGGCATCTACACCTATATATACCAGTTTATCAGCATCCCAGACTTCATAAGAAATGTCATATGAGTAATTAAGGTCGCTACCGTCAGCAAATAGCATATGAGCTGAAACTGTAATGGTTTCGTTACCCGCTTGCGTTGGTGTGTAGGTAAAGGAATGGGTAGCTTCTCCAGCTGATGCGATGTTTATGTTCAGGTTGGGGTATGAAGCGAGGACGGTTCCGCTCTTGTCTGTATATTCCAAAGATAGCAAAGTGACAGATTGGCTTTCATTATTAAATAGACTGGCAGAGATTATCAAGCTCTCCCCAGTGACTGGCATTACGGTACTTTTACCAACTTCCACGAAGCCAGCAGCTTTTCCTTCCCCAAGCCATACAGGAGCTGTCACCGCTGTGCGGTCGCCCTCAGGTGTCGAAACTATAACTCTCAGATAGTAGTAGCCTGCAACTGGGTTGCTAATGGTTTTGTTATAGTTGTAGTTTTGTGTATTTGGCGTATCTCGCAGTATCTCCACTCCACCGTTTGTTACGAGGGTTACGGATTTCACGTAATTACCATTGGTTGGGTTAATTATTTCCGCTGTGAAATTCGCACTCTGGGGCACCACATCTAGGATAGAGCCGAGTGGTTGTCCATTCACTTTATAGACGATTTCCAAGTCAGCGACTTCCGTTGCATAGACCCGCATATCTCGTAGTGCTTGGTATAAGCCTTCCACAGAAAGGTCGTTAGTCCAAATAGCTGTGCGAGCTGTATTAGAGTCTCCCCATTTGCCAAGATGATTGTCTTGATTATTGGTGGGTGCAAGATGCCAGCCTTTATCAAGGGCGAGGGTGTATTGTTCATAGGAGCGGAAGTAACCGCCAGAACCGATGGTACCTTCCCCATTGCCCACTTCGATGAGGCTTATCCTTTGGTCAATGACTGGATCATAGTATGCAAAGTTGGAAAAGTTGCCGAATGTTGTACCAGGATGATTGAACATGGAAATTGAATCTGGATGTCTTGTGAGTATTTCATAATATGCTCTCAGTCCAGAGTCATTAGCTTTCCCATTGAGTGTCGCATTGTTGCGGCTAACGAATCCATCTGTATTAAATGTATTCATATGCCCAGGTCCACCCGACCAAGTCATTTCATAACCGTAAACACTGATGAAATCAGTAGTGCGGGCTGCTTGTGCAGCATCGAGTCCGGCTTGCCATTTCAAACTTGCAATATTATATGTGTCAAGGTCGATGCTAGCTGGATTGTCGCTGCTGGCTCCTGTTTCGTCGAAGCTGTTGCTATGGTCGGTGATTGCAAAGAAATCTAAGCCAGCGACATTCTTAGCATAATTATATGCTTCCGTCAGGCTACCGATGCCATCGGAATTAGTGGTGTGAGAATGGAGCTGACCAAAGTAAACCCTCTCGCCTCCGCTTGCTGCTATTGTATAAGTGAAAATAGTTGCATCGCCTGTTATATAGCCAGTAGCGGTTGCCCACGCTTCCACGGTAAGGGTCGCTGGATCGCCAACAAACAATTGCTCATCAAGTACAATGGGTTGGGTATATATTTCAGCGGCAGCACCACCAAGCCTATACATAATTGTCGCTGCAGCTACTGTGGTTTCCAGCCTGATTGTTGCTCCAGGGATTATAGCACCTGAGTTTCTGCTGGAAGTTACCATGGGCAGCTTTGCATGGGTGAACTCATAACTTGATATGCGACTGTCGGTTTTGCCGCTGGCACTTGCTTTAACCTGTAGGTTTAATGGTAGACTTACCACTGTGTATTGATTAGCAGTAGCTTCGTTCCATGTTCCTCCGCCATCGCTTGAGGTCAGGATTGCATAGTTTGTCGCAGCGGCATCATCGGGAGAGCCTGGAGAAAAGGTGATGATGCTCCCCAGGGGGATAGCACCGCTTTCGTAGTCGCTGGTGGGCATTCTCAATTGGTCAGCAGCTAGGATATAGTCACCGCTAATCACGATATTGTTGATTTGATGAGTTCCTCCAGATCCGATTACGCCACCACCTGCTGAGACTTCGCTGACCAATAGCCAACGCAGGTAGAGGTCGCTTTGATTCATTGCATCCAGCGGGAGGTTTTTCGTGTAGCTTGTGTTACCAATGGCTACAGCTGAGGGAACTACAATATTAGGATTGATAGCATCAAGCCATATTGTACCATCAATGCTGTATTGCAATTTGAAATCTCTGGGACCTGTGCTAGAGGAGCGCATATTCCAGGTGACTTCCATATTGGCAAAACCATCGCTGGATAATTGAGCATACCAATATGCATCATTGGTAAAACCATTCAATCCATTCAGGTTGGCACCACCTGATGAAAAATTGAGATTTTGTGGTGTATTGCCTTTGATAAATTGCAAGTTGGACAGTGACATGTAGTCGCCGCCAGTTGCTGGGATACTTGTTCCATTTACAGTTGACAGGCTCCAGCTGGCGAGGATACCTGAACCATCAATTTCGGGTGGTTGGATGCTCCCTCCTGTTGAAGTGCCTATGAGAGATATGTTGCTGATGCGACTGGTTCCCCCAGATCCAACGGTACCACCGCCTACTGATGTGTTGCTGGTATTTATTGTACGAAGTTGTAATGAGGCGCAGTCTTCCGTTTCTACAGGCAGTGTATATGGACCTATGGGTGTGTAAGCATTAGCTGATGTGATAGCAACCGTAGTTCCCGATGACATGACTGGATTCCAGGTAGCACCATTGTCAATGCTATATTCAAGAGCAAAATCCCTGGGTCCGGTGTTTGAGCTTTGTACAGCAAAACTGATTTCCAAATCCTCATATCCAGTTGTTGATATGTCGCCTAGTTGCCACCATATGCCACCAGTTTGCCAAGTGTTGTATGTGTAAGCATATGGATTTGTTCCATCTCCAGTGCCAACGCCGGTGATATTTCCTCCGCTTGACAATGTAAGCGTTGCAGAAGAGTTTGCTGTAATGCCTCCTGTTGCTAAGTGGGAGCTTGACCCAGCTGGTGATGAAGTAGGTTTCCACTCCACCAAAGTTTCAGGTGCGGCTTTTGCTGGTGCTGCATTGAATTGAATGAAGCTCACTAGCATGACAAGAGCCAGCATCACCGACAAAACTTTTTTCAGATTGCTTTTCATAGTATTTCCTCCAATTATAATTTATTCAGTTTCGCATTAGGCAATGTTAAAAATATTTAACAGAACATAAAGTCTTTCGTAGGGCGCGGCATCCTTGACGCGCCGCAAGGCATCCACTGCAACCCAGGCGGCGCGTCAAGGATGCCGCGCCCTACAATGGCAACGCAAGGCATCCAACGCAAACAGCCAACGCGCAAAAGATGTCATGCCCAACAACAGTTATGTCAATTTTACGAAAGACGAATTATTCCCTTGATGCCAAAGTTTCAAAGGCTAATCGTGCTGCATTATTCATACGGCTTTGGCGCTCATGTTCCTCCAGGGATTCGCCTGTGGCAAGATTGCGAGTGACGGTGAGTATAGCCACCAAGGCAATCTGATTCAAAGCAGCAAATGTAGCTATTGAAGCAGAAGCGAAATCGATAATATCACCCATGAGACTTTCATTTAAAAGTGGAAAACGATCATTGGTGAGTACCTTTCGCTTACTGACATCAATCGCTAAAACCCTTGCCGAAGCAAGGGTTTGTTCAATAAGAAGCTTATCACCAGAATCAGAAAGTATAACATCTCTGAGCCCAACATCAGCCGTTGTTGATATGCACTCTCCCATGTATACAATGCGTTTCGCTCCAAGAATCATGGCATCATACAAATGCAGCAAAGCCGAACTCTCACCATAACCAGTTGAAACGAGGGAGATATTTTCATCCTTGTAACTCCCATTATAGCCGACTAAGCCACGCAATTCGTAGATAATTTCGCTGTTTTCCAAATAATGAGCAGCCAGCATTTTTGTTCGCATCGGATCGTCGGTCATAATGATGTTGGGTGCCAATGCTTGTTCCAAGCTGGATAACCCGGTGAGATTCGAGAGTTGCGCCAATGGATACACCCTTTCGGAATTATTGCTGATAGTTTTGCTTTGAAATATGCGAGTTTGTTTAGCTTTTGTATTTTTTCGATGGTAAAAATAAATGCTCTGGGCTAATACCTACGTAATTTTATCATATATTTATGATAATGCAAAGATAATTTCACAGATTTATATTTGGTAATATATTATGATATAATATAACAATCTTATGCATATAAAAATGGATTCTAATGATAAATATACACATACCTTTGATAAACGGTGAAAAATATGGTGAAAACTATTTAATACTCACAGTATATTTACAACTATGGAATGAATATAATTCATCTTCCACTTCAAGATCAAAGCTTCAAAGGTTGTCAACTTTGACAACTCTGATACAATTACCATATATGTTTGAGACAAACGAAACAGGGTTGAAATTGAAGATAACTCAACAGATTATCAAAATGTGCATATTTACAATGTAATCGATTTTTTTCCTTAAGCTTTCAAGGTATATTAATACGAGCAGCATAAAATATTGTTTTTGATGCAGGTGAGTTTTGCAATGAATCTGCTAAGTATTTGAACAAAAGAACCGTCCCTTTGTTCATCCCTTTGTTCACAACAACAATAGCACGTAATAATACTACAAGCATAATGATAAGCGCAAACTCGCTGAGTTGATGATAACTCAACAAGTTTGCGCTTGTTGTTTATAAGGATATTATTCTTATATTACTACGTGTTTCTCTGCGCTCTGGGGTAGACTAATGGAGGGGTGATTCTGAATCTTTCAAGCTCATCCTCTGGTAAATCGATAGGCTCGACACCTCTTTCGCGACAATATCTACTGAGTTCCCTATAGTCATAATCAATAATCAGTTTTTTCCCAGGCGTATAAGCAACATAACCTCCGGCTATTGCAGCAGCCTCGTCCAAGGTCTTTCCATTATGCTTCTCATCGAACATTTAAATCACCTTCTAGAGTATATTTTTCGATTAATTATTGAGCGCATTCCTCGTCAATTTCCATGCGATATTCATGTATTCGTGTCCTCAGCAACCGCGCTCCAAAACTGTTTGTATAGTGTTCAACCAATTCAAGATTCTTTGCTTCAAAGTATACGTATCCACCAAATCCCATAGCTAATGATAGTTTGATGGCTATTGCAAACAAATGTCCCCCAACACCGTCATACTTCTTGTTAGGCGGTAGATTATGAGGAGCACTTTCAGCGAGGTGTATGTATACTGCTCCTCGAACAACTTCAGCAGCGACAAGCCCTTGAACTTCCTCATCGCCCTCTATCTGCAGCTTATATATATTGCAATATGCTAAATCCACATCAGCCCAATCAAAATTCCATCCAAGTGATTGAAGATTATGTAGCTCTTCATCTTTTGCTACAGAAAATGAAGTTTGATGAACCGCACCCGTTTCTATTTCCACAAGGCATGGGGTTAATTTATCAATAACAATATTAATCTGCATCAGTCTCACCTCATGCACGTATTATAACCTTTTTAGCTTGTTTTGTAAACAATCAGGGTGCAAACTCATAAGTGCTAAATCATTATAAGATAGATGGTTTCAATAATTGCGGATGCTGGAGCAGAACTTGCAATACTCGGACTTTGTTTAGCTGGGACTAGCGGTAACGATGATGAAATCACGTTCGAGATCAGTGGCTACGATGCTTTTGGTAACCTGCTGACTGCTCCCATTGACGATGCGAACCTCTTCCGCTACTGCTGGGAGTATTGGGATGACGAGACAAAGACTTGACAGGTATACGGCAGAGAGCAACATATAGTTGGAAAGAAACGCTTAGTAGAGCGTGTTTCTTATGTACATAGAACCGCTACTGTGCTTATCTATTCCAAAATACAAGAGGTGCGAAATTCGCACCTCTTGTTTGGTTATGATAGTACTGGTTGCTTTATTGCTTTGCACACTTAACACATAAATAACGAGAATCGTGGTTGACAGGGTGTGTGGCGGTGTTATATAATTTAATACCGTATAACCGTGTACATCGTGTACAAAGAAGCAAGGAGGTGCAGTAATGTACAGAACATATCAACCAAAGAAAAGACATCGTTCTAAAGTTCATGGATTTCGGAAAAGAATGTCTGATAGAAACGGGCGCAAGGTCCTAGCGAGAAGAAGAGCAAAAGGTAGAGCGAAGCTTTCGGCTTAGTTAATTTTTGCTTGCCAAGTAGCTTGCCAAACAAAACGAAACATGAATACTCCGTATTTCAATGTGGGGAGTGGGGTCTTTGAAATTTACAACTTCCCTAAAAAAGAACCATGAGTTTCGAAGGCTATACAACAGGGGGAAAAGTGAAGTCTCTTCATATGCTGTTGTTTATTGCAGACGAAATAATACCCAGGAAAATCGCCTGGGTATAACAGTCAGCACAAAAATCGGCGGTGCTGTTATTCGTAATCGTATCCGCCGACGACTAAAAGAGATATACAGAATCAACGAGGAGCAAATGAAAAAAGGCTACGACATAATCGTTGTTGCAAGGGTAAAGAGCCGATATGCGACATTTCAGGAGATAGAAAAGTCTGTGTTATCGCTGATGGAGAAGTTAAGCATACTCAACCCCTCTCCCAAATCAGGGAGAGGGAGCAGTAATGAGGTAGCTGTCATATGAAGCGAATTCTCATCTCTATAGTGAAGTTTTATAGGAAACGTATTTCTCCAATGTCTGCTCCAAATTGCAGATATTCTCCCAGCTGTTCGGCATATGCTTTGGAAGCCCTTGAAAAATACGGTGCTCTCAAAGGTGGATTTATGGCACTTCGTAGATTGCTTCGTTGCAATCCCTTTTCTAAGAGCGGATATGACCCGGTTCCATAATTTTGCTGCATGATAATGCTGCATAAAGGAGTTAGTTTGTATGCTAGATGCAATAGCTAGACCATTTGGACTATTGTTAATGATAATATATAATTATGTTAATAATTACGGTGTTGCCATTATTCTAATCACCTTGATTATTAAACTTGTGCTTTTGCCATTTCAAATGAAAGCGAAGCGTGGTCAGCTTCAGCAAACGAAACTCAAACCATTGCTCGATGATTTAAAAAGAAAGCATGGAGCGAACCAAAACAAACTGCAAGAAGAGACGATGAAGCTATATAAGGAAGAAGGCATTAGCCCTGCATCCGGATGTATCTGGGCATTCATTCCTCTACCTATACTCATAGCTTTTATTCGTGTTGTCAGCCAACCCATAACCATGATGATGGGGCTTTCTCAAGAAGAATATGCTATCATAAGCAACATATTTCAAAATAGGGACAGAGTTAGCCATTTGTTCCAGACAATCGGAGCGCAATTTGGCAATGCCAGCTTCATACCCCATACCGCAAAGCAATTTGTGACATATTTTTCGACTATATTAACAGGATTAAATTTCGACCCTGGAAGATTGAGTGCCCACATACAAATTACCCAAACCATGACAATAACGGCAAATCTCAACCAATTTTTGCACATTAGTCCAAAATTGCAAGCAATAAATTTTGGCTTTTTCAATAACATTAATCTTGGACACCAACCTCAATGGGACTATCTTTGGAATCCCAACAGAGCTTTGTATGGAACATGGATTGCTGGTTTTGTTCTCTTTCTCATTCCTTTTTTATCAGCAGGATCGCAATATCTATCAACAGCGATTACTCAAAAACTGACACCCCAGGCAGCTGGTGGAGATCAAACTAGTTCCATGAATACAATGTTTAAGGTAATGCCGCTGATGTCGGTGGTTTTTAGTTTTACTTTTCCTGCTGCTCTCGGGTTTTATTGGACAATAAGTACATTGTTTCAAGTGATACAGGATGTTATTTTGACCAAAGTTTATACAAAGATTGTGGATGAAGAGGAGCTTGTTAGAATTGCTGCCAGGGAAGAAAGAGCCGCAGAGCTGGAAGCAAAACGATTGGAAACGGAGCGGAGAAAAGCAGAAGGAATCGCAGCGAGAAACCGAAACACATCAAAACGCAAAATTCAAGCAAACGAAAAACAAGAACAAATCGGCAGGTCGGTGGAGTGGGCGAGAAGAAACGAACCACCCTCAGAGCCTGTACCCGAACCAGGCAGAGTAAGCGACAGGCGTTATGCCCGGGGACGAGCATATGATCCAGATAGATACGCCTACGATGAAGATGATGAATACGAAGATGAATTTGATGATAAGGATGATAACGAAGAAAATTAACCGATGAGGTTAAAGGAGGAAAGAAATTGACGAAAACAATCGAAGTATCAGGAAAGACAGAAGATGAAGCGATAGAATCAGCCCTAGAACAACTAAATTTAACCAGAGATGATGTTTCAGTTGAAATAATTGAGCGAGCAAAATCGGGCTTTCTCGGTTTAAAGAACACTCCAGCGATTGTAAGGGTGATGTATGAAGAAAAGGACAATACCGCGGCTCAAGTGGAAAACTTTTTATCGGGGCTGTTTGAAAGAATGGGTGTCGAAGCGACCATGGAAATAGGCGAAGGCGAAGGCTCCGTTGATGTGGTCATCAGAGCCAGTGAGCCTGGTGCACTCATAGGTCGTAGGGGCGAAACCTTGGATGCTATTCAGCATTTGGCAAACTATTCCTTAAATAGAACTGGTGCCGACCGTACCAGGGTGAACATTGATGCAGAAAACTATAGGCAGCGTCGAAATGAGACTTTGGAAAATCTAGCCACTAGAACAGCTGGAAGGGTAATGAAGTATCGTCGAAACATGACCCTAGATCCTATGAACGCCTATGAGCGCCATGTGATACATTCCGCATTACAAAGCTATGAAAACATTTCCACTTATTCGGTGGGTGCCGAACCCAACAGGCGCATTGTGGTTGCATACAGCCGTAATGGTGAAGCTAGGGAAAACGATGGCAGAAGTAGTGATAGACCTGATAACAGAAACAACAATAGAAGCAACAACAATAACAATAGCCGTAGTAATGACAACAGAAGCTATGATAACCGTAATCAGAACCAAAATACTAGCGACAGCAATGTAAGCCGCAATGATGAAAACGAAGCTTCTTCCAATAGTCAGCAGCAACAACCGAGACATCGGGAATGGAGCTAGTTAATTGGCAGACGGTTCAATAAATTACACATAGTTTTTATGGGAGCATGATTACAAGGAGACTAATATGGTATTCGAAAAAATGCGGGAAGCTCTAGCGGAGCAATTCGATATCGACCCTGATGAAATAAACAGAGACACCGATATAATGAACGATTTGGGAGCTGATTCCCTTGATTTAGTGGAACTTATCATTGAACTGGAAGAGGAATATGGGATTACTGTAGAAGACGATTCAGTTTTTGAACACAAAACCATGGGAGAAATTGCCGACTATATTGAAGCTATGATCGTTGCGTAGCAAAATCTCATCGGCATTGATAATAAAGCCAATATGCAAACTGCTTTAACCAAATGGGAGAAAGCGGTTTGCTTTTTTAAAAAAATGTTTGACAACTGCCCTGCTCCACTATAAAATCAGTATTTATGGAGGAGTAAAAAATGAAATTTTATGGACTAAACGAACTTCGTGAACTGTTTTTGTCTTTCTTTGAAGAGAAAGGGCATTTACGGCTTGGGAGTTACTCACTTATCCCGCAAAATGACCCATCGCTTCTGCTTATTAACTCTGGAATGGCACCCATGAAAACATGGTTCACCGGAGAGCAGGATCCTCCAAGGAAGCGCGTATGCACCTGCCAGAAATGCATACGTACCGGCGATATCGAAAATGTGGGCAAAACAGCGAGACATGGCACCTATTTCGAGATGCTTGGCAACTTTTCATTCGGCGATTACTTTAAAAAAGAAGCCATCGAATGGTGCTGGGAATTTCTCACCGATAGATTGGGATTGGAACCAGAATTGCTGTACCCCTCTGTATTTGAAGATGATGATGAAGCATATGATATATGGGAAAACCATATCAATGTACCCGCCAATCGAATTGTTCGATTGGGTAGGGATGACAACTTTTGGGATGTGGGTTCAGGACCCTGTGGGCCATGCTCCGAAGTCTATTTCGATAGGGGAGAGGAGTTCGGCTGCGGCGATCCTGATTGTGCGCCAGGCTGCGACTGTGATAGATACATCGAGATATGGAATAATGTTTTCACCCAATTCGACAATGATGGCAATGGAAATTATTCCGAATTGAGTCAAAAGAATATAGACACAGGCATGGGTCTGGAGCGGCTTGCGGTGGTTTGCCAAGAAGTTGGCAGTATATTTGAAGTGGATACGATAATAGCCATCATCAACGAGATTTCCAAAATCAGCGGTGTGGAATATAAAGAAGATGAGAAGTCCGACATTTCCATTCGCGTTATAACAGACCATATACGCTCGGCAACGATGATGATATGTGATGGAGTGCTACCTTCCAACGAAGGTAGAGGATATATTTTAAGGCGATTGCTTAGACGCGCTGCCAGGCATGGTCGTTTGCTGGGTATTTCCGGTGTGTTTTTACACGAACTATCTGAAACAGTGGTGGAAGAGAACAAAAGCGCATATCCTGATTTGATAGAGAGAGCAGAGTTCATAGCTCGCATTATTAAAATCGAAGAAGATAACTTCGGTAAGACAATAGATTCCGGAACTGCCATATTAAATGGCATGATTAAGGAATATAACGAAAAAAATGAAAAAATACTTTCAGGAGCCGATACTTTTAGGCTTTACGATACCTTTGGCTTTCCCATTGACTTAACTGTGGAAATTTTAAGCGAGAATGATATGGAAGCAGACCTGAGCTCCTTTGATGAGCATATGGAAGAGCAGCGACTTCGAGCAAGAACGGCTCGGGAAGCTCTTGGCGACCTTGCTTGGGCAGGGATTGACTTGGGTTTAGATCATACGCCCACGCAGTTTACGGGTTATGTAAACCATCAAGATACTAGCAAAGTGCTGGCAATTATCACCCAAGGGGAATTGGCTTCATCCATGCGAGAAGGTGATGAGGGAGCCATTGTCCTAGACAAGACTCCATTTTACGCAGAAATGGGTGGGCAATCGTCGGATTATGGAACTATTTTCACAAATGATGCATTCTTTGATGTGCAAGGGGTTTCCCAAAATAGTTCGGGGAAATACCTCCATCATGGTATAATGCGAAAGGGTACACTAAATGTAGATGACAATGTGGAAGCAGCCATTGATGAAACCCGTCGTCGTGGGATAATGAGAGCCCATTCAGCTACCCATTTACTCCATGAAGCCCTTGCATCTGTATTGGGCGACCATGTGAAACAAGCTGGCTCTCTGGTGGAACCAGACAAGTTGAGATTTGACTTCACGCACTTTACCGCACTCACCAAGGAAGAACTCACGGCAATTGAGCGACGTGTCAATGAAGCTATCTTGGAGGGAATGACTGTTACAGCCCAGGAAATGCCCTTGGAAGAAGCAAGGGAATTGGGTGCAGTGGCACTTTTTGGTGAAAAATACGGTGATGTGGTGAGAGTTATAAGTATGGGTGGGAAATATTCAATCGAGTTTTGCGGTGGAACCCATCTGGATAATACAGCCAAAGCTGGGACCTTTGCAATCACATCAGAGTTTTCAGTTGCAGCGGGAACGCGCCGCATTGAAGCAATGACTGGGGCAGCAACCTTAGATGCGCTCACTGTTGCAAGGGAGCAACTATCTGTTTTGTCTTCGATTCTAAAGGCGGGAACAGCGGATGAATTGGCTGCTAAAGTAGAGCAAAACTTGTCGGCATTTCGGGAAGTACGTTCAAAGCTCGATGCCGCCATACAAAGGGAATCCCGCTCCGATGCGGCACGGATTATGACAGCTGCCAGAAGCATTGGAGAGTTGAGGGTGATTTCCATGTTAATAGAGGATGTGGAAGTGGATACCGATAAATTGCGACTAATCGAGGATGTACTCAGAGACAACGAATCCGGTATAGTTGCAGTTTTAGCCACCGTGCAAGATGATAAAATCACCATAATGGCAACTTGTGGTAAAAAAGCTGTGGAAAAGGGAGTCAAAGCCGGAGACTTAATACGTGAAGTTTCAAAGATCTGCGGTGGTTCCGGTGGAGGAAGACCTGAGTTTGCCATGGGAGGCGGAAAAGACATTAACAAGCTCAAAGAAGCTTTAGAAGCTGTTGAAAAACTTGTCACGGATGCAGTGGCAAATTGACTTAAATATACCCTACTGTCATGGCTATGATCTTTGCACATAGCTACGTTGATTGACAAGTTAAATGATTCTTGGAGGTGTCAATATGACTGATTGTTTATTTTGCAGGATAATTGCTGGAGAAATACCTTCCCAATGTGTATATGAGGACGAGCATGTCTTTGCCTTTCGTGATATAGCACCCCAAGCACCAGTTCATATATTAGTAGTTCCTAAAGAACACATTACATCGTCAGCTGACCTTGATGAAAGCAATTCCCATTTAGCAGGGAAATGCTTTGAGGCAATCGCAAAGCTGGTAGTTAGCGAGGACTTGACAAGGGGCTATCGTGTGGTGACAAATTCAGGACCCGATGGAGGGCAGACGGTATTACATTTGCACTTCCATTTACTAGCGGGCAAAGGACTAAGCGAGCAATTAGCATGAAATGAGGAAAACTTCGATGGTTAAACTTCAAAATGAAAATGGCAGTATCACCATAGCAAGCGAAGTATTTACTATCCTAACAGGAGACGCAGCCACCAATTGCTTCGGGGTAAAAGGCATGACGGTGAGGTCTATGACAGATGGGCTTGTATATCTCCTGAAAAAAGAATACATGGGCAAGGGCGTCCATATAACATACAATGATGACAATAGCATAATCATCGATCTGCATATAGCCGTTGACCAAGGGGTAAATATTCCTGCCATATGTGAAAGCATAATAGACAGGGTACACTATCAAGTGACCAAAGGAACGGGCGTGCAGATTAGACAGATAAATATATTTATCGATTCGATGTTATTGGGGTAGAAGGGAGTTGGGCTGCTTGACACAGCAGATAACCGGCGAGTTGTTTAAGTGCATGATTATGAACGCTGCCGCTGCTATCGAAAACAACAAGCAAGAAATCAACGATCTGAATGTTTTTCCGGTGCCAGATGGCGACACAGGCACAAATATGAGCCTAACCATCGGAGCTGCGGAAAAAGCTCTTGCGAGCATTTCTCCTGGCACCATTGGTCAAGCTGCAGAGGCAACCGCAGCTGCTATGCTTCGAGGTGCAAGGGGGAATTCAGGTGTAATACTGTCTCTTTTGTTTCGCGGGCTATCTCGCAGATTGAAAGATTGCGACTGCGCAGATGCAACGGATTTCGCCGCTGCTCTTACCTGGGGGGTGGAGTCTGCGTATAAAGCTGTTATGAAACCGGCAGAGGGAACTATTTTAACAGTATCAAGGCTTGCTGCCAGTGCTGCTGTTTTAGCTGCGGAAAACGAAATGGATTTAGAGACCATGTTTGAGCATGCCATTGAGCAGGGAGACATCGCTTTAGCCGATACAGTGAATATTAATCCTGTGCTTAAAAAAGCTGGCGTTGTGGATGCTGGTGCTAAGGGATATATGTATATTCTCCAGGGAATGCTACTGGCATTGCAGGGGGAAATGCTGACTAAGCTAATCATAAAAACCGAAGTATCAGAAAAAGCAGATTTTACAAAGTTTACATCGGAGGATATAAAATTTGCTTATTGCACCGAGTTCATCGTGGAAAAGACTCATAAATCGGATGTTGAAATGTTCTCTGCTTTTTTAAATGCTCGTGGAGATAGCGTGGTACTTGTGGATGACGATGATATTATTAAAGTCCATGTCCATACAAATGAGCCTGGTGTTGTTTTGACTGAAGCACTGACATATGGAGCTTTATTGTCGATAAAAATCGAAAATATGAGAGAACAGCACACAGAAGCGATGGATGGTTCTGGTGCCGACATCACAGCCACAAGTCAAGAGCCGGAAGTGGCGCAAATAAAGGATATTGGCTTTGCTGTGGTCTGTGTTGGTGAGGGTATCGAAGAACTGTTTTCCGACCTTGGGGCCGATGCCTTTATTTCTGGTGGTCAAACGATGAACCCATCAACCCAGGATATTTTGGAAAAAATCGCAAATACTCCTGCCGAAACTGTGTTTGTGCTTCCAAATAACAAAAATATTATCATGGCGGCGGAGCAATGTATTCCTTTATCGGATAAGCGCATAATAGTCATTCCCACAAGGAGTATTCCCCAAGGAGTCGCTGCGATGCTGGCAGCAGATACGATTAGAGATGCAGATGAAATTGTTGCCAGAATGACAGAAGCAGCGCAGTATGTTCGCACAGTACACATTACTGTGGCGGCGAGAAATTCTGTTTTTGACGATATGGATATTATGGAGGGTGAATATTTGGCTCTCCTTGATGATGTGTTAATAGCAAGTGGTGCTGATTTCGATGCTTTGATGGAGATTGTCAAAGGGGAGCTTAATAAGGCTGTGCCTGAGTTTATCACCATATATGCTGGAGCCGATGTGACGGAGGAGGATGCAATAACTGTGTCCGATTCATTGGGACGCGATTTCCAAAGTGCAGAAACAATGTTAATAATGGGCAAGCAGCCAATATACCATTATATAATCTCAGCAGAATAGTTTGTAACTGCCTGCTGGTGAGAGCAGAGCAATGTGTCTGTTTTTTAGTTTCTATCGCTCATTGACGCATCCATGCGTCAATTCGCGCGCTCCACCGTCCTTGGTTTCGCTTGACGGAACTAAAAAACAGACACATTGCTCTGCTCTCACATGAAGATGCATGAAGATATATAATTAAAAAATAAACGATGACCATTTGGTCACCGTTTATTTTTTTATTAAATATGTATCTATTTATTATTAGCCGAAATATCTTTCAAGAAGTCCCTTGAATGCTTTGCCATGCCTTGCTTCGTCCCTTGCCATTTCGTGGACTGTGTCGTGAATAGCATCGTAATTTAGTTCTTTGGCTAGTTTTGCTAAGTTGAATTTTCCAAGGGTGGCACCGTTTTCCGCTTCCACACGCATTTCGAGATTCGTTTTTGTGCTGTCTGTGAGAACTTCGCCAAGGAGCTCAGCAAACTTGGCTGCGTGTTCCGCTTCTTCAAAGGCTGCTTTTTCCCAGTAGAGTCCTATTTCGGGATAACCTTCCCGATGGGCAACCCTGGACATGGCAAGATACATTCCCACTTCTTTACATTCGCCTTCATAATTGGCACGTAGCTCAGCAATTATTTCATCGGGAACACCTTGTGCAATGCCAACAATATGCTCTGCCGCCCAAGACATTCCACTACCACCTTGCTCGATAAATTTTGACTTATCGACTTTGCATATGGGGCAGGAGTCGGGAGGGGAGTCGCCTTCGTGGACATATCCGCAGACAGAACAGACAAACTTTTTGCCAGCTGTCGTTGCATTTGCAGCGGTTTGAGTAGCGGCTGCGGAATCATCGGATTGAAGATTGAACTTCGAAGCTGATACTTTGCAAATGGGGCAGGTTTCAGGTGGCGCATCGCCTTCGTGGATATAACCGCATACGCTACATACAAATTTCTTCATTAGTAATAAATACCTCCGTTTAAATTAAATTTATCTATTCAAATTTGCTATCGGTTTATTTTCCCATTAACTTTAGTGGAGCTGGTCGCATTAGTTAATTATATGTGTAATAATATACGCTTTTTACACCTCGTTTTCAAGCATTTGCGCCAAGGTTTGTCTTCTTCTAATAATCTCCAGTGTCCCTTGGGAAGTCAGCATCAATTCTGCTATTTGGGTATGGGAATTATAATTAAATGGAGTCATTGCAGAACAATAAGCACCGGTACCTCCGATGACTGCTATGTCGCCTATGTCAGGCTCCACCATGGAGCGTGGGATTGGCTTTCCTTCGGAATCCAGTGTCTGGCAATCGCCGCTTTCGCAGCATCTACCAGCAACAACAGCTTCAAAATCACCTGGAATATCACCCCAATCAGAAGACTTTACATGGCTTCCATCAGCGGCGATAATATAGATTGGATGTCTCGATCCATATAAAAGGGGACGGGAGTTTATTTCCATGCTGCCATCAATTATTACAAAATCCAGTAAAGCCGTTCTTTTTTTGTCGATGACCCGAGTAACAGCATATCCCGAATTTGCCATGATATATGTTCCGGGTTCAATCTCCATTTTTAGCTTCCTGCCAGTATCCGCAAAAAACTCTTCTATGCGCATTTTAGCATACTGACCGAGCTCGTTGATGTCAGCTGCTTTTTCATCGGGCATTCTTGCTACCTTTAAGCCACCACCAAAGTTGACAGTTTCGGCATGGGGGAAGTATTTTTTTATGATTGACAGTTCGTTGTCGATATTTTGCTGCCAAACCAAGGGGTCTCCTCCAGAACCGATGTGTACATGAACATATTTAAACAAAACACCCCTTTGTGATGCTAGATTCACTGCTTCTTCAATATCCATCAAATGCACACCGAAGCAAGCATATTCATCCCCTGTGTTGCGGGTGATGCTTTCTCCGGAACCGACTCCAGGATGGATGCGGATTCCTATTTCGTATTGCTCAGCGGATTCCATATCTAGTATTATTCCCAATTGCCGCAAAGAGCATACGGAATAGCTCAAACCAGAACGTAGCATTTCTTCGAAAATCAATCTATCAGCGCCTTCGTATATTTCTTGGGTAGTTAGCATTATATTGTTGTAAGGAATTTCTGCCATATGGGCGCGCATAACTTCATTTAGAGAGCTGGCATCGATATGTAATCCTGCAGCACTAATTGTTTTCAAAACACTGCGGTTGGAATTGGCTTTCATGGCATAGCGTACTGTTAATCCATATGCATTGGGCATTTCAAGAGCTTCCTTGCAACGCTGAAGGATTGCAGTTTCATCGTAAACATATACAGGAGTGCCATAGTTATTTGCTGCCTGGGCGATGTTTTGAGAATCTATATTGCTAAAGCTGTTTAGTATGTTTTCCAATTTATAAACCCCGTTTCATGTTTCGCGTAGCGGCGGCTAATCGCCTAGGGCTTCGCGGTCAATTATAATGGTAAAATCTGGGTGAAGGGAAAGGAGACTAGCAGGGACATCAGTGTGTATTTTGTCATCAAGCAGTCTTTGGACGATTGGTCTTTTTGAAGCTCCGCTGATGAGCATAAGGATACTTTTTGAAGCGAATATATTGCCAAAGCCCATGGTTAAGGCTGCTCTCGGTTGAAGCTCGCCATCGGCAAAAAAACGAGAATTTGCTTCAATGGTGCTTTCAGCCAACTCTGTGAGATGGGTAGCGAGTGTATAGCTGATGGAGGGCTCATTGAATCCAATGTGGCCGTTTGTTCCAATACCCAGCAATAAAAGATCGATACCACCAGCTAAATTTATAGCTTTATCAAATTCAATACATTCGTTTTCTGGGTCTGCTGCTTCTCCGTTGGGTATTTGGCTTTCTTGAAAGTTGACTTTACCAAGGAAGTTTTCGTACATATAGCTATGATAGCTCTGAGGATGGTTTTTTTCTATTGGATAGTATTCGTCTAAATTAAATGAACGTGCTTGGGAAAAGTCGATGACACCATCTTCATATGCTTCCACTAGTTTCTCATATAGACCTAAGGGTGTACTGCCAGTTGCCAAACCTAGAACGCTATTTGGTTTCTTTTGGAGCAGCTCCACATAGTACTCGGCAGCCGTGCAGCTCATTTCATCATAATCTTCGCATCTTATAATTATCACAATAGCCCTCCTGTTTTGATTAATGTTTAATATCATACCAATGAATACGACATTTTAACACAGAGTATATCCATGTGCAAATAAAAAATCAACAAATCCTTTTATTTTAGCAATTAAAGGATTTGTTGATTTTATTTTGTGTTTATAAACTAAAGGGGTCTAACCGTGAATAACTTTTTCATCGCTTTCTGAAATAGCTGCTTGTGCAGCTGCAAGGCGGGCAATGGGAACACGGAAGGGCGAGCAGGAAACATAATCAAGACCAATCCTGTAGCAAAATTCTACAGAGGATGGGTCGCCGCCATGTTCGCCGCAGATGCCTAGTTTGAGATTTGTGCGACCTTGTCTCCCAAGATTCACAGCCATTTCCATAAGTTTACCAACTCCGACTTGGTCAATTCGAGCAAAGGGGTCTGACTCGAAAATTTGCTTTTCATAATAGTCATCTAGGAATTTTCCAGCATCGTCTCTGGAAAAACCGTATGCCATTTGGGTTAAATCGTTGGTGCCAAAGGAGAAAAACTCGGCTTCCATTGCGATGTCGTCGGCTGTGATGCAGGCGCGGGGGATTTCTATCATCGTACCCACCATATATTTCAAATTGCTACCGGCATCGGAAATGAGCTTATCAGCAGTCTCAACAACGATGTTTTTCAAGAAAACGAATTCTTTAACCTCTCCAATGAGGGGTATCATGAGTTCGGGAACGAAGTTTTCCCATTCGGGATGAGCTTTTTGGACATTTATTGCAGCTTTGATGATTGCCCTTGTTTGCATCGCAGCAATTTCAGGATATGTGATAGCAAGGCGACAACCACGATGACCCATCATGGGGTTAAACTCATGGAGAGAAGTGATAATTGCTTTGATTTCATTCAAAGTTTTACCATGAGCAGTTGCTAGAGCCTCAATATCATGTTCTTCGGTAGGCAAGAACTCGTGCAAGGGTGGATCTAGATATCTAATCGTGACCGGTAAACCCTCCATGGCTTCGTAGATGCCTTCGAAATCAGCCTGTTGCATGGGCTCGATTTTTGCAAGTGCTTTTTCCCGCTGCTCGGTGGTATCGGAGCAAATCATTTCGCGGATTGCGGCGATTCTGCCTGCATCGAAAAACATATGCTCTGTGCGTGTGAGACCAATGCCTTCTGCGCCGAATCCTTTGGCAACACTGGCATCATGGGGGGTGTCTGCATTTGTTCTAATTCCCATTTTTCTATATTTGTCAGCCCAGTCCATGATGCGACCGAATTCGCCACCTATAACAGCATCGATGGTGGGGAGGGTTTCGCCGTAAATATTCCCTGTGGAGCCATCAAGACTAATCCAGTCTCCTTCGCTATAGGTCTTGCCGCCCAGCTCGAATTGCTTGTTCTTTTCATCCATTTTTATTGCACTGCAGCCAGCAACGCAGCAAGTACCCATTCCCCGCGCCACCACGGCTGCATGGGAAGTCATTCCACCTCGGGCAGTAAGGATTCCTTTAGCAGCAGCCATTCCTTCTATATCTTCAGGCGATGTTTCCAACCTGACTAGGATTACTTGCTCACCATTGTCAGCCCATTTTTTTGCCGTGTCAGCAGTAAATACAGCTCTCCCTGTGGCGGCCCCAGGAGACGCTGCTAAACCGTTGCCAATGGGGATTGCAGCCTGCAAAGCATCTGGGTCAAATTGTGGGTGCAACAAAGCATCTAGGGATTTAGCATCAATCATGGCGACAGCTTCTTTATCGCTGATGGCACCTTCGTCCACCAAGTCGCAAGCGATTTTTAATGCAGCGGCAGCAGTGCGTTTGCCGTTTCTTGTTTGCAGCATAAAGAGCTTGCTATCTTCGATGGTGAATTCCATGTCTTGCATATCTCTGTAATGCTTTTCCAAAGTATCGCAAATTTTTACGAACTCATCATACACTTGGGGCATGACAGTTCGTAATTGTTCTATATCTATAGGAGTCCTGATTCCTGCAACAACATCCTCGCCTTGGGCGTTTAATAAATATTCACCAAAGAGCTTCTTTTCACCAGTGGCAGGGTTGCGGGTGAATGCCACTCCGGTGCCTGAGGTATCGCCAAGGTTGCCAAAGACCATTTCTTGCACATTGACAGCGGTACCCCAATCTCCGGGAATATCATACATTCTACGATATGAAATAGCTCGTGGATTGTTCCAGGAACGAAAAACGGCGCGGATTGCTCCCATTAGCTGGACTTTTGGATCAACTGGGAAGTCTTCGCCGATTTTTGACTTGTATTCATCTTTAAATTGTTGTGCTAATTCCTTTAGATTGTCAGCAGTCAGTTCTGTGTCTTCGGAGACATTATTTTTATGCTTCATTTCGTCAATTAGCTCTTCGAAATATGATTTGCCAACTTCAGTAACAACATCGGAGTACATTTGGATAAATCTCCGATAGCAATCATATGCCCAACGGGGATTGCCACTCTTTTGCGCCATGGACTCTACGACAGTGTCGTTTAAGCCAAGGTTGAGAATCGTATCCATCATGCCTGGCATCGATGCTCGCGCTCCTGAGCGAACAGACACAAGCAAAGGATTTTCCGCATCGCCGAACTTCTTATTTGTCATCTGTTCGAGCTTGTCGATGTACTCCATTATTTCCCTTTGGATGTCCTCTGATATATCTTCCCCATCATCGTAATACTTCGTGCAGGCTTCTGTGGTGACTGTGAAGCCCTGGGGGACGGGAAGGTTGAGATTGGTCATTTCGGCGAGGTTTGCACCTTTACCTCCTAAAAGTGCCTTCATATCGCCGTTTCCTTCGGAAAATAAATAAACATATTTATGACTCATTCATGGTACCTCACAAAAGTAAAATTTAAGTAAAAACGATTATATCACTAATTTAATTTTCGGTATAGACTCAAAATGACTTGAATCATAAAATTTACATAATATTCAATGATTTTCCATATAAATACCGTTTATTTTATAAACTAGGCTGATTTACTATAACTATGATGTTGCAAATATGACGATACAAATGATTTTCCGAATTACTTACCGGCTCACTTACCGACTCACTTACCGACACAAAAGCGTTGGAAGATTCTATCGATGATGTCTTCCCTCATTGTTTTACCTGTGATTTCTCCGATTTCAGCTAAAGCCTCTTCCACATCCAGCAAAACAGCGTCTGCTGTGATAAAGGCTTCCATGGCGGAAATGGCACTTTTTATATAGTTCATCGCCTTCGATATGCCTTGGGCTTGTCTGGCGTTGGTTATAATTTCACCAGGAGCGATGGAAGCAGCTATGTTTTTTGGATATGCTGTTTTTATTAACTCTTCCAAATCCACTAACCCAGCACCACTGATGGCGCATAACCGACAATATGATATACCTAATTTGTCAAGCTCATCGTCATTTAAAACTTGGGGTAGGTCAGATTTGTTTACCACTATGATTTTTGCCACATCCTCTGGAATGCTATTTATTACCTCATAATCATCATCGCAAAGGGACTGAGAACCGTCAAACACTATAATTGCTAGGCTAGAACGCATGACCGCATCAAAGGTTCGTGCGACCCCTAAGCTCTCGATGACATCATCACTGATTCTTATCCCTGCTGTATCGGTAATTCGCAATAGCATATCATCAATGAGCAATCTCTCTTCGATTGTATCCCGCGTTGTTCCAGGAATATCGGTGACGATGGCTCTCTCATAACCAAGCAAAGCGTTCAACAAAGAAGACTTGCCAGTGTTGGGACGTCCAATTATGGCAGTGGGTAAGCCATCGAGCATGACTTTACCCCTGGCATGGGTAGCCAGCATTTTTGATAATTCATTATATGTGTTGTCCAAAAGCTCAGTATAATTTTCCAGGTCAAATTCATCAATAAGTTCATCGGGATAATCTATTTTCACATGAAAATGGGCGATAATATTGAGCAGCTCGCTATATAGAGATTCCAATTTCGTTCCAATGGCACCCTGGAGCTGTGCGGCAGCGTTTTTTGCTGCGATGGGAGTTTGGGCTTCGATTAGGTCTATCACAGCCTCGGCTTGGGTCAGGTCCATGCGATTGTTGAGGAAAGCCCGTTTCGTGAACTCACCAGCTTCGGCTTGACGAATGCCATGTCTAAATAAAAGCTCCAAAACCTCCCTTAGAACAGTGGGAGAGCCATGGCAATGAAACTCCATAGTATCTTCACCAGTATAGCTATTTGGACTGCGTGAAATCATGCACAAGCATAGGTCAAGTACTGTATTATCGGAATCCTGTAGCATCCCATACAACATAATTCTGTCTTTCGTATCGGCTAAACTAACACCAGTAAAGGAGCGAAAAACCAAATCGCCAACTCTTATGCAATCGCTTCCGCTGACTCTGATGATACCAATGGCAGAAATGGCATCGCCCGTTGCGATGGCAGCTATCGTATCTGACATATCATATAATTTCCTTATAGCTAATGTTTACATCCTAGATGCTATCGTGTATTATAATTGAAAAAGTAATGTATGTAAATGATAATACTAAAAGCGGAACAAAGGTGGCACTATGATAAAGATTTTAATTGTTGAAGATGAAAAACCAATATCGGACCTTTTGCGTATGAGCTTAACGAAAGCAGGCTATGATTGCTCTTGCGTTTTTGATGGCTTGGACGCTGCCGATTTGCTTGAGAACGAACGATTTGACTTGATATTGCTGGATATTATGCTGCCGGGAGCAGATGGGTTTGAGCTGATGGAATATATAAAACCCTTGGAAATCCCTGTCATTTTCATTACAGCGAAGGATATGGTGGAAGATAGGGTAAAGGGGCTGAAAATGGGTGCTGAGGACTATATAGTCAAACCCTTTGAAATTATTGAGCTACTGGCACGGGTTGAGACGGTTTTGCGTCGGTATCAAAAACTAGACCGTATGATTGAAATTGCAGGGCTTTCCATAGACACCCGCTCCATGGTTGTTCGGCGTGATGGCGATGAAATTTCATTAACCAGAAAGGAATATGAGCTTCTTTTGCTCTTTGCACGAAATCCAGGAACTGCCCTATATAGGGAAACTATATATGAGAGAGTCTGGGGTGGTGATTATTACGGCGATAGTAGAACCATTGACCTCCATGTTCAACGTGTTAGAAAAAAAGCAAAGTGGGAAGATAAGCTTCAATCTGTATATAAGGTGGGTTATAGGCTAGAGGTGTAGCGACGATGCGATTTGGCACAAAAATCATGATTGTTTTTACCGTTATGCTAGCATTAGCTTTCGGTATAGGCGGTAGCTTGCTCATCGTTACGTCTACACGGAACTCTTTGAGCCAATCCCAAGACGCAGCCGCAAATGCCCATACACTCATACTCTATACAATTTCAGCAGTTTCCAGTGCGCCCCAAGTGGAAACCCACATACGCGATTACAACGAGCTTTTAAATGCTCTAACCCGTATGGATGCCCAGGGCGGGAAAAGCTGGCGTTCCTTGCGCTTATCGGACAGCGACGGAGAAATATATGTTAGCCGAGAGCGAGGCTTATATAACAATAATCTTGTAAATAGTGTTGGAAGCGATAAATATTCGATGATTGCTTTTCGCAGCGAAACCGGTGAATATTATTTGCAAATCGCAGGACAGTTCCAATTTGGCTCACAGTTAATGTATTTAGAGAGCCTCCACGACATCACCCATGTCTTTGCAGGGCGACAATATCAATTGCTGGTATTTCGGAGGATGCTTATTATAGTTGTGCTTTTGGGAGCGGCTCTTTCGTGGATTTTATCCTTTCTTATGACTCGTCCATTGCATCGACTTTCCAGGGTGACCAGGAGGATAGCATCTGGAGATTTAAGTTATCGTGCAGACCACGATGGCAAAGATGAAATTGGGGTATTGGCAACTGACTTTAATAATATGACAGACCGCTTGGAAGAAAATATCAACGAATTGCGTGACACCATGCGTCGCCAAGAGGAATTTATGGGAGGGCTTGCCCATGAACTGAAAACTCCCTTGACTTCCATAATCGGATATGCGGATTTGCTCAGAGGGCATTCTTTATCGGAAGATGATAGGGTGGACGCGGCTAATTATATTTTTTTAGAAGGTCGTAGACTTGAAGTTTTATCGCTGAGACTGCTTGACCTCATTGTTTTAAAGAAACGAGATTTCACTTTTTTACCCATAAAGATTAAAAACATTGTGGAAGATACAACGCGCCTTTTACAACCTGCCCTAGACAAAAGGGAGGTTAGCATGAAGAACGAATGTGATGAAACCGAGTGTATGATAGAACCGGATTTGTTCATGTCTCTTTTGGTGAATTTAATCGATAATGCACGTAAAGCAATAGATGATTCTGGAGCAATCATTATCCAGTCTCGTACTTTGGACGATTTTTGCGAAATCCGAGTTTCGGACAATGGCAGAGGCATTCCAGAAGAAGAGCTAACGAAAATCAAAGATGCTTTTTATAGAGTAGATAAATCCAGGTCCAGATCCCAGGGAGGTGTCGGGCTTGGTCTGCGCTTATGTGATGAAATTGCTGAATTGCACGATGGAGAAATCATGATAGAAAGCGAACTGGGTGTGGGAACAACAGTTATAGTACGGTTGCCCAGTATAGTCGCAGAAAGGGTTTCATGAAAGTTAAGCAATATATAACAAAATATTTGCCAATTGTGGCTGTTGGAATTAGTTTGGTGGGAAGCTTTTATTTACCAAATGCTGTTGCCAATGTCATGGATGCTCGAACCTTAGACAATCTGATGATTATCGAAGCGGAGAATATCAGCTTTGAAACTGAGCTAAATATGAGCATCCCTGATAGGATTGCTCTTTTGTCGAATCCCTTTACGGAAATGCTGTCCATAGCGACTGGGCAAACCATGAATATGGAACTGGCTAGGGAAAGCGCCATAAGGGAGCTACAAAGATTCTTTGGTGGGAAACTAATCGAATTTGATGTGGACGATTGCACAGCTGAGGATGGAAACGCTGTATTTGTGATAGAAACAGACAATCCTACTGTGAATTTGATTATATGGGAATTTCGCGTATTCGATGGCAATGGCAATGAAGTGAATGTTAGCATTGATGATGAGACAGGAATCATACTCAAGCTCATATATCAGCGGCGAAATGCGTTAAACACAAACCAATCAAATACGAGCCAATCAAATACAAATACTACTAATAATTCTGTTATTTCAAAAGATGAACTTTATTCCATAGCCCTAGAAATGACGGAAATGATGTCGGATTATTATGGCGTTCCTGTCAGGTTGGGCGATTACCAGCTTGGTGCAAATATTGCATATTACAGAGCGGATTTGTTTGACAGAGGAATGGTGATACCAATGTATGGTGTGGTAAGATCAAACAGCCTCACCATGAACGAACGCTTGTAGGGTGCTATATAAGACATATTATTTATTGCATTTCAACTTTTCAATATATTCAATTTGTGATATACTGGATTTATAAATTCCATACAACATTCCATACAACAAACAAAAGGAGCACAGGAGTAGACATGCCTATCAAAATCCCAGATCAATTACCATCAAAAAGCATATTGGAAAGCGAAAGCATATTCGTAATGACGGAGTACAGAGCGATTCATCAAGACATTCGCCCACTACGTTTACTGATACTAAACCTTATGCCCACGAAAATCGTCACGGAAACCCAATTGCTTCGCAAGCTATCCAATTCACCACTACAAGTGGAAGTGGAATTTTTGCAAACAATTAGCTACACCTCGAAAAACACAGACCCAGAGCATTTATCGTCCTTTTACACAACATTTGAAAATGTGAAAAATCAGCATTATGATGGAATGATAATTACAGGAGCTCCTGTGGAAAACTTGGAATTTGAAGAAGTTGATTATTGGGACGAGCTTTGTAATATTATGGAATGGTCCACGAGTAATGTTCACTCCACATTTCATATATGCTGGGGAGCTCAGGCTGGTTTGTTTTATCATTATGGTGTCAACAAGCATCCCCTTCCGCAAAAAATATCAGGCGTTTACAGCCATACAGTATTAAAGCCCCAGTCTCATCTTTTCAGAGGATTTGACGATGTATTTTATATGCCCCACTCACGGTATACCTGTGTTCTGGAATCGGAAATATCTGCAGTACCAGATTTAGAGCTGCTTTCGGTATCAGAAGAAGCAGGAGTTTTTGCGGTGAAATCCACTGACAATCGGCGAGTATTCATCACAGGACATCCTGAATACGATGGCGAAACCCTTGCTTTGGAATACTTCCGCGATGTGGAAAAGGGCTTACCCATAAATGTGCCGGAAAACTATTTTCCCGGCAACGACCCCACAGCAGTTCCCCCAGTATACTGGAGAGCCCATGCCCAGCTCATGTATTCAAATTGGCTTAATTATTATGTCTATCAATCAACACCCTACGACATCAGTCAAGTGGGTATATCCAGCACGGATTTTTAAGTCTAATGGTTGCTGGTAATGGAGCTAGGGCGAAAATAAAAGTATTAAATATTGTTATAATATCTACGAAAGGAGGCCCGTCAAATGGAAAAAGCTATTTTATCTGTAGAAGGAATGACATGCAATCATTGTGTCATGACTGTCACGAAAGCACTCAACACCATGCTCGGAATTGAAAGCGTAGTTGTGGATTTAGACACAGAAACAGTAACAGTTGTGTATAATCCAAGCATAACAGATCTTGTAAAAATAAAGAACGAAATCGAAGAAGTAGGATACGATGTGCACATTTAGTATTTGAACAATGAACAAAGGGACGGTTCTTTTGTTCAGAGGAAACAACCCCTCTGAACAAAAGAACCGTTCCTTTGTTCAGAAAGCACTACCCGTGTCATCCTGAGCGAATGCGAAGGATCTAACTACACCAATATTGAAAAATATTAAATAGTATAGCTATCGTTTTAAATATACAATAAAAACCCTTAATTTCCGCAAGTTGTAAAATATATAGGAAAAATATTATTTGACGTATAAAAAATACCCAAGTATAATTATCGGTAATGCATAGGGGTGATACAGACATAAATGCAGAAAACCCTCGATGCCAAATCCGGCACGAGGGATTTTTAACATAAAAGCAAATGGATTATTACTGTCATAATGATCTTAAGGAGGTTTACAATATGAGTTCATCAGAAATTGGAATAAGTGTCATTATTGTCTGCTTCATGTTTTATCTGGCTTGTTCAAGAGCTACAAGAAGGTACGACAAGGGGAAATACCAGCATTTAGTTGATGAATATGCTGACTTAAAAAAAGCAAAACAGACTAGTATTACAATAAACATTATCTGGTTGCTACTGTTATTCCCAGTATTGATTATTTCATATTTTAGCATGTACCTTGTTGTAACAATCGGCGAAGCATCAAGATACTCCATAATAGCAGTGATTGTTGGTACAAGTGGTTTTTTGTTTTTGTCCATACCTATTTCAATTATTATATGCATTGGCACTTCAATGTATTATCGTAAGGAAGATAAAGTATTGTTGTCAATTTTAACACAACAAGCACCACTGTTTGTGATATTATATGCATTACTTTTCTTAGCATGTGGCTTCATTTCACTATTCAGGTTTTGAATTATATTTTGATTTAGCTATTGCTTACCGAGCGTCTAACCGTTTTGGTAAAAGACCTTTGTGTAGATTTGTATGGTAAAAAAGGAAATAAAAGATTGTATTTACTCGGACAAGATGCTTTGAATATCACGCATCCCGTGCAGAACCCTATGTACATTAATAATTTTTGCCTCTTCATCAACATGGTAAAAGCAGAGATATTCGTATGGTAGTGTTATAAAGCGGAAGTATGGATTACCCCTATAGACCGGGTACATAAAAGGATGGCCTATGAGAGCATCTGTATTCTCCTCAAACGCCAACGATAGCTTATCGGCAGCCGGAGGACTATATTCAAATAGATATGACTCCGCTTCAATCATATCAAGATTCGCAGATGGAAGATACCTGAGCTTATACATTTGCTCTATTATCGCGGCGTTTAGCTAGATTGGTCTTCATCTCGTCCTGGGATAGCCATTTAGTGTTGGGGTCGTTGGCTTCGTGTACGGAATCTTCCAGTGCTGCATAGATATATGCAGCATGAGTAGCCTCTCTAAAAGCTCGTTCTGTGCGGATTTCAAAGGGAATACGCCCCTCTATAATTGCCGTTCTTAAAAACAATTCAATAGCGGTGGTCATATCCAAACCCATTTCGCCGAATATGCGCTGTGCATTTTGTTTTATATCTTTGTCAATATTTACTGATATTCTAGTGGTAGCCATTACTAATCAACTCCTTACTATGTGCTTATTATACACCTGTTATGCACATAATGTCAAGGGGATTCTTCATCAAACAGGTAGCAGATTAGCTATATTAATGGAAATACCAGTTTAGGTGTGTGGTGCTGTATTAGCAGCTTATATAGCGTGGAAGTCATATAAAGACAATAGAAAATACCCGCCGTGTCTGATAAACCTGCGGTTATTTTCATAAAAACGAAAAAAGGGAAAAAAATGTATTGACAAGGGAGGAGTGTATGTGGTAGATTAGCCAAGCGCGTTTTTGGAAACACCGTGTGAGGGTGAAAAAAAAGACTTGGGAAAAAGGTGGGAAAAAGGCGCAAAAGTGTTGACAGGGGCGATGCTCCTGTGCTAGAATGAGAGTCCACCGCCGAAGCGGTGGGAGTGTACCTTTTAAATTAAACAATGCAAGCAAATGCGCACCAAAGACAAGTCGGCGAGAGCCGACGGGTCACAAGATTCTTTTGAGAGCTTGAATTTAGCTTATCAATTAGGTTTTAGCCGATGTGCGAGAGATGGGTAACCATTGAACACACATTGGACAAGATACCAAAATATTGAGAGTTTGATCCTGGCTCAGGACGAACGCTGGCGGCGTGCCTAATACATGCAAGTCGAACGGGGCCCCCTGGATTTATTTGGGGAAGCCTAGTGGCGGACGGGTGAGTAACGCGTGAGCAACCTGCCCTTCGGAGGGGGACAACAGCTGGAAACGGCTGCTAATACCGCATAACATATATTGTGGGCATCCATGGTATATCAAAGATTTATCGCCGAGGGATGGGCTCGCGTCTGATTAGCTAGTTGGTGGGGTAACGGCCCACCAAGGCAACGATCAGTAGCCGGACTGAGAGGTTGAACGGCCACATTGGGACTGAGATACGGCCCAGACTCCTACGGGAGGCAGCAGTAGGGAATATTGGGCAATGGGCGAAAGCCTGACCCAGCAACGCCGCGTGAAGGAAGAAGGCATTCGTGTTGTAAACTTCTTTGACGGGGGACGAAAAAAATGACGGTACCCCGAAAACAAGCCACGGCTAACTACGTGCCAGCAGCCGCGGTAA
>Ga0099364_10000061_pt1 | contig 165089 bp, 133 predicted proteins | sample TergutTh196P3_FD_73070 | JGI IMG/M metagenome (GOLD analysis project Ga0099364, IMG submission 73070) | Microcerotermes parvus P3 segment gut microbial communities from Pointe-Noire, Republic of the Congo - Th196 P3 | ecosystem: Host-associated > Arthropoda: Insects > Digestive system > Gut ... | reverse complement strand
GGTGAACGGAGAACGGAGAACGGAGAACGGAGAACGGAGAACGGAGAACGGAGAACGGAGAACGGAGAACGGAGAACGGAGAACGGAGAACGGAGAACGGAGAACGGAGAACGGAGAACGTCTTACACAATAATATCATACTCTTTCTCCTCTGTCAATCGGAAATTTCCATGCTCGTAATAAAGCAATTTCCAATTTCAGTATTTTTAGTTTTACCCAACTTCGTCATTGTATCACATTCAAATGAAACCTGTCAACACTTTGAATCTTTTAATTAAAAATGTACTTGACTTTTTTATGTAAAGGTGATAACTGTTGTTCAAGTGTAACTTCTGTTATCGTTGTTTATCTGCTTTTGTAGCTTTGTGCCGATAATGATGTTAATTTGCGTGCGAAATTATTTAATAGGGGAATTGTATGAACAAGAAGATGGTTGCCACAGGTATTTTGTGGATATTCTGTGCTATGACTGTTTGGGCTGGCGGCAGACAGGCAAATGAGGCTCATTATGCTGATGATCCTTCAGGGTTTACCAGCACAATCGACACTTCGGAAAAAAAGCCGGGGAAGTATAACTTCTACCTGGAAGCTCTGGACAAGGCCGGAAATTCCAGGATTGCCGGTCCCGAAAATATCTACATAGATCCGGAATCTGACCTTCCGATTGCCACAGTTATCAATCCAAGGCAGAACATGCATGTTCAGGGGAATCTGAATGTTGTGGGTATTAGTGTGGATGACGACGGTGTAAGCCATGTCGAAATTGTCATTTCACGGGGAGCCGACGGCAGGGGAGAGGAATTGCTTAGAACCCGTGCCGAAGGGGCCGAATTCTGGTCATATTTTCTCGATACTTCCAATGAACTGGTCTGGCCGGACGGGGTATATACCATTTCCGCCTGGGCCGTGGATATTAACGGCCTTTCCGGAATTTCCGAGGAATTCAGGCCGAGGCAGTGGAAAATTCATAATGTTGCATGGAATCTGGATCGCAGAAAGCCGGAAACCAGGGTAACCAGCCATGATGTTGGGGCTCTTGTTGCGGGCAGGATAAACCTAAGGGGAACAGTCTTTGACGGTAATGGAATAAAGTCCCTAAGGTATTCAACGGACGAAGGCGAAAATTACACTTCTGTTCCATTAAGTTTTGACAGAAGAAGCAATATTTACAACTACACGATAAATATAGATACCAGGAGATTTGATGAAGGGCCTGCCGTTATCTGGTTTCAGGCGCAGGACGGAATGGGTACCAGCGGTACCGCCGCCCATTTGCTTTTTGTTAACAATACCGCTCCCGATGTCGGGATTATATATCCCGAGCCGGATGCTTATGTTAACGGACTGTTTACCGTTGCCGGATATGCCATGCACCCCGTGGGTATTAAGTCCATTACATGGAAACTTGGCAGGGAAACGGGTGAAATTCCGCTAGTGATCGGTAATGACTGGTGGGCGCAGCAATTCGATATCAGGGGGCAAAGGCTCACAAGTGCAGATCTGGAAATCCGCGTAGAGGATCTTTCCGGTAACGTAACTGTCGAGAAGCGCAGGCTGAGGATCGATCAAAATGCCGGTATGCCAAAGATAGAGCTGGAAGAGCCGGTTGCCGGAGGAGTGCTGGAAGGGAACGATCTTACAATCAAGGGTTATGCAAGCAACGATAAGGGCATTGCTTCGATATTTTATTCCATAGACGGCCAGGATTCCACAGAAATTCCCTGTTCAGGATATTTCCATCTAACGATTCCGGGTGTTTCCGCCGGAACCCACAGCCTGGAAGTCTGGGCAAAGGATATTAACGATGTAACCGGGCCTAAGGTTCAGGTAAAAAACATTGTTGTTCCGGGTTCCCTGCCGGAGCCGAGGATTGCGACAATTTCTTCCGGAATGGGCAGAAACCTTATCGTGTCTGAATTCTATACCGGAATGGAGATAATGCCCGACCAGAGAATGACTCTTGGGTTTACGATACAATCCGACTCGGCTATTTCCTCAGGGTATGTTACGGTCGGGAGTAATCCCCCAGTTGCCCTGAGAGTCAGAGCTGGAAGGGAAGGGCTTCATACCGCTGAAACTCAGCTTCCCCCGGATCCTGGATACGGCCTTACAAAAATCGAATTAAGCGTAACGGACAGGTTCGGCCGCGAGGCGGTATGGGAAGATTATGTTTACTTTGGTTCAGGGAGCGGCACAGGTTTTCAGTGGGTACGTCCCGATCTTAGTATTGGCGACGGCCGCATTTTAATTCCCAATAATTACGAACCGCTGATAGGGCTTGGGGGCGGTCTGCTCTCCAGCGCTCAAATAACAGGCAGCGGTGCCGATAACTTCAGTGTAAGTGTAGACGATTTCGGGCGTCTTAGCCTGATAGCAGGCCGCGAAGGCAGTTTCGGCCCTCTGACAATTGAGGGAAGGACGAGGGGCGGTCAGAGTATCAGCAGTTCTCCCTTTAATGTTCTTGCGGATTTTTCTCCCCCTTCAATCAACATAATTGACAACCCCGACGGCAAATGGTTTCAGAGGGCCATTCCCGTACAATTCAGCGTAAGCGACAGCAACAGGATCAACTCGGTAGAATATTCAGTTGATTTAGGTTCTTCGTGGCAGCCTCTGTTAAGGGCAGACGAAATTACGCTTGCCGGACCCCATGAAAAAATATTGGACGTTTCGTTTTTACAGGACGGATCGATTAACATAAATATTCGTGTTGTTGATGAGGCAAACCGTACCACAATCAACACATTTGCCGTACACAAAGATACAGTGCCTCCGAATGTTTCCCTTATAACACCGGTTGCAGACGCAAGGGTAAATGGAACAATTCGCATGGGTTTTGCTGTTGAGGAAGTGGGCCTTCTTAAAAGAGTGGCCTACCACAGGCCGGCTATCGACGATGGTGGAGTTCAAATTCCCGAAATAACCGGGGAAATATATCCCGGTTTGGGATACCCGTATCCTCCGACATTTATGGATGTCATTCTTGACGCAAACCACATGCCGCTGGACAGAAGAATGAACTTTATTTTTGAGGATATGGCCGGTAACATCTCAACATTCAGTTCCTGGCATTTTGTTATTGACAACGAAATGGATATTCCCATAGTGCACATAATTCTGCCGCTGGAAAACGAAGTGGTAACCACGGATTTTGAAGTATCCGGGGTTATGTACGACGATGATGCAATCAGCCATATATACTGGAGCATTGATGACGGCGCCGAACAGTTACTGGAGGCGGATAACGGCTTCTCCATTTTCCTGGCGCTTGATGGCCTGACCGACAATGAGCATACGGTAACCGTGGCTGCCGAGGATATCTACGGCGTCAGGTCCAGACCTGTTACCAGAAACTTCCGTGTTTCTCTCGCCGAACCGACTGCCGAAATCACTTTCCCGGACTTTGAAACCATTGTAAAGGAAACGGTGCGTATACAGGGAGTTTCCTTTGACGAAAACGACATAGAGATGGTTCAGGTTTCTCTGGATAACGGTAATACCTATAATAACGCTTATGGATCCGACGAGTGGTACTATGAGTTTAATACAAAGATTTTACAGGATGGACCAAACGTGGTCTTTGTCCGCGCTACGGATAAATACGGGATTTCCGCCATTTACGCAAATCTTATCAATATCGATAATACATCGCCGGAAATCGCTTTGGACTCTCCGTCTGACGGAGCCGTTACTACCGGTACTGTTCATGTTATGGGCAGGGCGATTGACGAAAATCTTGCGGAAATTGCGATTGAACTGCGATCTTTGGACGGGCACAATATATCGGATGATCTTAGAACACGGACACTTCTGCCGGCTTCCATCATAAAGGAAACCCTGGATCTTTCCCCTCTTCCAAACGGTCTTTACAATATAGAGATATGGGCGGTGGATAAGGCAGAAAATGTTACACGTATATCGCGGAATGTAGAATTGGCTCATGAAACAATGAGAAACTTTGTGGATATCCTGTATCCGCTCGATAACGAGAATGTGCAGGGCAGCTTTAATCTTTATGGTTATGTTGGCGGCATGGACGATGCCAGGCATGTTAATCTGCGCATAAACGGACGCGATATGATGATAGAAGAAGTTACTCCCGCCGGCTTCTTCCGTTTTGCCGTAACCAGCGAATTTATCAGCGACGGCCAAAATGAAATAGTGGTTCACAGCATGTTTGGCGGCCTTGAAGTAGTGCAGTCTCCTGTACGTAATATAAACTACAAGAGCGACGGAGCCTGGGTAACAATCGACAGTCTTGCCATGGGCGATTTCGCCTTTGAGCGCCCCTGGCTCACCGGGCGCGCAGGCTATGAACTCAACTGGGAAGATGTAATTATCCTGGAAGATAAAAAAGCGGATAAAGCTGAAAGATCCAGAGTTCAGTCGCAAGCCCTGAATTTTGTCGAGATTAGTTTCGACGGCGGAAGGACTTTTAGAAGGACTCAAAGAACTATTGACAGGGAAACCGACTGGCGCTACCGGCTTGAAACAGGGGACATGGTCGAAGGTTACCATTATCTGCTTGTCCGGGCGAACATGAAAAACGGCGAAACCGCCGTTACGCGAACCCTTGTGCAGGTTGATAAAACCCCGCCAGTGGTCAGGCTCATTTCTCCAAATGCCGGGGGCCGCTACAATACAAGTATCGAGTACACAGCCCTTGCATCAGACGATGTTGAGCTGTCGACCCTGTCCTACCATCTGCGGATAGGAGACAAGGCGTTCTACGAAGTACCAGGATTTATCCAGGGCCTTTACTTCGATATGGTTATACCGCCGTTTGTTAAACAAATTGCAAATGATGCTCCTGTAATATTCGCCGGCGGCGCGACTTATATGGATTTTGGATTTGGTCTTAGTTTCTTTGACGATAACGTAAAAATCCAGATGCAGTACGGAATGATGACCCAGGATCTTTATGAGAGCCTTGGCGGAAATGACCTTGTCCGTTACGGCGGCCATGTTATGGCTTTTAAACTTCTGGCTAATGTATACAGGCTGCCGTTCGGCTCCTTCCTTGGACCGGACTGGGAATGGCTCAGCGCCACGGTTGCCCTGGGCGCGAACTTCTCACTGTTTGACTTGGCGCAGGAAGGCTATACCCAGAGCGGCGAGTCGACCTGGATGAGTGCGCTTCTGCTCCAGTTGGAATTCCCAAGGGTAACCATACCCAAGCGGAAACACTTCAGGACATTCAGCCTGTTTACGGAAGGTCAGCTCTGGTTTGTACCGACCGATGTGTCTGCTAAAGATTATGGTATTACGACGGTCATTCCCCATGTTATCATGGGCGTAAGGGCATACGTGTTCTAGTGGTTGATTAAAAATTAAAAAGGGCTGTCCCAAGGGGCAGCCTTTTTTAATAGGGTTGTCCGGAAAACAGGCGGGAGGATTGTTATGCCTCATACACAAAAAAGTACGGACATTCCGCGTAGTATAAACCATATTCTCGAGCTTTTTTTGCCTGTGATAGTACCCATGAGTATTGTGCTGGGTTTTCTTCTGCCTTCGGTATTTATAAATCTGCGCCCCTATATTCCATGGCTTTTTGGCATAATGACATTTTCCGGCGCGTTAAAACTAACTGCCGGCCAATTGGGCGCGGCGGTACGCAGTCCGCTGCCAATTCTGCTGTTTTTTGTTTCAGCGCATATACTTATGCCGGTTGTGGCAATGCTCGCATCTTCCCTTTTCATTAAAAATCCTGATGTTGTTTCCGGTTTTGTTTTACTGTTCGCCGGCCCTACCGCGGTTACCGGTTTTATTTGGGCTTCGATCTTCAAGGGGGACATGGCTCTGTGCCTTACCCTGATATTGCTTGATACCCTTCTGGCGCCCGTAGTCGTTCCGCTGAGTATTTCAATTTTAATGGGCGCGAAAGTTACAATGAATATGAGCGGTATAGCTATATCACTTTTATTTATGATTGTAATTCCCACAATTGCCGGAGTAACCATTAACGAAGCAAGCCGCAGAAAAGCGCCCGAAATAATCTGCCCGTACCTTGACCCAGCTGCGAAACTGTGCATGTTAAGTGTTATTGCAACTAACGCCTCGATTATCGCGCCGGGGATTAATTTTGCAAATCCCATTATCTGGAAAACGGCGGTGCTTACCTTTGTGTTGACTATTACCGGTTTTTTGGTGATAAAATTTACCACTGTTCTGGGAAAATGCCGTTATCCGAAAGATATAACCATGATTATTGCAGGTGGCCTGAGGAACAACAGCGCAGTAATGACGATTGCGGTCGCTTTTTTCCCGGAAGCGGCGGTTCTGCCCACGCTTTTAAGCGTTATGTTGCAGCAAAGTATTGCGGCAATCATGGGGAAACTGTTTTTGCGCAAGCGGGGAACAGCTAATCATTGATCGGCTCAATCAAACCCATACGGATTTTCTCTGTAAGTATCCTGGTCGCCGCCTCCTGAACTCTTTGGCGCGAAAGCCTTCCGTCTTCCAGAGCGGAAACAAGCATTCTGTGGGTATTTCTAATATCATAAGGCCAGACAAATATCATATCCGAGCCTGCATTCAAGGAGCGAATTGCCGCGGCGGCCGGACTTAGGACTTCACCGGTTACTGTATTGGTACGGCCGGCAGCCATGGAAAAATCATCGCTTATAATAATGCCCCGGAAGCCCAAATCCCGCCTTAGCCAGCCGCCCATAACTTTTTCTGAAAGGCTTGCAATTTCGCCGTCTATTTCCGGAACAACCGAATGTGAAACCATTATCGCTCTGGCGCCGGCGCCGGTGAGCAGGGCAAAGGGGTAGGCAAGTCTGTCCAAATCAGCTCTGTCCCCTTTTAATATCGAAGGGTGGTAATGCGGATCGGCGCCGGCGCTGGAGGGGAAATGTTTTGCCGCGCAGAGTATGCCCGCCCTTTCCATTCCCCTGATAAAGGCGGCAGATGCAAGGGCGGCAAAAACCGGATCGGGCCCGTATGAACGGCTGCCAAGAAAAACGCGGTTGTTATCATTTTGGTATTCCGCCACAGGAGCAAAATTCAGGTTAAAACCAAGAGCGCTGATTTCTCTGCTTGAATCAAAGGCATCGTTTTCGATTTTTTCGATAGCCCTGCTCCAGCCTGTACTTTTGGACAGTTCCCAGTAGGAAAGGGCGGCAGGCAGCCTGTTAACCGTACGCGGGAAACGGTTAACGTTACCGCCTTCATGATCAACGGCTAGAAAGGGTGGGACACCCGATTTTTCCACGATAAACAGCGTACTTTCTGCAAGAAAACTGCGTATTTCATCAGTTTCTGTATCAAGATTATAACGAAAAAAAATCAGCGTCCCCGCAGGACACTCGGAGAGCAATATTTTCATGTTATCAGAAAGGGTTCCCCTTCCGTTAACGCCGCATATTAACACCTGGGCAGCAAGCAGACGGTCGTCCATGGAGGAAACAATGTGCCGGGCAAAAATTTCTTCCGTATCGATCTGCGGGGCAGGAGCGGCTTGCGGAATTTCGGTGGCGGTATCATTGTTCACGCTCGCATTGCCCGCGGAAAGCAGTATAAACAACAATGGTAAAAATGGGCGTCGCCTGCACATGGAATCAGTATACTTCATAGTGGTATTCTATTCCCATGTCTCTAAACTGGAAAGAAATAAATCTTGTTCTCGAAGAACTGGGGCTGGAAGGATCTCAAATCCAAAATGCCGTGCAAAGCGCATACGATGTCGTTATTTTAAGGCTGCACAAAAAGGGAGTAACAAGGCAGCTTCTTGTCTCCCTAACAGGCGGTGCATGCCGTCTTCATGAAACATTCAAAGCTTTTCCAAAAAGCGGCAAGCCCCTGCGTTTCGCAGAGTTTTTGAATTCAAAAATCGTGAATGGCTGGATCGAAGAAGCGCGGCAGCTTGGAGACGACCGCATTGTACGGCTTTTGGTACGCCGCGGGGGCAGGCAGTTCAGGCTTTATTTAAGGCTCTGGTCAAATGCTGCGAACTTTATCGTTACCGATGAAAACGCCTATATTCTCGACGCGATGCGTCGCCTGCCCAAAAAGAGCGAAATTACCGGGGGTGTTTATGCGCCGGAGAGCCGGGAGAATGAAAATACAACCGCACGAAATTATGAAGTGCGGGATATTCCCGGCGAAGGATCATTTAACAAAAAAATTGATGATTTTTATTCTTCGCAGGGCGGCGCTCTTTCGCTGGAAGCGCTGCGGGAACAGGCTAGGCGCAATTATGAAGGGAGCCTGGCCAGAATAAGCGCAGCGCTGGAAAGGCTCAAGGACAAGGAAGCTGAGTTTTCTGATGCGGACAAGCTTAAAGAATACGGGGACGTAATCCTTTCAAATTTAAGTTTAATTAAAAAAGGCGATCTTTGGTTAGAAACTCAGGAAAAAATGCGGATAAAACTTGATCCTCTAAAGAGCCCGTCCGCCCAGGCGGGGCTTTATTATGAGCAGTACAGGAAGGCAAAAAGCGGGCTTGCCGATATCCGCAGCGAAATTACCTCTGGCGAAAAAGAGATGGCAGATCTTGAGAGCCGTTATCAAAAACTACTTGCCGAAACCAATCCGCTGATACTGGCAAAGCTTCTTAAATCTACAAGGCTTATTCCAACCGCCGTAAAGGAGAAAAAAAGACCGGGCATTTCTTTCAGGCGAGGGGACTGGCTGATAATTGTCGGAAGGGACGCGCAGGAAAATGACGAGCTGCTCCGCCGTCATGTAAAGGGAAACGATCTGTGGCTTCACGCCAGGGATTTTCACGGCTCCTATGTCTTCATAAAGCAGCGTTCAGGCAAAACTTTCCCGCTGGAAATAATGCTCGATGCCGGAAACCTTGCCATTTTTTATTCAAAGGGCAGAAACAGCGGCGAAGGCGACCTTTTTTACACGCATGTAAAGTACCTGCGCCGCGCAAAGGACGGCCCCAAAGGGCTGGTAATTCCGACACAGGAAAAAAATTTGCACATAAAACTGGATCAGGGGCGCCTGCGCTCCCTTGAAACCTGCCGGGTGGTGAATTAAAGTCCATTATATCGGTTCGGTTTTTTTAACCACGAACCACACTAACATCACCAACCCCAACAATAAGTTCGTGATGGTTCGTGAGGTTAGTGGTAATAAATTTGTAAATATTTTGGTGTAAGGTGCATATAACTGTTTGGAAAGCTTACTTTCTCAATGGAAACATAAAATTAAGCAGGGGTTCGCTCCAGTGCCTATCTTCTCTTTTTTCGGATAGAAAGCGCCGGTACAGTGTCAAAATATGCGACCTTATCTCAGCCTGGACATCGGCAGGCAGCATGGTAGAAGGCGAGGCGGAAGGGTGTACCCTGCTGCCTCGTGGAATTTTTAGGTTTTCATTAGCGGCGGGGGCTTTTCCAAAAAGCAGCGAGATAAAGTTTTCGGCTTCCGCCGCTGAAAAACGAACCGGGTCAAAGCATGTCATGGCATACATACCGGCGGCCACGCAGTTAACACTGTGCTGTTTTACATAAAGAATTGCCTGGCTTATTGCCATCGCCCCCTGTTTCATTTCAACAAGCTGCTTCGATAATATTTCTTCTTCACCTAACATACGGGCGATGTGGCTGAACATGGTATAGGTGTGAATAACAACCATTATGTGAAGGCTGGGAATGCACATCAGGTGAGGGTCGACAAGATGAATTAAAAAAAAGCGCGGGCGGGCGATATAAAAAGGCCTTTTGGTTGTGGAAAAATTTTTCCTGTAGGTTTGCGCGGCAAACGCATATAGTTTCCCGATTGAAGCAACAAATTCATTTACTATATTGTAAGAGCGGTGCCGCCAGTTGCGAAGAAGAAATGAAACAAGTCTTACCCAATAGGCTACAAAATCAAGATAAATTGTTATCCATGCCGGCACAAACGGAATTTTTTCATCAAGCGGGTGATCCACGCTGCTGACGGGAACTCTGCCTTTCAATAAAACCGCCCTGTACTGCCGAAAGAAAAAATTAAAAAAGATTGATGAAACACAGCCCAGAAATGCCGAACGCAGGGAAGATACGGAGAATGTCTTAATAATGGCGTAAGCCGGATTTTCGCTGTAAACACTGTTTTTTATGTACATCTGCTTTATTTTACAGTAAAACGGCGTATCTTGTCATGGGCGCCGCCAACATATACAATGGAAATATCATGTTAGGACCTGTTGTTAATGCTCTTACGATAATTATTTTTTCCGTAATAGGAACATTCCTGGTAAAGGGAATTCCGGATCGCATCGAAGACATAATAAAAAAAGCTATAGGGCTTTCAATTGTTTATGTGGGTATTCGCGGTGCGCTTGAAAACGAAAACATGCTTTTGCTGATAATGAGCATGGTAGCCGGATCTGTTATCGGTGAATTTATTAATATTGATAAATGGATTAACAGGCTGGGGCAGTGGGCTGAAAAAAAATTAAACATAAAGGAAGAAGCTGATGGAAAGCGCAGTTTTTCCAAAGGGTTTGTATCCGCTACAATTCTATTTTGCACCGGCTCCATGGTAATTGTGGGCTCTCTTCAAAGCGGGCTTGAGGGAAATCATCAGACACTTTTTATAAAGTCAATCCTCGACGGAACCATCTCTGTTGTTTTTGGCGCATCCTTCGGCATTGGCGTCGCCTTTTCCGCTATTCCCGTGCTGCTCTATGAAGGCGGTATCGTGCTGTTTTCCATGGCTATTCGGGATTTATTAAGCCCGCAGATGATACGCGAAATGTCCTCTGTAGGCAGTCTTATTATTGCCGGCATCGGTTTTAACTTTCTTGGAGTAAAAGAAATCAAGGTGGCGAATCTGATACCCGCGATGTTTATCCCCTGTTTATATTTTGCGGTTATAGCATTGGCAGCTCCCGCATGACAGAATTTGTTCATCTCCATGTTCATTCCGACTACTCGCTGAGAGACGCCGCCGTTTCGGTAATGTCTCTTGCCGACCGGGCGGAGGAACTTGGAATGACCCACCTGGCGCTGACGGACCACGGCAATATGTTCGGAATTATGGAGTTTCTTGCCGCATGCAGGGAAACAGTTAATTCAGACGGAACACACGAGAGGCGGCAGCGCCCCATAAAGCCCATCATCGGCTGCGAGGTCTATGTCGCACCCGGCTCCCGTTTTGTAAAACAGGGCAGTGAAAATGAAAAAAAATACTTTCACCTTGTTTTACTGGCAAAGAACCGCGAGGGTTATCTTAATTTAATTAGATTGAGCTCCCTTGCCTATACCGAGGGTTTTTATTCCCGCCCAAGGGTAGATGATGAATTGTTATCAAAGTATCATGGCGGCCTTATCGCCCTTTCTTCATGCGCTTCGGGTGAAATTCCCCGTTTAATTCAGGCCGGAAAAATCCCGGAAGCGGAAAAAAAAGCCGTTTTTTACCGTGATCTTTTTGGTAAAGACGAGCAGGGAAATCCCGACTTTTATCTGGAGCTGCAGGAGCATGGTATCCCCGCCGGAGAACTGCGCGGTGCAAATCTTTCCCAAAAAGAAATAAACGAAAGCCTCGCCGCCATTTCAAAAAAAACCGGCATTCCTCTTGTTGCCACCAATGACGTGCATTATCTTAACCAGGATGATTATGTAGCCCATGATATTATGCTCTGTATCGGCTCAAAAATGCGCCGTTCGGACGAAAACAGAAAAAAGAGATATTACGGAGATCAGTTTTATTTTAAAAGCGGCGATGAAATGGCAGCGCTGTTCTCAGAATACGGCGAAGCCATTGCCAATACCGTTCGCATAGCGCAGCGCTGCGAGGCTGATGTACCGGTAGTCGCCGATGTGGAAGTAAAGAAGTACCTCCCGGACTTTGATATTCCCGGCGGTTTTGACAGCGCCGATTCATACCTGCGCCACATTGCATCAGAGGGGCTTGCCGGCCGTTATGCCAAAGAAACGGAAGAGGCGGGCAGCCAGTGGGAAGAAATCAAGAAGCGATCGGAATATGAACTTGATACGATTACCGGTATGGGGTTTACCGGCTACTTCCTGATAGTCGCCGATTTCGTAAATTGGGCAAAGCGGCGGAATATTCCCGTTGGGCCAGGCCGCGGCTCTGGCGCTGGCTCCATTGTCGCTTATGCTTTGGGAATAACAGACATCGATCCGCTTAAATACAATCTTTTGTTCGAGCGTTTCCTGAATCCGGAACGTATTTCCATGCCAGATTTTGACATTGATTTCGCCAACGACGGCCGTGATGATGTAATCGAATATGTTACGTCAAAATACGGAAAGGAAAGGGTAGGGCAGATAATTACTTTTGGAACTCTGGGGGCAAAAGCGGTTATTAAGGATGTAGCACGTGTTTTGGGCATTTCAATACCAGAATCGGAGATGATATCAAATTTAATTCCGCGCGATCCAAAAATAACACTGGAAGCCGCAGCCGCCGGCGAGCCCAAACTGCGTGAACTGGAGCAGGATCCGCAGTATACGGAACTTTTTAAGCTGGCAAGAAAGCTGGAAGGCCTTAACAGACATGAAAGTATTCATGCCGCAGGGATTGTTATTGGAAAGAGGCCCTTAATTGATCTTATCCCCCTGTACCAGGAGCGTGATGATCCCAAAACCGGCAGGAGCGGAAGCATCGCAACGCAGTACAGCATGAATTACCTGGAACCCTGCGGCCTTGTAAAAATGGACCTTTTGGGGCTTAAAACACTTGATGTAATAAAGGATACGGAGGAGTTGATTCGATCGCGCGGAAAGGAATACGGAAATTTCAGCGTAAAAAACATTCCGGAAGACGATAAGTCTGTTTTCAAAATGTTATGCGAAGGAAAAAGTTTTGAGGTCTTCCAGTTTGAATCGGACGGAATGATTAATATCCTGAAACAGGCAAAACCGGGTTCCATAGAAGACTTAATAGCCCTTAATTCTCTTTACCGTCCGGGTCCGATGGAAAATATTCCCAGATTTATTGATTCTAAAAACGGCAAAAAGGCGATTACTTACCCCGATCCGCGCCTCGAAAAAGTGCTTAAAGAAACTTACGGAGTAATCGTTTATCAGGAGCAGGTGATGGAGGTCGCCAGAATCATCGCCGGTTACACAATGGCGCAGGCAGATCTTTTGCGGCGCGCAATGGGAAAAAAGAAAAAGGAAATTCTGGACAAGGAAAAAAAATCATTTCTGGAAGGCGCCGCAAAACAGGGATATTCACCGGAAAAAGCGGGTGCGATATATGATATGCTGGTGCCGTTCGCCGGTTACGGCTTTAATAAGAGCCATGCCGCAGCCTATTCGGTTGTGGCTTATCAAACCGCCTACCTTAAAGCCAATTTTCCCGCCGAATTTATGGCGGCAAATTTAACGAACGAGATACATTCCCAAAAAAAGGAAAAACTTTCCGAGTGCATAGATGAATTAAAAAAGATGGGTATCGCCATCGATCCACCGGATATAAACCGTTCGGAAAAACTTTTTACTGTTGCCGGCGGAAGAATTGTTTACGGCTTTTTGGGAATAAAAGGACTGGGAGAATCGACAGCGGAAATAATTGTACGCGGCAGGAATGATGGTCCATATAAAAGTTTTATGGACTTTCTCGATCGGCTGGATATAAGGGCTGTCGGCAAGAAGATGATAGAGCTTCTGGTTTTGGCCGGAGCTTTCGACAGCCTGGGTGTACCGCGTGAAACCCTGCACGGAAATCTTGACCGAACGTTTGCTTATGCGGAAAAAATGAAGGAAGACAGGCTGCTTGGCCAGACGAATCTTTTTGAAGATACTTCCGAATCCGGTACTGCGGAATTTGAATTCGAGGAATTTCCGGCGATGAATCCGGCTGATAAATTCAACAAGGAAAATGAATTACTGGGGTTTTATATTTCCGGCCACCCCATGGATGAGTACAGGGAAATCTGGCAAAAAGCGGTAAAAGTTGATCTTGGTAATCCCGGTGAACTAAAAACAGGAAGCTGTATTCTCGTTGGAATGATAAAAAATATCAAAATCCATACTACAAGCAACGGTAATAAAATGGCCTTTGCATCAATTTCGGATTTTAACGGCGAAATCGAAGTTACATTCTTTACAAAGGTTTGGGATAAATATAACTCCAACATAGAGGCCGGTAAGGTTGCAATTCTGAGGGGAAAGATCGAGTATCAAAAAAACCGGGAAAAGCGCAGTTTTCTGGCAGATGAATGGATACCAAGGCAGGATGCTGATTCTGTCATTAGGGAAGCGGAAGCTCAGGAAAGGAAGTGGGCTGCATTTAGGGATGTTTGGCTGCATACAGCGGATTTAAAAAGTTCATCACTGGCGAAGGCTGAAAAGGGAAATTATACGATAGTGGGCTACATTAAGTCTTTGAGGGATTTCAAAGACAGGAACGGCGGTGATATGGCATTTGGCACTTTATCGGATTATGAGGGAGACATTGATATTGTCTTTTTTTCCAGGGTTTGGAATGAATGCCGTAACCTGTTAAAAGTCGATGAAGTAGCCGCCTTAAAGGGAAGCATAGACCCGGAAAACAGCCGTAATCCGGAAAAGCCGGATTTTAAGGTTACCAGCATCGCAGATCTGGCGCAGCTTACAAGGAGCGCCGGACGCAGGGCTGCCGCCGGAATGGAGCCGCCGGGTTTTATTAAAGGGAAGGCTGCGGAAGCAAACAGCATTATACATATAAAGCTGGCATGGGGTGCGGCTGACTGCGATGAAACACTGGTTCCGCTGCGGGATTTTATTACAGGGAATCCGGGGACAAATACGGTCTTCATTCATATTCCGCTTAACGGCGGAGATAAAATAATAAAAACGGCAAGCGGCATCAAATCGACCGAGGATTTTAAGAGATGCTTTGGTGTTGCCGAGGCATGGAGGGAATAATGGTATCAATATTGATGTTTCTGGCAGGCGCTGTCGGACTGTACTCGCTTCTTATCGTTATAAGAATCATTTTTACCTGGTTCGTTGGTATACAGCACGGAAAGCCCCTGGAACTGCTGTCGCGAATAACGGATCCCTATCTAAATTGGTGGCGTAACGCATTGAATCTTAAGGTAGGGTTTCTGGATCTTACGCCGATAGCTGCAATGACATTTCTTTCGATGGTTCAAAGCATATTAACCACTCTTGCGCGCCACGGCAGAATAAGCCTTGGTATTATTCTCGCGGTTGCGCTTTCGGCAATCTGGTCGGCTTTATCTTTTATCCTCGGCTTCTGTCTTTTAATAATTATACTGCGGCTTATCGCCTATGTTTCCAACAGGAATATTTACAGCCCGTTTTGGCGGACAGTAGATACAATATCCCAGCCCCTGCTGTATAAAATAAACAGTACCATTTTTGGAGACAAAATTGTAAATTACCTTACCAGGATATTTGTAGCAATCGGGGTGTTAGCTGCAATAATGATTGGCGGCAGGATTGGAATACCAATACTTGCAGGCATCCTGATTAGGCTGCCATTGTAAATGTTTCTGCGTTCGATTGCCGGATATCCGGGCGATATTCATGGTATCGGCTCTGTAACGGCAAAAAAGCTGGAACGCCTTGGAATACACGGTGTTGCCGGCCTTTTGACCCACTATCCAAGGGACTGGGACGATCGATGTAAAAAAAATCCGATAAGCGGCTATCAAAGCGGCAGGGTTAATACAGAAGTTACGGTTATCGCAAAAGACTGGATCGGTTTTGGCAGAACAAGGACGCCCAAAATATATGTGGAAGATGAAAGCTCCAGGGCGGCGCTTTTATGTTTTAACCGCAGTTGGCTTGAAAAATATCTCAAAACCGGCAGCCGTTACCGCCTGTGGGGGCGTTTTTATTACAAGTACGGTGAAATCCAGTCCGGTTCTTTTGAATTTGAGTCTATAGACAGCGCTTCCGGTTTTTTTGGCAGTATACTGCCTGTTTACCCCCTTTGCGCCGGCCTTACCCAGGATATGATGCGCCGTTATGTTTCACAGGCTCTTAAAGAATTCGCAGGTAAGCTGGAAAATGAGCTTCCGGACCGGATCATAAAACGGGATAACCTGCTTTCAAAAAGCGCGGCAATTAATACAATACATTTTCCCTCATCAGAGCGCGAACTGGAATTAGCGAAAAAAACCTTAATATACGAAGAGCTTTTTTATCTTGAAATAATGGTGGGAAAAAGGGCGATTGAAAGGAGGGGGAGGAAAAGAACACATAGACAACCCGGTTTTTCCCCATTGCAAAAAAGGCTGATTGAAAGGCTGCCGTTCGCGCTGACAGCGGGGCAGCAAAATGCCATAGCAGAGATCAACTGCGATATGATGGATGCCGGATCTTCGATGGCGCGTCTTTTACAGGGAGATGTCGGCTCGGGAAAAACCCTTGTTTCTTTTTTGGCGGCGCTTGCGGCAGTTGAAAACGGCGGCCAGGCTGCAATCATGGCGCCGACGGAGCTTCTCGCGCGCCAGCATGCGGAAAATGCCGCCAGGCTGCTGGAACCCCTTGGTGTCCGCATCGCATTTCTTACCGGCAATATAAAAACCGCCGGCAGGAAGGAGCTGCTGGCCAACCTCTTATCCGGGGAAATTGATATTGTTGTAGGAACCCACGCTCTTTTTTCAAAAGATGTACAGTATAAAAATTTAAGGTTTGTGGTAATAGATGAGCAGCACCGGTTTGGCGTAACGCAAAGATCGCTGATCATGGCAAAGGGGGATACGCCCGCCCTTTTGATGATGAGTGCCACTCCAATTCCCAGGTCTCTGGCGCTGACAGTATTCGGCGACATGGACGTTTCGGTTATAAGGGATATGCCGGCCGGAAGACTTCCTGTAAAAACACATGTTGCCAAAGAATCGAACGAAGGCAAGGTATACGATTTTGTCCGGAAACAACTCGCTCTTGGACGTCAGGCTTACTTTGTATATCCGCTTATTGAAGATGGAGATGAAATTAAAGACGCGGTTTCTATGGCCAGCAGGCTTTCAAAGGAAGTTTTTCCGCAATTTTCCGTCGCTCTTGTTCACTCAAAACTTGATGAAGAAGAAAAACTAAAAGCAATGGAAGGCTTCCGCGATGGAAAAATAAAAATACTTGCCGCAACCAGCGTGGTGGAGGTTGGCGTAGATGTGCCTAACGCCACATGCATGGTAATTGAACACTGTGAACGCTTCGGCCTTTCCGCCCTGCATCAGCTTCGCGGCCGTGTTGGGCGCGGCAGGGAACAATCTTACTGTTTTTTGGTCTATTCCGAGGAGCTGACTGATGAAGGAAAGGCAAGGCTGAAAATCATGCTTGAAAATTCCGACGGCTTTATTATCGCCGAAGAAGATCTTAAAATGCGCGGCCCGGGCATTATTACCGGAACAGAGCAGTCAGGTTACTTTGTTCTGGGATTGGCAAACCCCCTGCGCGACCTGGAGGAGCTTGTCCGCGCCCGTACCGATGCCTTTGATATTCTGGAAAACGATCCCGACCTTCTGCTGAAAGACAACCGCATTATCGCCGAAGTTATGGAAAAAGCCCCGCCCTTCGGGGAGATAGCGCTGTAGGGAAGCGCCGATGCCGGGCGCTATGTCTTGCGCCCTTCGAGTCCCGCAACACGGGAGTTTTTGGAAAATTATTTTTCTCTCTGAGAGACGCGGGACTCGCCTTCCAGCCCTCAGCATCCATGCATCGGGCTTCCAGGCCGGGGTTCGGCGCTGGCGGCGCCATCCATGGCGCCTTCCCTCCCTGCCGGTCGGCGCGCCGATGCCGGGCGCTGCACTCCAGCTAAAGCTGTCGTCCATTATTTGTCTTGGTAACTTTTTCTGAGCGCCACGCCATGTGACATTACTGAAATAACGCCCTCATGATTTCGGGCGCTATGTCTGGCGCCCTTCGAGTCCCGTAATCAATGAGTTATTAAAACAATAAAAAAAATCGAAACGTTTTCCTCTAATTAAAAACTTATTGAGAGACGCGGGACTCGAACCCACCACCTTCACCTCCGGAGGGTGACGCTCTATCCAGATGAGCTAGTCTCTCGATCGCGGCAATTTTACCTTAACCTGAAGGGGCAGGGGTGTCAAGGCAAAGCTTGCCTGCTGTCGAATACCGTTTCCCCCAGCTGCCAGCGGGAAGAATCTATTTCCTGCCTGTATTGCTGCAGGGCTTTCTTTTCTCTTTCAAGCTCAACAAAGGAAAAAAGCGTTTTTCCCTCAGGGCTGATTGTAACTTCGGGAGTAGAGTGTGCACCCATTTCCTTGATTACCCTGTCTCCGGCAGCGTCTGTGTTTTTTGGGCGGCATTCGGCAATTTTAAAATCCAATCTGTCCGTTCCGAAATTAAGCGGATTAGCCCATATTCTGCTGAAACCCAGCCGCTTAAAGTTTTTTGTCAATATCTTTTCATTTTCCCTGGCTTCAAGAAAATGGCGCAGGGCGGGAATAATCCAGAAAAGAATCGAAAATAAAAGCGGTATCAATCCCAGTCCCATTGTGATAACCGGCAGGGGATTGGCGGTTATTTGATAAAGCAGTAATTGTGTATACGCATAAAGGTAGGAGGCGGATTGAAATTGTTCTTCCAAAACAAGCAAGCCTGTCGCAAGGGAATGATAAATAAAATACGAACCGAAGATCAGATTTACCGCGTTTATAATAATAAACCATACATTCATGGTTTTTGGATTTCCGGAAAATTGCTTGAGCCTCTGAACAGGGGGTGAAAGCTCGGCGAATTTCTGTTTATCGGCGCGTAACATCAGTTCATCAAAATAATAGACAATGGTTCCCTCCGCCGTTACTTCGGGGCTGCCATGAAAAAGTACGCAAAAGGAGAGAAGATCTTCTTCGGCATCTGCGCTGTTTTTTCCGCTGAATGCCATGTACTCGCCAAGGGAGATGGTGCCGCGGTTCCCCTGAATGTAGGCGATAACGGCTTTGTGCTCGCGCTCCTTCCAGTTTTTATTGGGATCCGGTTCTCCAAAGACAAAAGAAAAAATGGCTTTGTGCATGGCGCGCCTGTTCTTTTTGGGTGGCTTTTGATTAACATGAGTCTTGTATGGACGGGTTAGTTCCGAATAAAACCAAAGACGCCAAAGCATCGAAAAGGGGCTGGCGGTGAAACGTACCGAGCCTCGTCTGTTATTGCCCTTACTGTTTGACTGAGCAGCCATGGATAAAAACAGACTTCCGATGGCAATTGCCAGGAACAGGACGAAATATCCTACCAGCATCACCATAATCCATATCTTAAAAAGAAAAGCTCCTGTAATACCAAGGTATTCAATTAACCTGCTTGAGAATCTTTTAAAGATCGCGCCAGGGCCGTGGTACCGGCTGGTAAAGCCATGCGGGAAAGAATACAGTATTTCTCCGGATCCGGTTACTTCTAGAGCACCCCTGTATTCATCGGCGGCTTTCGGCAGGAGTTCCCGCGCCAGAGAAAGGGGCAGGGCAGTACCGGCGCACAAATCCGCAATGGTAACTCCCCTGCTTCTGCGTTTTAAGAATAAGACTATTTTTTTATACGCCTCGTTACCATTTTCAACAGGCTTCATTCACCGAGTTTACCATTTCCTTGTTTTCATCTTCCAGCAGGCTGGCCAGAGTCATATTGTTAAAATAATTAAATATCATCTCACCGAAATTTATCCATACCTTATGGCTCTTGCAGCCGAATTGCCTGTCGCAGTAAGGACTGTGTTTATCGCAGTTTCCGGGTGCGATATCCTCTCCGGCGGCTTCAATAACTTCTTTTACGGTAACTTTATCCAGAGGAGGGATTATCATAAAACCACCGCCTGGTCCCCTGACTGATTTGACCAGCCCTGCCTTTTTCAGATTGAAAAAAATCTGTTCCAGAAAAATCGGAGATAAATTTTCTTCTTTCGATATTCTGTTAATTGTTACCAGTTTGCCTTCATCTCCCAGTTTAACCAAAGCAAGCATGGCTCTGAGTGCATAGCGTCCCCTTGTAGAAATAATCATCCGGCAATCCTCCTAAAAGCTGATCAAAATTATAGTATTATAATACACATAGTAAAAAAATAAAAGTAAGAAAATGTGGATAAACGGCACCCTAAGTAAGCATTGCATAAAATTATCTACTTCGATAAAATGATATGAAACAGACGAATTTGGAGTTGTCAAATGGGTATTCTTGGAATTGTATTGCTGGTTTTTTTCGTTATCGCAGCGATTTTATTGATATTGCTGGTTTTGGTTCAAGATGAGGAAGGGGACGGCCTGGGAGGCATTTTCGCCGGTGGATCGGGTTCCGCTTTCGGCTCCCGATCGGGCAATGTTCTGACCCGAACCACTACTGTATTGGGCGCGTTATTCCTTATAATCAGCCTTGGACTGGCTTTATTGAACAGAACTCCCGGCGGAAGCGGGGTTGAGGAAGAAGCAAGGCGTCTTTCAACTGATGCTCCGGGCGGTAATTGGCTGGAAGATGAACTGAATCCTGTTCAGGATTCTGCGTTTGATGATTATTATGAATTTATAGTCCCCGGGGAGAACGACTCTGATCAATAACCCGGTATTGGGTTGAATTTAGGTGTTTTATGCTATTAAGTGATGTGTTTCGGCCGGAATTTATCAAGGTTGATATAGAGGCCGGGGAAAAAGATAAAGTTTTTGAAGAACTTGTGGATTTTTTTTGTCTTAAAGAAGGATCAAATACCAGGGACAAAATACTGGAAGCGCTCCTTGTAAGGGAGGCCAAGATGTCCACCGGTATCCACAAGGGTATCGCGATCCCCCATGGAAAAACCGATGCTGTGGATACCGTACGCGGTGTTCTGGGGATTTCCCGCAAGGGGGTCGATTATGATTCCCTGGACGGCGAGCCTGTTTATTTGTTATTTATGCTAATAGCTCCCATGGGTGATTCCGAGAAACAACTAAGAATTCTAAAACGGCTTTCCGATCTTCTTGAAAACGCACAATTTTACAGGGAGATACAATCTCAAAAAAACGCACAGGATGTGTATGATATTATTCGCAAATTTGAACAATGACCGGACTTTATCACTTTAGCCTGGATTTTAAGCCCGACATAGGTGGTCTACCGTTTTTTGCCCGTTTTCCCTTTATTTTCGACGGCGCGCCATTATCGGAAATATTCTGTGGTATTTCTTCCCGTTTCGCAGGGGATATGAAGTACTCGCAAATTAATCCTGCACGCCTTACCCTGTTCGATAAACTTGGCCTTGGTTGTGTCTATGGCTTGAGCCAGATTCACTCCCGCTCGGTGCTTAAGGTGGATCGCAATAATCCTCCATTGGAAAGCGCCGACGGCATGGTTACAAAGGACCGGGAAGCCGTCCTTTCTGTTACTGTGGCTGACTGCCTGCCGGTATTCCTTCTTGATACGGACTCCGGAGCTTTCGGCCTTGTGCATTCCGGCTGGAAGGGGACAGGCATTGTGCTGGAAGCGCTGCGTCTAATGCGGGAGCAATGGGTATCCAGGCCGGAAGCGGTTGCTGCGATACTGGGCCCCTGTATTGATTCCTGCTGTTACAATGTTGATGAACAGAGGGCAAAAATTTTTGAAAATGAATACGGACCTGAAAGCGTCAGGAAATCAGGTGAGGATTTCTATCTGGATTTGAAATCCGCCAATACCCGTCTTTTGACAGAAGCGGGCGTCAGAAACATTGCCGTCTGCGATTGCTGTACATTCACCGATGAGCGTCTTGGCTCATTCCGCAGGGAGGGCGCCGAAAACTATACAAGAATGCTGGCGCTGGTTGGGTATGAAGCTACCCAATAACCACTGTGCCGAATAATTTGGATATTATATTTTCAAAAGCGGGCGGCAGGGGCGCTTCGATTGATATTCCCTTAAATTCCAGCTTCCGGGCATGCAGAAAAAATCCATTGTAATCGCTCTTTCCGCCGTATTTTATATCTCCTGCAAGGGGATGCCTGTGAGCGGCTGCCTGGGCGCGAATTTGATGGGTTCTGCCGGTGGATATTTCCGCGACAACCAGGCTGCTGCGGCCGTTATGTGCTATCGGTGAAACCCTGGTAATCGCGGATTTTGCCCCTGTTTTTTTATTCATGCGTGATTGTTTTTCTACGAATGTTTTTTTTATTTTTTTATTGCGGACAAGGTCGTCCTGCCAGATTTCCTCTTTTTCAACATACCCTTCCACCAGGGCAAGGTAGGTTTTTTTTACTGATCGCTCCCGCATGAGCGAACTGAAAAACCGTGCACCGTCAATACTTGTCGAAAAAACTACAATGCCGCTTGTGGGTTTATCAAGCCGGTGGAGCGGTCCGGGTACAAAAGAAAGCGAAGGCGGCAGCTTATCCGACAAATAAGAGCGTACAATGGTATCCAGGCTGGCCTGTCCGTGGACGGGAAGGCCGCAGGGCTTGTTGACGGCTATAAGCCCAAGTCCCTGCCAGAGGATATCCGGTGTATGTTCGGCAGGATCGTTACGCGGGGCGGGGTACTCTTCATTCAGCGAGGGGATGCTGATAATGGAGCCGGCCTTAATGCAGTCGCCGGCTTCGGCAGACATGCCGTCAACAAAAACAAGGCCCTGTCTTAATAGCCGGTGAATCAGGGATAGGGGGCAGTTTCGCAGTGCTTTGCGCAGAATGCGGTCCAGCCTTCTTTGCGAGTCATTTTCGCCGGTTTTAAGTTCCATGCCTTTTGGATTATATATCCAATATTTGGGGCTTTCAATGTTTAACTTATTGCATACAATTAAAGTATGAATCTAAAATACAGGATTCTACTGCAAACTCTTTCCGCTTCAATAATTTTTATGATGCTTATTAGCATTATGTTTTTCCATACGACGACAGGAATCAGGAATTCGGTTTTAACCATTTCGGGGGAACTGGGCGACAGCGCCGCCGATATCAGCGTATATGCCCTGGAAGGGCATATGTCAGACGCCTCATTGATAGAAAAGCAAATACACAGCCTGACCGTGGAAGCTATTACAAGCATAGACAGGCAAATATATACTTACGCATGGATAATTTCCATTACATTATTCATTGGTTTTATAGCAATCTCGGTTTTTTCGATAAAGTTTACATCAGGTGTTGTCAGGCCCATTTTGGCATTGAACGACGGTGTACATGAGGTAAGCGGCGGCAACCTTGAGCGTGAGGTCATAATAAAAACAGGAGATGAACTTGAGGAGCTTGCAACTTCTTTTAACATAATGACGGGCCGTATAAGGGAGCAAATAGAAAAAATCGCGATGGCAAATGCCGAAAAAGAAAAATTAAACAGCGAGCTTGACGCCGCGGCAAGAATTCAATCAAGTATGCTGCCAAGCCATTTTCCGCCGTTTTCCGCCAGAAGAAATGATTTTGATTTATGCGCCGCAGTTTTTCCCGCCAAGGAGGTGGGCGGCGATTTTTACGATTTCTTTTTTATTGATGACGATCATTTTGCGATTATAATCGCCGATGTATCCGGCAAGGGAATCCCGGCCGCCATTTTTATGGCGGTTGTAAAAACCATGATAAAGAACAACTTGAAAAGCGAAGGAAGGCCCGATTTGGCCATGGATAATATTAACCGGCAGTTGTGTAATGCCAACACCGCCTATATGTTTGTAACCCTATGGTTTGGAATTCTGGAAATTTCCAGCGGTAAATTCAGCTATATAAACGCGGGGCACAATCCCCCGCTTATGAGGCGTTCATCAGGTGAATTTAAGCTGATGGAAAGCCCGCCGGATCTGGTGCTGGCGGGTTTGGATAACACCCTGTACCACTGCCGTGAAACTTTTCTTGATGACGGGGATGTTGTTTTTCTTTACACTGACGGGATTGTTGAAGCTGCGGACAGTCAGGGAAATTTCTATGGGGTCAAAAGGCTGCTGGATTTCATGAACGGAAATACCGGTCTTTCATGCAAAAAAATAATTCCGGCCCTGCTGGCCGATATTCATGAATATTCCAGCGGCGTTGAGCAGTATGACGATATTACAATGCTGATGCTGCGTCTTGACCGTGAAAAACACATGCGCTACATAACACTGGCCGCTGACCAGCGCGAGATAGACAAGTTAATGGATTTTCTCGGACATGACCTTAACGAAGGCAGTTGTCCGCAAAAAGTCCGCTGCCTTATAGAACTGGCAGCGGAAGAGGTTTTTGTAAATATTATTAATTACGCTTATCAGAGTTACGCCGGAGAAATAAAAATCGGCAGCGGTATCCAGCGGATTGAGGAAAAAACAGTTTTTACAGTGACATTTGCCGATCACGGAGAGCCTTTTAATCCTCTTGAACATCAGGACCCTGATCTCAGCGTGCCGATTGAGCAACGGGAAATAGGGGGGCTTGGCGTATTGATGGTTAAACGTACTATGGATACCATCAGCTATGAATACGATGAAGGCGTGAATCGCCTATTAATAAAAAAATCATGGTGAAGTGCAAGAGGGGATTATGACCATTAAAACAGAACAAAATGGAAAGACAGGCGTAATATTTTTTCTTTCGGGGCGTTTAGATACGGCAAATTCTCCGCTGCTTGAAAGGAAGCTTAAGCAATGGGGAGATAAAAAGAATGAAATTACGCTTGATTTTCTTGACCTGGGTTATATATCCAGTATGGGGCTGCGTGTTCTGCTTCATGCCCATAAAACATTTATGGAAAAGAACAAAAAAATGATCATAAAAAACATGAACGAATCAATCAGGGAAGTATTTGAAATGACAGGGTTTATTAAATTACTGGACTTGGCATAAAATATCGTGGTTTCATAAACCGGCGCTGCCGCCCGTCTTGACAAAACCGGCGTATTCAGTGATCATCATGGAATGGCACCTGTTGCGTCGCTAAAATCCCTGCTGGAAAACAATATTTTTCTTGCCACTGCCGTAAGCCTTTGTACTGCGCAAATTGTCAAGATGCTGCTTTTTTTATTAACCAACAGGGGAAAAAAATTTTGGGAGGCAATAGAAACGGCTATTTGGCGTACCGGGGGCATGCCTTCCAGCCATTCGGCGGTTGTATGTTCACTGACCACTTCAGTGGCTTTTACCGAGGGTATTGCCTCAAATTTGTTTATTTTTTGTATATGGTTCTCCCTGATAGTCCTAAGAGATGCGCTGGGAGTAAGGCGATCGGCTGGCCTGCTCGCCAAGGCGCTCAATAGTCTGGGTAAAAAATTCTCTGATACATCGGGCGTGGAATATAACGCGGTAAAGGAAATCCAGGGACATACTCCGCTGGAAGTATTGGTAGGAGCTTTTTTAGGCATCTTTATAGCGGTTAGTTTTGCGCTGATTTAGGCAAAAAAAATGAATTTTAACCGTGCGCTGTTTTTTTTGTGCATGCTCTCTCTGTTATCTACAGCGGCTGTTTTGTTGATTGGTATGGCAATAAAACCGGATGAACATGGCGCGGGATACGCTGTTCTCGGTTTTGATGAGGCGTTGCAGGACAGGGAATTAAGAGAACTTTTAACCGTCGAATCGGGTTTTTTACCACAGCAGATTATTTCCGAATCTTCTCAATGGGTGATGCTTGATGAATTTGGTACCCTGACAAAAGTTCCTCTCGACGAATATCAGAAAAGGGTTATGGTTATTGACCCCCGCAATGACGGTTACGCGCAAAGGCTTAAAGATTTTTTTATATTCAATGGAAAGCGTTATGTTTTTATCACTGCGGAAGCGGGTAATTTTTCGGGCGGAGCACTGGAAAAAAAAATTTCAGGGGTTTTGGGCGTAATACCATATTCTATTGATTATTTTACTTTTGGAAGATCAAGTTTATTTTTCTTATTGCTTTTTGGCATATCATTGTTGATAATTATAGTTATCGCTGTATTAATGAAAAAACCGCATAGTTTTACAAAAGGCATTTTACCCTGTTTGCCCGTTCTGGTTTCTCTTTCGATTTTCGGAAGATCAGCTCTGGTGCTGTCTGCAGTTATTGTGGGACTTTCCGCCCTGATGTGGGAACCTCTTGTTCAGTTGTTTCCGGTACTCGTCGCCAGGAGAAAAAGTAACATTCAAAAATATATATATGAACCATATAAATATTATTTTTACTTGATTCCCTTTTTCTTTTTAGTTATTACTTTTATTATTTTTTATGCCCGCATTGTTCCATGGTTTGCCATTATAGTTATTTTTCTTTATTTCGCGCTTTATTTCTGTTCACTATGGGTAAATTCTTTACAGGCCAAAAAGCGTTTTTCTCCGCTAACAATAATAAAAAGACGTATTCCCGATTTTGTATTTACGGTTTATATGCTGCCATTTGCGATAACTGCCTTCCTGCCTGTTATTTTTGAGCCAATGCGCCATGGATCAAATACCGGAGCATTGTACGGTAATTATTCATTTGACAGCCGGATTATAGATGAAAGGGAGTACTACGCTCATATAGCGTTTCAAACTTCATTTTCAGGGAATTCTCTGGACCGGAACGGGGCAGTTTATGCTTCCTATGTACAGGATTCAGATGGTCTTATCAGCCCGGTACAAAAGGCAGCATCCGATGAACTATTTATGCCAATGGATATTCCGCCTTTTCCATTAAAAGATTTGATGGTTTTTATGGACACTTATGGTAATAGAAACATTTATACATATAAAAAAGGCAGCAGCATTGCCGCCCTTATAGGAAGCCTGCTTGTTGTATTAACTATCCTGATTTTTATTAATATACAATGGGGCGACAAAAAGCAAAAAAAATATTATCATTTATTAATAAAAGATATTTCCGGTTAATTGATAAGGAAACATAAAAGATAAATGAGGATTTATTCGTTTTTACACGGCGGGCTTTCATTTGATGACCCGACTGCTCCGCAAAAAGGCTCCTCGGTTTTAGCCTTTCTGCCGGCTATATCCGTGGTGCCTATGGGATATCAGGGTTTTGGAAGAGTATATCCTCTTGTTTCTCCCGGCGATCTTGTCCGTGAAGGTATGCTTATCGGTAAAGCCTCAGGCCCTGGGTCAGTGAATGTTCACGCGACAGTGTCCGGCAGAATTCTCCGCAAGGTATCGTGGACTGACAGCGAGGGGAATAACTGCCAGGCTCTGGTAATCCGTCTTGAAGGAGCTTTTGAAAAACTGGGCAAGAGGGAAGAACTGTTTCCCTGGACCGGAATGAGCAGTTATGACATTCAGAGGATCATATCCGACTACGGTATTGTAGAAATGGAAAACAGGGGACAGTCTTTATCTGAAATGATTTCAACTTACAGAAGATCCAACGACAGGATAACACTAGTCGTCCGCTGTGTATTTGACGATCCATGGCTGGCAGCAGATTATACACTTTGCAGGGAAAGGATTGCCGAGTTGGTCGAGGGAAGCTTCATAACAGCCCATGCCTGTGTAAAAGTGACGCGTGTATTATTCGCAGTTTCCCATAAAGAAGCTGAATTGGGAAAACAGCTCCTTGCTGAAGCCGGACGCTACAATATTCCCTCTGCCGTTGTTTTAATGGGTTCCCGTTACCCTCAGCGAAACGGAAGAGAAATGGAGCTTGCATTACGCGCATACGAAAAAAAAGAAAGTATGGAGATGGGAGCTTTTCTGATAATGGGGCCTGCTACAATGGCGGCTGTCTACGATGCGGTAAAATTAAAAAAACCTGTTCTTGATCGTTATGTGGCGGTAGGCGGCTCAGCGGTGAGTCAACCAAAGGTTATGAAGGTCAGGATTGGAACCAGAATCGGCGAACTATTTGAACAATGCGGCGGTTTTATTAATGTGCCGGCGCTCATTGCCAAGGGCTCCCCGCTTTCGGGAAGGGCCGTTGTAAGCCTTGATGAGCCGGTTGATAAAACTTGTTTTGCTGTTTTTGCAATGCTGAAGGCGGATTCAAGGGTTCATGCTGAACGGAGTTGCATAAATTGCGGTGAATGCCGGGCAGTGTGTCCGCTGGGGCTTGATCCCGAAGAATTGTATAAACAGATAAAAACGCGGAGTAATAAAGATGCTTTCGAAAGCGAATGTCATGGATGCGGATGCTGTAAGGTAGTTTGTCCTTCTGCCTTGCCGTTATCGGAGCTGATTCAAAGAGAAAAACTTGGAGTAAAATATGCCTGACGGGGAACATTTTTTTCTTCAAAGGCCGCAGATAAATATATCCTTTTCGACGTCGGGAAGGATGTGGCTGGTTTTTTTCTCTGCCTTTATGTGTGTTCTTCAATCGGCATTGAGCGACGGCGGCTCGTCCATGGTAATAGCGCTGGTTGCCCTGATTACTTCAATACTGGCGGAATTATTATTAACATGGCGAAAACATGGCTTCAATAAAATAAGGGACGGCAGCGCAGCGGCCGCATCTATGGTGTTTTCCATTCTTCTGCCAAATCAAATACACCCTTTGTATGCCGCTGTAGGCGCATTTTTTGCGATTGTTGTAGTAAAGAATAGTTTCGGCGGCCTTGGCTCAAACTGGCTAAACCCGGCCCTGGGAGGATGGATTATTATCCGCCTTTCCTGGCCCCATTCCATAGTTGATGCTTTGGGGGACCCTCCATTATTTCTGGCCGCAACCAATCCCATTAGTTTACTGGATTCAAATATTACTACATTTCTTAATGAAACAATTTTTTCGCTTCTTGGTACTGAACTGCCTTTCGGTTATATCGATCTATTATTTTACAAGGGCACAGGTTTAATTGCCGATCGCGGACTTTTTGCCTTGTTAGTTTGCACAATTGTTTTGATTGCATTCAGGGTAAGCCGCTGCTTTGTTCCGGCTGTTTTTCTGGCTGTTTATGGTTTCCTTGTTAAATTTTTGGGAGATATTTCGCATGGGGGCCAATACTGGGCCGGCGATCTGTTTTTCGGCATTTTTTCCGGCGGCACGATTGCGGCAGCCTTTATTCTGGCTGCTGAACCCGCTTCGGGAGCCAAATCGAGGGGCGGTGTGTTTACAGCCGTGGTTTTGGGCTCTGTTCTTTCATGGCTCTTCCGTTACAGGGGTTTTGAATACTGCGGTAGTTTTATCGCACTCGCACTGGTTAACTGTTTAACAACGCTTATCAGGTTATCGGAAAGCAGGCTTATTTATTCCCGGAAAAGCGGTTTGGGCAAGGGGCCTGCATGATAAAAAACAGATTGATACTTACGGGCCTTATAGTAGGGTTGTTGATATTGATATGCCTAATATGGATTTTTTCCAGGCCTTTACAGACACAGTATTTAATGAGAACCATAAACAGAAATTTAATCGCCTCAGAGTATTCCGGCAGGCTTGCCTCACCCCTTGATAAACCAAAAGGAAATTTTAACCTTTTGGGATATTGGTATTCGATTGTAGATTCGAGTGATACAATGTTTGTATTTACAGTATTTAATGATGGAATACTTATTCCGTATGGGGCAAGAATTTCTGTTACCGGGGAAGTTATGGAAATAATGCCTTTAAGTTTTCATGCAAGGCAGGTTCATGAAAATATTCCGGAAAGTTTTATTCGGATATATAAACAACGTATAGAAGCAGGAGTGCAGCCAAGATGAAAACCGGGCAACACCCCTTTTGGGGTTCAATATCTCCTTTAAGCGGGCTTTCTGGCATTGGACTATTAATTATGGGTTCCGGCCGTCTTGCGTGGGCGATGATTATAGCCGCCTCACTGTTATGGGTATATACCCTTTCTGTACTTGTCTCTGTTTTTCTGGCTTCTAACACTTTCAAAAAAATTGTCTCACGGGAAGGCGAAACAACTGTATACACCTGCATTGCCTGTTTCTTTTCAGCTCTTTTTATTCTGTTATTTTTTTTATTGTGTCCGCTGGCTGCTCTGGAAATATTTTTTCTTCTTTCCCTGGTTCCGCTTTACTGCGTTGGCTCAGGTGTTTTCCAGCGTGTAATTCCGGCCGGAGAAGATAACTCCCCTGATCCTGGCGACGCGGTTTTCAATGCGGCTGCGGAAGCAGCGGTTCTGGCCGTTCTGCTTATTATCATTTCAATTATCAGGGAACCGATATCTTACTGTTCCCTGACCCTGCCAGGTTCCTATCAGGGTATTATAACCATATTTACATTTAACGAAGGGCTGTTTTTTCCTATCAGGATATTTGCAAGTTCAGGCGGTTCACTCTTACTGCTGGGTTATATTGCCGGATTATATCATTATTGCAGAAGCGTTTATTATCCCATGGAAGAAAAAATATGAACACAGTTTATCTTGCAATTTTGCTGACTTTTTCCGGTTTTGCGATGAATTTGATACTGCAATGCGCTCTTGGTATAAGGGGTGATACATCAAATATTGGATACAAAATTGACAATGTACTGATAAAACTATTGGTTATTTATATAACTGTAATGTTGCTTTGGTTCATTTTGGAAAAAATAAATTACTTATTTTCTTCGGAGTTATTGATATATATAATCCTTTTTCCGTTAAGTTCTGTTGTTTATGATGGATTTATATTTCTTGCATTTCGCTTTATTATCAGAAAAGAAGATGAAAATAACAGCGGTATAAGTTTTTGCGGCGGTATTTGTGCAGCTGTACTTTTTATAAGTCTTAACATCGCTAAAAATATTGTAGAGGCGGCGGCGCTTACTCTTGGTTTTATTCTTGGAATTTTCCTGTCTATAATGATTATTCGTGAAATCAGGAGAAGAGCGGCACTGGAAGCTGTTCCCCGTTTTTTAAGGGGCAGTCCGCTGTTGCTTATTTCTATGGGGCTGCTGTCTCTTGTTTTTACCGCCTCGGCGCTTATCTTTTTCAAAATGCTGGGTGCGTAAATGACAGAAGAAAAAATTTTCCTGATACTCGGTTCACATGCACATGTTCCGTCCGGCGCTCCGGAAACCGAGTTTAAAACAATATATGAAAAAAAACTAAGGCCTTTTGTGTGCGGATTATATAAAAATCCCAAAATTCAGGCTGTCCTTCATTATTCGGGAGTGCTGCTTCACTGGATCGAAAGAAATCATCCTGAGTTTTTTATGCTCATAGAAGACATGATAAACAGAAGGCAGGTTGAAATTCTTGGCGGAGGTTTTTATGAGCCGATGCTGCCGCTAATTCCTTTGCAGGACAGGATTGGGCAGATAGAATTTATGACAACATATCTGCGAAAGAATTTCGGCAAGCGCCCGCAGGGCTGCTGGATTCCGGCTTTTGCATGGGAACAGCATCTTGCAAGCACTTTAGCTGTCAGCGGAATGAATTATACTTTTTTGACAGAAAATCAATTTATAAAAGCCGGATTTACCGGAAACGATTTATTATTTCCCTGCATAAGCGAAGATCAGGGAAAGATCATAACAGTATTTCCTGTTTCTAATTTTATGGGAGAGGCGCTGAATAATAAAAATATAATTAAAATATTCAGGCAGATTACTTATGAGCAGAACGCGTCTTCCGGCGAAAAAAAAGAAAAAATATTGACAATATTTCCTGAAAATTACGGATTGACCGGCAATGATAAAACCGTTGAATATAACTGGAATCTTTTTTTTGAGGAACTTTCCCTTTCTGAAAAAATGGTAGAAACTTCCTTGCCGGGAAAACTTCTAAAAAATTTCAGCGGTTTCAAAAAAGGCAGCTTCCCCAATTCAGCCGGATATGACGAAAGATATTTACCGCGCAGCTTTATAATCGAAAATCCGCAGGCAAACGGAATTTACTCAAAAATGATTTTTACCAATGTTCTTATTAGCCAGCTTAGGGGCGATAAATCCAGGAAGCAAAATGCCAGAGAGGAACTATGGAAAGCTCAGGATTCATCTCTTTTTACCCCCAGCAGCCATATAAAAAACGTTATATTGAGCAAATCCGCGTATCAGTCTCTGTTATGCGCTGAGCGGCTTACAAGAGAAAAGGGAAAATATGCTCCATCTCTGATTCAGTATGATTTTGATCTTGACGGCATCGGAGAATACCTGTTTCAGGACGCGAGAATTAACTGTTATATTCAGACAATGGGCGCGGGTATATTTGAACTTGATTATATTCCCAAAGCCTGGAATTATCTTGCCTGCGGAATAAATTCAACAGGTAAAAGACAGGCTGCTTTCAATGACTGTGTTATGCCCGAAGGAATAAATATAAAAAAAATATCAAATGATTTTCATAAAGGAGCGCGTAATTGTTTTAATGAGCGTTATGAAGCCGTAAACACAGCAAAAGGAAAGGCTTATTTCTGTCTAAAAGCGGGCGGAGGAGGACTATATGGGGATATTGAGATTGAAAAGCGTTTTTCACTTAAAAAAGATATATTAACCGTTGAATATCTGGTTAAAAATACGGGCAAGCAGCCAATGATATTTTCTTTTATTCCGGAAATAAATCTTTCCTTCGCCGGGGAGGGGGAAGAATTTGTTCGTTTCCAGGCTATTAAGGACGGGAAAAAAGAAAAAATCGCTGATGAGGCGTTACCCAATGTTGAAAACATTGAATTTTTAGATTTAAAAAATGAAGTGCAGATAATACTTGGTTCAGCAAAACCCTTTAACTGTTTTCTTTCCCAAATACGAAAAGGAAATGAATATATTTCCACACGAATTATACCACAGTTTAATATTTCTCTTGAAAATTCACAAACCTGGAACAGTGAAATCAACTTGAAATTTTCCCATTAAAACAGGTACTATTTAATTATGAAACGACGATTAATTACTTCCGCGCTTCCCTATGTGAACAACGAACCCCATCTTGGAAACCTGATACAGGTTCTTTCGGCAGATGCCTTTGCAAGATTTTGCAGGCTTGCCGGCTGTGAAACGCTTTATGTCTGCGGTACAGATGAATACGGTACTGCCACCGAAACCCGCGCCGCTGAAGAAGGAATTACGCCTCGGCAGTTGTGCGACCGGTACTATGCCATTCATACAGGCATTTACAACTGGTTTAATATTGCCTTCGATTTATTCGGTCGCACATGTACGCCGGTACATACTGAAGTTACTCAGGATATTTACCTGAAACTGAACAAAGCCGGCTATATAACGGAAAAATCAATAGAACAGCTCCACTGCGCGCAGTGCAGCCGCTTTCTGGCGGATAGATATGTCAGGGGTATATGCCCGCACTGCGGATACAATGATGCAAGGGGAGATCAATGCGAAGCGTGCGGCAAGCTGCTGGATCCGACGGATTTAAAAGATCCAAGATGTTCCGCCTGTTCCTGTACGCCGGCTGTAAAAGAGACAAAGCATCTTTATATCGATCTTCCAAAAATTAAAAATATACTGGAAAAATGGATAAAACCCGCCTCAGAAAAGGGGTTTTGGGCAAATAACGCAATTCAGATGTCTCACGCCTGGATTCGCGACGGCTTAAAAGAAAGGGCGATAACAAGGGACTTAAAATGGGGAATACCCGTGCCGCGTGCCGGCTATGAGCAAAAGGTTTTTTATGTGTGGTTCGACGCCCCAATCGGTTATATTTCCATTACCGGAAACCTTGGCGAAGAAATAATAAAAAGTTCAAAAAACACCGCGTTTTCCCACTGGCGCGATTTTGTAAATTACTGGTGGAAGAGCCCCGATGAGGTTGAGTTATTTCAGTTTATTGGCAAGGACAATATACCATTTCATACCGTAATTTTTCCTTCCAGTCTTTTGGGCAGCGGCGACAACTGGACGATGCTTCACCATATGTCCAGCACCGAGTACCTTAACTATGAAAGCGGAAAATTTTCAAAATCACGCGGGATTGGTGTTTTCGGGACAGATGTAATGAAAACCGGAATTCCGGCGGATGTTTGGCGTTTTTATATTTTCTACAACAGACCGGAAAAATCGGATTCTCTTTTTACATGGAAAGATTTCCAAGAAAAGGTAAACGGAGAGTTAATCGGTAATTTCGGCAATTTGGTAAACCGTACACTATCTTTCGTTATGCGCTATTACGACGGCAGGATTCCGGCGGGAACAAACGACCCAGCATTATGGGAAACAGTGCAAAAACATGAGAAATCGATCAATGAAAAACTACAAAGGGCGGAACTTAGGGACGCGTTCAGGGAAGTTTTTGAATTATCATCTTATGCAAATAAATATTTTCAGGATTCAGAGCCGTGGCGCCTGCGAAATGATGACCCTGAAAAGGCAGCGGCTGTAATCCGCGATCTGGCGCATGTCGTTCGCGACCTTGCCGTGCTGATTGAGCCTTACATGCCCCAGGCGGCGGCAAAGATTGCGTCATTCTTCGGCCTTAAACTTGGAAATGAATTTTGCTGGGAAAATATCGGCCCTGAAAATCAGATTGCACAGGGCACCGAAATAAAGGCTGAGGTTCTTTTTGCAAAACTTGAAGATGATTTAATCGAAACATTGCGTGAGCGTTATTCTGGCAGCCAGAAAGAAAGGGCGGACACAAGCACTGCACCCGAACAAAAACCGGCTTTTGCCTCTGTTATGGATTTAAGGGCCGCAAAAATCGAAAAGGTTGAAAGACACCCCAAAGCGGATAAACTCTATATCATCTCTCTGGAAACCGCCGAGGGGACTACCGGTATCAGTGAAGAGCGGACGATTGTTTCCGGCCTTGTCGACTTTTACAAAGAAGAAGAATTATTGGGGAAAAAGATTATTGTCGCATATAATCTTAAACCGGCCAAACTGCGCGGAGTTGAATCCAGGGGAATGCTCCTTGCGGCAGGCGACAAGAACGGCATTGGCGCCGACGGCGGCCACGCCGAACGCTGCGAAGTACTCGATGCAGTAGACTGTCCAACGGGAACAAGGCTCCTTGTCGAAGGCGAAGAAGCCGCCGAAGCCCCAGCCGAAATCGACATTGATAAATTTCTGTCAATGGCAATAACCGTAAAGGATTATGCCGTTCAATTTGACGGTAAAAATTTATGCCTTGAAGGAAAGCCAGTTCGCACAAGTATAATTCCCGAAGGCGGGGTTCATTAAACCGGTGGAAAACACGGGTTTTATCAAAAAGATAACAATCGCTGATATTGATGCATGCAAAAAAACCGCCTCTTTTTTACAGTCTCCAGAGTGGGGGGAATTCAAATCCCGTTTCGGCTGGAGCAGCCTTGCCTTTTTGATCGATTGGAAAGAAGCCGGCGAAGAACCGCTATTGGTACTTTCACGGCCCCTTGCGCCGGGTATTTCCTTCGCGTACATTCCCTGGGGGCCGCAGGCCGCCGGCTTTGCAGATAACGAACAAAAAGGCAAGGCTGCAGCCGCCCTTGCCCCTGCACTGCGTCAATTCCTGCCGCGGAACACCGCCTTTTTGCGCATTGACCCGCCCTGGTACGCCGAAGACGGCGAAACTCCGCAGCCGCTGTCCCTGCCGTTCATAAGAGCTGCCGCAGACATACAGCCGCCGGATACGGTGCTTATCGATTTAACAGCCAGCGAAAGCGATATTCTCGCGAACATGAAACCAAAATGGCGGTACAATGTCGGCCTTGCGGAAAAAAAGGGAGTGCAGGTAAACCGGGCGGGAGCACAGGGGCTGGATGTTTTTTACAGTCTGTTAAAAGAGACGGCAAAAAGGGATAATATCGCAATTCACAGTTTTCAGTATTATAAGACCCTGATTGAAATTTATAACAGCGGCGAAAGAGAAGCGGGCGGTTCCTTGACGGTGTATACCGCCGTCTTCGGCGGAGAGCCCCTGGCTGCAATTGTAGTGCTTTTCCGCGGGAAGCAGGCAACGTATCTTTATGGCGCGTCTTCGAATCAATACCGGAATTTGATGGCTCCGTACGCCCTTCAGTGGCAGGCAATCAGGGATGCAAAAGAAAGCGGCTGCGAAGTATACGATCTTTTCGGCATACCACCCGATGATAATCCAAATCACCCCATGGCCGGCCTGTATCGCTTTAAGACAGGCTTCGGCGGCAGAATCATTCACAGGCCGGGAAGCTGGGATTTTCCGTACAGGCGGCAGCTTTACAGTATTTTTAGAATTACCGAACTGGCGAGAAAAAAACTGCGCGATTCCAAAAAGAATAGAAAAAAAGCCGCCTCCCGGAATTGAACCGGGTACCTCATGATTACAAGTCAAGTGCTCTACCAAGTGAGCTAAGGCGGCAGGTAATTATTTCTTATTGATAAAAAGCATATAGCAAGTGAAGCATAATTTCAATCCCCTATTCCCCAGACAGAAAAACATGGGTTATTAACGCTGAATTTATATTATCATAATATACATTGGTAAAATCCCAGCGGTTGCGTAATGCCCAGAAACCCCGTGATCTCATCAGGTGAATCATGGGACACTGTTCAAGAATAATCGACTGGAATTCATCCCATATTTCCTTTGATTTTTCATGGTCGATTGTAAATTTACCTTCGTTATATAAATAATCGACTCTGGCTTCCCATTCGGTAGCAGGCGAGATCTGATTCGGGTACCACAGGTGCAGGTTGCCGGAAGAAGGCCAGGTATTGCTTCCCTGGCTTGGAAAAATGTTGGAGCCGGAAAGGGCTATCAGCATAGAGTCCCAGTCAAATGTTGAAAATAACTGTTCAACCTGTTTCTGAAAATCCAAAACCCGGATATTAACTCTTATTCCCACCCTGGATAATTCATCTCTTATGATCGAAGCGATGTCGTTATAGACAGAACTTTCAGAGCGGATTGTAAGGTTGAATTCGACAGCCCTGTTTCTTTCATCACGCATTTTGCCGCCGCGCCCGCGCCGTATTCCAATAGAAGCAAGCAGTTCTTCCGCACGGGCGGTATCATAAAGGTATTGAAGGGTTATATCAGGATTATAGTAAGGATTGGGTTCGGGAAAAATGTTGACTTTTGGCTCCGCGAGCCCGCGGTAAACTTGTGCGTTTATCCGGTCGCGGTTAAGAAGGCAGCTCATGGCCTGGCGGAATTCTTTTTGTGTGAACCATTCGTACTGCGGCTTCTTGCTGTTTTGCGGGTTTTGATTAAATGTCCAAAAAGCGGCGCCCAGTGCTCCTTCAGAGTTGAAAACAGTGTAAGTCCCGTCGCTTCTGTTTACAAGACCGTCCAGGTCTTCAGGCCGCAGTCTGTATGATTCTGTCTGCCCGTCTCTGAATAAAAGCAGCTGTGTATTTTCTTCTGGGATTATGCGCACAATATTTTCTTCGACATAAGGAATGGACAGCCCATTGGCATCTCTGCGCCAGTAATCAGGATTCCTTTTATATACCAGCCTTTGTCCTGACGTATATTCAACTAGAAACCATTCGCCCATTGAAGGAATCGTTTTGGGATCGGCCGCCACGCTGAACAGGTTTTTAACGGCCTCTGCGCCGCCCTGTCTTTTCGCCGGTTCGAATATGTGCCGCGGACCAAAGGTCATGTTAGTTGAAAGTTCCGGCTCTGCTACAATCCTGGGAAAATTAAACGAAAAACGTAAATCGTCTATTTTTTCTATATCAATGTGCGCCTCGCTGCCGTCCGGCATTGTCAGGAATTGCCCGTAATAACCGGAACTCTGACAATCGGGATCGCCTACTATTTCATCATACCAAAAGATAACATCATCGCTTGTAACTTTTATTTTCCGGCTGTTGTCATAATAACTCCAGTAAATATCGTTTCTAAGGGTGTAAATTATTCTAAGAGTGCCGGCTGCCTCGTTAACAATTATATGTGGTGATGCTGCATTAGGCACCCATTTGCGGGTAATCACATTATAATCCAGAAGGTAATCATGCATGCTTCCAACAATTGTACTTGTACTGGAGTCTTGTTCGGATATGAGCAGATTAAAACTTTTTGGATCATCATTTACCACCGAATGCCAGGTTCCGGCCAGTATACCAGGCTCAAAATCTTCGCCTCTCCATGGCTTGCTGATCGTATTTGCGAGTATTTGCGAAAGCCCATCTGCGTTACGCATTTCAAGTTCTTGCAGGGAGTATTCTTCATCTTTTGAGCACGATAAAAAACAATATGCAAGCAGGATAACAAAAATAACTGGTTTCATTGTTCAATAATAAATGCCCTGAAGGCAGAAGTCAATGATACTAAAAATAGCTATAATGGCCGTATGAATAACAGTGGAGAACGGGCAGCCGAACTTGAACGGCTCATACAAAAATATCAGGGCTCTTACTATGATGGAGAAGCTGAAATTTCTGACAGCGAGTTTGATCTGCTATGGGACGAACTAAAGCAGATTGCCCCTGACAACCACGTTTTAAGGAAGGTTGGAACAGGCAGGGGAGTGGATGGATTCCCAAAGGCAAGGCATATTATTCCAATGGGTAGTCAGGAAAAGGCCGCAAACCATGAAGAATTTATGGTTTGGGCGCAAAAAATGGGGCTTGATACCCAAAAAAATACCGATATAGAGGAAACGAAATATTCGTTAACTAATAATAGAACCCGGTTAACCAAAAGGTTTTTAGCGCAGTACAAACTGGACGGCGCCAGTCTGGAATTACAGTATAAAAGCGGGCATTTAACAAAGGCTGTAACAAGGGGCGATGGAATTATTGGAGACGATATAACGGCCAATGCCCTTGCCATGGCTGGTGTTCTACCGAAACTGGACATTCCTTTTTCCGGCGGCGTCAGGGGCGAAGTAATACTTTTTCGTGAAGTTTGGCAGGAAAAATATACTGATAAGGCAAACTGCCGAAATGCTGCGAATGGAATTATGAGACGCAAGGATTCCATTGGCTGCGAGGACCTTCAGCTTGTTGTTTATGATGCCGCCGGAACAGAAGGTGATGTTTATTTTAAGAATGAATTAAAAAAAATCGAGTGGTTAAGAGACAGGGGGTTCATGATAACCGAGACGAGGGTTTTTTACGCCGCCGGTGAAATAGTTGCGTATAGAGACGAAGTATCAAAAAAAAGAGAAACTTTACCTTTTGATATTGACGGTCTTGTCGTAAAAGATATTGAAATTGATGCGGCGGATATGCGGCGGGCAAAGCCGGAAAAACAAATCGCCTTCAAGTTCGAACTGGAAACAGCTTTCAGTATTCTGCGCGAGGTAAAGTGGAGCGAATCAGGGGCGACATACACCCCAATAGGTATCATTGATCCTGTGCGCATAGCGGGGACAACTGTACAGCGCGCAAACCTTAACAATCCCGATTTAATTCGCGCCATGGAATTGAAAATCGGCTCTGTTGTATCTGTTGTAAAACGCGGGGAAATAATCCCCAAAATCGAAGGTTTGGCTCCTGAAGGAGCTTTACCGCCGCAAAAAATACCGGAAAAACTAAATGATATAGTCTATCCGAAAATTTGCTCGGCGTGCGAAACTTTGTTACTGGATGCAGGAACCAGGCTCTATTGTCCGAACCAGAACTGCCCCAAGCGTTTATTGCACAGGCTGGAAAAATGGGTTTCCGTGCTGGATATTCGTGAACTTGGTGAAAAACTGATTTTACAGCTTTTTGAAAAAAAACGGGTAAGGTATATTCATGAATTATATACCCTTACTACAGAGGAGCTCGCGGAGTTTGAGAGAATGGGAACTCTTTCTGCTTCCAAGGTTATACGCCATATAAATACTAAACGTGAGCTATCACTTGCGGCTTTTATTGCAGGCTTTGATCTGGAGGGCATTGCCGAAACAACCATGGAAAAAGTTGTTTCAGCCGGTTTTGACACGCTGGAAAAACTCCGTGCCTCAACTGCAGAAGAAATAGCTTCTGTTCACGGTTTGGGAAAGATCACGGCTTCTGTTATTATCGAGGGACTAAGGGAAACAACAGCACAGATGGATAATGTCCTTAAAACCGGAATAATAAGCATAAGGCTTTCTCCACCAGCGGAAGCGGCGCCCTTGCGCGGATTATCATTTTGTTTTACAGGTGAGCTGAAATCAATGAAACGCGGCGAAGCCGAAGAAAAAATAAAAGCGCTCGGAGCGTTGGCAAAATCCGCTGTTGTAAAAGAGCTTTCCTACCTTGTAACAAATGACCCGGGCTCAGGCTCCGCAAAAAACAAAAAAGCCAAAAGCCTGGGCGTCCGTATTATTGACGAGGAAGAATTCCTTGCAATGCTACAAAAAACCGAAAAGAAAGAACGGCAGGAATGGGAACAGGGAGAATTATTTTAAGTTATTTTTTTGCCGCTTGCCTAAACAGGTTTTAACGGTGCGAAAGCGCTTTTGGCTTTTTAGCTGTCGGTATGGACTTAATCAACTTTTTCAGTTTAGCGTTGGAATCGGCAAGATATAAATCATACTGGGTTTGTAAATTCAGCCAATACTCCGGTTTCATTTTAAAAAACTTTGCGAGCCTCATGGCTACAGATACAGAAATTCTTGTTTTATCAAGAGCTATTAACCTTACAGTCGCCTGACTTAATTTTATCTGTTTTGAAAGGCTTGTTGGATTCAGGCTATAACCGCGTAAAAATAAATTTAAAACGCTTCCTGGTGATTGAATGGATTTAGGCATAATCTCTCCTTATTACTGAATATACTAATCTTTAAACGACACTTTGTCCAGTGCTAATTCTCCCCGCCCATTGCCTGAAATCTTTCCCTGACTTTTTCAAGCAGATTAAGCTCACGGTTTATGGTTTTACCGTAGTCCAGGGAACCATTTTCCATTCTGAAAGCCTCATCTTCCCAGAACTGAATTTTCTGTAAATTTATCCAACGAAACCGGCCGACCCGGGCTTTTTCTGCCCAGGATTTTGCTTCTTCCCAATAAAAAAGGGCGGTGCGGAAACAGGTTTCAGCGGTTTCAAGGCTTTCCAGGTTTTGTTCTCTCCAGGGAGCGTTATAGAAATACGCATTGCGCTTGTTCCATTTGTTTCCCAAAAAAAGGTACTGTTCAATCATTTTCAGATTGATGTGCATGTTGAAAAGATAACGGTATTTTTCATACTGGATTTCATTCTCAATCAATGCCAGTGCATAAAGAGGGTTGCAGAAATCGGCCTGCATGGCCTTTTCGAGCCAGTAAATATTTTCCATGGTATCGTCGGGGTATTGAATATAGTGAAGGTGAAAGAGTCTGTAATACTGTTCCTTATAGGTAACAAAATAGGCACTTACAGGCGCGGCTGCCGCTAAAAAAGCCAGAAGCGCCGTAAAAGAGACAAATTTCCTCATTGTTTGAATATCGGCATTTTGCTCAATGCGCTCCACACCCGGGAAAAGACCTCCTGCTGTGTTTTAGAAGCATCAATGACTTCGATCCTGGCACCGGATTCCCGATAAATTCCCAAAAGCGCCAGGTATTTTTCTCGGACTTTTGCCTGAAATTCCGGGTATTCATAGATTTCATGGGATTGGCGGCTTTTTAGCCTCTCGAAGGCTATTGCGGGCTCCAGGTCGAAATAAAGGAGCAATTCTGGAGCGGGGAAGCGGCTGTTTAAAGCCAGAGGGACTTCGTCGCCGCATTCAATGCCCTGATACACAAGGGAAGACAGTACATAACGGTCGCAAACCACTAATTCGCCCCTTGTACAGCGCTCTATTATGCCGTTTTGGCTGTATAGGTGTTCATTGCGATCAGCGGTAAAAAGCATGGCCATTGTATCCGGCTTCAGGAATATCTCTTTTTTTAGGGCGGCGCGTATTAACCTGCCTATTTGCCCATCGGTTGGCTCAAACGTCGGGAAAAAAGCCGGATTGGGGATTTTTTCAAAATGGTCTTTCAGAAGCGATATTTGGCTTGTTGTACCGCTTCCATCGCCCCCTTCAAGGACTACGAAATTTGGAATTAGCTTCATTGGCCCGTACAAGGTACCACGAAATAGCCGATAATTTCAACTTAATGGGCTTTTTCCGATACCATTGTCGTTTAATTATGTTATAATAGGTGTAGTCGTGCAATTAAGGAATGTCGATGTCTTTTTTTACTGAAAAAAGCAGAAAAATGATATTTTCCCGCTCCGTTTTTATACAAATCGCGGTTTTTACCGTGCTTGTATTTCTGACGGTATTTGCCTTCAGGCCGCTTCAGCAGGCTCTTCATCGGGGAATGACGCACATTCGCGACGGCCTTGTTGTCAGGGCGGAAAGCGTTATCGGCAGGGAAATACGCTATTCATCGATCCGGCCTTCTCTCTTCGGCTCTTTCGACATACGGAATGTGCGTATTTTGGAGAAGGAGCCAAACGATGAAAATCAGCCAACCCTGTCTGTATACAGGATGCGAATTTCTTTTTCCCTGCTGGATCTTGTTTTAAGAAAAAATACGGCGGTAAGGGGGGTTCAGCTTGATCGTCCCCTGATCAATCTCGATTCAAAAAAAGACAGGGACATTATTGAGCTTTTTTCTCCGGTTCGGGAAGAAAGCCCGGATGCAGATAGTAAGCTATTCCAGGAAATAAAAAGTCATTTACCCGCACGCATGGATTTTCAGATTATTAATGGTTCTTTCAATATTCAGGACTCGATATTTCTGTATCAAATAAGCGGCGCTAATTTGGAGCTTCATTCCGATGACAGAAGAATTACAGTTAACAGCAGACTGAAAACCGATCTGTTACTGGCGAGCCCGTTAAGAAGGCCAATCAGCGCCGGTACTGATGTAAGTTTAAGCGGTCTCTTTACACCTGATCTGGAAGAGGGCAGTGCAACGATTAATATTTCTACACAGTCCGGCACAGAGCAGGAGTCCCTTATAAGGCTAAATCCCGTTTCCCTGGGCCTGTTTCTGAACAAAGAGAGTCTTGCCATCCGAATGTTACGCGAAGAATCGCCTCTTGACTGTTATCTGAACTATAGTTTTATTAACGGAAATATGGATGCCGGCTTTGAATGCCTTAATATGGTGCCGGCTGACTTGTTCAGTCTTTCCGGAAGATGGAAGGCGGGTAACCGGCATCTGAACCAGAGGGTAGCCGGCAGCGCCGCGTTTTCGCGCAACGGCGGTGTAATGAGTTATAACATTGATATTGCGGGCAGGGGGCCGGGCGGCTCTGGAGATTCATTTGAAATTCGTGTCAGCGGTGATGAAAACATTACGGTTATTGATGAGTTTCGTTTCTCTTCTGTACCTGCCACCCGACAAGGTGTGGAAAATGAAGAAAGATTGTTTACCGGAAGTTTAGGATTCGACGGAAGTATCGCACACAATCCTGTTGCGCCTGACGGAGTATTCAATTTCGATGGTTTCAGCCTTACGGGACGGGAAAATATTACAGCCGAATTTAAAGTAAGCACCCGGGATGGTGAAATTAAAATATCCGGCGAGGATGTCATTTTGGGAAAGATGACAATGGACATTATGAATATTTCCGTCGTAACCGGAGAAGAAGAACTGGGCTTTTCTGTTAATATTTCACGTTTTTGGAATACTGTATACGGCAGGGAAACACAGGGAACAATAAGTTTGGAAGCTTTTATGGCTCATGAACCGCAGCGGCTGGAAGCCCGCCTGTCAATAGATTCTTTTTCTCCTGCGGATATGGTTAATTTTTTACAGCCATTTGTGCGAAAATCAGTCATGCCTGCTTATGCAATGTCTTATTTGCGTAATGCTTCTGTAACAACCGAGATCTTTTTTACAACGGATTTCAAAAATGTTATGTATAATACTCCGAATTTTATAATTGCATTCGAGACAAGAGAAAACGGCCCGCGCAGTATTTTTTCCCTCTCCGGCACGGATCAGTTTTTTGTTCTGAATGAAGGCAGTTTTATTAACGAAGGCAGGATATTGTCTTATTCCGCAAACGCAGATTTTTCCAATCCTACCGATATCGATTTTACAATTACTGCAAATTATAATGATATTTTCTGGTATATGAATGGACGTCTTTTGGATCGCAACACTTTAAGCATCCACGGCTCCCACGGCCTTCATGCATTTATCAGTACATCGAATACCGGCGCGTATTCGGGTTATTTCGAGGCACTGAATATAACGATCCCCATACGGGATAATAATGCCTACGTAAGCTTTTATGCATCAATTCGTTATGACTCAAAAGATTTCTGGACATTTGATGTCGATAATTTGGAAATCAGGGATATAGCCGGGCCTGCCGGTTTGGGGAATTTACGGGTTTCAGGAAGCGCTGATCAAAGCGGTCTTAGTATTCCTGTTCTGCATTATAGCGACGGTATCGGTCCTCTATTTGGAAATGTTAATTTTTCCTGGTCGGGGAATTTTTCTGAATTAAGCGGAACAGCCGGTATAGCTGAAGGACCGGAAAGAAACGAGCATTATTACCTTGATTGCAGCAGGAACGACGGACAATTTGATCTTTTGATGTCGGTTACCGGAATGAGGCTCGACAGGCTGACCGGAAAAATGGGAAAAACAGGGATTGATGGAGTCCTCAGAATCTCGCAGAATTCACCTGATGATTTTTCTGCACTTCTTAACCTTAACTCACTTTATGCAAGAATAAATGAAATTGATTTTCAGGCGTCGGCTGTGGCAAAACTTGACGCAGATGAATTTACAATCCAGAATTTACAGCTTGATACAGCCGGAATTAAAACACTAATGCCTTTGCTGAGTTTAAGCCGCGGCGGGAATTTATTCATTGACGACACTATTATTTTTGGCCGGATAAAAGAAATCGGATTGGACGGACTTCTTAATATGGACGCCAAATTCAAGCCGGTTGATTCATGGGTGGATATCAGGCATATTCTGAATTCTGTCGATGGTGTTATTCATGTCGAAAGTTTCCAATACGCAGATATAGTTTCCGATGAACCCTTTGATATTTTATTTTCGAATAATTATGGGGCGTTTTCTGTTTCCGGAGGTCCAAAGGATATGCTCCGTCTTCAGCTCGACAGGGATGGAAATATTTATGCGGCTGTTGCCGGGCCCTCACCGGTGCGGGGCAGTGCCATTGGAAGCATAAAGGACAATTTTATTGATGTGCATTGCCCTGATATCTATGTCGATCTGGGAGGCATGTGGGCGCTAATCCCGCCTGTAAAAGGTTTTGCCCTCGGCGGCGGTTATGGCAATGCCCAGGTCAGTATCAGGGGGCCGCTGGGAGATCCGGAATTCTTCGGCAGCGCCAGAATCAACAGCGCTCGTATCAAAATACCTTTGTTTGTTACCCAGGATATCAGGCCCGTACCCTTCAATGTATATATCGAGGGCAATGAGATGAATTTCGGCCCGGTACAGGCAACAGTCGGCAGGGGTGCGGGTACGGCTTCCGCATGGTTCCGTTTTGACCGATGGATACCAAATATTTTCAGCATCGAGATTTCAGTTCCAAGGGAAAGCCCAATACCTTTTGGGTTTGATATTACCAGATTTGCCGTACATGGTGATGCAGCCGGTAAACTTATAGTCGCAATGGATAATTTGGCTTTTGATATTTCCGGGGATTTATTGGCAAATAACGCCGAAATGGGAATTATTGCCGAAGAAACCGGAATGATAATAAATGACGGATCGCCGTTTTCCGGAACCAAAATTCCATTTGTTGTAAATATGCAGATTACAAGCGGACCGGCTGTCGAGTTCATCTGGCCTGATACAAGATTTCCGATTCTCAGAGCCAATGCCGATATAGGAACGATTCTGCATGTTTCGGCGGATTCTCAGGCAGGGACATATTCGATTAACAGCGATGTAAGAATCCGCTCGGGCGAATTGTTTTATTTTGAGCGCAGTTTTTATATCCGAAGCGGGAATCTTGTTTTTAGGGAAAATGAACAGCGGTTTAATCCCCGTCTTACAACCAGGGCAGAAGTACGCGACCGTACTGATGAAGGGCCTGTCAGAATCTCATTGATAGTTGATAATGAGCCTCTGCTGAGTTTCGTTCCGCGCTTTGAATCCGCTCCAAGCCTGTCTCAGGTAGAAATTTTCGCATTATTGGGGCAAAACCTTATTGGCAACCCCGACAACGAAGCTTCTGATGCAATGCAAAGGGCTTTTCTGACTTCCACCGCTGATTTGCTGGCACAATTTGTGGTTGTAAGGCGGGTGGAGAGGCAAATAAGAAATTTCCTGAATCTGGATATGTTCAGTGTTAGAACCCAGGTTTTACAAAACGCCTTTTTGAACGCCGCCATGCAGAACCCGATTGACAGGAACAGCAGGGTAGGTAACTATTTTAATAACACAACTGTTTTTGGCGGCAAGTACATTGGCGCCGATATGTTCATACAGGGAATGCTTTCCATGCGTTATGACGAGAATCAGTTGAACATGGGCGGCTTGCGGTTTGAGCCGGATATCGGGGTTGAATTGCAGAGTCCCTTTTTCAGTATTCGCTGGGATTTTATTCCCGCCCATCCTGAGAACTGGTGGGTAAACGATAATTCAATTACTTTAAGCAAAAACTGGACATTTTAGGAGATTTAATGCGTTTCAGGATACTGGTTTTTCTTCTCATTGTAACAACTGCGGTGGCTTTTTCACAGCAACAGGATGATTGGTATCAGGGCAAACCAATTAAGGATATTGTCTTTACCGGGCTGCGGAATGTCAGAGCCTCTGAACTGGAAGCCCTGATAAACCCCTACAAGGGCCGTATTTTCGATGATTATATATTCTGGGAAATTCAGGGAAAGCTTTATGCTCTTGAATATTTTGAACGGCTGGAACCAAGCGCCCTGCGCGCCGACGCCGCCGGTGATGAAGTTATAATAAGGTTTACCGTAGTTGAACGTCCAATCGTAAGCCGTATCAATTTTACCGGCAATTCCGGATTACGCCGCAACGAGCTGCTGGATACAATAAGCATCAGGGTAAGTGATGTTATTAACCAGGCAAAAATACGCGCAGATGAACAGGCGATCATCAACAAATACCTGGAAAAAGGTTACCCCGACATTCAGGTGCGTTCCGAGACACAACGCGCCGGCGACGCCTCCATGATTGTTATTTTTTACATTACAGAGGGCGAAAAAATTTCAATCAGGGATTTCAGGTTTGAAGGCAATTCTGTTTTTTCCGCAAGAGCGCTGAGGGGACAGCTTTCATTAAAAGCGAAAACCCTTATAAATGACGGAGCTTTCCAGGAAGCAAAACTACTGGCAGACCGTGAATCAATTACCAGGTACTACAGGGATCGCGGCTATGTAGACGCGATGGTTCTTGATGTTGTTCGCGATATTGAAAGAGACGCCAAGGGAAACAATAATCTGATCCTTACTTTCAGAATTTTTGAAGGAAGAATGTATACATTCGGCGGAATGACATTCGAGGGAAACAGAATTTTTACCACAGAACAGCTCCAAAAGCTCGTAACATCGAAAATTGGCGATACCGTAAGCGAGCGCAGACTGGAAAGTGATTTTCAGAGAATAGCAGATCTGTATTATGAAAACGGATATATATTCAATACAATCGGAAGGGAAGAAAACAAGGATACCTACAACAACATACTTTCATACCACATTGATATTGTTGAACGCGGGAGAGCCCACATAGAAAATATCATTGTCAGGGGGAATGTAAAAACCAGGACTGATGTTATCTTAAAAGAAATTCCTTTGGAACCCGGGGATGTTTTTTCCAAAGCAAAAGTCATGGATGCACTTCGCAATTTATACAATCTTCAGTTCTTTTCCATGGTACTGCCCGATACTCCGCAGGGGAGTACCGACAGCCTTATGGATCTGATTTTTACTGTCGAGGAACAGCCAACCACAGATTTACAATTTGGACTTACTTTTTCCGGCAGCGCCGATCCTGAAACATTTCCCATATCGGGACTTATTAAATGGAATGACCGCAATGTATTTGGAACAGGGAACCAGTTGGGCGCAGAGTTGAATTCTTCCATTGTAGACACAACCAGTTTTTCCATAAATTATTTGCACCGCTGGATATTCGGTCTTCCACTCTCCGGCGGGGTTGATTTCTCGATTAATTACGCAAAACGCCTTGCAGCCATGGGCAATACATCAAGCATTTTTAATGGCGATGAACCGTATGCGTATCCTGATGGTTTTTATAATTATGATGAATACGTATACTATAACAAGCTCCCGCCCAGAGACTATTTGATGGATTATGAACAGTTATACTTATCGCTCGGTTTTTCAACCGGATACCGGTGGTCAACTTTCCTTGGGAATGTAACATGGAATGGGGGAGTCCGCACAGGCTTAATCCGGAACTCTTATGATGCCGATTTATACAGGCCGTTTGACCCGGCTTTAAGGGCAGGAAACAATTCCTGGACGCCCAAGAATTCTGTTTGGACAGGAGGTTCTCTGGATCAAAGAGATATATTCTATGATCCCTCAAGCGGCTACTATCTGTCGGAACGTTTGGGTTTTTACGGTGTTCTCGATGAGGAGAGAGAGCATTATATGCGCAGCGACACAAAGGCTGAATATTTTTATACGCTTTTTAATTTACCGGTTACCGAAAGATGGAGTTTTAAGGGTGTGTTTGCAGTCCATTCAGGCCTTTCTTTTATCTTTAAGCAGCCTGGGCGTGACATGGATTCCCTTACACCTTCAATTGAAGATGTAAGCAAACTTTCTGTTGATGGGATGTTTACAGGCAGGGGGTGGAGCATTGAATACAGGGATAAAGGCCTTTTACTCTGGGAAAACTGGGTGGAACTCCGATTTCCCCTTGTATACGGCATTTTAGCCTTCGATCTGTTCTTTGATGCCGCAGGAAAAGAAACCACTCAGGGTTATTACTTTGGAATAAACAACGAAGATGAACGCAACTTCACCATAGAAAATATGCGTTTTAGTTACGGTTTTGGCATTCGTTTTACCCTGCCGCAGTTTCCTTTCCGTTTCAGCCTGGCAAAACGTTTCACTGTTCAAGACGGCGAGTTAAAGTGGGAACCCGGCATGCTGGGGGGCGATTCTTCCAATCCGGCTATGGGTATGGATCCGGTTATTTCATTTGTTCTGTCGTATTAGGGGTAGTTATGATAAAACGGATTATATTTATTCTGTTGGCGAGTGCCTGCTCTCTTCCTGCCCAACAGTTAACACGTTTTGCGGTGGTGGATCTGCCGAAGGTTTACACCGCTTTTTTCAGGGAGTCCCGGGCTGTACGGGAATTTGAGGAACGCAGCGCCAGGGTACAGGCGGATATTGACCGGATGACAAGGGAGATCCAGGATATAAAAACAAGGCAGATAGATGCGGCTATGCGCGGGGATCAGAGCGAGTCCCTGCGGCTGGAAAGTGAAATATACCGTCGTTCTGAATTCTTAAAAGATTATTACAATACAAGAACGGCGGAACTTGAGGATCAAAGACGTAGACTTTCACAATCCGGAGCATTTCTGGATCAGGTCTACGACGAGATACGCTATATAGCCGAAAGTGAAGGATACAGTATGGTGCTGAATCTAAAGGAAAACACCGGTATCTTGTGGTACAGTCCAACTGTAGACATTACCGACAAGTTAATACAAAATCTGCTGGATAAAGCCAGACGGTGAACCATGAGCGCTGCTCAGACAAGCCCCATGCTTGATCAGTACCGGCGTATAAAGAAAGAGCAAAAGGGGAACATACTTTTTTTCAGACTGGGCGACTTCTATGAAATGTTCGCCGATGACGCACTGGAGGTATCTTCCCTTCTAAACCTTACACTCACCAGCCGTAACGGCCTTCCCATGTGCGGAGTTCCCTATCATGCAGCCAGGGTTTATATTGCCAGACTGCTTAAACTTGGAAAAAAAATCGCGATTTGCGAACAGCTTACCCAGCCAAGCAAGGGACAAAAAATAATTGAACGCCAGGTAGTGGAAATAATTACTCCCGGTACAACAGTCGATGAAGATTTTCTTGATAAGGGAAGTGCTAATTATCTGGCTTGCCTGTCTGCCGCACAGAATACTCTTTCATTTTCATATATCGATCTTTCAACAGGCGAATTTTTCGCAACATTCTTCCCACTGCGGGATTCTTCCGAAATGCTGAGGCAGGAACTTGAGCGCCTGCAAATTCGCGAGATGCTGATACAGGAATCCATTCTGGAAGAATATCCGGATATTGCCTCAGCGATACATGAACGCAGCGGACTGGTTCTGAACCGCTGGGCAGACTGGCTATTTGACCCTCAAGCTGCAGAGAAGAGACTTATAAAACAATTTCGCCTTGCAAACCTGAAAAGTTTTGGTCTTGAAGAGGGGAATCCGGTGATAATATCCGCCGGAGCACTGCTTGATTATCTTGATACTACAGCAAAAGCCGTTATTCCGCATATAAGAACCATTAATATTTACAATGACAATGATTTTGTCGGAATCGACGAATCCAGTCAGCGAAATCTTGAACTGTTACGTAATATTAGGGACGGAGATACACGTTTTTCATTACTGGAAGTAATGAATGAAACCAGATGTGCGATGGGGTTACGTCTTCTTAAAAGACGCATGCTTCATCCGCTTAGAAATATTAATAAAATCGAGGCTCGTTTGAATTTAGTGGAAGCCTTGTTCCGTGATCAGGGGTTGTTAAGCCGTTTGCGTGATTCATTGGGAAAAACTCCGGATCTTGAGCGCCTTTCTTCCAGGCTGGCTATGGATAAAGCTCACGGCAGAGATATGCTGGCTATTAAAAACGCACTTGATATTTTTTTTGAAGTGTCGGAATTAACAAAGGAGCTGCGCCTTCATGAAGAAAACGAAGATGGAGATAAATCAGAAACAGAAGAGAATTCAACCGATGGTTTTGAAAAACTAATTGAGATTGGAAAGTTACTGGAAAAGAGCATAAGCGAAGAGCCTTCAATTTTGCTTAGTGAGGGTAATCTGATTAAAGATGGTTACAGTCCCGACCTTGACCAGCTAAAATTACTGAAAAATTCCGGAAGACAGCTGCTCGAAGAGTATCTTGAAACTGAAAGGATTGCCACTGGTATTTCCAGCTTAAAGATACGCTACAACAGGCTTATCGGTTATTTTTTTGAGGTTACAAAAGCGCATCTTGAAAAAGTTCCCTCTCATTTTATAAGACGGCAGGGAATTGTCGGGGGAGAAAGGTTTACAAGCAACAGGCTTGCAGAGCTGGAATCGGATATTAATGGCGCTTCGGAAAAGATTGTTGAACTTGAAAGAAAAATATTTCTGGAAATCCGACAGGAAGCAAAATCTGTACTTTCTGAACTCGCCTGTGCCGCGCACCGCATCGCGGAACTTGATACCGCCCAGTCTCTGGCAAAAGCTGCGGCAATTAGAGGCTGGATTAGACCTATGTTAGATGAGAGCAATATTTTGGAAATTTATGAGGGACGGCATCCGGTTGTAGAAGCGCACATAAGCCGCGGTGAATATATTCCCAATGATATTCTAATGAATACAGGAGATCCTCCGGGTAATAAATTTTCTTTTGTGCTTATTACAGGCCCCAATATGGCAGGTAAATCCACCTATCTGCGCTCGGCGGCCCTTATTACCCTTATGGCTCAAATGGGCAGTTTTGTGCCGGCCAGAGAGGCCAGGATAGGCATCTGCGACAGAATATACTGCAGGGTTGGAGCCAGCGACAATCTTGCACGGGGTGAATCAACTTTTCTGGTAGAAATGAATGAAACTGCATACATACTGAATACGGCTACCGAAAAGAGCCTTGTTATTATGGACGAAGTAGGGCGGGGGACAGGTACAAACGACGGCCTTTCAATCGCTTGGGCAGTAAGCGAGGAATTACTTAACATGGTAAAATGCCGCACACTGTTTGCCACCCATTACCATGAACTTTCGCTGTTATCACACCAGCGCATTGTAAACCGCTCGATGGAAGTTCTTGAACAAGATGGAAAGATTATTTTCCTGAGAAAACTGCGTGATGGCCCGACGGAGGAATCTTACGGGATTCATGTTGCGCGGCTGGCAGGCTTGTCGGAGCATGTGCTGGGCAGAGCGGCTCAACTAATGAGACAGTTGAAAGAAAAGGATAGCGGCATTGGCGAAAACCTGCCAGCTTCCGGTGATACGGATACAGTTAACCAATTTGGCGAACAGGTTAACGGAAATGTATTGCGAAATGATAATAATACACGGCTGTCCGCAGAATTTCTGCGGCTATTGCAATCATTTGATCTGGATTTAATGACACCGCTGGAAGCGCTTAAACTGCTTGGCGAATGGAAAAAGAAAATAACGGCTGCAGACCTGGCTCCCATTATTCCTGTAAAAAACCAGGTTAAAACAAACAGGTCTAAACCGAAAGAAAACCCCACGCTATCACTTTTTGATTGAATTACCCATGTTACGCACAAATATAAATAATAAAATTTAACCACGGATTAGCACGGATTAACACAGATAAATGAGTATTTCAGTATTAACTCTGTGATAATCAGTGTAAATCAGTGGGTAATTTTAGAATATGCGTAACATGAATTATTTATTTTTATTTAACTTTTGCGTAAGGTCTTTGTTAACAAGTTCCTTGTACCGGAAACAGCTTGTAAGATGATCGTTTACAATCCCTGTGGCTTGCAAATGGGAATAAACAATTATGCTGCCCAAAAATTTAAATCCCCGCTTTTTAAGATCCGCAGAAATCCTGTCTGATAATTCTGTTCTTGCCTGAATTTCGGCAAGGGTTTTCCACTTTCCGGTAATCTGCCTGCATTGGCCTTTTTTAGACATTGTAAAAGACCAGATATATTTTGAAAAACTGCCGAATTCTTTCTGTATCTCAAGAAAGTGTTTGGCATTATTAATGGACGCCTCAATTTTAAGCCGGTTGCGAATTATTCCGGCATCGGCAAGCAACGCCGCCTTTTTCTTTTCTCCGTAACGGGCGACTTTTTCCGGCTCAAAACCATTGTAAGCCCTGCGGTAGTTTTCCCTTTTTTTTAGAATCGTAATCCAGCTTAAGCCCGCTTGGGCCGATTCCAGAACCAGAAACTCAAAATGTTTACGATCGTCAAAAACAGGCGATCCCCATTCATTGTCGTGGTAGTCCATATACAATTGTGAGCCAGTACACCATTCGCATCTTTTTATTAATTTCATGTCTATTTATACATTATTTTACATTTTTACTAAAGCGCCATGCGGCCGTGTGCAATATATGTGTTATGAGTTTTTATGAAAATGTCAAAAATTTCAGGCTCGAAATTGTTAAAACGCTCTTTTTTATCAGGGAATATTTTTTCCCCACGGGATGTGCTCTTTGCAGTCGTGGTCTTGTAAGCCTAAGCGAAACCTGGTACGGCTTGTGTGAGCCCTGCCATGCCGGAATTGCCGCTGAACCTGGTAAAAACTGCGATTTATGCGGCAGGCCCCTGGTCTCGGAACAGAGCAGATGCCTTTCATGCCGGAACACGGGGGAACGCTCATATGACCGGGTAACGGTTCTGTTTCCCTATACCGGAAAATACCGGCGCCTTTTGGCCGCATATAAATTCGGCAGAAATATCGCCGTGGGCAATTATTTTTCAGATAAAATTCTTAAAATTATCGGCAGTTGTGCGGCGGCGCCCGAAAATGCCGTTATCGTCCCTGTTCCGCCAAGGCCCGGCAAGATAAAGCAAAAGGGCTGGGACCAGATTGAATTTCTGACAAGACTGCTCGAAAGAGGAGGAAAAGCGTTTCCCATAATTAAAATCTGCCGGTGCCTTGAAAGACTGCGGTCTGGCGTCCAGAAAGAACTTGGCAGGGATGACAGAATGAGAAACCTGAAAGGACGCATTATCCCAAAGGGCAAAACTCCCAAAACAGCATTGCTCATTGATGATGTAATGACTACGGGAGCTACTCTGGATGTTTGCGCCGAAGCGCTGAAAAAAGGCGGAACGGAAAAAGTTTACTGTCTGTGCCTTTTTTATGATTAACGGGTAATGAACGGCTACAAAACTATGCCGGGGGCTTGAAAACAAACACAATTCATGATAAAAAACCCTATTCATGAAACAAACGCCTTTTTACGCTTCAGGCCTCAGGTTTTCCTGCCGGCGCTGTTCGGCATGCTGCAGACACGAGAGCGGTTTTGTCTTTCTTTCGGCGGATGATATAAAAGTCCTTACAAAAGAGCTAAATATGGAGACAACGGGCTTTATCAGGACTTATTGCCGTTGGGTTAAAAGTGAAGAAAAAAAGGAAAACCTGTCATTAAAAGAAAAATCCAATTTTGACTGTATTTTTTGGGATTACGGCTGTAAAGTATACAATGCACGTCCTGTTCAGTGCCGAACTTTTCCTTTCTGGCAATCGCTTACTGCCGGCAATGATACCTGGGAAATGGCTTCCCTGGGATGTCCGGGAATTAACTCTGGAAAATTGTACGATAGAGAAGAAATTGACGCTTTTATTCTGTTAAGGGCAGGGCAACTGCTTGTCGAAAAGAACATGAAAGGGGGAAACATAAATGCGTGTTAAATTTTGGGGAGTATGCGGTTCCATACCCGCGCCTCAGACGCCTTCACAGATTAAGAGCAAGTTTTCCGCCATTCTTGAACAAATTACCGTTGAAGATCTGCAAAATGCGGAAAGCAAAGAGCGTTTTCTTGCAGGGCTGCCGCCCTGGCTTTTTGGAACGGTCGGCGCCAACACTCCCTGTGTAAGCGTTACCTTTGAAGAATCAAAAGAATTCATCATTTTTGACTGCGGGTCGGGGATCCATCAACTGGGAAACCAAATGAACGATGAAATTCTCCACCCGACCCAGTATCATGTATTTTTTTCGCATTTCCATTGGGATCATTTACAGGGCCTGCCCTTTTTCAGTCCCGCGTATGATCCTTCGGTAAGGATGGAATTTTACTCTCCAAAACCGGATCTGGAAAAAATACTTTCCGGACAAATGGAGCCTCCTTACTTTCCGGTTCATATTGATGCAATGGGCTCGATAAAATCCTATCATCAGCTGGACGGCCCAATCAAGATTGGCAGCCACCTTATATCGTACAAAAAAATGAATCACCCCGGTGATTCATACGCGTATTGCGTACATGAAAATGACAAACGTTTTATTTACGCAACCGATACGGAACTAACCGCTCAGGATTTTTTGAAAACAGAAGAAAATACAGTATTTTTCCAGGATGCTGACTTGATTGTCCTTGACTGCCAATATACTCTTGGAGAAGCCATCGATAAGTATAACTGGGGGCACAGCGCTTTCAGCCTGGCAGTTGATTTTGCGGCAAACTGGAGAATTAAACACATGGTGATGTTTCATCACGATCCAACATACAGTGACCGCAAGCTTCACAATATTTTACAGTCAGCCCGCTGGTATCTAGAAAGAATGAATATCAGGGATATTGAGTTAACCCTGGCTGCAGAAGGCCTGGAAATCAGCCTTTGACACAGAGGCCGTTCGGGAATATGAAAAAGAAAAAATCCCGTTTAATAATCCGTATATCCGTTTTTTTGGCTGTACTGGTGGGAGTACTGCTGTTACTGGCCGTTTCTTCTCTGGGCCTAATCATATATCTGAATGCGCCGCCGCAAGCTTTGGAATTTACCGGATATGATCTGGACGGGATTAGAAGCAGTGACGGCAAAGAATACTTAATAGAGGTTCGTAACGGAGAAAGCGCCAATTCGGTAGGATTAAGACTTCAGCGGGCAGGGCTGATACGGAGCAATCTTTATTGGTACTGGCTATGCCGTTTTGAAAAGGAATATATTAAAAGCGGCACATATCTGCTGGAAATTCCGGCAAGCCAGATGGAAATCCACCGGCTTCTTGTTTCCGGAAAACAAATATTGCTGCGTGTAACAATTCCTGAGGGAACAACTCTTAAAAAAACTGCAAAAATACTTGAAGATAACAATATATGTCCTGCGCAGGATTTTCTTACCGCAGCAAATGACCCGGATACAATAGCATATTATCGTATTCCAAACGCGAGCATGGAAGGATATCTTTTTCCAGATACTTATCTGTTCCCCGAAAATTATCCGGCAGTGAGGGTGCTTCGCTCGATGGCGGATAACTTTTTTCAAAGAATAACGGAAATAAACAATTCAGCGCTGGATATGGATCCGCATGAGCTCAACCGTTTTGTGATCATCGCCTCAATTATTGAACGAGAATACCGGGTAAGCGATGAAGCTCCCGTCATGGCGGGGGTTTTTTACAACCGGCTTAGAATTGGAATGGCCCTGCAATCCTGTGCGACTGTTGAATATATTATAACAGAAATCCAGGGAAGGCCGCATCCGCAGGTTCTATATAATGTTGATCTTGAAATACGCAATCCATACAACACATACATTTTACCGGGTCTGCCGCCAGGGCCGATTTCTTCGCCTGGGGCGGTTGCTTTGAATGCGGTATTCAATCCCGAACAAAACGACTATCTTTATTTCAGACTGACCAATATTGTCAGCGGAAGGCACTATTTTTCGCAAACACTGGATGAACATATACGCGCGGGCCAACTCTTGCTGAAGAGCCAGCCGTGACGGAGATCCGGATAAAATGAAGCGCATTTCTAAAACAACAATTCAGGAAGTAATCGATCGTCTGGATGCTGTTGCGGTAATAAATGACTATGTGCGCCTGGAAAAAAGAAGCGGCCGCTGGTGGGGAAGGTGCCCCTTTCATGGAGGAGGACAGGAAAGGACGCCTTCTTTTAAGGTCGAGCCGGATCTAAAAACATATTATTGTTTCGGATGCAATAAGGGCGATACCGTAATCGGTTTTATCATGGAAATGGATAAACTTTCTTATCCGGAAGCTATCAAAACCCTTGCCCGCAAGTATGGCATACAAATTGTTAATGATGACGGCGGAGAAGCGGATGAAACAAATAATACAAGAATTGAAGAGTTACTGGAACTGTATCGAAGAACTTCAACAACTTTTCAGTTTTTTTTGAAAAAAAAACCTGATGGCTCGGCGGCTTTTCAGTATATTTTGGGTAGAGGGATAAGTGAAGAAATGGTAGAACGTTTCAGGCTGGGTTATGCTCCCTCGGATCGTGATTTCCTTTACAAGTTTTTAATGGGAAAAGGATATTCTGAAGATTTTCTTGATAAATCCGGATTATTTTCCTCCCGCTATAAAGGAATGTCCCTGTTCAGTGGCAGGCTGATGTTTCCAATCACTGACCGGCAGGGCAGGGTTGTCGCTTTCGGAGGGCGTGCTTTACCGGGAATACTCCAAAGTGATGGCAAAGAGCCTCCCAAGTATATCAACTCCCCGGAGTTGGAAACATACAAAAAGGGTCAGACCCTGTTTGCACTGGATCTTGCCCTGCCGGAAATCAGGCAGAGTAAAACCGTATATATTGTTGAGGGCTACATGGATGTAATCGCTTTGCATCAGGCTGGAATTAAAAATACGGTAGCTCCCCTTGGCACGGCCTTTACCGATGAGCAGGCTAAATTACTTAAGCGCTGGGCGGAAAAGGCGGTACTGATATTCGATTCCGATGAAGCCGGACAAAAAGCTGCCTTAAAAGCGATCATTACCTGCCGCAAAAACGGTCTGACCAGCGCTCTTTTTCATGCCCGGGAGGCGGCAAATGCCGTATTACTCTCCAATGAAGGAGAAAAAGCCGAAAATATACATATACAGGCGGATCAATTAAAAGATCCGGCCGATATTTTGCAGAAATATGGACACGAGATATTGTATAAAACATTGAAATATTGTATAAATGACTTCGAGTATTTAATTTCCCGTGGAAAATTTCTGTATGATGTATCGGTGCCGGAGGGCAAGAATAAAGCGTTTGCATTGTTGTTTCCCTATCTGGAAGTGCTGGATTCCGAAATTGAGCGGGATGACTGCATAAACTCCGCAGCAGATGCTTTCGGGGTAGATCGTGATGCGGTAGTAAAGGATTTAAGGCGGCATTCAGGAAATAAAAAATCCCGGCTCGAAGTTCGGGAGAATTCGGCTGACGATACTGCAGACCGGCTAATCCGCATGAACAGTGAGCTTTTTACGCTTATTGTTGTATCGGTTAATATGAGGTTGTATCCTGAATTTCGTAAGGCTTTGGAAATAAAGGATATAGAGGATCCTGCCGCCAAAGAGCTTTTTATTGCCCTGGAAGAGTGTTATATAAACGATGAAACCAGTATTGATGATCTGCTTGCCAGGATTGGCTCACAATCGCTGCGGAATTTAATTATAAGCCGCGGAACAACAGCGGAATTTGAAGGCGGAAATTCCGGTGATCCCGAAAAGTTATTGGAGGATGGAATTAAAGGGATCAAGAAAAAAAAGCTCCGCCGAAGGCTGGTTGAGATTGGCAGAATGCTGCGTGAAAGTGAACGCAGTGTTGATTCGGAAAATCAGGATACTGACGAATTACTGGCCGAAAAGATGTTCGTCGATTCGCAGATTAGATTATTCGAAGGAAGATAGATGCATACAAAAACGACCGTTAAAAGAAAGACAGACAAAGAACAAAAAGGAAAGAAAACCGCATCCGATTCAAATGCGGATAAAAAAAACATACGGCAGAAGAAATTAAATCCCGGCAGCAAGACAGCGAATCAGGCTGTAAAAGCTGCAGGTACCGATGCAGCAAATCCGGCTGAAGATTCCGATGCGGCGCTCGATCCCGCGATTATCAAACTTATCGAATACGCGAAAGATAAAAAAAATCTTTCATACGAGGAGCTTTCCGATTATCTTCCGGAACATATTGCAAATACGGATAAAATTGAACAGGTGCTTGCGCTGCTGGAAGCCAATAATGTACAGCTTGTGGAAGAAGACAGCGCTGGAACGGAAGAAGAAGAAAGCGACGGCAAACGCAAGAAATCCGAATCCGGAAAAAAGCGGGCTACATACAGCGACAAGGAATCTTCTCTTGTAGATGATCCAATACGTCTTTACCTTCGGGAAATTGGGCGGGAAAATCTTCTTACAGCAGAGCAGGAAATTGAACTTTCCAAACAGATGGAAGAAGGAGAAAATATTATTAAAGGTGTGATAAAAAAATCAGGAATGGTTATTCTTGAATTTTATCACATCGCCGGAAAAGCTTTTTCGAAAAAGGATCTAAGGGAACTTAATCTTTCCAAAAAAGAGATTACTGAACACATGACAGAGCGCCGCCGTCTTAATTCATTCTACAAGGATACATTGCGAACAGTATTGGGCGATATAAGGAATTATATAGAAATAAAAAAACAATTGATTGCCAGGGATGCGGATTATCTTGAAGACAAGGAGCTTTTTCCAATCCGAAAGAGGATTATGAGGGCGGTTGCAAATGCGCAAATTCACCCGGAAGAAATAGCCGCGTTTTCAGAAAAATTCATTCAGGCTGCCAAAAAAATAAAAAGGTTCAAAAAAGAACAGGAGCGCATAGAGAAACATTTACAGGTTGCATCACTAAAGGAACTGCGTACTCTCGGCCGTTATTTAACAATCAGGGACGAAAGGGAGAAGCTGGAAGATAAACTGGGGCTTTCTTCCGATGAAATAAAGGAAAAAATCAGATTAATCCAGGTAACGGAAAAAAAACTCCGTCAGCTCGAAACAGAATTCGAGGAATCTATCGAAAATGTTAATCAAATGGCACGAGAGATTAGCCGCGGCCGTGTTATGATGAAAAAAGCAAAAGACCGTCTTATAAAGGCAAACTTAAGGCTGGTGGTTTCGATTGCAAAAAAGTATACCAACCGCGGGCTGCATTTTTTTGATCTTGTTCAGGAAGGGAATATCGGATTGATTAAAGCTGTAGAAAAATTTGAATATCAAAAAGGCTTTAAGTTTTCCACTTACGCAACATGGTGGATAAGGCAGGCAATAACCCGTTCCATTTCCGATCAGGCAAGAACAATCCGTGTGCCTGTTCACATGATTGAACAGATAAACAAGGTAGTGCGTGAGTCCAGGCAGTTGATGCAGACTCTGGGCAGAGAACCAACAGACGAAGAAATCGCCCATCGCCTTGGCTGGACTTCGCTTAGGGTAAAATCGGTCAAAAATGTCGCACGTGAGCCTATATCGCTGGAAACACCCATCGGCGAAGAAGAAGATTCGCTTTTAGGGGATTTTATTGAGGATAAGGATGTCGAAAATCCAGCCAGCCAGACCGCATTCACTTTGTTACAGGAGCAGCTTGCGGGTGTGCTCTCTACTCTGCCATTCCGTGAACAGGAAGTGTTAAAAATGCGCTTTGGGCTGGATGATGGTTATTCACTGACGCTGGAAGAGGTTGGGCTGTACTTTAATGTTACACGGGAGAGGATCAGGCAGATAGAAGCCAAAGCCCTTCGCAGGCTGCGGCATCCCAAGAGAAGCCGGAGGCTTAAAGATTATCTGGATCATTAAAGGCGGTTCCACCCCATTGACAATGGGCCATAATTGGATAAATTAAAAGAACAAGGATAGGAGAAATCATGGTAACAGACAACGAATTGGACAGGCTCAGGTCACTGCAGGATATTATATCCGAGAAAATTACATTGGAAAGCACAATCCAGGAAATCCCCAAACTGCTGGGCACCCAGGAAGAACTCCTTACCCGGTTAAAAAAAACCTTTATTGACAAAAATCAGGAATTCGAAAGAGTAAAATCCGCTGAGTCCGAATTCAGAAACCTCTTACTGGACGCTGAATCCATGCGGGAAAAAGCGGAAAAGAACATGGATCATATTACCACCCAAAGGGAATATGAAGCTCTCGATAAGGAAATTCGGGATGCATCGGAAAAGGAACAGCAATACCGTAAAGAGCTTCAGCAGAGGGAAAGGCTTCTTGCGGAACTTGATGAGCAGATTAAGCAGCATGCGAATTTGATTGAACAGCAGGAAAATGAGCTGGGCCAGCGTCGGCTGGGAATAGAAACCGAAATAAAAGACAAGCAAAAACAGATTGAAGAGCTGATAAAGAAAGAGCGCGAGATAACGGAAAATCTTGATACAGAGGTGGTTTTTAAATTTGAGCGGATAATCAGGAACAAGATGGGTGTTGGAATCGTTGCGATAAAGGGCAATGTATGTATGGGCTGCCACATGATTCTTCCTATTCAATTCGCCAATGATGTGCGTCTTGGCGAAGAATTTGTTTTTTGCCCCTATTGTTCACGAATTCTCTTCTATGAAGAATCCGCCGACGATGAGGATAATTTCTTTGATGCCGAGGATACCGGTTCACTTTCGGACCTTGACGAGATGGAAGAAGATGATATAGACGAAGATGAAGATGCTGAAGAAGAGGAAAAAGTAAACATTGATTATGAGGACTGAAATACTGTAAAATATTACAGCGATGAACCAGACCGCCGCCTGCCTGTCTGACCACTTAAAATGCTAATTTCTTAATGAAAAGCATTTACTTTTTGGCATTTTAAGTGGTCAGATGGTCAGGAGGAAAGTCCGGGCTCCGCAGGGTATGATGCCGGGTAACGCCCGGGTCTTTAGCCTGACCACTTAAATACATGGCTTCAATAATTATCAAGCTAACGCTTGTTAGTATATTTAAGTGGTCAGGTTGGGGAACGGAAAGCGCCACAGAAAATATACCGCCTGACCACTTAATGTGATTGGTATAAGTTAATAAGTAGTGATGTAAATCGTTGTTACGAAAGTCATTATTAAAGACTTTTATCCAGTGGCATTAAGTGGTCAGGTAAGGGTGAAAAGGCGGGGTAAGGGCCCACCTCGGAGGCGGCAACGCAGCCGGAACGGCAAGCCCCATCAGGAGCAAAGTCAAGCATGCGGGATTGAGGGTGATCCTTCAGGCCAATGACCCGTTGGCAAACCGCGGGTAGACTGCCTGGAAAGGGCCGATAACGGTTCTTCAAGACAGATGGCGGTTAATACAGAACCCGGCTTATGGTTCATCGCTTTTTTTAATTATAATTGACACACTGCCGAAATTAATATTATATGGTAAGCAATGCTGAAAAATAAGAATCAATCCGGTTATGGGTTGCGCAAGTATAGATTTAGAGCTTTACAGACCGCCGCGATAATATTTGTGGTTGTTTTGGTAGCGGCTATCCCAATTCTTTATACTTTTAAGTTCAAAAGCAGGCTAAACAGCCAGAAAAAGGAGCTTTTAAGTGTTTGGGAAGCGGGAGATTTTACCCATTCCTATGAAATTAGCAAAAATGCCCTTTTATCGAAGCCGATGGACTTTTTTTTCCTGACAATTAATGGTTTTTCATCTTTTCAGCTTGGAATATCCCAAATCAACTATTTCGATACACTGATGTTTATTGATGAAAGCATTATTTCCCTGCGTAAAGCTCTTCTGTTAAAAGAAGCCGAAAGCGACGGCCGGGTTTTTTATGTCCTGGGAAAGGCGTACAATTATAAAGGCAGGGAGTTTGCCGATCTTGCAATTAAATATCTGGAAATTGCCCGTGTTAAGTCTTATAACGCCGCTGATATAAACGAATATCTGGGATTGGCTTATGCTGCCATCGGTGATTACCGCTCAAGCATTGAGGCGTTTACCCGGGCTTTGGGACCGGAGTCAAAACCGACTGATGCGCTCCTGCTCTCAATAGTACGATCATACATAGCTCTGGAAGACTACGATGCGGCGAAAGCATACCTTTTGCACTGTATTGATATTTCGCCCGACGCGAAATCTGTTTTGACAGCCCGCCTGCTATTAGCCGAAGTATTTTCGAAAATCGGAGACATTGATGCTTGCGAAAATCTTTATATCAGTATCCTGAACGATACCGGTGAAAATGCCGAGGTGCGTTATCAACTTGGAGAACTGTATTACGCCAGAGGAGATACAACAAGAGCCCGTTCTGAATGGAGGCTTGCATATAGAATAGATCCAGCACACTTAAAGGCAAGAGCGCGGCTCAACTAAAACGGAGGAAGAATGTTTCGCAGTAATTCATCGGACATGGGCATTGATTTAGGAACATGTAATACCCTGATTCATATAAAGAACAAGGGAATCGTATTAAATGAACCGTCGGTTGTGGCAGTGGAGAGGGGAACCAAGAAAATAGTGGCGGTCGGTACCGACGCCAAACGTATGTTATGGAAAACGCCGGAGAACATTATAGCCATTAGGCCGATGCGTGACGGTGTAATCGCCGATATCGAATCCACCGAAAAAATGATCCGCTATTTCATCTCCAGGGTTTTTCCCCGCTACCGTTTTATTAAACCAAGAATGGTAATTGGCATTCCTTCATGTATCACAGACGTTGAACGGCGGGCTGTTGAAGAAAGCGCTTACAAATCAGGCGCGAGAGAGGTGCATGTTATTGATGAGAGCCTGGCAGCTGCGATAGGAGCCGACATTCCAATTAGGGAGCCGGCAGGGCACATGATCTGCGACATAGGCGGTGGTACAACGGAAATCTCGGTTATTTCCCTGGGAGGCATGGTTGTAACAAACGCCATTCGTCTTGGCGGCGATGAATTTGATGAAGCAATTATTAAGCATATTCGCAGTGTTCACAATCTGATTATCGGAGAGCAGATGGCGGAGCGTCTAAAAATGGAAATCGGAAATGCATCGCCGGATAAAACAATAGAAAAACTTGAAGTGAAGGGGAATGACGCGATTACCGGGCTTCCCCGAAGGCTGGAGATCGATTCTGTTGAAGTAAGGGAAGCCCTAGAAGATCCGATTACCCAGATAGTAGACGAGATAAAAGCCACTCTGGGGAAAACACCTCCCGAGCTTGCCGCCGACATTGTGGATCGCGGAATAGTAATGACCGGCGGAGGTTCTTTATTAAAGGGGTTTGACAGACTTATAGCCAAGGAGACAGGTGTTCCGGCTATCATCGCCGATCATCCTCTAAACTGTGTTGCCATGGGTGCCGGCAAGTATTTTGATTATCTTAAAGGGTTAGACAATAACAAGAATATTTACGACAGCTTAAACGGATAAAATCATGAAAAGGGGGGGAGGCTATAGGGCAGGGTTAAAGAAAAGCGGTTTTGTCTTAAAGAGCCGTTTTTCAGCGACTATTTATACATTTGTTGCCTTAATGTTGGTTTCTTTGTCGCTCCTGCTTATTTCCACCCGTAGTTTCGCATCTGATGTAAAAGATATGGGGCTCTCGGTATTTTTGGGAGTAAGAGGCGGGATTAATGAGCTTACTTCCACAGTCTATAAAACCGTGCTTTCTGTTAAGGAACTTGCCGACCTTAGAAAAGAGCATGTGGAACTGCTTCAGCAGATTACCCGTTATGAGGAGCTTGAGCGCAGCAACGCAGAAATAATTCAGGAAAATGCCCGTCTTAGGGAGCAGTTGGGATTTGCCAGAACTATTCAATTTAACTATATTCCGGCGCAAATTTCCGGCAGGGACCCAAGTAATCTTTTTTCCGCCCTTGTTATCAATAAGGGTACTTACTCAGGGGTAACAAAGGACATGGCTGTCGTCGCATTTCAGAATGGCTCTCAGGCCCTGGTAGGTAAAGTTATCCAATCCGGAATATTCGAAAGTCTTATCATGCCCATTTATGATACCAATTCAATGATCTCTTCACGTTTTTCCGTTTCCCGCTACGAGGGAATTGTTGAAGGGCAGGGGAATCCGGATACTACGCTACTAATGCGTTTTATCCAGAAAAGGGCGAGAAACGAAATAAGTGTCGGGGATCTTGTTGTTTCAAGCGGTATGGGCGGAGTTTACCCGAATGGAATTAATATCGGCAGGGTAAGCAATATCAGTTTTCGTGAATATGATATAACGATGGAAGTAGAACTTGAGCCGGTGATTGATTTTTCCAGGCTCGAATATATTTTTTTGATTGAGCCTGCCGGAGCGGAACAATGATAAAACCGGCTGTTTGGTCTGTTGTTTTTTGCCTGCTGGCATCTCTTCTTCAATCAACTTTGTTTTCGTATATCGCATTGTTCAGGGCGGTTCCGGATTTGGCTCTTTGCATTGTGGTTTATACCGCTTATGTAAATGGTTCAATGTCCGGCCAGGTTTCCGGGTTTTTTTCAGGGCTTTTACTGGATCTTATGTCTGCGGGGCCTTTAGGTTTAAATTGTTTTATCCGGACGCTTATGGGCGCCCTGGCAGGGTTGCTGAAGGGAAACTTTTTTCTGGATTTTTTTTTCCTTCCCATGATTCTTTGTGCATTAGCTACAATTACCAAAGCCGCCTTTCTTTTTATTCTGCATTTATTTCTCACCGATATAGTTCCTGTATATTCCCTTACAACGCCTGTATTTTGGGTGGAGCTCGCGCTTAACTGTATATGCGCTCCTTTTCTCTTTGCCTTGTTGAGGCGTGTTAAACCTCTATCAAACCAAAAGGAAAAAAAATAATGTCATTAGATAACCATGATAACAATTTTGGCAGTAGGACCGGCATACTAAGGTTCTTTTTCATTTTAATTTTTGTTGTTTATACATTCCGCCTTTTCAGCATGCAGATTCTTTCCGGTGAACTTTATCGTTCCAGGGCGCAGAATATTTCACGCAGGACCACGGTAATTCCTGCCCAACGGGGCGAAATTTATGACCGCAATTTCAATCAGCCCCTGGCGATGAACAGGGATTCCTTTGCCGTAAGTATTACTCCGGCGGATGTGCCCCGTGGAGAAATTGGTGAAATAATTGACGCCGTTTCGAAAATATTGAATGTTCCCCATGACGAAATAAGAACAAAGATACCTACGCAATACTACCAGCTTTATCAGCCCGTAGAAATTGCGGTAAATGTCCCGTATACCGTTGTTGCATCTCTTGCTGAACGTAAAGATTTACTGCCCGGTGTATCATGGCACAGCAAGCTTATGCGCAATTACGGGGAATCTGGAAGCATTTCACATATTATTGGCTATGTTGGGGACATTACACGAGACGAGCTTACCACACTGTATAACAAGGGGTATCAGCAGGGGGACGTTATTGGCAAGGCCGGAATAGAAAGGCAGTACGATGAACTACTGCGGGGCAAAGAGGGAAGGGAAACCAAAACCGTTGATGTTAAGGGCCGGCGTATTGCAGGCCAGGACAGCGTAATCCGTGAAATTCCGCAAATGGGCAAGAATCTCGTGCTTACAATAGACAGTAATCTTCAGACTCTTACGGAAAAGGCCCTTGGAGAACGCATTGGAGCTGCCCTGGTTATGCGCCCCGCGACGGGGGAGATACTCGCCATGGTCTCGTACCCGTGGTATGACCCGAATATTTTTACAAACGGCAGCCGTTCAGAATATCTGGCTCTTGCAAATGATCCAAACAAGCCGTTCATTAATCGTGTAATACAATCCAGTTACCCTCCTGCTTCGACATTCAAAATTGTAATGACTACCGGTATTCTGGCGGAAAATGTTTTCCCAAAAGAACAATATGTTCTGTGCCCCGGCGAGATCAGATACGGCGACAGACAATGGAGATGCCATATACGCAGGCCGGGGCATGGCAGGTTAAATTTATTCGGCGCCATGGCCCAGTCTTGTGACATTTATTACTGGATGGTAGGCCGGGATCATCTGGGTGTGGAACGAATTGTAAACTATACAAGGGAATATGGATACGGACAGCCGACGGGCATCGATCTGCCCGGAGAAATTACCGGGTTTATTCCAACGCCGCAATGGAAAGAACGCCGTTTCCATGAAAAATGGCTAAACGGCGATACCATGAATATATCGATTGGTCAGGGCTTCCTTTTGGTAACTCCCCTTCAAATGGCCAATATGGTCTGTATGGTTGTTAATGATGGAAAAGTATTCCGACCACACTTATTGAAAGAAGTGCGAGACCCTGTTTCCGGAGCGGTTGAAATGAGCGTACAGCCGGAGTTGTTGTTTCAAAGTGACATAAGTGCAGATATATTCGAAAATGTCCGCCGCGATATGCGGGGTGTAATAAATGAGGGAACCGCCCAGTATCCGCTTAATATAAAAACTGTGGAAATTGCAGGCAAGACAGGCACCGGTGAAGTGGGATTGCAGGACAGATGGCATTCCTGGTTCACCGCTTATGCGCCCTACAATACCCAGAATACTGATGAGCGGATAGTTGTTACGGTCATAGTGGAAGCCGCTAACAAATGGGAATGGTGGGCGCCCTATGCATCGGCAGTGATTTTTCAGGGGTATTTCGCCGGACAGAGCTATGAAGAAGCTGTACAAGCCCTTGGATTTCAGTACCTTATGCCGGTACAGGGGCGAAGGGAATGAAATTACGCGATTTTTTGGAGCTTGATTTCTTCATTCTTTTTTCTGTCATCATTCTTCTATCGTTGGGAATAATGTTTATATATTCTTCGGGAATAACATCCGACGGCCTTCTTGTATCCAGCGAATACAAAAGACAAATCATCTGGGCTGGCGGCGGGCTTATTTTGGCTCTTGGCATCGCGATGGTGAACTATCGCCGGTTTTATGATATTTCACTGTATATCTATCTTGCCGCTGTCGCAGTACTTATGTACGCCAGTATTTTTTCGCGTGTACTCAACACCTCCCGCTGGATCAGGATTGGCATTTTCAGTTTTCAGGCTTCCGAATTCGCTAAAATTGCGGTTATTCTTCTGTTGGCGCGTTACCTGGCGGATACAAAACTTAACAAGAATTTCATGTGTTTTTTTGTAAGCTGCGTCATTGTATTTATTCCAATGGTTATAGTTCTGATTCAGCCGGATCTTGGGACAGCCCTTGTTTTTATTCCCATTCTTTTAACAATGTCTTTTGTCGCCGGTATAGCCATGCGTTATGTGATATTTGTAGTTTCATGTTTATTATTTACAGGGGTTTTTCTGGTTCTTCCTTTGTGGCAGACCCATATTTTCCGCCAGCCGCTTCCCGGACTGGTGGCGCTTACAAACCCGAGGTTTATCGCGATAGTTTCATTGTTTCTTGGAATAATAGCCGCCATCGCGCTTTTCAGTTATTTTAAATTCAAAAAAAGATATTTTTACTGGATTGTATACGGCGTTGCCATTTTTGTTTTTTCACTTGTTGTTTCTTTTGCGGCCCGAATGGTTTTAAGAAGTTACCAGATGATGAGGCTGATTGTTTTCCTCGATCCGAATATTGATCCGAGGGGGGCGGGCTGGAATATTATTCAGTCCATTACCGCCATCGGCGCAGGCGGCGTAACAGGGCAGGGATACTTGCAGGGTACTCAAAGCCACTACCGTTTTCTGCCGGAACAGAGTACTGATTTTATTTTTTCCATATTTTCCGAGGAAACGGGTTTTCTTGGCGGATTTGTAGTTTTTTTGCTGTTCATGGTAATTTGCATAAGGCTTTTGCGGATAATAAAAATTACCGCAGATCCCTTTGCCAGCTATGTCTGTGCCGGTTTGGCCGGCATGATCAGTTTTCACTTCTTTATTAATGTGGGCATGACCATGGGAATTATGCCCATTACAGGTATTCCGCTTTTATTTATGTCTTACGGGGGCTCCGCTGTTTTCTCCGCGATGACAGGAATTGGCCTTGCCCTGAGCATACACATAAGAAGGTACAACCGTTAGTGAGGTTCATCGATCCCGCACAGGACCTTGGCGGCCTGCTTCTTGAAGTGGAAAAGCCGGCTCGTTATGCGGGCGGTGAATTCGGGCGTCTTGCAAAAAAAGATGCTGTCCTCCATACCCTTATAGCATTTCCCGATCTGTATGAGATCGGAATGTCAAACCAGGCGCTGCGTATTATCTACAACCGTCTTAATGAGATTGCGGATATTTCATGTGACCGGGCTTTTGCACCTGCTCCTGATTTTGAAGAACTTCTAAGAAGCAGGGATTTGCCACTGTATGGACTGGACACAGGTATATCACTGGATAATCTTGACCTTTTAATGTTTACCCTTGGCTATGAACTGGGAATAAACGGAGTGCTTACAATGCTCGATGTTGCCGGCATTCCCATTCACCGCACTAGACGAAACGAAAAAGACCCAATTGTAATTGCCGGCGGTCCGGCCGTTTGCAACCCGTTTCCTTATTCCCAATTCGTGGACGCTTTCTGGATTGGAGAGGCGGAAGCCGGCTTTTTTGAACTTGCCGCTGAGCTGCTGGAATTGAAAAAAAGAGGGGAGGGCAGGGCTGCCCTGCTCGAAAAAATAGCATCGCACCCCAATGTATGGGTAAAAGGAAAACCCAAAACATTACGCGCCATTGTACCTGAATTGACAACGGCAGGTAAAAACGTGTTTCCGGTTCCCAGCATGAAAACAGTACAACATCACGGTGTGGTGGAAATAATGAGAGGCTGCCCAAATGGCTGCCGTTTTTGCCATGCGGGTTTTTGGTACCGGCCCATGCGCCAAAAAAGACACAGGGATATACTCACCGAAGCCGCAGATCTTGTTAATCTTGGCGGCTGGCGTGAAATAAGCCTTTCTTCCCTTTCTTCAGGTGACTATAACGGAATTGAAAATCTTGTAGAGAATCTAAACCATTGCTTTGCCGACAGGCATATTTCTTTTCAGCTGCCGTCTCTTAAAATATCCGGCTTTTCCCTTTCATTGTTGGAACAAATTTCACAAACTCGAAAGAGCGGCCTGACGTTTGCCGTTGAAACTCCGCTGGATGCATGGCAGATGTCGATCAATAAAGAGGCTTCCATTGACTCGGTTACGGCGATAATCATTGAAGCCAAAAAGCGGGGATGGCGGAGTGTAAAATTTTATTTTATGATTGGGCTTCCTGTTCCCGCTCCGGCCACTGAAAGCGAAGAAACCGCTATTGTAGATTTTATTACAGATGCGGGGCGCAGAACCAATATGCATTTTAATATCAATGTTGGAATCTTTGTACCCAAGCCCCATACTCCCTATCAGTGGGCTAAACAGCTGGACAGCAGGACTGCTGCCGCTAAACTCGATTTTATTAAAACAAGACTTAAAACCAGGGGGCACAAGGTAAGTGTGTCCGATCCCCTTGTTTCACTTATCGAAGGTATTTTAAGCAGGGGAGATGAACGCATCGGCTTGCTGGCAGAGGAAGCGTGGACGCGCGGCAGCAGGCTGGATTCCTGGTCTGAATATATAAAAAAAGATATCTGGCGGGAAATAATTGAGAATAATCAGGACTTGGTAGACGAGATTATTCATGGCAGGGAATCCAGGGAAACCTTACCCTGGCAGGAAATTAATTCCGGGGTTTCACATGCCTATTTGAAGAAGGAATTGGAAAAGTCGGAAAGCTCCATATTTACCCGTAAATGTGAAGAAGGCTGCAAGGAAAAATGCGGAATATGCAATAAGAATCTTGGTGTTATAACCAATAAAACTACTGCCGTTAACTATTTATTTAATCGGGTTAACGGTACTACGGGACATAAAAGCGATCCTTATATATACAGGATTTTATTCAGTTTCAGCAAGCAGGGAAGTGCGGTGTGTATTGGCCATTTAAGCCTTGTGGAGATTTTTTCAATGGCATTTAACAGAGCAGGCATTCCGGTTCAATATACACAGGGCTTTAATCCGCTTGCCAAAATAGAAATCGCGGCTCCTTTAACAACAGGTGTCAGTGCTGATTCTGAGTTTGCTGCCGTCGATTTTATGCATACATTTAATTGCACTGATTTTGTCCAAAAGCTTAACTGTAATTTGCCGGACGGGATTATTATTAAAAGAGCGGAAATCTTTTATATCGGTTCGGGGGTAAAGAAACATTCTCTTTCCTCACTTTTATGGGGCTTTGCATACGCCGGGGCCAACAATATTGAGTATGTAAGGTTTAGGGAAGAAAAAGAATTCAGGTTAAAGACGCTTGATGATGGATTGATGGAAAAACGCAAAGCATCGTTTTTTTCGCTTAGGAGACTTGAAGTTTTGGCAAAAAATAATAATGCCGGCGAAAACTGCAACGAAGAGCCTGAATGGGCCTCTTATTTTGATGTTTACCGTTCCCTGTATCCGCCCGGCATTTAAGGCATACAATTAGTGCAAGTAGACAGAATATACATTATGTATAGTAGAACGCATAGGCGCTCCAAGGGCAAAAACCGCACTTCTGCCCGGTAAATTAAAATGAATCCGGAAGTTTGAATATTCCTATATGGGTAGGTTTACTGAATATTGTTGAAAAATTTCTGTCGTCCATTCCCATGGCAACCACATAAAGGGAGACGTATGTATAACGAAAAGCCCCTTCCTGAATACCGGTATTTGGATTAGTATCGGCATTGATGGTTTCAGTTGTTTTTGCATTATCATTTAAATCCGGTGAATTGAAAAAATAGCGATCAGGTTCAGGAATGAATGTCCCTTCCCCATTAGAGCGGAACAAGGGAATCGGGGTTCCGGCATTTAGGGACAATGTCGGTACTTCACCGGGTACCGTCGAGAACTCAAATATAAGAGTGCCGCCGTTTCTGGTTAAAACGTTTCTTATGTTGGTTCCATCAAGCGCCAGTTCATAATACCTTCTATTGCGAAACAATGTACCAATTGCCGTGTTAATAGACGTACTGGTTGGGTCAGTGCTTGGATATATCGCACTATAATCCGCTGCCAGGGTTGAATTAATTAGTCCAAGATCCGCGCTGGATAACTGTATTGAATCTGTCAGGTGGCCGCTTATGTATATCCGGTAGAAAATACCATAATTGGTGGCGTAATGAGCGGTAAGAGACGGAAGCCTGACAGTTGCCTTATTTACAAACTCTGCCTCAATATATTCTTCGGGTACCTGTTCAAGATAATAATATTCTTCCAGTCCGCAGGAAAGCATTATTAATGCGAATAGTATTATTATCGACGAACGGGTCAAATTCATCTATTTTCTGTCGTCTCCAAAGCTATAATCCGGTTTTGAGCAAGAGCAGCCCAGACAGAATCATTCTGCATCGGGTTGTTCGGCCATTTGGTGAGCAGAGTACGGTATGCATCAATGGCTGCGGCGCGGTTTTCAATTGTTTCGTACAATCTGCCAACGGCAAATTGGGCATGCGGAGCCGAGGGAAAGGCGGCCGGGTGGGAAGCGCATGCGGAAAAAAGCTCAATGGCATCGGTAATCTTCCCCTGCTCTTCTGCGGCAACAGCCGCGTTAAAAAGAGCCACAGGCCCCAGATAGGTTTTTGCCGATGCTTTTGCGGCATTACGCCAGGCAGTTTCAGCCTGCGGCCATTCCCTCTTATTCGAGTGAATGTTCGCGATGATTGCCCATGCCCTTCCTCCGGCAAAGCCTGACTTTTTTTTTGCAAAAGTTTCCAGATCATTAATTAGGATTTGCAGCTCGTCGCTTTCGGTATCTTCTACGTTGTACTGAATTGATTCATAACGTCGGCTTAACTCCTCTACTTCGCTTATCGCCTTTTTCCTGAATACATCGATCAAAGAAAGAGTAATCACCGAACCTACAAAAAGCAGAACGACTATGCCTACAGAAATAAAAATAGGCTTTCTGTTTTTTTGAACAAAATCGTTAATACTTTCACCCATGCTTTGTTTTTCACTTTTGTTTTGCATTATCACTCCTTAGGATTAATTATTTCCAGTTCCTTTATCAATCTTGATAAATAAGTACGTTGAATACCCAGGACTTTTGAAGCCTCGGTTTGGTTCCAGTTTTTTTCTTCGAGCACTTTCCGGATAAAGTGTGTTTTGAAAACACTTATCGCCAATTTTAAGTCGCGGTTGCCATGCATGCTATCCGTCATGTCAAAGCCGGTGTTAAGGAATAAATCCGAGCGCTGAATGTATTTATTTTTACCGATAACGCATGCCCTTTCTATGCAATTTTCAAGTTCTCTGATATTACCCGGCCACGAATAGGTAAGTATTTCTTCCAGCGCTTCTTCGGTAAAACCATCAAATTGCTTCTTGGTCTCCCTTATAAATTTGGCAAGAAAATGATTTGCCAATTCGGGTATATCCTCCGGCCTCTGCCGCAGTGGCGGAATATATATCGGCAGTACATTCAGCCGGTAATAAAGATCGCCGCGGAATTCACCGTTTGCCACCTGTTTCTCTATGTCTTTGTTTGTCGCCGCAAGAATACGAACATTCACGGTTACAGTAGAATCCGACCCCACCTTTTCAAAGCTTCTCTCCTGGATAACGCGCAGAAGCTTTGCCTGAAGCGGCAGCGGCAGATCGCCGATTTCATCGAGGAAGATTGTACCGCCGTCAGCCATCTCGAAGCGTCCCTGCCGGTTCGCCACCGCATTTGTAAAGGCGCCTTTTACATGTCCGAATAGTTCGCTTTCCAACAGTCCTTCAGGCAGGGCCGCGCAGTTAACCCTTATAAAGGGAAAGCCGCTGCGGGGGCTCTGCAAGTGTATTCTCTCGGCAAAAAGCTCCTTCCCTACCCCGCTTTCGCCCAGAATTAACACGGACGAATCGGTTTTTGCCACCCTGTCTATAATTTCGATTATTTCCAGTATCATGGGGCTTTTTACAATCATTGTATGGAAACTCTGATTGGTGTTCAGACGATCCTGTAATATCTGAATTTCACTGTTTGCCTGCACAATACTTTTGGTGTTTACAACTGCCAGAGCAGCCTGGTTTGCAAAAATTTCCAGCCATTCCAGATCATCCTGTGTAAAGCCCCCGGCTTCAACCTTGTTTATTACTTCGATTACACCAATGCATTCATCTTTGATCCGCATTGGAACAGCCATCATTGTATTGGAGGGATAATTAATTTTTTTTGATATTTCTCTTAAATGGCGTTTGTCTGTGGCCACATCATTAACAATAATTGATTTATTGTGCTGGGCAACCCAGCCGGCAATTCCTTCGCCAAGTTTAACTGTAAAGTGCATTACTTCCTGGCTTTTGGAACCGGTAGCAACCTCAAAAAAAAGCTCCTGCTTATCCTTGTCTACCAAAAGAAGACTGGAAGCGTCTCCGCCGCAAAGCTGGGTTACAGATTCCAGAATTCTCTGTAACAGTGCATGAATATCCTTATAGTTAGAACTTATTAGAGTGTTAATCTCGATAAGAGTATTAAATTTATTAACATCAATCTTTGACAGCATACCGGCCGTCTAATGCCTCCGTCGCAAGCGGCGGCTCAATTTGTATCCGCAATAGTATCATGGGAAGCTTCTTCTGATACGGAGTCGGAACTGTTTTTTGACTTTAATACCGCACCCAGGGTGTATGTGGAATCGTCTGATTCCCCTTTTGCCATATATCGGGACAGTTCATCGCGCTGAACCTTCTTTTGATAATCCCGAATAGAAAAAGCGACTTTCTGTTTATCCCCCTGTAGTTCAAAAACTATCGCCTTGACCTTATCGCCGACTTTATATTTTTTAAGAGCCTCATCGGGATCATCATCGCGGTTTTCAACGAGGTTTGTCTTGTGGATAAGCCCTTCGATGCCGCCGGGAATACGCACAAAGATTCCAAAATCTGTGATAGACGCTACCTCTCCTTCTACCGGTGAGCCAACAATGTAGCTTTCGCTGAAACTCTTCCAGGGATCTTCCTTAAGCTGCTTTATGCCAAGTTTGATGTTCCTGCTTTCCCTTTCGACCGCTATAACCATTACTTCTATTTCCTGGCCAACGGTTAATTCGCTGCCGGGATGCTTTACTTTCTTTGTCCAGGAAATGTCATCTGCGTGCAGAAAACCGTCTATTCCCTCCTCCAGAGAGATAAAAGCGCCCGCGTTCGTCAGCTTTACTACATTACGGGAAAGTCTTGTTCCAACAGGATATTTTTCTTCAATATCGTCCCAGGGATTTGCCTGAACCTGCTTTAGACCCAATGATACCCTGCCCGCCTGTAAATCGTAGCCGAGTACCATACATTCTACGGCATCACCTGCTTTTACCAATTCCTGCGGTTTCTGGATTTTTTTAACCCAGGAGAATTCTGAAATATGGGCAAGCCCTTCGATGCCCTCCTCCAGCTCAATAAAAGCGCCAAAGTCGGTCAGTTTTGTTACCTTGCCTTTGACAATGTCGTTAACATGATATTTTTCTTCAAAGTGTACCCACGGATCATCGGTAAAATGCTTTAATGAAAGGTTGATTCGTTTTTCCGCACGATCTATTCGAATTACTTTTAGATGAATTTCCTGGCCTTTTTTTACAAAATCCTTTGGTTTTGTTACATGACCCCAGCTCATGTCGTTTATGTGCAACAGGCCGTCAAAGCCGCCAAGATCAATAAAAGCCCCAAACGAGGTAAAACTTTTTACCACGCCGGCAACGTCTGAACCTACCGGAGTATTCTCGAAGAACTCATTTCTCTTGCGCTCCAGCTCTTCCTCGATATATTTCCGGCGGTTAACAACAATATTGATCTTGCCGTCTGAATAAAGCCGCTCTACGTAGAATTTTACTGTCTGCCCCAGAAGTTTTTCCGGTTTATCAATCTTTAAGATATCCGCCTGGCTGATTGGAAGAAAAGCATGAACGCCCGCACCCAGATTTACATCAAAACCGCCCTTTACCTGCTTTTCTACAGTACCTTCTACCGTACTATGCTCCGTGTGGGCCTGTCTCAGATTTTTCCAGAAAATTTTTATATCCGCTTTCTGCTTGGAGACAATCACCTCTCCATGCCTGTTTTCTTTTGTAATTAAAATAACCGGCACAGTATCGCCGATTTTGGGAATTTCCGTGAATTCTGAAATGGGAATTTTCCCCTCCGATTTGTAGCCTACGTCGATAAATACCTGATCGGGGGTAATCTGAATTACATTTCCCTCAACCAACTGTCCTTCCTCCAGCTGTTCAAGGGATTTCAAGTACTCTTCCTGCAATTGTGTCTGAATGTTCTCTCCGTCTTTTACCGGACCAGTGTCCGATTCCACTTCCATTTGAGCCATGTTCAATCCTTATGCTTTAGTTTCAAGTTTTACTACCTCTATCAATTTGTCATAAACTTGCATTAAGGTCAAGTCCGATGTATCCAAATAATAAACTCCGGCCTCCAGTTTAAGGCTTCCTTCGGGCTTGTTTTTATCAATCTCGTCCCGTTTAAGGATTGATTCCCTTATTTCTTCAAGGCTTAGCCTGGAAACGCCTTGATCAAAGCGGCGTTTTGCCCTTGCTTCCGGCGATGCGTCCAAATAAAAACGGTATTCGGCGCCGGGAAAAACAACGGTAGTCATGTCCCTGCCCTCTACCACCACGTTTTGCCCGCCAGCAATGTCACGCACCAAATCGTTGACCAGGTGCCTGACAGGCACTATGGCGGAAAGGGGAGCTGAATAACGATCGATTTCATCGCTGTGGAGAAGGTTGGTTACATCTTCGCTATCGAGAAAGACACTGTCTTTTTGATAGCTGATATTGGCGTTTTTGGCGTATTCCAGTACCGGAGCGCTTTCTGTAGGGCTGATTTTTGCTCTTAGGCATCCCAGGGTTATTGTCCGGTACAGATAGCCTGAATTAATATAGGTGAAGCCGCTGCCGTCCCTGCCAATCAGCTTTTCAGCCAACAATTTTGCAATGGTGCTTTTTCCTGAACCGGCCGGGCCGTCAATTGCTATTACCATAACTCTGCTCCCACTATCCTAAACCTTCAAGCTCTACTCCGGTAAGCGGGCGTGAACTACCCTCTTTTAAGTCTCCTATAGATACCGGCCCGATGCGAATGCGGCGAAGTAAAACCGGATGCAGATGAAAATGGGAAAAAACACGCCGAATTTCTCTGTTTTTGCCTTCGACCAATATTACATTGATGCTTTTCCGGCCGGTTCTTTTTGCTTCCTTTGCCTGGTAATGGACGCCATCGACCGTTATGCCCTGATTAAATGCTTCGAGCACTGCATCCGGTATTTGGCCGCTTGCCTCGACTATATATTCTTTTTCCAGTTCTGATCTGGGATGCCCGATTGCGGCGGCAAAAGCACCGTCGTTGGTAAAAAAAATAAGACCGCTGGACAAATAGTCCAGCCTGCCCACACTGTAGAGTCTTTCCCTGCCCTCCGGCAATAAGGAGAGCGCCAGGGGCCGCCCCTGCGGATCGCTGGAACTGCAAATATAGCCGGGCGGTTTGTTCAGGGCAAGGCGGAGCAGACGGCTTTCGGTTTGAACTGGTTTGCCGTCCAGCAGCACGGTATCATCGGGATATACCTTGCTTCCAGGTGTGGTTACCGCTTTCCCGTTTACCGACACCCTGCCCTGGGCGATAATCTCTTCGGCCGCCCTGCGTGATGCGACACCGGCATGAGCCAGATAAACCTGTAGCCTTTGCCCTTTTTCTCCGTTTTGTTCTTCTGATAACATCTCTAGTAAATTTGTTCTCCGGTAAGCTCGAACCTTTCAATATCACTGTCGCTTAGTTTTGGAAGCTCCGCTATGGAATTAAGGCGGAAGAGCCTTAAAAAATCCTTTGTAGTGCCGTATAACGTTGGTTTACCGGGAACATCCTTTTTCCCTGTTTCACGGATTAATTCTTTTTCGAGTAACAGCCTTATCATATTATCCGCCGAAACTCCGCGTATTTTTTCGATCTCTGCCCTTGTTATCGGCTGGGAATATGCGATGATCGAAAGTGTTTCCATGGCGGCGCGGGAAACTTTCGCTTCGTTTTTTCTTCCATAACGTTCTTTCAGTTTTTCCCAATGCTCTCTTTTTGGGGAAATCATTATGCCGCCGCCTATACCGGATATTTCAATTCCTGAACCGGCGGCTGCATAACGCTCATTTAATTTTTCGAGAGCGGCTTTTACGGCTTCTCCGGAAAGGCCGGAAATACGGCTGATGGCCGCCTCATCAATCAGACCGGCTTCAAGATAGAGGATTGCCTCGACCAGAGCCGCTTCTTTTTCAATGTTTTCAGACACCAAAAACTCCATTATTTTGTACAGGGCTTTATCAGGATATCGCCGAACATGCGGTTCTGGAAAATCAGTACCATATTGGTTTTTACTGCTTCCAGCAGCGCGATAAACGCACAAACAATGTCCATTACATTTGAACGTACCACAAGATCGTTAAAGCTGCACTGGCCCCGGTTTTCAAGAAGTTCTGCAAGAAGTGTGAGTTTTTCATTTACCGTGATCTCTTCGTAAAGATCCATAATGGTTTCTCCGGGTATTTTCTGCATTAACGCGGAAAATACCTTAAAGAGATCCCATATATCAACTTTTTCCCATAGATTGTCGTCGGTAAATGGCAATGTATGCTGCAGCCTGCGCCGTTCTACAACCCACTCCCCTTCCCTTTCCTTTTCTTCCATGAGCTGGGACAGCTTCTTGAATTTTTGATATTCAATCAGTTTTTCCACCAGTTCCTGCCTGGGATCGGCCGCTTCGCCGTCTTCATCAATTTCGACCGGTAACAAGGTCCGGCTTTTGATATAGAGCAAGGTTGCCGCCATTACCTGAAAGGCCGTGAGCTCTTCCAGGTTCAGGCTGTCGGCATAGCGCAGATATTCAATAAACTGATCGGTAATTTGGGCGATTGGAATATCATAGATATTGATCTCGTTTTTACGTATCATAAAAAGAAGCAGATCCAGCGGGCCCTCGAATCCGCTCAGTTTGAAACTGCGCTCATGGCCGGTTTCCGGCATTACTTTTGTTCCTTGGGAGCTGCGACAGCCGCCTGTTTTTCCCTGCCGGGAAAAATTATCTGCCTTAATTTAACTTCCAGATCTTTTGTAAAGTCGGCGTGCTGCTCCAGGTAGGCGCGCGCATTATCCCTGCCCTGCCCTATTTTTTCTTCGTTATGCGAATACCATGCGCCGCTTTTCACTATGATGTCGTTTTTAACAGCGCAGTCCAGCAGGCTGCCGACGGCGGAAATCCCCTTGCCGAACATCAATTCCAGCTCTGTGCGTCTGAACGGAGGCGCCACTTTATTTTTTACTACCTTTACCCGGACGCGGTTGCCGATGGCATCGGTATCTTTGGACACCTCGATTGTTTCGGTCTTACGGACCTCCAGCCGCAGTGAAGAATAAAACTTAAGGGCGTTACCGCCGGTGGTGGTTTCGGGATTGCCGAAAAAGACGCCGATTTTCATTCGAATCTGGTTGATGAAAATAAGGACTGTTCTGGATTTACCGATTGTTGCCGTAAGTTTCCGCAGAGCCTGGCTCATCAGCCTGGCCTGAGCGCCCATTTGGGCGTCCCCCATTTCGCCGTTAATTTCGGCAACCGGAGTAAGGGCGGCTACGGAGTCCACAACGATTACGTCTACGGCTCCGGATCTGACCAGGCTTTCGGTAATTTCCATCGCCTGCTCCCCGTTATCAGGCTGCGATACCCAAAGCTCGTCGATGTTTACGCCCAGATTCTTTGCATAAACAGGATCAAGAGCATGCTCGGCGTCCACAAAGGCCGCGTTCCCGCCGAGTTTTTGCGCCTCGGCAATGGCATGCAGCGCCAGGGTGGTCTTCCCCGACGATTCAGGGCCGAATATTTCGATTATTCGTCCCCGCGGATATCCGCCTATTCCCAGAGCCTCATCCAGCAGAATGGAGCCGGAAGGAACAACCTCGATTCCGGCTGCATTGTTGTGAGAGCCCAGTTTGATTAACGAACCGGCGCCAAATTGCTTTTCAATCTGGAGCCTGGCCGCTTCCAACGCTTTCGCTTTTTCTTCGCTTGAAGCGTTCGGGTTACCCCTTGTCTTTTCTGAATCATTTGACTTTGCCATAAAATCTCCCTCCCCATATATGGCGCACAGATGGTTGTTGCTTTAGTGTTTTGGGTAATTCTATCATTTTTTTTATAAAAAGGCTATAGTCAGCCTTTCACAACTATGGCGACGGCATGCAACCCCAATATTTCGCACGGAGTACGCGGGGGCACGGAGGAATTCACGGAGATATTTTGGGAAGTTATAAGGCGATGCGATGTTGATATTTTCATCCCTCTCAATGTAAAATAGACAATGGAGAAAGTTCTAAAATGACAGAATAGTCTCCTTACCTTCAGCGATATAAGACTATAGTTACTTCAGAAATGTATGCTGAAAAAATGGTAACGAGGGGTGTCAGAGGTAAAAGTGCCGTGCCCGCACGGGGCTTTTGACCTCTGACAGGCCCCCCGTTGGATGCTTTAGGCATACATTTCTGAGTTGCTATGGTTTGGAAGAGCAACATGGATGATTTCTTGATATGCGCTACTCGTTCAATGCGGAATTATGCTTCCCGGGTTATTTCTTCTTTATCTAAATTTCCCAGTTTTTCGGATATTTCGGAGCGCATTAACGGTGTTGATTTACTGCACGCCGAGTGTTTTGCCGACGGGGAAATGGAGGTGGAAGTTAATACTTCCATAAGGGGCAGGAACGTTATCCTGTTTACTTCCAGCGCCGGAAACGATGCGGGAATTTCCGTAGAACAGGCAAAAATCGAGCTGTATCATTCTGTAGATGCCTTAAAAAGGTCTCAGGCGGAAAAAATCATTATATTTGAACCGTTCGTTTCCTGTTCCCGCTCGGACAGGACAACCCGCCGCAACTCGGTGGGCTTGTGGGTTCACTTAAAAATTCTTTCGAGCCTGGGCGCACGGCATGTAGTTACCTACCAACTCCATTCTGACAAGTCGAGAACAATGCTTGATCCGACGATATGTGCGATAGACGATGTTCCCGCCCTTAATCTTCTTAAACGTTATCTGTGCGATGTTTATATCAAGACAATTGAAAAACTGGAACAGGAAGTCCGCCCCCAATGGGCATTCTGCTCCGTTGATGCCGGCGGGGAAAAGCTGACACGCCGCTTTGCAAATGCATTCGGCGCGCCACTTGTTGTAGCCCACAAGCAGAGGGATTATTCCAAGTCAAATTCAGTCGAGTCTATCAATATCCTTTCAGCAGAACCGATTGAGGGAAAGAATTTGTGGATAGTAGATGATATGGTGGATACCGCGACATCCGCCGAAAAATTAATCCGCGCTCTTGCTGCTCATAACCCCAGGGAAATAAATATCATTGCCGTTCATGCCCTGTTTTCGGAGCCTGCTGTGGAAACTATATCCGCCCTTATAAAAGAAGGTCTGTTAAAACGAATTATTGTAACCGATACAGTATGCTGCCACCATTCTGTAACCGATCGAATTCCATGTCTGGAGGTAGTGTCCTCTGCCGAACAGTCGGCCAGGATTATAAGAAACATTGTAAAAAATGAATCGATGAGTAAACTTCTAAGGCCCTTTGACGCGGGTATTTACCTAAGATCGCCTAATCTTTTCCACGGCTATTGAGATGCCAAAAATATATGCCCGAACTATTGAATGGAACGTTGGCGGAGGGTTATATTATCAATTCAACCCAAAAAAGCCTTTTGGATCACGGCCAGGGCATGATCCAGTTCTTCATAGCTCAGGGCATCGGAGATTTGCAGGCGGACCCTCGCCATTCCCTCGGGGACTACGGGGAAGCCGAAGCCGATTGTAAAAACGCCGCCGGCCATCATTTTTTCCGCGAGCTCTATTGCCCTGGCTGTATCCCCGACAATAATCGGTACAATGGCAGAGTCCCCTTCCAGGGGGTTTAAGCCCATTTCTTTAAGCCTGCGGCGCATGTACCGGGTTTTTTCCGCCAGAGACGCAACAATCTGCGGGTTTTGTTCCAGGCAGCCGATGGCGGTTAATGCAATGGCGCATAACACCGGCGGCAGGCAGTTGGAAAACAGATGGGGGCGGCTCCTTTGGGCCAGCATGGCGCAGATGCTTTCGCAAGCGGCTACAAAGCCGCCTCCCGCTCCGCCAAGGGCTTTGCCGAAGGTTCCCGAGATAATGTCAACGCCCTCTTTTATATTGTAGTACTCCATTGTGCCTCGGCCGGTTTTCCCGATTACGCCAGTTGCATGGCTGTCGTCCAGCATTAGCAGGGCATTATATTTCCCGCACAGGTCTACAAGCTGCGGCAATTTAGCGATGTCCCCTTCCATCGAGAATACGCCGTCGCTTACGACAAGTACGGCGCCGCAGCCGCTGTTTTCATTTAATTTTTCTTCCAGGTCTATCATGTCGGAATGTTTGTACACGGCTTTTTTAACGCCCTTCCCCGCCGCCTTGCAGCCGTCGATTATACTGGCGTGGTTTAGTTCGTCGGAGATTACCGCATCGCCGTCTGAAAGCAGTGCGGGAATGCAGGCGGTGTTGGCAGCCCAGCAGGAAGTATATGTTAGCGATGCTTCCATTCCGAGGAAGTCTGCGACCCTTTTTTCCAAGGTACGGTGTATATCATAAGTCCCGCAGATAAAGCGCACACTGCTGGCTCCGGCGCCGTATTGCGTCAGGGCTTCATGCGCCGCCTTTATGATATCGGGATGGTTTGCCAGCCCTAAATAATTATTCGAGCAGAGTACAATTTTTTCGCCCAGGTTTTCCACGCCGATTTTGCCGTCCAGCGCACCAGTGTTGTATTTATAGTATTTATAAGTGCCATTTTGCTTCAATGTACTGATTTCTTTATCTAGTTGTTTATAAAAATCCCTTCTCATTTTTGCGCCTCTATATTAATTTTAACATAAATTTCCTGTTTTCGGCCGTTGCGATAAGGTTGATTCTTCTAGCCGATAAGGTTTATAATATAAATAATAAGGTTATATTAAAAAGGGGGAAAACATGCCTGGCCTTCGTAAACGCGGAGAGGAAATTCGGCTTTTTATTCTGGAGAATATAACCGGAAAAAGAAACATAGCCGCTTTGACATCGGAGAAGTTTAATATCTCGCTGCCTGCGGTTTACAAGCACTTCGACAGGCTTGTCTGTGAAAACCAAATAACAAAAAAAAATGGGCAGTATATTCTACAGTCCAAACAATGCAGATACACCTATAAAATAAAAGATATAATATCCGAGGACACTGTTTGGGAAAAAGACATAAAAAAACATTTTATCAATGTTCCAAAAAATGTATGGAATATCTGGATTTATGGATTTTTGGAAATATTCAACAACGCTATAGAACACTCCAGGGGGAAAAAAATAAATGTTGTTATAAACGAAAACAGGTTATTCACAACAATGACCATCTCGGATGATGGGGTTGGAATTTTTAATAATATTAAAAAAGGATTAAAGTTGACTGATGAAAAAGACGCATTGCTTGAATTGGCAAAGGGTAAAAGAACGACTGATAAAACACGGCACTCAGGGCAGGGCATCTTTTTTACTTCAAAGATTTTTGATGTTTTTTATATTGCTTCAAATGGCCTAGTGTATGGGATAATACCGGAAAAAAACAGCATGGTAAAGACAAGCAAGGCGCAGTCATCTACTTTGGTTTATATGCGTTTGGCAAACAACAACGATAAAATTCTTAAAAGTGTATTTGACAAATTTTCCACTGAAATTCCCGGAGATTTTGACAAGACCGTTGTTCCTGTGCAGCTTGTAAACAGCAGCGATTTGGTATCCCGTTCTCAGGCACGCAGAGTCCTAAGCGGGCTGGAATTATTCAAAGAAGTTGTTCTGGATTTCAGCGGCATTGAATACATTGGTCAGGCTTTTGCGGACGAAATATTCCGTGTATTCAATAATTTTAACCCAAACACGACTATAACAGCGCATAACGCAAATGATGATGTTACTTACATGATAAACCGTGCCATTAACACAAAGCTCTAATATTTACTGACTGCCGGAGTCTTCTTTCGAATCAAGCAGAATTGTAACAGGGCCGTCGTTTGTGTATGTTACCATCATGTGCGCCTGGAATTCTCCGGTTTCGCAGAGAAGCCCGTATCCGCGAATTTTTTGCGTAAAGTAATCGTAAAGCTTGTTTGCCTTTTCGGGCGGCGCTGCTTTATCCCAGGAGGGCCTCCTGCCCTTGCGCGCATCCCCCATCAATGTAAATTGCGAGACTGCGAGGACGCCGATAGAGGGGGCATTTTCGTTAACCGAGGTGTTTACATGGTTAACCATATCGATAATTGATAAATTCATTTTATCGTTCTCATCGGAAAAAACACGCAGATTAACGGTTTTTTCGGCGAGCCAGTCGGCGTCTTTTTCGGTGTCCTCGTGCCCTACTCCAAGGTAGACAAGCAGCCCGTATTTGATACGCCCCTTAACAATATCATCAACTGAAACCTGCGCATTTGAAACCCGCTGAATTACAGTTTTCATTCGGTAAGCCGGCCTGATTGGTGTAAGGCCACCCCTTCCAGCATTATGGATTCTTCATGTGAGCCAAGAGGAATAATTTTACCCAATACTTCAAGAGGCCGTTCAGTATTTACAGCTACGGCGCTGTCGAACACAACATTTACAATGCCTTCCAGTGTTCTTCTTGTATCATAGCCGACCAAAAAATCAAAACTGGTGGTACTCTCATGGGTTTCTACATTCGTAGCCATGCCCCTCCATATAACATGAACATCGCGGTAAAGTACGGGCTCTAAAATAACATCCGAAATGGAAACATTATCGCCCCTCTTAAAATTGTCAAAGCCAGGCACTTCCATAAAATCCATTAGCAGCCGCGCTTTATTTTTAATTACATCGGATGCATTGGACTCCAGAATTCTATTCAAATTAATTTTTGCCGCTTCGTCCCTGTAAGATGTAAAAAGAGAAAGAGCTCTGTCGTAAATTTCGACTGTCTGATCACGCGTTAAAATGTATCTGTATATACCGCCAAGCTGGACAGGGGCGATACGCTCTTCCCTGGAAAGGTGAAATTCAGCGACAGGGCGGGTGCCGGCGCGCTTGAATGGATTAGGCACTACACGGGTGCTTATTAGAATTCCGAATAAAAGGATTAAGGCGGCAGCGGTAGCGGCGCAGCCAGTAACAATCATGCGGGGGGTAAAACCAGCCGAAGGAATGGGGGGATATAACGCCGGTATTTTTCCCGATTCAAGCCACTCGGAAAACGAGTCAGAATCCGAATATTTTCGAATAACGGCAAGCCCTTTTTTTGCGATACTGTTTTTCGGTTCCATTTCCAGCACATCAAGATAATAATCGACTGCCTTTCCGGTTTCTTTTCTGTGCATGTAAAGCGCGGCAAGACCCAGCATTACTTTTGGATCGCGCATCTTTATTTCACGGGCAAGACGAAAGTAAACAATGGCCCCGCCGCGATCGCCGGAATAAAGACATATAACCGCAAACAGATAATAAAACCTGAATGAGCCTGAATAACGGCTAACCTCGCTTTCCATGACCTTGAAGGCGCCCTCGAAATTACGGGATCTGGCGAGTCGAATAGCCTTGTTTAATACAGGATCGAGTTTCATTAACTGGTGAATTATACCACTTTTCGGTATAAATCACCAGTATGCTTAAACGATGGCGGATTTTCTGATTATGCTGCCCCCAATGCGGCCATCGTAATATAATTGTACGGCTGGTTAAAATGAGGCAGGAAGAAAATATCCAGCAGTTTCAATTTATCAATGGTAAGTTTTTCCTCAATGGCAAGAGAGAACATATGTATGCCCATTGATATATCATGATACGAAGCCATCTGGGCGCCCAGAATCCGGCGTGTATTTTTATCATAAACAATGCGTAATTTTACCTTGTTGTTGTTTTCCTTGATAAACGCCGGTTTCTGTAAATCCTCAAATTGTGTTGTAACGGGAGTATATCCCGCTTTTTCCGCAGCTTTAACATTAAGGCCGGTGGACACCATTTTGTAGTCAAAAATACAGATGCCGTTAGACCCCTGAACCCCTGCCGATTCAATGGCCGTACCACAGACATTGTGGCCGGCTACAATACCGCTTCTTACGGCATTGGTTGCAAGGGCGATGTAGGCGCTGTCTTCGACTGCATTGCTGAAAACCGAAGCGCAGTCGCCGATGGCGTATACATCTTTTTTATTGGTTTCCTGCCTTTTATTTACCTTGTAGGCGCCGTTTGGAAGGATTTCCAGGGATTCCTTTCCAAGTGACGAGTTAGGCTTAAAGCCTATCGCCATTATGACCATATCAACCTTGTACTCCCCCTTATTGGTTTTAATGCCGGTAACCTTGTCGGTGCCGGTTATTTCCTGGACAAGTTCGCCAAAATGCAGATTGATACCGTTATCAGAGAGTACCTTGTCCATATCATGTGTGAACCATTCATCATAGTAGGTACAAAGGCTGGTATCGGCGGCCTCGAAAAGAAGGGTTTCCTTGCCGCGGCGCTTGACAGCTTCCGCAAGTTCTACTCCGATATAGCCCGCTCCAATTACCGCTACGCTCTTTATTTCCGGCTTTGAAAGTAGATTGTCGATTTGCTGGCCGTCCTGAAACAGCTTTACAAAGGCCACATTTGGAATATCAATTCCCTTTATTGGGGGCGATATGGGCAATGAACCCGTGGCAATGATCAATTTGTCATAATTTTCAGCAATTTCCTTCCCGTCCTTTGCCGCAGCATAGACAACTTTCTTGTCAAAGTCGATGCGGTTTACCCTTGTTTCCATGTGCACTTTCGCTTTTTTCGCCTCAAGTTTTTCCCTGGACGAATAGAAAAGCCCGTCTGTTTCATCAATCTGCTTCCCGATGTAAAGTGCGGTTCCGCAGCCCAAATAACTGATATTGCTGTTGCTGTCGAATATTGTAAGCTCATTATCCGGATAATTGTCCAGAATTGTATTGGCCGCCGCGGTTCCGGCATGATTTGCCCCGATTAATATGATTTTTTGCATTTTATTCTCCTATGTATATAAGATAGTCTATAAAGACTTTGTTGGCAATGTTTTTTCCTGAATTGTCGAAAATTCATGTGATTGGTATTTTTCTTAAAAAGTGTTATAGTTTTTACAGTTAGTATGAAGAAGCAAAGCAGTTTACGTACAAAGATCGTTACGGCTTCTATTTTCGCGTCTATTCTTTTGGCCGGCGCTTTGGTTTTTATCAAGGTAAATTTTATGGGAGCGCTGACCGATGCCATTCTTATGGAGACCATGCGGCCAATGGTAAAAACTGCCGCACGGAGTATCCAGGTCAGCCTGAAAATGATAACCGACAGAATAACGCTCATTAAAGAGGCCGGTTTTTTCGATGCTGCCGGCCAGGATAATAAAAGAACTTCCGATGTGATTGAAATCGGCGATGAATTACTGTGGCTGGGCCGATACGATACTGACGGTATTTTGGAAACCGGCAGCCGGTATTCTCCAGAGGATATTATGGAACTGGGGATTTACGGGAAGATGAAAGAATCGCTAAAGCCTGTGGTTGATGATATATATATAAATTTTGCCCTTGAACCGGAAATAATTGTGGGAATTCCGGTAATAACAGAGGGTCATATTTCCAATTACCTTGTTGGAAGCTGCAATTATGATATATTGAATAACATTTTGGCCGGCATTAATATTTCTTCCGGAAATGCCGCGTATATTATCAATGAACAGGGCAAATACATGGCTCATCAGAACATCAATAAAGTTCTTTGGGGCGAATCCATGTTTTCCGATTATCAAACACTTCCGTCTTTGATAGATGCTATCGCCGGACTAAAACAGGGCGAGACAGGCTATATCCAGTCAAACGGCGGCGTACAGAAAATACTTTATCTTGCGCCGATTGAGGGTATCCGGTGGATAATGGTCATCGAAGTGCTTCGAAACGACTTTATAGCGGCCATACAAAAAAGTGTATTATTCAGCACCGCGATAACAATAATATTGCTCGCTGTTTTTTTATATGTCGCCAATTTGTTGATTTCCAATTTGCTGACGGAGCCCTTAAATATAATCACCGAAAAGGCCAACAGGCTAAATCAGGGATTGTTCCAAAATACACTTCCGCCGGAAATACTGGGCAGAAGCGATGAGATAGGCCAGTTGGCCGGAGCATTTTTATCGATGTCGCAATCTGTTGAGGAAGTAATAGTTGAAATAGATCGTATTACTGCGGCCGCCAGCGCCGGCAGACTTGGGGAGCGCGCTGAACTCTCAAATCTTAAAGGGGATTTTTTAAGGATTGCGGCCGGAGTTAACGGTTCACTGGATGTTATTTGCTCATATCTGGATGCGATACCCGTGGCGCTTGCGCTTTTTAATAACAGAAAAGAGATGTTGTTCAGAAACAGCGCAATGGACGAATTTCTTATAATACACGGTCTTGACGCTGAAGACCCCGGGCTTTTGGAGCAGATTGCCGGCGGAGGCAATGAAACAGTGGCTTCACTTGATCCAAAGGCGGCGGCTATTTTTGATTCGGACACCCAGGGGCGCAGGCCCTTCAATACGGATATTGCCCTGTTAGGTGTTTATGGGGCGGACAATTTTAATTTGAGTCTTCAGCGTGTTAAGGACAATATGCCCGCACCGGATTCTGCGTGCGCGATTCTGTTGTTAAACGATGTTACCCTGCTGACACAGGCGAAGATTGACGCCGAAGCGGCAAGCAGCGCAAAAAGCGATTTCCTCTCCCGAATGAGCCACGAAATACGCACGCCCATGAACGCGATAATAGGGCTGACTCAGATCGCAAAGAATTCTCGGGAAAGCGAAAAAATAAACAGCTGCCTTGAACAGGTTGAATACTCATCGAATCATCTTTTGGGCATTATCAATGATATACTGGATTTCAGCAAGGTTGAGTCCGGCAAGCTTGCCCTGGATATTACGGATTTTTCACTTACGGACGATTTAAATTTTGTGGTTTCGATGATGAATTCAAGAGCAAGGCAAAGAAATATTGATATTAAGCTCAATATTGAAAATATCCAAAACGATGGGGTAAGAACCGATTCTTTAAGGCTTAATCAGGTGCTGATCAATCTGCTTTCCAATGCGATTAAATTTTCCAATAACGGCAGTGATATTTTTATTAATGTAAGGGAAATTGATTCAACCCATGGCATAAGCACTTATAGTTTTGAGGTAATAGACCAGGGCATTGGGTTAAGCGAGTATCAGGCTTCCAGGCTGTTTCGGCCGTTTGAACAGGCCGACAGCAGTACAACTAGAAACTACGGCGGTACAGGTCTCGGCCTTGTTATCTGTAAATCGCTTGTAGAAATGATGGGCGGCAGTATATCACTTAAGAGCAAGGAAGGGCAAGGAAGCATATTTTCTTTTACAATACGATGTTCAGCCAATCCCTCGATCGATAAAAAGGGCGAGCCGGAAAATATTGTTAGTAACATAAGTTATGATTTTTCCTGCAAGAGATGCATGGTAGTCGACGATATCGAAATTAACCGCGATATAATAATTGAACTGCTTTCCTCTACAGGCATTGAATTTGAAACCGCAGGGAACGGCAGGGACTCTCTTGAAAAATTCAGGAAATCGAAGGAAGGTTACTACGACATCATTCTGATGGATATGCAAATGCCGGTTATGGACGGCTGTACAGCCACCGAGGAAATAAGGAAACTGGATCGCGCCGATGCTGCATCAGTTCCAATAATCGCGATGACAGCGAATGTAATGCAGGAAGACATACAAAGAGCCATTAAATCCGGCATGGATGCCCACCTGGGTAAACCAATAGATCTGGAAATATTGTTAAAACTGATGAAAGAATACCTGTAAAGATAAAATCTGCAAGGCAGCCGGCTGATTGACATTAATATCGTTAAAAATGTATACTCACCCAGACTTAGTTACTTTTATTTGGAGGAATAAATGAAAAGGACAGCGTTAATTGTTTTGGCCGCTTTTACGGCATGTACGTTCCTTCTTTCCGGATGTGCAAAAAAATCAGAAGGTTTAACCGTAAAACCCGGCGTACTCATGGTAGGTATGGAAATTGGCTATCCGCCGATGGAATACTATGACGACGACGGAGTAACCCCCATCGGCTTTGATGTCAGCATGGGTAAGGCCATTGCCGAAAAAATGGGGCTCTCGGTAGAATTTGTCGATACTGCCTGGGACGGGATTTTTGCCGGTGTGGAAACCAGCAGATATGACTGCATTATGTCTTCGGTTACCGTTACTCCCGAGCGGCAGAGGGCTCATAATTTTTCAAAGCCCTATATCGGCAATGCCATGGCGATTGTATCACTTAAAAATTCGTCCATTAAGCCGCGGAGTCCCCAGGAACTGGCCGGTCTTGGAGTGGCATATCAGGCGGAAACTACCGCTAAATTTTTTATGGCTAAACTCGTTGAAGAAGGGATAAGGTATACACCTTTTGAGTACGATAAGGTAATGAGCTGCTTTGACGAGATTCTGCTTGGCCGCGTGGACGTTATTGTAACCGACTCGCTGGTCGCCGTCGATTATATCGCCATTCCCAATTCTCCGTACGAAATTGTATGGCAGGGCGAAGCAGACGAGGTATTTGGCATCTGCATAAAGAGGGGAAATGATGCGCTTACCGAAGCCATAGACAAGGCGCTGGATGAGCTTTTTGCCGACGGGACAATGCACAGGCTTTCCCAGGAAATATTTAACGTTGATATGGTAAGTTCCGCCAGGTAATGACGAACAAAACCCAATGGGAACATTGCAAAAGATAATATCCTGGATTCCCGCCCTGTTGGGCGGGGCCAGGATTACCATTGCTCTTACAATCACCTCTGTTACAGCCGGGGTATTCCTCAGTATATTTTTGGCTCTGGGGAAGATGTCCAGGCGTGTAATAATAAATAAATTATGCAGCGCCTATATTTTCTTTTTCAGGGGCACTCCCCTTCTGATGCAGCTTTATTTTATCTATTATGCTCTTCCCCTTATTTCACCTGTTTTTCTTATTCCCATAAGAAATCAGGAACTGAATCGCTTTATATATGCCTTTATTGCGTACAGCCTGAATGTTGCAGCCTACTCCGCGGAGATTGTCCGCGCGGCAATCCAGAGCATTGATAAGGGGCAGTTTGAAGCTTCCCGCGCCCTGGGGCTCTCTTATGCCCAGACAATGCGGCTTGTGATTATTCCCCAGTCAATAAGGCGGCTTATTCCTCCTGTAGGGAATGAATTTATTATGATACTTAAAGACGCTTCCCTTGTTTCCATGATTGCGCTGATAGATATAACCAAGGCCACAAGAAATATTGAGGGCTCAACCCGCTCCGCCCTTGTCTATATTCCGGCGATGATTCTCTATTTAATTATTACATGGGTTTTTTCTTTCATTTTTCACAAGCTGGAGAAAAAATATTCTGTGTATGAGTGAGCTGCCATGTCAATGATCAAAACAGTAAATGTCTGCAAGGCTTTTCAAACTCCGGGCGGCAGGGCGCCCCTTGAGGTTCTTAAAAATGTGTCGCTTACAGTCGAGCAAAAAGAAGTGGTCTGCATTATCGGCCCGTCCGGCGCCGGTAAATCAACATATCTGCGTGCATTAAACAGGCTGGAGACAATCGACGAAGGTCAAATTTATATTGAAGATACGCTGCTCTTTGACTGCCACCGGGGTGTAAACAGAGCTAAAATGAATCAGGAAGAGCGCAGCAAGATTCTGCTCGAAGTTGGCATGGTGTTTCAGCGTTTTAATCTTTTCCCGCACAAAACAGCCCTGGAAAATGTGATGCTTGCCCCTGTTCATGTCCGCAAACTCCCGCCGGCTGAAGCCAGGGAAAAGTCCATACAAATACTCGAACGTGTAGGTCTGGCGGACAAGGTCGACGAATACCCTGCCAAATTATCCGGCGGGCAGTTGCAGCGAGTTGCCATTGCCAGGGCGCTTGCCATGGAGCCGAGGATCATGCTTTTCGATGAGCCGACCTCATCCCTGGATCCCGAGCTGGTCGGCGAAGTTCTCGCTGTTATGAAACAACTGGCCTCAGCCGGTATGACTATGCTGGTTGTTACCCACGAAATGGGTTTTGCCAGGGAAGTTGCCGACAAGGTTATTTTCATGTACGATGGCGCTCTTCTTGAAAGCGGCACGCCGGAAGCGATATTCAGCAATCCTGTAAACGAGCGCACGAGGCAGTTTTTACAGAGCGTGTTAAAGAATTAAATTCTCGTTCCCCTGAATTTCCATATAAAACGATAGCAGGCTTCGCCGATTGCCTCTCTTAACAGATCCATAAATTCTTCTTCATCGTATGAGCCGCTCTTTACATCTATTCTGTCGGAACTTCGGGTTTCTATCTCGTAACGGAAAACAGTTTTTCCCTGAGGGCTAACTACTACCGCCCTCATTTTTACCAGTGCGCGGCATCTTCCGGTTTTGGCAAAACCGGAAACCATTTTTTTGTTAAAAGTAAAATTTACATAGAGCAGCGATCGAACGCCGTTTTCTTCGGAAAGCTGCGCGGCAAATTGCCTGTCCCTGTGATTAAGATAACGATACCCTTGCGCGACGATTTGGCCGGACGGTAAATTCGCATTTCTGCTGCTTGTCCAGTAAGCATGGCTGTCAGTAATCCTTTCCTTATCGGCAAGCACGAAGACCCTGGCGTCAGCAATTACTTTTCTTAAAATTTCGTCCGCCTCATCTATCATCGTGTCTGCCGATGAAATCCTGACCCGTGAGGCGTCTCTGTTAAGCCTGAGCGTATTTCTTATAAAGCCGCTGATAAAATCTTCTTCTCTGGTTTTCTCCCCTTCCCAGTTGATGTCCTGGTTTGATACAACCGTAACCAGGGCAAGCGGTGCATGAGGCGAAAAATCCTTTCCCCTTGGTCTTGGCGAAGATTTACACGCGGAAAACAATAAAATACCGGCGGCGGCCAAAAATACAAGATATTTAATTTTCATGGCATTATTATAAAGGCATTTTTTTTTAATTGCAACTCATCTTTCACTTTATTAATCCAACCAAAAATGTTGAAAGGAACGGCAAATAGGTTACCAAAAGCACTACGACCAACTGAATAATCAGGAATGGAAACACATAACGGCAAATATCAACAAAAGATTTTTTGAAGCGATATGTTGCCAAAAACAGATTCATTCCAACAGGCGGTGTTAGAAAACCGACCTCCAGGTTAACAATAAAGATTATGCCCAAATGTACCGGATCTATGCCATAGGCGGAGCCCAAAGGCGCCACAAGCGGCAGGACAATCAGAATGGCGGAAAATATGTCCATTAGGCAGCCGACAACAAGCAGAACAATATTTAGAAGCAGCAGAAATACAAATTTGGACGAAACAACGTTTTGCATCCAACGCGCGACATTTGCAGGGGCTTGGGTATCTACAATGTAATAGGACAAGGCCTTCGACAGGGCAAGGATCGAGAGCACTCCGCCGATTATCGGAATGGCATTAACAAAAACCCTTTTAATTTCTGACAGTTTAATATCACGGTGGATAAACACTTCAACAATAAAAACATAAAATAACGCCGCCGCACTTATCTCTACCAGCGAAAATATTCCGGTAAAGTAACCGAAAATCAAAAACACCGGCAGTAAAATTTCCAGTATAGAATTTTTAACGGCTGCGAGCGCCTTTTTGCCGTCAAATTTCTCAACAGGAATTTTTATTTTAATTGATGCAATACAGCCGAAAACTGCCATCGCCAGAACCAGAATGAGTCCCGGAATTAGGCCGCCGACAAACATGTGAACAATATTGGTCTGGGTTGTAGTTCCGACAAGGATCAGCGGAAGGCTTGGAGGAAAAAGCAGGCCGACTGAGCCGACAGAGGTTAAAAGCCCGATGGAAAATTTTGGGGGATATTTTATATGCTCACTTAGAATCGTGTACAAAATTCCTCCAAGGGCGAGTATTGTTACCCCCGAGGCGCCTGTAAACGATGTAAAAAAAGCGCAGATAATTACCGAGGCAAGTATTATCCCCCCGGGCATCCAGCTGAAAAGACTGCGGAAAGCTGTTACAAGCCTTTCACCTGCCCTGCTTTCGGAAAGGAAGAAGCCGACGAGGGTAAATAATGGGATTGCTATAATGTTGCCATTTGTAAGGCTTGTATAAATATCCGCCGAAACGGAATCCATTTCCCCTCCTGCGGCGTGCATCAGCAGCAGGGCCATGGCTCCGATTATTACAAAAAGCGGAGTTCCTGCGAGGGCGGCAAAAATCAGCATTACAACCAGGGGCAGTCTTAAATAATAGGCAAGATAATAAAATTTATCGCAAATGTCAAAAACAGCGTCCGGTAAATCAAAACCCCATATAAATTTTGCGATTACCGGAAAGGCTGCGGCGGTTCCAAGCAGGAGAGCCAGTATGGGGAAAATAATTTTTCGGCCCTTAAGCCCTGTACTGCGGGCAAAACGAAGCGCGATAATTGTAAAAGAAACAGGTATTATCAGGGCAAAGACACGCTCGGAAATAAAGCCTATTTTTTTATCTGAAAGGCCTATTTTAATAAAAGAGAGGGAAGACCAGGCGATAAGGGCGGCGACAAAGGCCGATAACAGATTACCCAGAAGCCTGAAAATATCTTTTAATTTTCCATCCTTTAAGTACTGAATCAGGCCGATTGAAAGATGGTTGTTATTTCTGGTACATATCATTCCCGAGAGCAGCCCGGAGAGCAGCAGAAAATGGGTCATTAGTCCCGATGAAGCGGGAACGCCTGATTTGAAAAAAATCCTGGCGGCGGATTCCGCTAACGGCAGTAATGCCATAAAAACCAGGGATACTATGCAGAATAACTCTTCAACATGGTGCAGAACGCTTTTTATTCGCGGCGGCTTCCCTTCGGTTTCATGATTATCCGCCATATATTAACGGCCTCTCCGGTAGTTTGTTAAAATGTCATTGATTTTCAAATAATATTCCCTGTTAAAAATCTGGCCTGTGCCGACAAGCGAGTTTTCGTACCTGCCCATGTCGGTGTACCATTCCTGTTCCTGCTGCACACTGAGTTCGTTGAGGATTAAACCATGCCTTAGCATGGTAGAAACCGCCTCTGTTTCCAGATTGACAATTGAGGCCTCGATGGTTGCTTCCATCTCTCTGCATATTTCCATAAGCTGGGGTCTGTATCTTTCGGGGATTCTGCGCCAGGCTGTATTGTTCATTAAAATGCCTCCCATAAAGGGAGCGATATTTATGCTGGACATATTTTTTGCTACGCCGAATATTTGGGTTCCTGCGGCATAAATTGGACTTTGATATATAGCGTCTATCATGCCGCCGTTCAGGAAAACAAGAATATCATTGATGGAGATGGGAACAATCTGATATCCCATCAGCCTGAAGGCTTGAATCATCTGCAATTCATCCGAGCTTGTGCCCAGTTTCAGCCTCCTAAGATCGTTGGGAACATGAACCGGCGATTTGGAAAAAATTTTTATCCACCCCGCGCGCGCCCAGGCGAGAGTGGTAAAACCATTCTGCTGGATTTTTTCATTAAGTTCGGGCTTTATCCTGCTTAAGACTTCGTCCAGCTCTGCATTGTCCCTGATTAAAAACGGATAACTTAGCGCCATCACTTCCGGCATTATTGAATTTAATCCAAGGCTGGTAAAAACCGCCGCCTGTATCTGGTTTAGCCTGAGTTTGCGCAGAGTTTCCGGTTCATCGCCGGCTGTTCCGTTATGGTAAACAATTACTTCGACCTCTCCGTTTGTAACACGCGCCCAGTCGGATGCCATTTTGTTAATCGCGGCTCCCCATGGTGTGTTTTCAGGAACAAGGGAGGCAAGCCTGATGGTAATTCTGCGCTGCGCAAAGAGGGGGCATACGGATAAAAATAAAACTGGAATAAAAAGTAATCGGAGGGAGATATTGAAAGACCTACGCATTTTTCACCCCTTTTATTTGTAAGAGTTGTGAGGCAACCAACCGGGTTGCTTCACAAGTCCATTAATCATCATCCCAGTCATCGTCAAGGTCAAAATCAACAAAGTAAAGAATTGCATTATCCAAAAGATACTGCGCCTTTCTCTGCGCCATAACATTAACCAGACGGTTCTGAGGGACTTCATCCGGATCAATGGACAAAGCCGTTTCCAACAACTCCTTAAATGTATCATAATCCTGCGCCGGAATCGAGACCGCCTGGGCGTAAGAAACATAAGGGCCGGCAAGTTTCCCATTTGATTTTTCAAGGGCACGATGGTAATGGATTTCTGCCTTTTCCTTGTCGCCACCCATGGCCTGTGGGACTGAGGCGTAAAAAAGAAAAAGAAAATCGTCGAGCGCACCGGAATTAAAATCCGGGTCGAGTTCATAGGCCCGGCTTACAAGGGCGTAAAACTCAGAAATCCTGATACCCAAATCCAGATCAAAGGGATTTAGGGAATAGGCTGATAAGCCGCCGGCCGCCGCCCAGTACAAATACGGTACATCGGCCTTTTTCATTTTAGCCAGTTTTTCGGGCAGTTCGCCGCTTTGGAAAGAGCCTGTAAATCCCGGATATTTAAGCTCCAGAGCCCTGTAAAGTATTTCCACTCCCCTTAAATACAGCTTCTTCGCGCGCTCTTTTGCCTGTTCACGCTCTGTATACATGGAGCGCGGCAGCATATCTGCCGGCCCCTGGACAAAAGCGTTTGAGTACATGATAAAAAGCGAGCCGGTTGTAAGCATAAGCCCCTGATGTTTTGGATTTGCCGAAAGCAGGGATTCATACATTTTTATGGCAAAGGGAAGCGCGTCTCCAACCAGTTCGGGATCGGAATCCCCGGTAAAAACATCAGAGCTTCCGTCGCCTGTAAGGGCATTGGAAACGGCATTAATCGCCATTTTGTTAATGGAACAGGCCGGTGCGAACAGGCAGCCGATAATCGCGGGAACTAACAACAGGGCTCGTTTTTTCATCGCATTTCCTAATCACCTATAACCAGGCGGATATCCTTTTCAATCGCTTCCAGTTTGCGTCCGGCTTCGGCACGGGCGGCGTCCAGCGCCCCGCCCGTCTGTGCACAGCAGGTGGCGTAGTACTTAATTTTGGGCTCTGTCCCGCTTGGCCGCACGCTTACAATGGTGCCGTCTGATAAAAAAAACTGAAGCACATCACTGGGCGGAAGGCCGTCGACGCCGTCCTTAATATCCCTTACTTTTGTTACTTCAATTCCGCCAAGGGCAGCCGGCGGGTTTTGCCTGTATTTATCCATTATGCCCTGCATAATCTGCGGTCCCTGGGGTCCCTGAAAGTATTTGGAAATTCCCAGTTCCTGCCAAAACCCGCATAAGCAATAAAGTTCATCAAGCCGGTCAAGAAGGCTCTTTCCCATGCTGCGCCAGTACAGGGTCATCTCGGCGGTGAGGGCCGCAGCGGAAATGCCGTCCTTATCGCGCACCTCGGTTTCTACCAGGTAGCCGTAGCTTTCCTCGGTGCCAAAAACAAAGCTGTTTACACCCGCCCTGCCCTGCGCGGCGGCGTTTTCCCATTTGCGCATAACATCAGCTATCCACTTGAAACCTGTAAGACAGTCGACGCAGTGGGCTCCGTAGTATTCGGCGACTTTTTTCTGCATTCCGGTAGTAACAATCGTATTTACCATTGCCGGGTTTTTGGGCGTTTTTCCAAATTCTTTAAGAGAGAGAAATATATAATCCGCCAGCAGAACTCCCATCTGGTTTCCTGTTACCAATACGAACTTTCCCGATGCGTCCGGGACGGCTATTCCGAAGCGGTCGGCATCGGGATCGGTTGCCATTACCACATCGGCTTTTTCCTTTATGCCCAGATTGATCGCCATGTCCAGTGCAGCGGCTTCTTCCGGGTTGGGGAATGCGACCGTGGGGAAGTTACCGTCCCCTTCTCTCTGTTCAGGTACGGTGATCACTTTCAGGCCAAGATCGCCTAACACCTTCTCGACATGCATCGCACCGGTACCGTGAAGAGGAGTATAGATTATTTTTACTTCTCCGGCTTTTTCTTTTATCAGCCCTGGCCGGAAGAGCTTTGATTTAACCATTGCCTGGTATGCTTCATCTACTTTTCTGTCAATAATTTCAAGAAGTTCCCTGGAAATAGCTTCCTGCCGCGGCATTTCTTTTATTTCTCTAACAGCGTTTACTTCATCAATTATTCCTGTATCGTGGGGCGGCACTACCTGCGAACCGTCGTTCCAGTAGGCCTTGTATCCATTGTACTTTGGAGGATTGTGGCTGGCTGTTACAACAATGCCTGTATCGCAGCCAAGATATCTGATTGCAAATGAGAGCTGCGGCGTGGGCCTTAATTCGGAAAACAGATAGGTCTTAATTCCGTTGGCGGCAAAAACCAGTGCCGCGTCTTCGGCGAATTCCCTGGAATAATTGCGGCTGTCGAATGCGATGGCGGCGGAGAGCTTTCCCGCTTTTTCGGGGAATGTTTTTATAATATATGAAGCCAGCCCTTGGGTAGCGCTTTTTACTACGAGCGAATTCATGCGGTTGTAGCCGCCGCCGATAATCCCCCGCAGGCCGCCGGTGCCGAATTCCAAATCGCGGTAGAAACGGTCTTCCAGCTCTTTCCAGTCTTCTGCACTGAGCAGCTTTTCTACCTCGGCGCGGAAGCCCGGATCTCTTTCCCTTGATATATAATCTTTCGCTCGGACAGCTATCGCAGCTCTATCCATAATCGCTCCTTTGATGTAATAATAGCGTGTTTTTTTGATATAAACCAGTATGAATTATTAAAAAATAACATTATAATAATTATATTCCTAGAACTATAGCGAAGATGGAAATGTATGCCTAAAACAGTTGCATGGGGTCCTGTCAGAGGCCAAAAGCACCATGCAGGCATGGCACTTTTGCCTCTGCCACCCCAATGTTACTTTTCTGGGCATACATTTCATAGTTTGTTAAAGTTATTATTTACTTACGGATAAAGGAAGGTTTATTGTGTCTGTATCTCTTAAGGGGCGTTCCCTGCTTACATGGCTGGATTTTTCACCGGAAGAAATTCGCCATTTACTGGAACTTTCAAAAAAAGTTAAATTACAAAGCAAAAACGGCGAAGTCTCGCGGCGTTTTGAGGGGAAAACCCTTGCCATGCTTTTTGAAAAACGCTCCACCCGTACAAGATGCGCTTTTGAGACAGCCTTTGGAGAAGAAGGCGGGCATCCGGTGTTTCTTTCCACAAGCGACATTCAGCTTGGGGGCAAGGAATCCATCGAGGACACAGCACGTATACTTGGAAGAATGTTCTCTGCCATTCAGTTCAGGGGATTCAGGCAGGAAACGGTTGAAATATTGGTTAAATATTCAGGTGTGCCAGTTTATAACGGGCTGACAGATATGTACCACCCAACCCAGGCTTTGGCAGACATAATGACACTGGAAGAAAGTTTCGGCTCCTGCCAGGGAAAAACACTCGCCTTTGTCGGGGACGGCCGCAACAATGTAGCACGTTCTCTCATGGTAATTTGCGCCAAGCTGGGCGTTAATTTTACGGTGATATGTCCGCCCGAACTTAATCCTGATAAGGACCTAACTGATAAATGCCTAACGCTTGCCGCCGTATCTGCGGCGAAGATTGTTGTAACGCCGGATACTTCCGCACTGGCTGGAGCAAACGCAGTTTATACCGATGTATGGACTTCGATGGGTGAAGAGGATAAAAAAGAAGAACGTATGCGGCTTTTAAGCCCCTACCAGGTAAACCAAAAGCTGATGGACAAAACCGGAAGCGGTGCCAGTATTTTTCTGCACTGTCTTCCGGCTGTCAAAGGCGAAGAGGTTACCCAGGATGTGATCGACGGGCCGCAAAGCCGCGCCTGGGATCAGGGTGAAAACCGCAAACACACGATCAAAGCAATAATGCTTGCAACCTTATAGCTTATTTTAGGTAAGTTTTATAAAGGGTCCACAGATTAACACGGATTATCACTGATTTAAAACTAAAGAGCTTGTCAATCTGTGTTCATCCGTGAAAATCCGTGGTTATATGAGTCACAAGTTTAAGCCGTTGAGGTAATTTTCGTATGCCCTTTGCGCGGTTCTTGTATCAGCACGGGCTTTTTCGATTTCAGGCGCAAGACGGTCGATATCATTATCGATGGATACAAGCCTTCGCAGGTATTCCTGCCCCTGCTGTGTCTGGTTGCCGGCCGCCTCGAGATTGCGCCGTATCCGCTCCTGCTCGGCTGCCAGGCGGGTGCGCCGCCCTTCCAAATCCCTTTCTGCGGTTTCGGCTGTCTCTATTGCCTGCCTTAGCTCTACAGCCCTGCGCAGGGCTGTGCGCACATTCTGCGGTATTTCCTGACTTGTCGAATAACTTAAAATGGTGTCGGGTCTTACCGAAAGAAGCGTTATGCGCTCAGAAATGGGCTGCATTTCGCTGACATTAACCATCAGTTCACGGTCTGCGCCCAGTGTCATGTTAAAGCGGTATGAAGATGGAGTCTGCTCGTCAGCTTCCGGGGCGACCAGATTTGCGGACGGAGTTTTCGGGTGTTCCACCACAAGCTGTTTTGATACATTGCCAGTGTTCCTGAAAACATAGGATTTTATGTGGGTCAGGCTGCGGTTAATTGTCATAACTCCGCCGGAAATATTTACCGAGCTTACGGCGCGTGTGTTTGACTGTGTGATAACTCCCGTAACCGATAGATCCTCCCCGTAGGAAATCAGCCGCTTTTCATTTTCATTCCAGAACTCTATCAGGGCGTCGCCGGCATAAACACCGCCGTCATAAACTGTAATCGGCCCTGCGGGAAGTTTCATGCCGCTGGAGTTGGTTATTTCAGCTCCAAGCCTTGGGTTTGTGGTTCTGCCGGCGGCGCCGGAGCCGGAAAATATTAACACCTTGCGGGCATTGATGCCGCTTTCAACAAGAGGCAGCATGGCGCTCATTCTTCTGTCGAGGCTTATCGGCCTTTTTATCGTAAACTCGAATTGGTCGCCGGCCGCCCCGCCCCGGGCCGTTTCGACTGCTCCGCCGGCGAGGGCCTGAGCCATAGGGGCCGGAGCGTATTCTTCTGCCGCCATGTCATAAGAGGACGACGCTCTGGCTCTCGCGGCGGAAACGGAGGGCATGGCTATTTCCGCTTCCGGCATGGCTGCATATCCGTAGTCGTGGGTAGCGGCGGGAGCCGTACCGGCTATCGAGAGGGGAACGACGGGGCGAGAAACATAGTAGGGCGGATATAGATTCTGAATAAACGAAGCGGGGCGGCCGGCGACAAGCGAGAGTTCCACTTCGTGCCAGTCCGTATCGCTGTCATTATCGACAATTGCCCATCCCTGAAACAGGGGGCTGGCTGCGCCCAAATCCAGGCGGTAGGAAACCTTCCAGACAGGAGACGGCACCACATAGCTAATGGACGCCTGTCTGGATCCGGAGCCATTTAAATTAATCAGCAGATTTCTTGTGTTTGTATTCCTGGACTCTGAAATAAGATCCAGGGCGCGGTTTAGATCCTGGTTCATGCCGGGTTCCCTGAAATTAATCGAGTTAATCTCTTTCAGGCTAAAAAGCCTCATGCCCGAAGATGTGTTAAGCAGGAGCCAGGGCTCATTGGTCTGGGAACCCGGCGATACTACCGATGAACGGTATTCAATACCGACAATCCTGCCGCTGAAAACAGAGGGAGCGGTGATTTCTACCTCGGCACCCCTGAGCCTGGAAAGAATTCGCGGCAAATCCGGGCTGTCGGACAGATCGATTTTCAGGCTGCGCAGGGTCTCCAGCAGGGTTTGTTCGGACTGGTAAGTAACCGACGGATTTGCCGAAGCGGGATCGTTTACAACAAGCGATTTTAGCGCGTCATTTATGGAGCCGGTTCTGAAAGGAAGGCTCAGAACCGACTGTCCGTTTAGCGTTCCCGAATGTTCATAATACGCAAGGCCGGATGAAAGGATAACTACCCTTTTCAGCGGCAGTAAAGCGTCCGTCTGCGTCTGGGCCGGAAGGCCGGAACAAATTGCGAGTAACACAATTAGTGTAAAAAAATGCTTCATAATCATTCTCCTGATTTATTCTTGCTCATTGATTTAGCGGTTATTAAAGCCAGCGTTAAAAGGATTATAACCGCAAGAGATAGTATGGTCCACAAAAACCATTGTCCCCGGCTTGTTTCGGGTATTTGTTCTTCCCTGGGAATGTAGCGCGGTTCGCCGGCAACCGCCGTCTGAAAAATGCTGTTTTCGCCGGAAGGGTATTCGTCCAGCCTTAACCCTTCCATTGGGGAAAATTCACTGTTTCCGTATGCCAATGTCCAGGGGCCGCCGCCGCGCCCAAAAAAGATAAGGTCTTGTACTGTCCATTTTATTTGGCATTCAACAGGGGAAGAAAAAGAGAACTCCCCCCGCGCCTCTATACGCCAAAAAGGAGCGCTTGACCTTACCGCAAGAGGAGTGTTTACGGTGTATTCCGTTTCGGAGTTAAGCCGGTACAGGGTAATAGAATCAACAGAATTCCAGTTATATGCGGCATTGTATTTGTTTCTTACACGGACATCAATGGTATCGTTTTCACCAAGCAAAAAATTTATGGAAACCAGGGGATAAAATCCTTCAGTGTTAAATTCCATTGACCTTCTGTCGGGGCTTAACTGCCCTGCAATGATTTTTTCTCCTGTCCTGTCTGCGGCGGGCAGCACCGTAAAGGGAACAATCGCCCCGCTTACATCAAAAACGCGAATGTCTCCCCTGTCCGGGCGCAGGAGCCCTGAATAAACAGCTTCTGGTATCTCGATTTTCAGCAGCCGCCCGCCCTCGCCTTCCAGTGTGATGGAACCGGCAAAATCTTCAGGTTTTGGAACCGGAGTATCGGCGAACAGGTGAACTGCGAAAAACGATAAAACCAGCGACAGTATCAGCTTCATTCTTGTTTCTCCATCGCGGATTTTCCTGCGGCGGGCGGCAGCGGGGAAACCCAGCCGATAAATAGCAGGACAATTCCCGCTGCGAAAAAGGAAATTATTCTTATTACCGTGCCGGCGTCTTTCAGGTCAAGTAAAAGAAGTTTAACTATATCGCATATAGTCAGTATCGCCCCCGCTATCCAAATCTTGCGCCTGGCAAATTTTGTACCGGCGGCAATATGGGCAATGCCGTATAGCGCCCAAATAATAAACAGACCGAGCTGGAATCCATCGGAGCCAAAAAGAGTGTCGTATGGTATATTCCTGTAAAAATGCACTGCTCTGGCCAGCAGGGCGCTGATAAAAAGAAACAGCGCGATATCTGAAATTACAAAAAGCGCCCCCCTGCCAAGGCTTTTAATTTGCAAAGGGCTGTCCGCACTTATTTTCATCAGCGAGGCTTGCCAGAAGATAAAGAGTGTAATCGAAAAGGCTTCAAGAAGGTCCAGGGGATTTATCAACGGAATGTACAGGGGCAACGGCGCGGGATTGCCCGGACGGAATATGGTTGCCAGGAACCAGAGCCCCAGGATTAGCGAAAATATCAACGGCAGAACAAAAAATAAAATCCTGGAGCTGATTTTCCCATAACTATCAATGTTAATTTTTCTGTATACCGTCGTAATAGTTATCATTGATGCAAAGACAGGCAGGAGCCCGGCAAGGCTGCGCCAGGATGGGGCGAGATCAAAATGAATTGTCAGCGCCCGAAGCGATGATCCAAAAACAGCGGCGGCGATTAAAACTAAAATGAATACCAATGTCGCCCGCACTCCTTCGTGCAGGTGTTTTTTGGACAAAACAGCGACTAACGTATAGACTGCAAAGAAGGCAATCCAGCCCCACAAGTACAGCCCATGGAAAAAATTATGTGCAAATAATGACTGACGTCCGCCATAGTAACCGAGTGCTCCCCTGAATATGCCGGTTATAGCAAGGGCGAAGGCAAGGACAACCGCCGGGGCAAGGGCAAAAAGCAGCGGCCTGCAGCGCAGAGGCATTGAAGATAAAAAAGCGGCCAGCGCGGTAATGGTACAGAAAAGAAAGAAAAATTCCATGTAGGTATGGGTAAATTCCTGGCGGCTATATGGGAAAGTTCTATAAAATTCAGCAAACCACCCGCCGTACCACCATGCGTAAAACCAAAGCGCAAGACAGATCAAAAACGCTCTGTGATATATGCCGTTCTCCGAGAAAAATCCCGTTTTAACTTCAATATTTCGTTCCCTGAATTTTTGTGTGATTATGAGTAACGCCGCTCCAGCCAAAGCGACTACCAGGGCGCCTGTAAACGCCGGGCTGCGTAAAAAGCCTGAATAAACAAAGGTCTCGTTCCATGCAAGGGTTTTTTCTCCAAGACATTCAACGGCGAATGCAATTGCCGCCGCGATATGCAGTAAAAGAGCGGTGACCGTAACTTTGGGATTCTTTAACCTGAGTCCAAGGAAGAAAAACAATACTCCTTCGGCAGCCCAAACAGCGCTGGTAATTCCTGGGGCGAGTTCCAGGGGAACGGCAAGGTTCGCCATCATTACCGCAAGGCCAAGGTAGCTCTCGGAAAAAAGCCGCATTGCCCCGCCCCTGCGTTTCCATATAAATACGGCAAGGCCCAGATAAAACGCCGAAAATATAACGCTGACTATCGCATGGCCGTGTGGAATAAAACTGAAAATTCTCCATTGCAAAATGGCGGCGGCAAGAGGGGTTCCCAGCAGTAAAATGCCGTCAAAGTAGGCTTCTCGTTTTAGGGCTTTTTTCCCGAAACAGTGAATGCCCAGTGCGGTAAAAATTACAATGTAGCTAAGGAAAAAGGGCTGTGCTGTCCAAAACAATTCCTGGTTATACGATGATACAGTCCAGTATAATGCCGAGCCAAAAGTGCAGACAAAGGCCAGGATATTAAGCTGCCGCCAGAAACGGAAAAAACTGACGGCAAAAACACCCAGGCTTAATACAGTGTAAAATGCAAAAAGAAAAACATGGTTTCCTTCACCTGTACTGATTAAAATCGGAGCGGCGAACCCGCCCAAAAAACCGAAAAAGGACAGGGCCTGGGAACCCTGAAGAAGGGCAAGGCTTACAGCCGGCGGAACAAGAGCCGTAAGCAAAATGAGAGTCGTAACCTGTGCGAACAGGGCAATAAGTTTGTGGGCAGCGAATACCGAAAGATAGAGCAACCCTATTCCACCGCCCTGAAGGATCAGGCAGAAGCCTGGTTTCTTTTTTCGCAACAGCCAGCCAGCCGTCAGCATCGCAAGTCCGCTTGCTGCTGCGGCGATAATTCCCATTTCCAGGGTAAAGAAACCCCGGCTGGCAAGATAGGTAATAAGCGTAGCAAAGCCGGCCAAAAGCAGTATTATTCCGCCGGCGGCCCAATAATTGCCGCTTTTTATGAATTTTTTAATCGGCTCAAACAAGAGCGGCGGGTTTTCATCTGCAGCAGGGGTATCTAGGTTAACCTCGATAACATCATGGTTAACAGGTTCCTGTTCTACAACCTCTGTAAAAACCGTTTCGGCAGGCGGCCCGGCTTCAACAGGAGCGGCTACAACAGCCGGCGGAATACTGGCCGGCACCGGTTCAATTGGCGGCTCATAAAGTTCAACAGGCGTCTGCGCTGGCTGAACGCTGGTTCTAAAAACTCCCTGTTTTTGTAAAAGATGTGAAACAATCTCTGTCAATTCATTCAAACGGCGGGAAAGCCTTTTATTTTCTTCGGAAAGAGTGCCTGTTTTTGCGATAAGGCCGATAACGCCAATTACCGCAAAAAGAAAAGCGGCGCAAATTAAAACTACTAAGGCGGTCATGGTATAATTATATTACTTTCCGCGTTCCATTTTAAGTGTTATGGTTGTTTGATCGCAAACTTCCTCAGGGCCAAAGTATTGAATAGCTCCGGGATACAGGAAGCAGGTTTTTTCCGCCCATTCTTCCCTTGCAGCCTTAAAGGCCTTAAATGGTTTTCCATCAAGGTCTATCAGCGCTTTTTTGATGACGGGTTTTTTTGAGCCGTGGCGCTGCTCCATATTCATCATCATGGTAAGCGGGATGCCTCCGGCAATCCACTGCTCTGCCGGGGCGGTAAGGTTTCTAACGCTGGAAAGATATCCCGTAAGGCCCGACGCTATAAGCAAAAAGGCGCTGAAGCCAAGGCTGTAGCAATAATCCGCATCAAAATTGGATGGAAATGCGCAGCGGCCTTCATAACCGAAGAAGTGGGTAAGGCCGCTGAAACTGCCCTTGTAGAGGTTTATGTCTTTCAGACCCTGAAGTTTTTTTTCCACCATGCTTACCAGAAGTTTTTCAGTTTCAATTCTGGAAACCTGAACATTGCCGTGTGGATCCCTGTCCATAAGAAACTGCTGTGCAATATCCGGCGGCAGCGTATACAATAGGCTGTAAGAAGGCTGTGAAATACGGCGGGACAGCCATGTAATTTGATCGAGAAAAGAACTGATTGAAGCGAAGTTTTTTTCATCGGCTGCAATGGCATCGTTTAATTCGCTTATCAGTTTTTTTATTTCCGGGATAAATTCAACCAGCCCTTCGGGGATAAGCACAACGCCGAAATTTTCACTGTTTCCGGCGCGCTTGACAACCGAAGCGCAAATCAGTTCAACAATTGTTTCAAGGGAATAGCCTTTGGCTTCTATCTCTTCAGATACAAGGCAAATATTCGGCCGGCATTGCAGAGCGCATTCAAGGGCAATGTGGCTTGCGGCGCGTCCCATCAGCTTTATAAAATGCCAGTATTTTTTTGCGCTGTTGGTATCGCGGCAGATATTGCCTATAAGCTCGCTGTAAGTTTTACAGGCGGTGTCAAAGCCAAAAGATGTTTCGATGTATTCGTTCTTTAGGTCGCCGTCGATTGTTTTCGGGCAGCCAATAACCTGGATTTTTGATCCCTTGGTAAGAAAATATTCGGCCAGCAGCGCTGCGTTTGTATTGGAATCATCTCCGCCAATAATGACAATGGCGTCCAGCCCCAGCTTTTTCGCCGTTTCCAGCGAAGATGCAAACTGCTGCGGTGTTTCAATCTTTGTCCGGCCGGAGCCGATTATGTCAAAACCGCCGGTATTTCGGTATTTGTCAATGATGTCGTCTGTAAGAATAATTGCCTTGTTATCGATTAAGCCGCTTGGCCCGCCCTTAAAACCGTAAAGAATCGATGCGGCATTGCCTTTTTTAAGGCCGTCGAACAAACCGGCGATTACATTGTGCCCGCCCGGCGCCTGCCCGCCTGAAAGTATTACGCCGACCTTTAATTCCCTGCCTATTTTATCATTTTTCCCTTTAATAAATGTTACCAATGGCTTGCCGTAACATTGAGCGAAAATTTCCTTTAACTCATTTCTGTCTGCAACCGCTTCTGTCGGCTCCCCCATCTCAACGGCGATTTCGTTTACCGGAGAATTCAAACAGGCAGGCAGTTTTGGTTTATACGCATAACGGGCGTTTTGCAGCGCTGAAATACTCACATCTACTCCTTTCAGGTATTCACCCGTTCTACATAATCGTTTGTTTCAGTATTAACAAGAATTTTTTCGCCCTGTTTTATGAAAAGGGGAACACGGACAACAAGGCCCGTCTCGGTTGTTACAGGTTTTGTCGCACCGGAAACAGTGTCGCCCCTGACGTAGTTCTCGCTTTCAGCTACTGTAAATACCACCTTGTAGGGTATCTTTATGTCGATAACCTTTCCTTCCCAGATGATAAGCTCGTAGTTTTCGCTTTCTTTAAGGTAAAATTTTTTATCCGGATTATCGGCAATTGATACTTCATACTGCTCGTATGTTTCATTGTCCATAAAATGATATAACTCCGGATCGGAATATTGATACTGACAGGCATGAATGGTAACCTGGGCGTCTTCTACTTCCTGCTGTGTGGGAATGGTCAGGGAAAGTACGGACCCGTCCTTTATGCTTTTCATTTTTACCCGTGCTACTGCTGTTCCTTTACCGGGGTTGTGGAACTCCCTTTCAACTACCAGATAGGGCTGCCCCTTCTGCAAAAGACAGGAACCCTTTACTATGTCACCGCCACGAATCATTTGAACCCTCGTTATATTTTATAAAGATTGATGTAGACAATATAGACTATTTTCAAAACTATTGCTATAGCAGAAAGTGGCCTGAAACTGGAGATTAAAACGGTGAACGGCTACGCAAAGCCCTTTCTCGGGCTGACGGTCTGATAGACATACTTTTTTTCTGTAGAACTAGATAAACCATTATCTAAATTCATAATTGTGTATTTTGCTTTGTTAAACCACGCCGATGCCCTCGGCAGGGCTTGTGCGCAGCCGCTCACTGCTTTCAATGCAATTTCGGGCATCTACTAAAGCAATCGTAAAGAATCTGTTCATTGAATAAATTGTTTACTTCAATTACACTGAATATATGTATACAATTATCGTAACTCCGCGTTTTGGAGATATGGACATGCTGGGGCATATAAATAATACCGTACCCGTGGTCTGGTTTGAACTTGCCAGAAATCCATTGATAAAGATATTCGATCCAAAACTTGAACTTGCCAAGGAAAATTTTTCCCTTATTATGGCACATACCGATTATGACTACTTAAAGCAGCTGTACTTTCAACATGAAGTGGAAATACGAACCTGGATATCCAAGATTGGAACCAAATCCTTTACCGTACACCACGAGGCATGGCAGCAGGGGCGGTTATGCGTAAAGGGCAATGCCGTTGTTGTTCATTATGATTTTGTCAGGCAAAAAACCACCCCAATCCCCGAAGACAAAAAGAAACTGCTTACTGAACATCTTTTGGAACAGCCTTAATCACGATATTTAACTCGTCAAGCTGTTTTTGATCTACCTCGCCCGGGCAGTCGTCCATGGGGCTGCATGCAAAAGAATTTTTCGGAAAGGCGATTACATCTTTAATTGAGCTAAGGCCGGCCATTATCATAACAAGGCGGTCTAGGCCGGGGGCAATGCCTCCGTGGGGAGGGGCGCCGTATTTGAACGCACCGGTAAGAAAGCCGAATTTTTTTTCAGCTTCATCGCTGTCAAAGCCGACGATGTTGAATATCCGTTTTTGCAATTCACAATCATGAATACGAATGGAGCCGGAAGCAAGCTCAAAGCCGTTTAGTACCAAATCGTATAGGTCGCCTTTTACCGAACCGGGATCCTGCTCCATTGTCGCGTGATATTTTTCCTGCGGCCAGGTGAACATGTGATGTGCGGCTTCCCACCGGTTTTCATCTTCATTGAATTCAAACATGGGGAAATCTACTATCCATACAAACTCAAACTTTTTTGGATCGCAAAGGTTCAAATCCCTGCCAAGCTTCGAACGAACCGCGCCAAGGGCTGTATTTGCAACCGAACGCTTAACGTCCGCCACGACAAGGATTAGGTCCCCCTGCCCTGCTTCAAGGCCTTTTATTATCTGCGCGGCGTTATTTGCAAAAAACTTTGAAACGCCACCCTCCATTGCCGTGCCGGAAACTACCTTCATCCAGGCCATTCCCCTTGCCCTGTAGATTTTTGCCTGTGCTTCAAGCTCTTCAATCTGCTTGCGCGAATAATCCGCCCTGCCCTTTACAACCAGCGCCTTAACGCCGCCGCCTTCATGAGCAAGGGCGTCCTTAAAAGCCTGAAAATCCCCGTCCTGAACGTATGGGGCAAAATCCTGCATTTTTAATTCAAAGCGCAGATCCGGCTTGTCGGTGCCGTACAGTTCCATGGCTTGTTCGTAGGAAAGACGGGTAAACTGCGGCGGCAATTCGTGGTTTAGTGTTTTTTTGAATATATAGTTAAAAAGCCCCTCTGTCATCGAAAGCACGTCTTCCCTGTCCACAAAGGACATTTCAATGTCGATTTGAGTGAATTCCGGCTGCCTGTCCCCCCTGGAATCCTCGTCACGGTAACAGCGCGCTATCTGGAAGTATTTGTCAAAACCGGAGACCATCAAAAGCTGTTTATAAAGCTGCGGCGACTGGGGCAGTGCGTAGAATTTTCCCGGATAAAGCCGCGAAGGAACAAGAAAATCCCGCGCTCCTTCCGGCGTGGATCTGATAAATGTGGGGGTTTCAATTTCATAGAAACCGTTAGATGTCATCCATTCGCGCACGGCGAATGTAACCTCGCTGCGAAGTTTTATGCGATCCTGCATTGCCTGGGAGCGAAGATCGAGATAACGGTATTTTAGGCGCAGCTCTTCGCTGGCATTGCTTTCTTCATCAACCTGGAATGGCAGAACTTCTGATTTATTGAAAATTTCAATGCGTGAAGCAAGGACTTCAATTTCGCCGGTATCCATCGAAGGATTCACCATGTCAGCCGGACGCGGCCTTACCGCGCCCTCTACTGCAATGCAGAATTCATTCCGTAATTGCAGACAGATTGCCGCAAGCTCCGGCGCTTCAGCAGTTTCCGTATCTACCACCACCTGGGTAATGCCGTAACGATCCCGCAGATTTATAAAAAAAATGCCGCCGTGGTTACGCCAGCGGTTAACCCAGCCGTTTAATATTACATTACGACCAACATCGCTCTTTCTTAATGAGCCGCAGTCTATAGTTCTCTTTAACAACATATAACAATGGTATTCTTTTTTTTCAATTTTGCCTATAATGAATTATGAAATTTGAACTGACGGAAGCGCTGATAGAAGATATTGCCTTTGCCATGGAAAACCAGGCAGGCGAATATCTTCTTGATACTCGTGAAGGCATTGTTCTTTGGGCTGAAGACGCTGATTACCCCGAAGAAGAAATAGAGGCGGATGAAGAACATAGATTTATTGGGCTGCCCGACTGGGAGCCGCAGGACGGTTACCGCCTGATGGAGCATTTTACCGCCGGGCTTAAAAATCCTGTGGCCAGGGAAGAACTGACAGCCGCCCTGAACCGCGGCAAAGGGGTTTTCAGGGCATTCAAAGATGTTATTGGCCAATATCCGGAAGTTGAAAAACTGTGGTTTAAATACAAAGACAAGGGTATAAAAGATGCGGTAATTTACTGGTACAACGCGCTTGTGGAAACTTCGAATATGGAAAAAATCGGCCATGAGCCTGAGGATACTTCCGCCCTGTTGCAGGAGGATTTTCGGATTCGAGCGGGAAATGAAACCGACCGTTTTAAAGCGGAAGCCCTGCACAAGCTCTGTGTTGAAGCTATAAAAGGTGACACTGCGCAAGCGGCGGACAGAAGAGTTTTTGAATCGATGAACAAATGGATATTTCCAGGGAGCCTTTGTTTTATTGCTGAAAACAACAGCGGGGACTTCGCCGGTTATATCAGCTCACATAGTAACGGATCTTCGGTACTGCATATCTGCGTGCTGGAGGTTGCTCCCGAATACCGCGGCCTTGGACTGGGCAAGGCCCTGCTTGGCCGGCTTCTTGAACAGGCGTCCAGGGACGGGATTAATTCCATTACCATTGACCTAACCTCCGGTACGGACTTTTTTTCACACTCGCTGTTGATGGAGAACTTCGCTCCCTCGGTGCAGAGATATGCAAGGAAAGAGTAAAGGTAAAAAGGAAAAGTGAAAATCAAATTGACATTTTTTCGAAAATGTCACTGAAGATTATGTACCGTTTTGTCGATTCACTTTTCCCCTCTTCCCTTTGTTAAAAAGAGCTGCCGACACTTCCCTGAAATTTATAAACTCCGTACCTTCTATATTGGCTTGCTTATCTCCCCCATAAACAACATAGCCGTTTTTAATATCTTCCGATAATTTTTGGAATAGTTTTATGTTTTTGGAAAACGATGAATCAAATGTTGCGCCGGATTTAATCTCTAGGGGGATCAGATCCCGCCCTTTGCACAAAATCAAATCCACCTCCAAACCGTTTTGGTTGCGGAAGTAATAGAGTTCAGGAGATCTACCTTGATTGCGCATGGTTTTAAGTACGTCCACAATAACCATGTTTTCAAATAGACCTCCCGAAAGCGGATCTCTGAAAACCTGTTCCGGCGCTTCAATCCCAAGCAGATTGGCTGCCAGGCCGACATCGGTAAAATATAGTTTTGGCGCTTTCATTACCCGCTTTCCAAAATTGTTAAAATAGCATGGAAGTCTGAAAACAATAAAACTTGCCTCCAGCACCGAGAGCCACGAAGTAAGCGTTGTTTGTGAAACGCCCACATCACCAGCAAGAGAATTAAGGTTTACTATTTGTCCAATCCTTCCAGCCAAGAGTTTGATAAAACGCTCAAATAAGATTTGGTTGCCTATATTTATCAATTGCCTGACATCACGCTCTACATAAGTGGCGTAATAGTTTTGATATAGATGTCTGGGGGTGGCATTTTCACTGTAAATGCGCGGCATAAATCCCCTGTAGATGTATTCATCACGCTCAAGAACAATCCCCGATGATTTTAACTCACTAATCGAAAGAGGCAAAAGGGTTATTACAGAAGTTCGCCCCGCAAGCGATTGAGTGATGCCTGCTTTTATTTGCGGTTGGTGGGAACCGGTCAGAATAAACTGCCCTTTTTTGTTTTTGTCGTCTGCAATAGCCTGTATGTAGCTTAAAAGATCGGGAACATGCTGAACCTCATCTATTATCAGGTCTCCCGAAAATTTTTTAAGAAAGTCTCGTGGATGCTTTTGAGCAAACTCCCTGTTGTCCGGTTCTTCAAGATTGACGTATTTGTAGTCCTGAAAAAGCATTTTTGCCAAAGTCGTCTTCCCGGATTGGCGCGGCCCCATGATGGTTAAAACCGGGTACTCTCTTGCCATACTTAGAATATGGCCTGATATATCTCTCTGTATTGCCATAAAAAGACCCCTTCTAAAATTAAGCTATTTCCAAGTTCAACTTGGAAATAGCTTAAAATATAAAGAGGTGTATGTCAAGGATAGTAGTCTTTCCTGAGCCGCGGAAGGATCGAACTTCCGACCCGCAGATTAAGAGTCTGCTGCTCTACCAGCTGAGCTAGCGGCCCATACAGCGTTAACATTCATAAGTTTACAGAAAAAGTGCTGATAAGGCAATACAACGCGCCTGCCTTGTACGTTTACGGAAATTGGCCTATAATCGGCTACAGTGAACAAGGTCATACTAAAAGCCGAAGATCTGGACGGCTATTTGAGCGCCGGCGACAGGGATTCAATAAGCCGTATGGACTCTCTTTATGCGAATGCAATGGCGGTTTTTGCACGTCTTTCAACCGATAATCAGGCTGAAAGGCATGAGGCGGAGGGCCGGCTTATCACCCTTTACAACGATATGGGCGGTTTGATGCAGGAAATTTGCCGCGAAATTCCAAATATACATGTTTATTCATTCATCGCACCGCAGGAAAGCCACCCCGAGGCATCTCATCTTATCGCTAAACTTCGCGATCCCCGTACAGATAACCAGGAATTTGTTTACTACACCCAGCGCGCATACGAGATGCTTTTCAAACTTGCCTGGAGCGGCCTTCACGGCCTTAATAAAAATTACCTTATCGTTAAAACACCTGTAACCAATCCGGTTCAAAATTACGCCGTCCACAAAATAAACAATATCGACAAAAAAATCGAAAATACCGTAATGTGTGTCATGCTCAGAGGTTCGCTTTTGCCGTCCATGATCATGAGCAAGGAAATTGAGGAATACTCATCCAACAGCTATGTAACGCCCTTTGCCCTGTTCAAAATTAGCAGAGACGACAGCAAGAAAGAAAACAATATGGAGTATATTCTTGATCTGGATCGTTCTTTTTTTAAGCTGGATGCGCTTAACGGTAAAGATCTTGTTTTTGCCGATCCAATGAACGCGACAGGCGGCAGTCTTGTAACAGTAGTAAAATATCTTCTGGACGCGGGGGTTAAGCCGCGCTCGATATTGTTCTTTAATGTGATAGCAGCGTTAAAGGGCGCGTTACGCGTCGTTCGGGCGCTGGAAAACTGCGATGTCTATACTTTATGGATGGATCCTGTACTGAATGAACAGGCATATATCATGCCCGGTCTGGGTGATGCCGGCGACCGCATCAATGGAAGGGACGCAGAGTCCAAGCCCAGGAATATTATTCAGCTTATTGCCGACTATGGAGGCAATATTGCCAACCTTTACCGCAACCAGCTTAGGGAAATCGAGAAAACGGTTTTGAATACAGTAAAATGATAAAAATATATAAACGCCGCATACTTGTTTTTTTTACGTGCTTTTTGTCCGTAATTATAAATATTTCACTTAACTCATGCGCGGGAACAGCCGCCAGCGCGCAGGAATATTATTCGATAGGCATGGCATATTTTGATATGGGGAGATTTGATGAAGCCGAAAAATGGCTGAACCGCGCCAGAGCAGCCGACAGAACAAAGGTAGCTTCCGAGTACAACCTCGGGCGCATAGCATTTGAAACAAACAGGTTTTATGAAGCGGCCGGTTATTTTGAAGGCATATTAAAAAAAGACCCTGATAATGTACTGGCCCTAAAAGCCGCCGCCTATACAAGAATCAAAACCGGGGAACTTGAACTTGCGGAAAAGCACTACAGTAAGCTCCTTTCCCTTGTTCCGGAAAGCTCCGACGACGGGTATAACCATGCTCTTGTGTTATTCGCCATGGAGCGTTACGGCGAAGCTGAGGAAGTTTTAATCCGATATGAATACACCCTTCTCGATAACAGCGCCAATTTACTGTTGTACGCCAGATGCCTGAAAGAACTGGACAGGGTGGAGTCAATCGACTATTACGCGAATTATCTGGCCGATAATAAAGATCCCAAGGTTCGCTATGAATATGCGCAAATTCTTGTACAGCATGAATTATTCGCCAGGGCCCTGGAAGAATACCGGCTTTGCCTTGAAGAAGCTGCAGATGCCGCAGAACCGAAAAAAAGCGATATTCATTTCGCCCTGGCTGAACTGTTGTTAATCGCCGACAGTGAAAGCGAGGAAGGAATCACAGAACTGGAAACAGCTGTAGAGCTCGGTTTCAGCGATATCGAGGCGGTTGAAGAATTGCAGAGTAACGCAAACCTAAGCACGGCAAACAGGGATAAAATCAGAAACATTGTTAATGAAATGCAGCGGATCCTGGAAAGGGCGAAGGAACAGGAAAAAGCGCTGGAACAGGAAAGCTCACTAGAAACTGAGCCTGAGGCTGGTTCCGACGGTACCGGCGAATGAAAAGGTACTGGTTTGGCTCTCTTTGCTTAAATCCAGTTTTGCGAAAACCGAAAAATTCAGCCTGCCCAAAATTCTGATGATAGATTCATGGGCGACGGATAATGTCCAGTACAAATAATCACCCGAGTTATCAAAAGACAATTCCAGGCTTTCCTTTCGGAATTGTTCATAGTCGGAATCCAGCAGTGCAGAAAGAGTGAGCCATGAGCTTTGTCTTCTGGCGGCATTTGCAACCCATGTATAAAATACGCTTAACAGGCTCTTTTGTGTCGGTACTGTCCAGTCTATTTTAAGGCTTTCCAGCCAACCCCCGCCGGATAACAGAGTAAGGGTGTTCCCAAAACTTAAGATTCCTCCTGAAAAACCGTGAAACCCAGCTGCGGCTGTTGATTGAAACCGCCATGACAGGTCTTCATTTTTTGGAAGGGCCACAACAACATCCATCGCATGTGAAAATTCATCGCCTTGATAAAACTTAAAAAGAGGATAATAGCCCAAAAGGCCGAACAGATTGATTGCCGAATAAACCAGGTTCCCGCCCACCGTCAGCATATCAAATCTTGTGTCCAGCTTTTGTTCAAGCATCCTTTCCAACCGCAGCCCTGCACCGGACGGGATTACAAGGGCTTTTATATCAAAATGCGATGGAAGGCGCAGTGATGAACCAAAGCGGTCATAAAAAACCGTATAATCTGTTATTCCGAAAGAAGGCGAATCTTCGATACTCCTGTCCATCGCCTTGTCCAGTTCCGGAGTAAACAGCGAATAAAAAGGGAACACTGTCCAGAGCTGAAGTGAATCGTTCACGCTTTCAAAAAATTTATTTCCGTCGTTCAGCGCGTCATCAGACGAAATCCATAGACTACGCTTATAACGGCGCCCCATATTAAACAAAAGCGAAGTTTGACCAAGGAAGACAGGCACATCAAGACCGGCTCCGCTCTCGCTGCTTAACTGGTTATTCGCTTTAACATAATTTGTACTACCGTCGAAAGTAACTGTCGCGCCTACAGGAACGGTTGCTTCGGTAACGCTGATTTTTGTAACGGTTTGTCTCAGATCCGCGCCGGTGCCGGCGTCAGGTGCAAGTTCCTGAAGCGAACGCAGCCACACCCAGCCGTAGCTTGCATTTTCTTCAATTTCCTCGTTGTTATCTGTCCATATTGCCCGTGCGGTTACTGCCGTAGAGGGTATATAAACATTCGCATTTTTATAACCCATGTCCAAATCCCACTTTCTGGCCAATTTTGAAAAATCAAAACTTGCTTCAGCATCAAGATTTGCTGAAAAATCGTTCGTAAATGCTAAATTAATTTTATGGCCGGCGCTGTTTTCTCCCGGTGAAGTGAAAAAAGATTCCCCGGCGGAAAACGGGCCCCACGATCTGGATACGCCGTGGCCGGCGCTCCATAGAAATGTTTCTTTTGCTGCGGTAAAGGCGAAGTTCCCTGTAAGCTCTGTGTCAAACACGGAAATTTCCGCCCTTGAACGGTTTACCATGCCCGCCGATACTTCTTCATCTCCCGTGAAAGGATCTCCCCGAGTCTCTGATTCCAGGGCATTTGAAACCAGCAAATCGGAAAATACCGGCATATTCCCAATTGATAGCAGATTTCCCTGCCTGCTGTATTCCGCTGCCATTCCAAAATTCAGCCGGTAAACAGGGGAGGCGTCTTCAAGAATAATTTCGTCTATGCAGATACTTCCGTCGTCAAGAGAAGTTCCGTTTTGTGGTGTAATCAGAAAAGCGACATAATTGGTTCTTCCGGAGCCGGCGTTTTCCTGTGAAAGACGCGTCGAAGGCCGGTATCGCAAAACGGCCGGGGCGGCATTTCCTCCGTCCACGGTTATCCCCTGATTGTCTCCCCTGTAGTTAATCGTTACCTTTGACCACTGTCCGCTTCTGAAAGCACCTAAAGGTATTTCCGCCATAAGGGTGTAATCGGAAAGTGCTTCGGAGCCGGGGGCAATGTAAAATATCAAATTTCTTCCTGCCGGAGATATTGCAGGACCTTTAACAAAAAAAGAGAGAGTAGAATAATTAAAAAGAGGAAGATCCCCTACCCTTCCGTCCGCACCGGCGGAAATGTTTTGCTGCATTCCTTCCCATCCAATTTCAAGCACCCTCTGCCTGCCCCCAATCGGATGAAGTCTGTTTATCGTTTCACTGTATGCAGAACCAAGCGAAGAAGCGCCGGTTTCATATATTTGTACCGCACGCACGGCATTTGTCCCGCTTCCGTAAAGGTCAGAAGAACCTTTTACTGTATTACCATCGTAGGTTACAGCCCTGAAACCGGCGCTTCGAACAATCGGCGGAGCGAGTAACACCCTGCCCTGTATTGTGCCGGTGCCGCCATAGACAGCCAATAGGCGTAAAAACTTAACATCCGTCAGTCTTAATCTTTCTTCATCGGATATTACAAAACGTGCAATCCTTGGATTTTCGTTAATGCCTGCGGCTGCCGAAAAAAGTTCTTTTTCCAGAATTAGCTCAAGGTTTTCCCTAATGGCATTATCTTCGCCTGAAAGAGAACCTATCTGTAATATCAGCTTAAAATCCGATACAGATACATTGTTAAAACCATAAAGCCTGTAAGGAATTTCTATTTCACCGGCGCGGGATAAAATGGCGGAATTATCGCCCAGGGGAACCTGAAATCCTGTCCAGTTCCTGGCATTACTCAATGAAAACTCGGCAACCAGCACCTGGGTATCGCTTCCCAGCCTGGGGTCTTTCGCCGGATACGGCCTGTTCTGACCGGATACAGTGCTGGAACCGCCCCATGTTATTGGCATTAGAGTGGAGCCGAAAGCGGCATTGTCGCGGTAGTTGCGGTAGACAAGATCGGCGCGGTTGGAAACAGTAAGGCCGGTAAAATTGGGGGTTATAATATCAGCCGATTCAGGAGGATGAGAGATGAAGGCTGATTCCGGTGAAAGAGAGAGAGTTGCTTCATTGCCCTCCATTCCTTCAACACGGTAAAGGCCTGTGGTGTCGGTCTGTTCAAAGCCAACTCCGGCTGTAATCTGTGTTTTAAGGTGATCAAAATCCCATGCTGTTTTTGCGCTTAAGCCCACAGTACCGGGGCTGGAAACGCCTTCCTCGGTATAGGAATTATCGGCTGTCAGATTCCAGCGGATACCCAGGGCAATTGCGGAACTAAACGGGCTGTGTTCCCTGTTGTATATTGCGCCTAACCCTGCGGCAATGCTGCCAAGCCGTGTTTCATCGCTTCTTTTAAGGTACGTTATGCGAATTAACTCACTGTTTCCTGCCGGAGTTGCAAGGCTCACCGTGCCGCCGTAGGCATCGTATGTAAAATTGGGGTCCTGTATTCCGCTGCGCCATACAAGCACAGAACCGGGAACAACATCCGTTCCAATTAAATAAGAAAGCGAACTGCCGTAGTTTGTAAAGCGAAGGCTCAAATCGCCTGTAAAGGCTGTGCTGCCGGGCATATAGGCTTGCGGATAAAGTTCGGCTAACGGCCAGCGTGTTTCAGGAGTACGGCGGTCTGCTCCCTTCCCTGCGATGAGCAGTTCGTAAAAGTTACGGTTTCTTTCAGCAGCGGAATAAAGCGGAATGTCGGCGTTAAGCGCGCCGGCATCCAGCGGCACAAGCTCATAACCCGCAAACTCTTTTCCCGACGAAAGATATACAAGGGCAGCCTGTTCGGAAAAACTTGAGGGCGCCTCATAACGGTTCTGTCGCTCAAAGGGCGAGAAAGTTCCGGCTTCTCGCAAAACAAGTGCGGGAAGTCCGTTTATGATAACTTCACCGGGCCGGGAAGAAAGACCCCTGCCGTTTCCGCTTTGGGGAAAATCTTCAAGTTTAATATTTGTCATTGAAGGGTCAAACCACTGCTGAATGATATAAAGAAAATCGCTTATGCCAGGCACCCCGGGATTATCATAATACCCCATTGATGTATTCCATGGTCTGTTGTCAGCGCCCCTGGAGTAAGAGACCGCAACCATGCCCTGCGGCCTGACGTTCAGCTCCATCAATCCCATGTTTCTGCCGGCCGCATATTCACTCGAACCGGCAAGCCGCCACCGCCGCCCGTTGTTATCCCTAAGGCTGCCATTTTCATCCTCAATGTAGACAAGAGGATCGGAATCAATATTGATATCCGGCAGTACAAAAGAAATCCCGCGCACAGAGTTTTGCGGCTCAACATAACTGTATGTTCGCTCCCTTCCGCCTACAAAGACACGCTCCTCCCTTGCGGCGGCGTCATAACGGAACAATGTGTGAACGGAAAGATCCTGGCTGCCAAGGCGGCTGTAAAAGCCGAAAGACGAAGGAGAGTCTCCCCCCAGATCAAGGTATGGAAATACCGGAAAATCTAGCCCTGTATTGCCAATTCCGGCGTACTGAACATATTCGCCCGGCAAACCCTGATAGCCCGCCCTGTAGGTATTAAGGCTTGTATTGTCCAGGAAATTAACTTCAACAAACCATCGCTCCCTGATCCACAGCGACAGTGTAAGATCGGCTTCCTGAGTAAAAAGAACTGGCGTTTCAGGCGATATAAGCCTGGTTCCAAGCGGGTCATTGGCAAAACCCAGGTTTCCCTGTAAGGTTCCCGCCCAGAAACCGGTCATAAAAAGTGATACATCAGTGTCACCAAGTGTAAGGCCAATGAGTTCCAGGGGCGCTTCGCCAGTGATCCTACGCCTTAAATCTTCTACATTAAGTTCTGTGGCAGGAGTGTCAGGAGCGTTTTCCTGCTCCTGGGCCTGGGCGAAAGCACTCAGGCCAAACAGAAGGAGAAGACAAAAAAAAATACGCCTATGTGTATATATTGATACCGGGCGCAATGGACTTCGCAAAACAGGCATTTTGTGATATAATCATACAGCATAATCAGGCGTACAACCATGGTTTTATCAATGATAAAGATAATTTTTGAAATTCCCGAGGCGAGCAGCATTAAGGATAAAAGGCGAATCGTTAAATCCGTAACGGATAAACTTCAGCGCAGGTTTCGCATGAGCGCAGCCGAAGTTGATCTGCTGGACTCCATTTCCTTTGCACAGATCGGCGGGGCGCTTGTTTCCAATTCAAGGGCGCATGGGGAAAAGGTATTACAAAAGGCATTCAAGACAATAGAAGAAGAGATACCGGTGCGAATCCAGGATATGCATATATATTCACAGGAGTTTTAACTTAAAGGATGGAGATATCTTGAAAATATATAAAACCTTGTTTCTCATTTTTTTGGGTCTAGCTCTTGGTTCATGCATTGGATTGTCGGCGGATATAACAATGCGAAGGGACGGCTCCGGCAGAATTTCATTGGAGTACCGTATTTCCCAAATGGCGGAAGATATCGGCAGACTGGACGGAAACGAACAATGGCCGGTTATTCCAACAGGCCGCCGCGATTTTGAAAGAACCATTGCCAGAATACCCGATATGCGCCTTGTTTCGTTTTCTTCGCGCGAAGAGACGGCGCCGGACGGAAAAAATAAAAACATTGTAAATAAGGTTGAAATGGAATTCAGCAATCCGCAGGCGCTCACTTTTTTTCTTGATCCTTCCGGCAGACGCGCTTCCTTGATCAGGGAGAACAATTCAAATAAACTTACAATTACCATTTTGGATTCTATTCCGCAGCAGGTAGATGAAGACCTGCTTGCCCTGGTAAAACAGGTATCAGCCGGTTACAAACTTGATTTAAGTTTCAGTGCAGATGGAAATTCCGCATTAAACATCGAAGATGTTAACGGCCGTCTAATTGAAGTGCCGGCGGAAACGGAGATTGTTTCATCGGGGAAAAAGGTTTCTCTTGCAATGGGAATTGACAGTTTATTCAACCTGAAACAGGGGCTGTTGGTAAATTTTAACTGGTAGTATATACAAAAGGAACGTTATATGAAATGTGATGTAATTCTTGCCGGAGTCGGGGGCCAGGGCGTGCTTTCGATCGCGGCCATTATCGCCCAGGCGGCGGTCAGCGAGGGGTTTAATGTGCGTCAGTCGGAAGTGCACGGCATGGCCCAGAGGGGCGGCGCTGTCCTTGCCCATTTGCGCATATCCGACGGAAAGATTGCCGGTGACCTTATACCCAGGGGCCGTGCGGATGTCATTATCTCCATGGAACCGCTGGAGAGCCTTCGTTATGTGTCATACCTGAAACCCGCAGGCGCGATGGTTTCGGCCGCCGATCCCCTTGTTAACATTGGCAATTACCCCCAACTGGACGAAGTAAAAAAGGCTGTTATGAGCCTGCCCCTTTCAAGGCTTGTTAACGCCGAGGCTCTGGCGAAAGAAGCGGGCAATGCCAAGGCTGTTAATATGGTAATGGTAGGGGCTTCATCAGCTTTTTTACCGATTAAAATTAAAAGCCTGGAAAATACTATCGAGCAGACTTTCGGCTCAAAGGACTCTTCTGTTGTCGAGGCGAATAAAAAGGCCTTTCAGCTGGGCATGGAGTCCGTAAAATGAATTTTCAATATTGGCATCCGCAAACAGAAAAAATGCCAAGGAGTGAACTTGAAGCTTTGCAGCTTCAAAAGTTAAAAGAAGAAGTCGGCTATGCCCTTAGAACAACCTTTTATAAAAAAAGACTTGAAGGCGCCGGTATAAATACCCCCGACGATATTAAAACCCTCGGCGACCTTGATAAAATACCCTTTACGACAAAACACGATCTGCGGGAAGGCTTCCCCTGGGGTTTTTTAAGCGCACAAAAAGAAGAAGTGATCAGGCTGCACGCTTCCAGCGGAACCACCGGAGTCCCTACGACCATCTATCTAAGCGGCGATGATGTCAGGCGCTGGAGTGGATATGTCGCCCGCTGCATTTTCGCTACCGGCTGTAACAAAAGCGATGTGTTTCAAAACATGATCACATACGGCCTTTTCACAGGCGGCCTTGGCTTCCATTACGGCGGCGAGGAAGTGGGAATGATGGTAATCCCCTCCGGCGCCGGCAATACCGACCGTCAATTCAAATTAATGCAGGATTTCGGTACAACTGTTGTTCACGCCACCCCCAGTTTTCTTTTGCATGTTGAATCCAAAATGAAAGAAGCCGGTGTAAAAAGGGAAAGCCTGAAGCTGAAAAGGGCATTTGCCGGCGCCGAGCCATACTCCGAAGATACCAGGAAGCGTATCGAAGAATTGCTGAAGGTAGATGTATATAATTCCTACGGCCTTTCGGAAATGAACGGCCCGGGCGTGGCCTTTGAATGTCAATGCAAGGCCGGAATGCATATATGGGAAGACGGCTACATTGCCGAGATCATCGACCCGGATACAATGCAGCCGGTTAAAGAAGGCGAAATCGGCGAGCTTGTGCTTACAATCCTCTGCCGCGAGGCCACGCCGATACTTCGCTACCGAACCCGCGACCTTACCGGTTTTTATACGGATCCCTGCCCCTGCGGCAGAACCCACCGCCGTCTGCGCCGGATTAGGGGCCGCAGCGACGATATGCTGATAATAAACGGCGTAAATATCTTCCCCAGCCAGATCGAAGAAGTGATAATGGGAATGAAGGAAGTCGGAAACAATTACCTGATTGTTGTTGAAAAAGACGGAGCTCTTGACCGGCTAACAGTAAACACCGAGGTAAGGCCGGAAATCTTTATGGACGATTCCCGCCCTCTTAATGCCCTAAAGGAAAAAATAAGGAAAACTCTTCAGCTTTCCATATCCATAAACCCCAAGGTCGATCTTCATGAAAGCGGCTATTTGCCGGTTTCCGAAGGCAAGGCAGTCAGGGTCAAAGATATGCGGCCCAAGGATTTATGAGCTTTTAGGCGTAAAACAGCAAAAATTATCAGAATTATACGAATTTACTTGACGGCAGAATAAAAATCTATTAGTTTCTCACAAAAATAGTAAAAAATTAAAAACAACATTAACCAAAGGGTGTGGCATAGAAAAAACAGCCAGCATAGTTCAACTACGCAGCGGTTTTATCCTGTTTGCGAGGTGAAATATTTTTTTTGGAGGCCCTTATGGCTATTAGCAAAACTACACGCCCGGGTCTAATCCAGTTAAAAGTTCTGGATATGGACAAATCACTCCCCGTTTACAGAGACGTAGTTGGTCTCGATGAGGTTGGCAAGACCAGCGACGGACGCGTCATGCTGAAGTGTTATGACGAATTCGACCACCACAGTGTTGTGCTTCGCAAGGCTGATACCGCCGGATTGGACTATGTCGCATTCAAGGTCATCTGCCCGAAAACACTGGAGGCAATGGTTGGAGATGTCGAGAAATTCGGTTATAAAGTTACCGAAGTTCCCCCAAATACGGATCAGCCCGGCTTCGGTAAGATGTATAAATTCACCATTTGTACAGGACATGAATTCCGCCTGTACGCCGATGTCGAATTGGCCAAGGATCATCCCCAGATTAAAAACCCCAATCTCTGGAACAAGCCGCCCAAGGGCATGAGGCCGACCAGGCTCGATCACTTCTTATTGTACGGACCGGGCATTGCCGAAGCCGAGCGCTTCTGCCAGGACGTTCTTGGCATGTTTGTACCCGAGGTTGTCAACGCACCCGACGGAAGCCGTGTTGCTACCTGGCTCAGCGGCACAAATAAACCGCACGACGTAGCTTTTGTCGAGAACCCTAAACCAGGTTCCTTCCACCATGTGGGCTTCTACCTGCAAACATGGGAAGATATCCTGAATGCCGCCGATCTTATTGCCGTTAATCCGGACACAAAACTTGACCTTGGCCCGACCAGGCATGCGATTACCAGGGGTCTTACCATTTACTTCTGGGAGCCCTCAGGTAACAGAATTGAGACCTACTGTCACGGCTATTTTGCCTATCCTGACGTCCCCCAGCGTGTTTGGGACCTGGATATGCTCGGAAAAGGCCTTCAGTACTTCTCCGGTGTGTTAATTGACAGCTTCCTTGGTGTTTATACCTAAAAAATAAAGGGTAGAAGTTAAAAAGTTAAAGCCGGGAAGGCAGAACGGAGAAATACCGGCTTCTGCCGCCTGGCTTTTACTTAAAAAAAATCTTTAAAAAATAAAAAAAATTTGCTTGACAACCCTAAATATCAGGGTTCATAATGATTATCTAAATAGTAAGGATATAGTTATTTTCAGTTTTTTTTGATTATAGTTGAATAATAAGATTTTTTAAACGAGGAGAAAAGTATGGCAGAGCAAAGACCTGAAATAGCCAATAGTATTCAAACCGGCGATTTCAAAACGAATTATCACGATCTGGGAAAGGGAGATCTGATAACCTTCATTCATGGTTCGGGGCCGGGCGTCAGCGCCTGGGCAAACTGGGGGCGGTTATTTCCCCTTCTTAAAGACGATTTTCGGATTCTGGCGCCGGATATGTCCGGTTTTGGTTATACCGAGCGCGTTCCCGGCAAAATAAACAACATGAACAACTGGGTCAGGCAGACTGTCGACTTCCTGGACGCTCTTAAAATCGAAAAAACCAATCTGGTTGGAAACTCTTTTGGCGGCGCCCTGGCAATGGCACTGGCTATCAGGCATCCGGACAGGGTCAAAAAGATGGTTCTGATGGGCTCCATGGGGGTTAGTTTCCCCATTACTCACGGCCTGAATAAGGGCTGGGGTTACGAGCCTTCGCCGGAGGCAATGGAAGAGCTATTGGAACTTTTTACCTACAATCACAGCATAATAAACGACGCGCTTGTTAAATCCCGTTATGAAACAAGCATACAGCCAGGTTTCCAGGAGAGTTTCGGTGTAATGTTCCCGGCACCGCGGCAAGATGGAGTGGAGAGTATGGCGGCCGATCAGCAGTATATCCGCGATATCCCGCACGAAACCCTGATCATTCACGGCAGGGAAGACAGGGTAATCCCCATGGACAATTCGCTGCAGATATTCCAGCTCATTAAAAATGCCGAATTGCATATATTTGGGCGATGCGGCCACTGGACTCAAATTGAGCATACCCAGAGTTTTGCGGATCAACTCCGCCTGTTTTTTAAGAGGCAATAATGGACGCTGAAAAGATTGCCAATTTTGCAAAGCAGCTTTTTGACGCGGAACGCGGCCGCAAGGCAATCTCTCCGCTGACAGAACAGGACGCTTCTATAACTGTGGAAGACGCGTATCATATTCAGCTCGAAAATATCAAACGGGCGGAAGGTATGGGGCACGTCATTTCCGGGAAGAAGATCGGCCTTACCTCGCCCGGGATTCAAAAGCAGATGGGTGTGCATGAGCCTGACTACGGCCATCTTTTCGCGGCAATGGACTGCAAGGACGGAAAAGTCAAAGCTGATGAACTTATGCAGCCCAGGATCGAGGGTGAACTGGCGTTTATTCTGAAGGGAGACCTCGCCGGCGGCAAGGTTACCAGGGAAGATGTTATAACAAACACTGAATACGTGGTTGCCGCATTTGAAATAGTTGACAGCCGCGTCGCTGACTGGAAGATAAAACTTCCCGACACCGTCGCGGACAATGCATCGTCCGGGCGTTATGTGCTTGGAAGCAAAAGGTTAAAACCTGAAGGCGTCGATCTTAGCGCCGTAACAATGAAGATTTATAAAAACGGAGAGCTTGCCGGTGAAGGCAGCGGAGAGGCTGTGCAGGGAGACCCAAGCGTTGCGGTAGCATGGCTTGCCAACAAGCTGTGGCATTACGGCGTTACCCTGAAAGCCGGCGAGGTAATTCTTTCCGGCGCGTTTTCGGCGGCGCCGCCGGCGGCAAAGGGAGATAAGTTTACAGCGGAGTTTTCAACATTTGGAGAGGTTAAGGCGGAATTTATATGAGCAACGAAAGAATTAAAGTCGGAATCATCGGCCCGGGCAATATCGGCAGCGATCTGATGTTCAAGGTGATGAAAAGCAAACATTTACAGATGAAGACCATGGCGGGCAGAAAGGTATCCGAGGGGATAAAACGTGCCGCTGATTTGGGTTTTCAAACAACTATAGATGGGGCGGAAGGCCTGGCCAGAGACCCGGAAATTAAAATTGTATTTGACGCTACAAGCGCCAAGGCGCATGAAGAAGCTGCTGTCATTCTAAAGGCAGCGGGAAAAATCGCAATAGACATGACACCTGCGGCTGTCGGCCCGTACGTTGTGCCCTGCGTCAATCTGGATTCGCTCGCCGATGAGCCTAATTTTAACCTGGTTACCTGCGGCGGACAGGCAGTGGTGCCGATAGCTTATGCGGTTAACCGTGTCGCTGACACTGAATACTGCGAGATTGTCTCCTGTATAGCTTCCAAAAGCGCTGGCCCCGGTACCAGGGCAAATATCGATGAATTTACCGAAACTACGGCCAAGGCCCTGGAAATTGTCGCCGGCGCTGATCGCGGCAAGGCTCTGATCATACTCAATCCGGCTGAACCCCCATTGATGATGACAAATACAATATACTCGCTGGTACGGAACCCTGACATGAAGAAAATCGTCGAATCGGTAGATGATATTATCCAGCATGTGCAGGCCTATGTACCCGGCTACCGTCTGAGAGTTCCCCCGATTATCGACGGTAACAAGGTTACGGTCATTGTCGAGGTCGAAGGAGCGGCGGATTTTCTTCCCTCATACTCAGGTAATTTGGACATCATAAATCAGGCGGCGGTAGCGGTTGCCGAAAAACTGGCTGCCAAAATGCTGGGAGGAAAATAATGCGAACTGACAAAATCAATATTATAGACACCACGCTTCGTGACGGCAGTCACGCTGTCAGCCATTCCTTCACCAGGGAACAGGTTGCGGCTATCGCCGGCGGCCTCGATGAGGCAGGTGTTGACATTATCGAAATAAGCCACGGCGACGGCATTTCTGGCTCGTCAATTAATTTCGGTTTTACAAAAGAAGTAGAGATGGACTTAATCGAGGCCGCCGGTAAAGCTGTAAAAAAAGCAAAACTTGCAGTTTTACTGTTGCCAGGCATAGGCACCATCGAAGACCTTAAAAACGCCAAAGACCGCGGCGCCAATGCGGTGAGGATTGCAACTCATATTACCGAAGCTGATATCGCAATTCAGCACATCGGCTGGGCAAAGCAGAACGGCATGTTCGTCTGCGGCTTTTTAATGATGGTACACACCGGCAGTCCGGAAAAAATTGTCGAGCAGGCAAAAATATTCGTTGATGCCGGCGCGGATTACATCAACCTGGCCGACTCCTCCGGTTATATGACACCGGCGGATGTAAAGGTTCGCATAGAGGCTCTTAAAAATGCAATCGATCTGCCTATAGGTTTCCACGCTCACAATAATCTTGGAATGGCGGTTGCCAACAGCCTGACGGCGATCGAATGCGGCGTGGATTATATCGACGGAACATGCCGGGGCCTTGGCGCCGGCGCCGGCAATGCCCAGATTGAAGTGTTATGCGCTGTTCTGAAACGGCAGGGCTATAACATAGGTGCAGATGCTTACCGCGTGATGGACGTGGCCGAGGACATAGTTGAGCCCTTGATGATCCGCCCCCAGACAATCAGAACCGATTCACTCATGCTTGGGTTTGCCGGGGTTTATTCGAGCTTCCTGCTCCATACGCGCAAAGCCGCTGAAAAATTCGGACTGTCTGCACGGGATATTCTTGTTGAACTTGGCCGCCGCTGCATGATAGGCGGACAGGAAGACATGATCGTTGATGTTGCATACGAGTTGAGTCAGAAAAAATAAGGAACCAGAGGCTTATGAAACATAAAGTCATTGTTCAGGATACTGATATCGTTTTTGACTGCGAAGAAAATGTATCTGTCCTGGATGCGATGATAAGGAACGGAAAGGGGCCGGTAAAACATGGATGCTGCGGCGGAGGCTGCGGTGTCTGTAAGGCACGGATTATTTCCGGTGATTTTTATGCTTTTAAGCCGATGAGCGCCGCTCATATTGATGCGGAGGAAAAAAAAGGGGGCTTTGCCCTTTTGTGCTGTGTTCAGCCGCGCAGCGATTTGGTTATCGCTGTTAGGTAAAACAATATTTTTTTCGGAGGTTATTTATGGGTTTCAACACAACTCTAAGGCCGGGTCTAATTCAGCTTCGTGTACTGGATCTAGACAAAACACTCAACTTCTACAAAGACGTTCTTGGTCTTGATGAAGTTGGAAAAACAAGCGATGGTCGCGTAATGCTCAAAGCTTACGATGAATTCGATCATCACAGCGTGGTGCTTCGCAAGGCTGATAAGGCCGGACTGGATTATGTCGCCTTCAAGGTTATCAACAAAGATGAACTTGAGGCAATGAAAGCAAAAGTCGACAAATTCGGTTACAAGGTAAGCGAGGTTGCACCCAATACCGAGCAGCCTGGATTTGGCAAGCAGTACAAATTTACCATCTGCACCGGCCATGAATTCCACATTTACAGTGATGTTGAAATGGCGAAAGAGCACCCGCAGATCAAGAATCCTGACATTTGGAACAAGACTCCCCACGGAATGAGGGCTGTCCGGCTGGATCACTTCCTTCTTTACGGACCCGGTATTGCCGAAGCTGAGCGTTTCTGCAGGGAAGTTCTTGGCATGTACGTCCCCGAAGTTTGCAACAATGCTGATGGCAGCCGTCTTGCAACCTGGATTACCGGCAACAACAAACCGCACGATTTGGCCTTTGTGGAATATCCAAAGCCCAATACACTGCACCATGTCGGCTTCTACCTGAACACCTGGGAAGATGTACTTAATGCGGCAGACCTTATCGCAATCAACCATCTTAAACTCGATATTGGCCCGACCCGCCATGCCATTACACGCGGCCTTTCAATTTACTTCTGGGAGCCGTCAGGCAACCGTATCGAGACATACTGCGGCGGTTATACCGCGTATCCCGACAGCCCGCAGAGGGTATGGGACGCAGCACAGCTTGGACGCGGCCTGTTCTACTTCTCAGGCGAAGTTATCCCCAGCTTCCTCGAGGTTGTTACCTAATTTTCGCTGGGCTTTTGGCTTAATTAACCGGCTGCTTTCATGCAGCCGGTTTTTTTTTTGAGGTAACCAACCGGGTTGCCGAACATGTCTATTGACAAAATACCTAAACATTTGTATAGTATTTATAATCATGGGAGCGGAAGACCTTAGCGAAAAAATCTCGATACTTGCCGGCGCCGCAAAATATGATGCTTCTTGCGCATCTTCGGGGAGCAGCGCCACCGGTAAAAAATTCGGTGCAAGCCAGCCGGCCGGCATCTGCCATAGCTGGACCGAGGACGGCCGCTGCGTCAGCCTGTTAAAAGTACTGTTTTCAAATGTATGCCGGTATGACTGCGCCTATTGCGTTAACCGCCGTTCCGCAGATATTAAACGCAGTAGTTTTACCGTTCAGGAACTTGTAGACCTTACAGGCGAATTTTACAGGCGCAACTATATCGAAGGGCTTTTTCTTTCATCGGGGATTTTCGCCGACCCCGATATCGTTATGGAAAAACTTATCGAAACCGCTAAAACCCTGCGTACAGTTTCAGGGTACGGCGGCTACATTCACCTTAAAATAATTCCTGGTACCGGGGAAAAACTTATCCGCGAAGCCGGCCTGTGGGCGGACAGGCTTAGCGTTAACATTGAAACACCGAGCGAAAAAAGCCTGCAAATACTTGCGCCCGACAAATCGGGGAAAGAGATACTCGGCGCGATGGACGATTTTTCGTGCCTCAGCGGCGAATACGAGCAGACGGGGCGCAGGCCGAAATTTACGGCAAGCGGCAGGATGCAGGCCGTTGATTTCGCTCCTGCCGGTCAGAGTACTCAGCTTATTGTCGGAGCAAGCGGCGAACACGACCGGCAGATAATCAGCCTTTCCAGTTCACTTTACCGCAAATTTTCGCTGCGGCGCGTTTACTATTCCGCGTTCATTCACCCCGGCGCATATATTACACATAACGGCGGCGGTTCACGTTTTATGGATCCGCGCCTGCCGGAGATACCCTCCCCTCCCCTGGTTCGCGAGCACCGGCTATACCAGGCTGACTGGCTCTTGCGGTTTTATCACTTCGCCGCCGGTGAAATCCTCGATGAAGACGAACCCTTTCTTGATACCCATATCGATCCAAAAACAGCATGGGCATTAAAGAACCTTGATTTTTTCCCCGTCGAAATAAACCGCGCCGACTACGAAACCCTGCTGCGCATTCCCGGCATCGGCGCAAAAAATGCGCGCCGCATTATAGAGACCCGCCGTTCCCGCAGTATAGACTTCGACATTCTGCGCCGCATGGGCGCCGCTGTTAAAAGGGCCCGCTATTTTATTACATGCGGCGGCTCCTTTATCGAAAGACCCGATGACCCGCGGCGAATTTACCGCCTATTATGCGACATCGACGGCGCGGGATTACAGCTCCCCTTGTTTGAGTTTTAGGGGGTTGATATAATTAACACTTGCGGAGTAACAATACAGAGATTTTTTTTAACACAAACCTCACTAACAACCGCAAACTTGATGTTTTTTTTACCTCATTAAATCTGGAATAATTTTAGAAAAATGCATATTTGACCTTGACAGATTTACTTTTATTAACATATTATTATTATGAATGTCGGCAGTTATAAAAAACGCAAACAGTTATTCTGCTCTCTTTCCGTGCATGACCAATACAATGATGAAATTGCTCTCTCTACATGGTGTACAAAACTCATCTGAATCTATTAATCTTATATATTACTAATTATATCATAAATACTTTGCAGGCTGTATCTGTCTGCCTGGAAAAAGGGGGAAGCAAATGAAGAAACATATCATGTGGTTTGCCGCGTCTTGTGCGGTAGTAGTTTTGGTGTGGATGGGGTGTGATAGCCCTACAAGTTCAGGGGGAAAGAATGAGGGTGGTATACCGGCGACGTTCATCAGCCTAACCGCCAATGGTTCGGATGGAACCTTTACCACAACAAAATTAATTTTGAATTTTAACATAGATATTGATGGCTTGATAGCGGGAGACATCAGCCTGACGGCTAATTACACAGGCGCTGTGAAAGGAAATCTAAACAGAATCGATGTCGGCATTTATGAACTGGAGTTAAGCGGCATTTATGCAAGCGGGAATGTAGGTGTGTCTGTTGCAAAAACTGGCTATGCCATCAGTGGTAATACGAAACAAGTTCAGGTGTTTTACTCATTGTTCATTCAAGTGTTGTTTAACAGTTTAACAGCTAACGGTTCAGAAATGGAAACAACTACTACATTAACATTGGAATTTGACAAAGACATTGATGGTTTAAGTGCTGGGGATATTATATTTGACGGCGGTTTTACCGGTGCAACCAGAGGAGCTTTGATAAAGCTGGCCGGAACCGGCGTGTATGAACTTGCACTAAACGGTATTTACAGTGACGGATATGTAAGTATGTCGGTTTCTAAACAGGGCTATAACATCAGCGAAGATTATAAACAGGTATATGTGTACTTTTCGGATCCTTACCTGGTGTTATTTCTTTCTGCTGATGCCAATGGTTCTTTCACGGAGACTACTACCAAGCTAACACTGACTTTTAATAAAGATGTAATCGATCTAACAGCAGATGATATAACAATTTATTCCGGTTATGGAACCTGGGGTGATAAAGAAATTTTAACCAAAATCGAAACAGGTGTCTATGAATTATCTTTGAGTAGCGTCGTATGGAGCCAGACGGTCAGCGTTTATGTGAGCAAACCAGGTTATACAATCAACGGCAGCCCCATGCAGGCAATGTTGCATTACTATGATCCGTTTTCTGTAACCATTGTTTCTGTTACTGCCAATGGTTCCGAATCGGAAATGACAACCAAACTAACTATAACCTTTGATAAGGACATCGCTAATCTGATAGCAGACGATATTAACATTTATGCATGGGAGGGAGTTGAAGTAAATAAAGGAGACCTCACCAGAACCGCGCTGGGTATTTATGAACTTGAAATACTCAATGTAAGCGGAGGGGATGGATATATCTATGTATCCCCGGAAAAGGATGATTATTCTATTTGGCCATATTCCAGAGAAGTCATGGTTTACATGGGGCCAAGGGGAGAATTAGGTTTAACAATCACCTATGCCCAAATTACAGATAATGCTCCGTCAATTACCGGCCCAACTCTGTACCGGGTTAGCAATGGCGGCCCGACCAGTTCAATTCTGACAGTGGAGAACCCGGAACAGTACACTAGTATAAGCTGGAGGGTTCAAAACACAGCCATAACTGGAATCGGTTCTTCATTTACACTTAATGCGTCTAACAGCGCATATAACCTTATTGGACTTCATTTTATAACAGTAACAGTGTGGTATAATAATTTTCCCTACAGTAAAGCCATTTCGTTCAGAGTTGAGTATTAAAAAGGAGTACAGGTTATGAAAAAAACTTTTTGGAAAAACATATTTTTATATATATTTGTTTTAGCGTTGATTGGAATTTTGTTCCTGACAGGGTGCCCAAACGTGTTTGAACCGGATTTTACGGATGTTAAAAAGCCGCTTTCCGGTGAAGGATCGTTTAACCTTATAGTAGATGGCATGTACGCTGGCAGGACAATACTGCCGGCAACTGTACAAAGCTATTTTGCCTTATACCTTTTGGTTTTTTCCGCAGACGGTATGGAAGATATAGCTGTAGATAGAGCCAACAATAATCTCAGCAATGCCATCACCTTGCCTGCAGGAACCTGGAACCTGACAGTTACTGCATATATGGACAGTGAAAAAACCAAACCAGCGGCCCAGGGAAGCCTCACCGGGATAGTAATAAGCAGCGGTTCAAATGTTAGCAGGAGCCTTGAACTAAAGGCGATTATTGAAGCCGGTGCGAGTGGCACATTCCGGTGGAACATAGGATATCCAGCTGATGTTGTCAGCGCATATATGTCCATATCGCCGCTGGATACTGAATCCGGAACCCCGGAGCAGCTTCTTTATTTTATAGGCGGTGTGCCTCTTGTTGACAGGAACAACTCCGCTTCTCCGCTGATCCTAAACACCGGCTTTTACCGGGTTATGTTCAACCTGAGCAACAGAAAACATGACACCGGAATGGAAGAATATCTGCATATTTACAAAAATATGGAAAGCCGGTTTGACTATAATTTTACACAAGATCATTTTACGGTGTATTCGGTAACAAACGAAGCGGATGACGGGCCGGGGAGTCTGCGGCATGCCATTGATAACGCGGTAAGCAACAGTACGATTTTTATTGAAAATGGTGTGGAAACTATCAGGCTGAATTCTCCGCTGCTAATTAACAGAAACCTTGTCATCAGGGGGAATGGTGTAACCATAACCCCAAATGCTTCCTGGTCAGCATTCTCTATAGGATTGATGGGAATTAACAATACATCAACAGTAGTTACTATCAGTCAGATCCACTTCAAGGATGGACGATCGGCAAATCACGGCGGTGCTATTACCAACGCGGGAAATTTGACTCTTGAATCCTGTATATTCAGCGGGAACAATGCAGATTTTTATGGCGGTGCATTGGCAAATGGCAATATCATGAACGTAAGGGCTTGTACTTTTTATGGGAATAGTGCAAAAAACCGGGGGGGAGCAATTTATGATGAATTGTCTTTTACTACACTGACCGGGAATTTATTTTATGGAAACACCGCCACAATAGCGAATAATGTGGGATACGATGTATCATCTAATGGCTTTAATGTGGTTGATGTTCCTCTTGGAACCGCCCCTGATCAAAGCGGCTGGACGGGCGCTTCGACTGACAAATCAACCAGCAGCCTGCCCTTATCGCTTTCTAATTTCAAACCGATTGGAGGCGGAGGAGCAATAAATGTTATTAACATCTTGCCCTTGGGTTATCCTACTGTAGATTTTTATGGCAATCCCATAAACAATAATGCCGCTGCCGGGGCTATACAGGAAATCCTTAACGGAAGCGGCTATTATCTGGAATTGACGGTGAACACCAGCGCTTTTGGCAGCGTGAGCATAAGTCCCCCGCTCGATGTAGACGGATTTGTTTCCGGTGCAGTTTCCATTACCGCAAATGCAGAGGCGGACTGCGCGCTTGCTTATTGGCTTGTAAATGGGGTTAAATCCGGCAATGCCAATCCCCTGACACTGACTCCTGCAAACCATAGCTTTGTGCAGGCGGTTTTTCAGCGAGTTGTGAATGTTATCGACTTTAGCGACAGCCCAAGTAGCACCGGTACGCCCGGAACCTTGCGTTATGCACTAACCAATGCTCTGGATGGGGATATTATCCGGTTTAGCGGGGTTACTCCCGGCCTTACGGTTATTGAGCTCAGTGACGCACTGCCATCAATAAATAAAAGTGTGGTCATAGAAGGTAACGGAATTACCCTTACCCGCAGCACATCCTGGACAACGATTGATGATTATTCGCAGCTATTAGCCATTAGCAATGCAGAAGTAACCATCAACAGGGTGCACTTTAAAGATGGCAGGGCGATATATGATGGTTCTGCAATATACAATTCAGGGGTTCTTAATCTGGAATCTTGTATATTCAGCGGTAACCTTTCAAGCGGTAATACTGCAGCCGGTACAATTTATAACGATCAAGGCACTCTTACGATAAGCGCTTGTACCTTTTATGGAAATGCCGCCGGTGGTCATGGCGGAGCGGTTTATAACGAAAGATTCGGTTTTTTATGGCTTACCGGAAATATATTCTATGGGAATACTGCCGACAGATCGCATCCGGTTATAGGACACAATACAACTTACTTCCCTGAAATTATGTCTAATGGCTACAATGTGGTTGATGTACCCATTGATTTAGTAGATGATACAGGGAGTGGCTGGAGTGCAGCATTAAGTGATAAAACCATCAGTGCCCTTCCGGTATCTTCAACTTCCTTTAAGCTGCTTTCCGGCAGCGGTGCGGCTAATGTTATTACCGTCCTGCCTGCCGGGTATCCCACAGTGGATTTCTACGGCAATCCCATAGCTGCCGGCGCTGCAGCTGGAGCAGTACAAAGTACAGCAAGTGGGTCAGGCTATTGCCTTGATCTTACGGTGAATGATAAATTACGGGGCAGTGTAACGGTATCGCCCCAACCCAATGCAGACGGGTTAGTAACAGGAAATGTTACATTTAACGCAAACGCCGAGCCAGGCTATAACTTCAGGTACTGGCTCGTAAACGGTGAGATGGGCAGATATACAAGCTCCATGAACCTGACCCTTACAGATCACACCATTGTAAAAGCCATTTTCGGCAGGGTAATTACCATTACAAATTTCAGCGATACCGAAGGCAGCGCCGCTGACATTACCTTCCGTTATGCCCTGGCAAATGCCCAGGACGGGGATTTGATCCAGTTTAGCGGCGTAACGCCGGAACTGAGCGCTGTAGAACTGAGCGGTACGCTCCCGATTGTAACAAAAAGCATAAGCATAGAGGGGAACGGCATAACCCTAACCCGAAGCGCGGCATGGACAACTATTGATGCTGGATCACGCCTGCTTTCAATACGCAGTACAGGTATTGTTAACATCAGTGGAATACACTTCAAAGGTGGAAGAATTCAGGTAACTGGGCCTTTGTTTGAGGAGAACAATGCATTTGGTGCTGCAATCTCCCAGGAGGGAGGTGATCTTATTCTTGACTCCTGTATTTTCAGTGACAACCAGACTACTGGTTGGTCCGGTCTGGGACCCAGGGTAAGCACAGGCGGCGCCATTTATGTTGGTGTGGGAAACCTTACGGCAAAAAAATGTACATTTAATGGAAATTTGGCTGAGTATGGGGGCGGGGCTATAGGCTTTGCAGCTTCCGGTAAAAAACTGAACCTGGTTCAATGCCTGTTCAAAGACAATATAGATATCAATAGAGGAGGCGGCGCTATATATATAAATGCAGTCGCACAGAGTACTGTGGAGTCCTGTATTTTTACCGGCAACCAAAGTCAAGGTATTTCCGGCGGCGGCGCTATTCACAAAAGTGGATCTTCAGGAGCATCTTTGAGCGTCAAAGCCTGTACCTTTTATATGAATAGTTCTTCGGGAGGTAATGGCCGCGGTGGTGCAATTTATTCATACGGGGGGTCAAATTTATTTACCGGAAATATATTCTACGGAAATATTTCAGACAACGTAACTGTGGTTTCGGGCGGCTCTTCCGGCGGCTATAATGTGGTTGATGCGCCCCTGGGTACTGGTGTAAATCAATGTGGTTGGACTGCCGCTACTGGAGATAAAACCATAAGCATGCTTCCTGTATCGCCAAGCTCCTTTAAGCTCCTTTCCGGGAGCGAAGCGGCGAATGTCATTACCAGTCTGCCTGCAGCTTACCCGGCAGAGGATTATTACGACAGCCCCATAACAAGCGGTGCGGCAGCCGGGGCAGTACAAACGGTAGTAAGCGGGAGCGGCTATTATCTTGACCTAAAGGTTAATAACGGCGGGAGCATCAGTGTATCACCGCTGCCCAATGAAGATGGAGTGGTTTCCGGTACGGCTACGCTTACGGCACAGGCTAATGCCGGCCATGACTTTTTATACTGGCTGGTAAATGGCGTTAAAGCCGGAGAATCCAATCCGCTGACTCATAATGTAACGGCAAATGTTACTATACAGGCAATATTCGGCATGGTGGTAAACGATTTCAGTGACTCAGCCGGCAGTGAAACTACGCCGGGAACTTTGCGACATGCTCTGACCAATGTAGTGGACGGGGATCATATCTGGTTCAGCGGGGTTACTCCCGGGATTACAAGCATTGAACTGACCGGACTGCTCCCGGCAATAAGCAGCAGTATCACCATTGAGGGGAACGGCGTTACGCTTACACCTTACGTTTCCTGGACAGAACCCAACCGCTGCCTGTCGTTTAACGCGCCGGATAGACAGAAAGAATCAAAAATAAGCCGTGTACACTTTAAGGATTTTAAGTCTCCCAGTGCTACGGCGATTTATACAGGCGGCAATGCAGTTCTCGCGCTGGAATCCTGTATATTCAGCGGCAACTCAACTCTCAATAATGGCAGTGCAATCCGCAGTGAAGGAACAAGCCTGGAACTGAAAGGCTGTACCTTTTACGGGAATAGTTCTAATAGCGGTGGAGCGATTATAACAAATGGATATTTAACCCTTGAAGGGAATCTGTTTTTCAATAACACCGCAATCCAGCAATACCCGGTGGTAGGGGGGAGCAACTTGTATAGTGTTTCCGGCATATATAATGTGGTTGATGTTCCCCTGGGTACAGGTTATACACAGAGCGGCTGGGAAGCAGGAACAGGAGATAAAACCATCGGTACCCTTCCGGTATCGCCAACTTCCTTTAAACTGCTTCCGGGTAGCAGTGCGGCTAACCTTATTCCTACCCTGTCTGCCGGGTATCCCAAAGTGGATTTCTACGGCAATCCCATAGCTGCAGGCGCCGCAGCCGGCGCGGTGCAAAGCACTGCAAGCGGATCTGGCTACCATCTTGACCTGTCGGTTAGCAACAAATTACATGGTAACGTAACGGTTTTGCCCGAGCCCAATGCCGATGGCATTGTTTCCGGTACAATTACGCTTACTGCGAATCCGGCGGCAGGTTGCGAGTTTATGTACTGGCTGGTGAACAGTGCTGATGCTGGTAACCCCAACCCCCTGAGCCTTACCATGTCTGATCATACTGCAGTACATGCAATATTCAGAAGAATAATAATCGTGAGTAATTTCAGCGATGAGGCAGACAGCGAAAACACGCCGGGAACCCTGCGCCATGCTGTGACCAATGCTCAAAGCGGAGATGTTATCCGTTTAATGGGGGTAACTCCGGGAGTTACTACTATTGAACTCGGTGCCTCTTCGTTATTAACATCACAAAACATTAACATAGAAGGGAACGGCATTATACTTACCCGAAGCGCTTCAACGAATAACATACTGATTGGAGTAATAAACGGAGCTAATGCTGATATTAGTCGTGTACACTTTAAAGGCGGTAGGATTTATCCATTATTAAGCTCTGGGAATCTAACCCTTGAATCATGCATATTCAGCGATATTGATAACACCAGTGCCATTTATTCTTCTGGTTCTATAACCGTAAACGGCTGTACTTTCTTTGGCGATTTCGGTATCACTGTCACTTATGGTACACGGTTAACTCTTGCGGGAAACTTATTTACCTGGAATATAACCAATAACGATAGATTGGCAGGGGGACAGGGGATAATAATCTCTAACGGTTACAATGTTGTTAATGTTCCCTATGGAACAGGAGGTAGCAACCAAAGCGGCTGGGAAGCGGCAACCGGTGACACCACCTTTTCAGCCTTGGGCATTTCTGGTGACCCTGTTGATGTCGATTTTAAACCCGTTAGCAGCGCCCTTAACATCGTGCCTTCTACCTTGGCAGATTTTCCAGTTGTTGACTTCTATGGGAACACAAGGACATTCCCGGCAGCGCCGGGAGCGGTAAGTTACGAATAACAACAACAAGTCAGCAGCGAGCAAATTGAGTTTTGTTCACTGCTGTTTTTTCAGTATTCTGTTTGTATTCATTGAAATGTGAAAGTGTTTTTGAAAAAAATATTCAATTCTCTGCGGCCCCCTGCTTGAAAAAAGTACTATACATTTATATAGTATCAACCATGCGACCAGGCCTGTGCGAATTATTTTCCCTTTTGGAGCATAACGATGAGGCGCCCATACCCGATGAAGGGGAATTATTCGCAGGCTCTGCGGCAGCGCCCGCACGGGGCTGTGAGCCTTCAACTGCTTACAAACAGGAAGACATCGAATTAATTTCTGGTACTCGTTCATTGGAGGGGCCGCAACTGCGGCTCTTTGAGCTTTCAGTGAATGCCTTCGATGCCTTTGTTTATTCCTGGATGAGCGAGCTGCCCATAGAAAGGGAAATATTATGTTTTGGCCGCAGGGTATTTGCCGCTAAAGACCGCCAGGCGGCGGACAGGGCGGCTACCGACCGTGGCAATACCGGTACAGACACGGTATTAAAGGCGGCGAACAAGGTGTATCACGAAATAAACAGGCTCCAGGGGCTTTTACGTTTTACTCCTAATCAAGAGGGCATGTATATAGCTCCCTGTTCGCCGGATCATTTTATTCTTCCCGCTCTTGGGGAGCATTTTACCCGCCGTTTTGGGCAGTGGCCGTGGGCAATAGTCGACGAAAAGCGTGAAATATGTCTTTTTTGCCTGCCTCCCCAGGGGGCGATTCTTCGTTGTATAAATCCGCCCGCCGCCGCCGGAAGGGACGAGTGGGAGGAGCTTTGGCGGCTGTATCATAAAACAATCAACAACGAGAGCAGGAAAAACCCCGGTTTGCAGATGCAATTAATGCCCAAACGCTACTGGAAATACCTTACCGAATTGTAACTTAGGCTTTTTTCATTCATTATTACTACATAACTATAACAACGGCAGAAATGTATGCCTAAAACATACAATAGGGGTCCTGTCAGAGGCCAAAAGCACCGTGCGGGCACGGCACTTTTACCTCTGCCACCCCTAATTACATTATTTTGGCATACATTTCTGAATATGTTAAAGTTATTTTCTGCTTAGGAAAAGGCGTTGGTTTCAAGATGGCTAAAAACCGATTGGCATTAGTTTTGAAAAAGCCGAAAATATAGAGGGGGCTATTTCTGCATCGTTTTTTCTGTATCTTCTTCTCATTTTGCATTGGCCTTTGGCTGATGCCGTACCGGCTTACAGCAGCTTCTGCGGAAGAAGCAGGCCTCGTCCTGTCCCTTGATGATGCCCTTAGCCTTGCTTTGGAAAATAACCTGAACTTAAAGAAAAACCTCATCGACCTTTCCGGCGCAGAATATTCGGCCGGACGTCTTTGGTCGGAAGTTTTTCCAACAATAAACGCGAGCGTAGGAACCAGTTATGGCAGCCCTCTTTTTTCGGGGGACGGCTTTTCCTTCGATAACAAGGCGGCCAATAATGCCAGGTTCGGCGTAAACTTGAGCCTGAACGCTGGAATACCATACTCGGTAAGAAATATCAGGTTGGCTCATCAGATAAATATGCTGCGGTATGAAGACGCGCGAAATCAGCTTGAAATTCAAATTACAAAAATGTTTTATGGTTTAATAGCCGAAAAAAACAATCTTGATTATCTTGAAGATATTTTCAGGTTAGCTGAAACGCAGCTTGAAAGAAATGAAATCTCATTCAGAAACGGCTATGTCAGGGAATTGGTTGTGCTTCAGAGCAGGCTTGGAGTCGAGAACGCCCGTTACAACCTCAGCATTGCCCGTGCAAGCTATTCCGACAGCTTTCGGGAGCTTTTGGTCATGCTTGGTATTCATCACGATGATCCGGCTTTTCTTGCCGGAGAAATAAATATCGACAGGATTGAAGCTGATGCAAACGCGCTAATCAGCGAATACCTGCCTCAACGCCCCGATATTATAAGCCGTATGCAGGAAATCGACAGGTTGGAAAATATTGAAAAGCAGGTTTCGCTTTCAAACCGCGCTCCTTCCCTTGATTTATCAGTAACCTGGTCAAGTTCAAATTTTGATCCATTTGCCGATTCTCTTACCGGAACCGCCACGCTCAGCATTCCAATTGACCGCTGGATACCCGGCACAAGAGCAAGTCAGACAATACGCGGCGCGCGGGATTCACTGGAAAAGGCAAGGCTGGATCTTCAGATTGCACAGGATGCCGCCATAAAACAAATCCGCTCATTGACAGCTAACCTGTACAATTCCTGGGATTCGGTAGAGATCGCCAGATTCAGCGCCGGAATCGCCGAACAGAATTACCAGCTTACAGACCTGGGTTTCAGAAACGGAACGGTGGAGTCGCTTGTTCTGGAAGACGCCCGCAATAATTATGCCAATGCCAGACAGCGCCTGCTTCAGAGCGAGCTGTACTATTTAAATTTAACCCTGGATCTAAGCGCGGCGCTGAACATGGACTGGAAAGAATTAACCAGGGCTTATGGAGTTTCAAGTGAAAAAAGGTAAAAACGTAACCGTGGTAATAGTTTGTCTTGTTGTTTTGTTTGCAGCTCTCATCGCTTTCACAATATTGCGTCCTGAGAAAACTGCCGCCCCCCCCGCCGGCCAGGGCGGACAGGTAACGCAGGGCGCAGCCCGCCCCCAGCAGTCGGCGCGTAACGCAACAGTGGTAAGGGTTACAAATGTTGAACAGGGCACTATTGAACAGAGCGTTGTAATAAACGGCGATGTGCTTGCCCGCAATCAGGTTTCGATATTTCCTTCCGTAAGCGGGAAACTTGTAGAAGCCAGGCTTGGGATTGGAGATCGTGTAACAGGCGGCTCGACAGTTGCAATGGTGGATCCTTCCAGGCCGGGAGAGGTTTATTCCCATAGTCCGGTTATTTCTACCATTTCTGGAACAGTTCTGCAGGCGCCCTTTAATATCGGCGATACCCTTACTACCCAGTCGGCTGTTTATGTTGTTGGAGACCTTACTTCCCTGCTTGTGGAAACCTTTGTACCGGAACGATTTGTCTCGACCATAAGGCCGGGTCTTAGGGCGCAGGTTCAACTGGAAGCCGTACCGGGCGAAACATTTTTGGCCGAGGTAGTGGAAATAAGCCCTGTGCTCGATCCTTCCAGCCGTACCCTGCGGATACATCTTCGTTTTATAAATCAGGGGCAAAACGGCCAGGATTCCCGGATTAAAGCGGGTATGTTCGCGACCATCACCCTGGTTACAAACAGCAGAAATAATGTGCCGCTGATTCCCAGGGTATCGGCAATTAACTCCTACGGCTCCTGGTTTGTGTTTACCGTCGATGAAGACAATATTGCGCAGCGGCATAATGTGGAACTGGGAATAGAAAACGAAGATTTTTTTGAAGTGTTAAGCGGAGTTGATCTTGGAGACAGGGTTGTAAGCGTGGGACAGAACTTTCTTTCAACCGGCGATCCTGTCAGGATCGTGGAATAGCGGAGATACCGATGAATATATCCGGGTATTCAGTAAAGCGGCCGGTTACAATAGTTATACTGTACGGCCTGGCATTGGGCATCGCCGCAACCCTTGTCCCAAACCTGGCAGTTGATCTTTACCCTTCTGTTCAGCGTCCGGTATGCTCTGTGTTTACCCGCTTTCCGGGCGCCGGCCCCGCGGACGTTGAACGCAATGTAACTGAACGGCTGGAGCGATCCCTCTCATCTTCCAGGGGGCTTGTAAACATGACCAGCAATTCCCAGTTTGAAATGAGTGTTATCTCCCTGGAGTTTGCCTACGGTACCGACATGGACAAGGCGGTGGCCGACGCCCAAATACTTGTGAACCGCCTTGTTAACTCACTGCCAGATGATGTTCAAACCCCCATAGTGCGGCGCTTTGATATGAGCGCCATGCCGATTATGCGCCTTGTTGTACGCGGCAACTATCCGCCGGATCAACTGCGGATTTTCGCAGAAGATGAAATCCAATCCGCAATTGAACGCATAGAAGGAGTGGCCGCCGCCGATGTTACAGGCGGTACTACACAAATTGTAAGGGTGGAAGTTTCCCTTAACCGCCTGGCGGCCTTTGACCTTACATTAAACGATATATCAAATTCGCTGAGAGGGCAGAGCATTCTTTCTTCCGGCGGAAACCTCAGGCGCGGCACCCGTGAGTATCAGATTATGACAGTCGAGGAACTGGTAAACATCGACCAGATAAAGCGGCTGGTGGTCAAAACCGTTACCACTTCTTCGGGAGGCGCAGGGCAGGCAAATCGTTCACAAACAGTGCGCCTGGAAGATGTTGCCGATGTGGGCATTGGCTACAACGAAAACGCCTCCAGGGTTCATGTTAACGACCAAAGCGGCGTATACATTCAGGTTACCAGCGAAAGCGACAGCAATCAGATAAAAGTGTCAGATAACGTAAGGGCTGCCCTCGAAGATATCAACACTTCCCTGCCCCAGGGCATAACACTGGAAGTGCTTTCAGATAACACTTCAATGATCAGGGCGACGATGGATCAGGTTTATTCCAATGCATTCCAGGGCGCGTTCATGGCAATGCTGATATTGTTGCTTTTTTTAAGAAATATAAGGGGAACTTTGATTGTCGGCCTTTCAATTCCCATTTCACTTCTTCTTACATTGATGTCCATGTCAGTTTTCGGCTTTACACTGAATCTGATTACCCTGACAGGCTTGATCATGGGAATGGGAATGACCGTAGACGCCTCTATTGTAATCCTGGAAAACGTTCATATGTACAGGGAAAGGGGTGCCAAGTCCGCTGTTGCGGCAATTCTTGGAAGCCGTGAGATGCTCAGGGCCATTACCGCTTCCACCGCCACAACAGTTTGTGTGTTCATTCCGCTTATCATTTATAAAAATAACCTGCGTGAAATGGGGCTATTGTTCAGCGATCTTATTTTTACCGTGGTTATATCCCTGATTGTATCAATCATTGTTGCCGTAACCCTTGTTCCCAGTCTTTGCGGTTCAATTCTTCCCCTTAATACCCGCAAACAGAAACCCCTGAAAAATCGTTTTATTAAAAAAATAGATGACAGCATAGAAAACTTTCTCTGCGCCCTTGAAAATAAATACCGTATTGCACTTGAATACTGCCTTTCGCACAGGGTTATACTGCTTGTTCTTATACTTCTTGTTTTAATTTATTCCCTGTTGCAGTTCGGCGGCATCGGCATGAATTTGTACGCACGAATGCGTACCGATGATAATGTAAACATTAATGTGGCAATGCCAAGGGGAACGGCAATTGATGTCACCGAGCAGGTGCTTTTTGATATACAGGATGTTATAAAGCAGGAAATAGACGGATACCGGAATATTATCCTGACAGCACAGCGCAGCGGTACAAACCAGGGCTCTATTCAGATAACGCTTCCTCCGCCGGCCCAGCAGACAGACACTCCTGACATAATAATCCGCAAACTGACTCCCTTTATAAACACGATCCCGGGCGCACAGGTAAGTTTCAGGGCGGGGCGCGGCATGGGATCAGGCTCTCCCATAGATATCGCGGTAAGTTCCAGAAATTATGACGCTATAATGGACACTGCCGATGAAATTTTGCAGATAATTACCCGTAATCTGCCGGAAATAGAAAATCCGGCAATAAATATTGATGAAGGCGCGCCCCAGTTACGGATCGAAATTGACAGGGACAGGGCGGCGAGCTTTGGACTTTCGCTTACGTCGATAGCGAACGAAATTCGTACGGCAATGGACGGGAACAATGTTACCACAATGAGTCGCGGAGACAGGCTGTTGGACGTTCAGGTGCGGCTGCGTGCAGAAGATCGCATGAGCCTGCCAAACCTTGACGCTGTTTTTGTAATGAGCCGGGGGGGGACGCGCGTTCCACTGTCCAATGTTGCCAGAATTGTCGAAGGCCGCGCCCCAACTTCAATCCGCCATGAAAAGCAGGCACGCGTTATTCGCGTAACAGGTGATCTAGCGCCCGGAATCGCGGCGACCGAAATGCAGGGGCGCCTTGAAGAAACAATAAAACAAAACTTAATTCCCCGTGAGGGCGTAACGGTACGTTTCCTTGGAGAGGCTCAGGAAATTCAGTCATACTTCAGGCAGTATTTGGTAATTATCGCCGTTGCCATCTTCCTTGTTTTTGGAGTCATGGCAAGCCAGTTTGAATCCTTTGTTGACCCATTTATTATTTTTTTTACCATTCCGATGCTTTTTATCGGCGTTATATGGATATACAAATTCACCGGCCAGGCCATGTCCATGTTTTCTGTTATCGGCATTATTGCCTGTATAGGTGTTGTCGTTAACAGCGGAATTGTTTTGGTTGACTATACAAATACTCTGCGCTCCCGCGGCATGAAGGTCCATGAAGCCTGTCTTGAAGCAGGCCGCAGGAGGCTGCGCCCAATTCTTATGTCGAGTTTTACAACAATCCTATGCATGGTTCCCATCGCCTTTTTTCCGGGAGCAGGGGCCGATACAATTCAGCCCATCGGCAAAACCTTTGTCGGCGGCCTTGGCGTCAGTACTTTTATGACGCTTTTTATCGTTCCTGTTATGTATTCGGTTCTTAATTCCAGGCGTAATAAAGTGAAAAATGCCGTTTTGACAGAAATGCCGGATACAGCGGAATAACAGTGGAAAAACTGAAGGCCGCCATTATCGGCCTGGGCCGGATCGCAAGCCTGCTTGAAGATGATAAGCTGAGGGAAAAACCATGTACCCACGCCGGAGCAATTGCCGCCGATCCTGACTGTATTCTTGTCGCAGGCTGCGATATGGACGCGGAACGCTGCAGTCTTTTTGCAGAAAAATGGAATGTGCCCGTTTACGCCGATGCCGCTGAAATGATAAGCGCTCATGCTCCGCAGATACTTGTAATTGCTACCCACGGCGACAGCCATTATCATTACTGCCGCCTGGCGGCAAATTACGGAGTTCCGGTAATAATCTGCGAAAAACCCCTGGCAGATAATATAAAAGAAGCGCGGAAAATAGCGGCTCTGGCCAATTCAAACAATGGTTTCCCTGTTATAATCACAAACCATGAGCGCCGTTATTCGCAGGATTATATCAGAGCACGAGCTGTATTAGCCGAAGAAAAACTGGGCAGGCTTTTGTGCGTAAATGCAAAGCTCTGTATGGGCATCAAAAAACGGCTTGTCGATGTTTTCTGGCATGACGGAACACATTTGGCAGACGCGATTATGTTTTTAACAGATTCGGTATTAAAACACAAAAAAAGATGGGGTGCAAAATTACATTCCACTTCCGGAACCGCCTGGCTGGAAGGCAATCTGTTAAAAGAAAAAATTGATGCAGGCAGCTGTAACCCCATGCCAATTCCGGTGATAATGGAAATCGGCGCCGGCCGCGATCACCTGGTTTTCGAGATGGAGTTCTCCTGCGAAAAAGGCCGTCTGCATATTGGCAACAATGTATTTGAAATTTGGGAAAGCCTGCCCAGCCCCTATGCGGAAAAATTTCGCTCTCTTAAAAAAAACGGTGAAACCTTCACAGGCCCCACGGGTTATTTCTCCAACATGATAAAAGACGCATGTTTTTGCGCCCGCAATCCGGGAACCATACCACGCTCCAGCTCCGCAGACGGATTGCGTGTAATCGAGTATCTAAATGCCGTAAGGGCATGGAAATAATAAGGAGATATGTCTATGAAAAAGATCATCATATTTACACTTACAACCATTCTTTTGTTAAGTGCGGTAGCCTGCACTAGAAAATCTGCTGCAAAAACGGCGGGAAACATCGAACTTATCATTTTTGCCGCCGCCTCAATGACTGAAACGCTGGAGGAAATATCAGGCCTGTATGCGGAAGCCTCGCCTAATGTAACGCTGGTGTTCAATTTTGACTCTTCGGGCACGCTTAAAACTCAAATCCAGGAAGGCGCGGACTGCGACCTTTTCATTTCGGCGGGAATAAGACAGGTGGATCAGCTTGATATCACCTCATCACCTAACGTAAACACGGAAGGATTGGATTTTATTCTTGAAGCCTCACGGATCAATCTGCTGGAGAATAAGGTAGCACTGGTTGTTCCGGAGGGCAACCCCAAGAGTGTAGGCAGCTTTTATGATTTGGCGGAAAAACTTAAAAGCGGAAGTATCCTGATGGCAATGGGTAACAGTGATGTTCCTGTAGGCCAGTATACGCAAATGATTTTCGAATACTTCCGGTTAAATGAAGTTGCCCTTTCAATTTCCGGTGTGTTAACATACGGTACAAATGTAAAAGAAGTAACCACGCAGGTTGTGGAAGCCAGCGTAGACTGCGGCATTGTGTACAGCACCGACGCATTCAGCGCCGGACTGGAAATTATTGATACCGCTACCCTGGAAATGTGCGGACAGGTAATCTATCCTGCGGCTGTTCTTAAAACAAGTAAAAACTCCGGCGCAGCCCAGGCGTTTCTCGATTATCTGACAGGCGACGAAGCAATAACCGTGTTTAGAAAAGTGGGGTTTTCTCCGGCCTTTACGGAGAGGTAATGGCTATATGGATTTGTTTCCGCTCTGGAACTCACTTCGCATTGCTGTAGTTAGTACGATTATTGTTTTTTTCATCGGTATTTTTGCCGCATATTATGTGTCGCGTTTATCGCGTATAATAAAGGGAATTATTGATGCGTTATTCACCCTTCCCCTGGTACTTCCTCCGACAGTTTGCGGTTACTTTTTACTCTTGCTTTTTGGAAACAGACGCCCCCTGGGCATGTTTCTGGCGCAGTTCGGTATTAGATTCGTGATGACATGGTACGGAGGCATACTTACCGCCGCTGTAGTCGCGTTTCCGCTGATGTACCGCACGGCGAGAGGCGCATTTGAAAGTTTTGATGAAACTCTTGTAGACGCCGCCAAAACGCTTGGCGTGGGCAATATTGTAATTTTCTGGCGGATCCGTATGCCGATATGCCGTCAGGGAATGTTGGCAGGTACCGTTCTGGCTTTTGCCCGCGCCCTCGGTGAGTATGGAGCTACGAGTATGCTCATCGGGTATACGCCAAGGAGAACGGCGACCATACCTACCACGGTGTATCATTTTTGGCGCACAGGCAACGATTCCGCCGCGCTTAAATGGGTGCTTGTCAGTATCAGTATCAGCGCTCTGGTGCTGGTGGCGGTTAACTTATTGCAGCCGAAACCAGGCCGTCAGTAGCTCATAACAGGGAGATCACCTTGAAGCAGATAAAAACAACGGACGCTGTCGGGCATGTACTGTGTCATGATATTACTCGCATAATCGGCGGCGTTACAAAGGACACTCCGTTTCGCAAGGGACATGTGGTTAGCGAAAAAGACATTCCTGTGTTGCTTTCACTGGGCAAGGAGAGTCTGTTTGTCTGGGAACCCCGGGAAGGTATGCTTCACGAAAACGAGGCTGCGGAGATTTTATACAAACTTTGCGCAGGTGATAATATGCACCCTAATGAAATAAAAGAGGGGAAAATTGATATCATCGCCGGTTGTGATGGTGTTTTCCTGGTCGACACCTCTCGTCTACACGCCATTAATGCCCTTGGAGAGATGATGATCGCAACTCGCCACAGCGGATTTCCTGTTCAAAAAGGAGATAAGCTGGCAGGCACAAGGATCATTCCTCTGGTTATCAGCAAGGAAAAAATGGCTGAAGCGCGGGCAATCGGCGGCGGTGTACCGCTGTTTACACTGCGTCAATTCATTCCGAAAAAGGTTGGCATTATCAGCACCGGCAATGAAGTTTTTTACAATCGAATCTTGGATTCCTTTTCTCCTGTGGTTGAGGAAAAATTGAAAGAATACGGAGCGGCAGTCTTATCAAAAATTATTTTACCTGATGCACCGGAAGAAATAACGGTAAGTATCCTGTCGATGATACAAAACGGCGCTGATATGGTTATATGCACAGGCGGCATGAGCGTTGACCCTGATGACCGCACACCTGCGGCAATAAAAAATACAGGAGCGAACATTGTAAGTTACGGCGCGCCTGTATTGCCAGGAGCGATGTTTATGCTTGCTTATTTTGATGGGAAAATTCCTGTTATGGGACTGCCTGGCTGCGTTATGTATGCCAGGCGGACAATTTTTGACATTGTTCTTCCCAGATTGTTGGCAGATGTGCCAATTACCGCCGATGATCTTGCCGTGTTGGGGCACGGCGGTCTTTGCCTGAATTGCGCGGCTTGTACCTACCCCAACTGCGGCTTCGGCAAGTGAGTCCGTTTGTGCTCCAATGTCCCGGTATTTTTAACAAGCAAAATTTCCGAAAGAATGGCAACGGCAATTTCAGCCGGCGCCTCGTCCGCTATGTTCAATCCAATCGGGGCGTAAACTTTATCAAGTAATTCCTGCGGAACGCTTTCGCCGCGCATTTTTGCCATAACCTCTTTCACCTTCGCGGCGCTTCCTATCATGCCGGTGTATTTAAGAGGCTTTTTCAGGCACCAGCGCAGAGCCTCGGCATCAGTCTCATGCCCCCTTGTGCAAATAACGGCATAATCGCAGCCGGCAACCGGATCGGATTTTTCGTATTCTTCCGGGTTGCAAATAACAAACCGAGCGCTGTCAAAACATTCGGCAAATTCCCTGCGATCCTCGATTACTGTTACGAAAAATCCGGTAAGAGCCGCTATCTTTGCCAGGCTCTGCGCGATATGGCCGCCGCCGAAAATCGCCAGTCCCGCCTGACTTCCCAGGACATTTATAAAACCTTCCATACCGCCTCCGCATGACATTCCATGTTCGGCGTGGTCAAATGAAAACCGGAACACGGCCGAACCGTTTTTTATTGCCTGAACAGCCTGTTTTATCAGACGGTGTTCCGACTCCCCGCCGCCGACAGTCCCGGCACTTGTACCATCAGACAATACAGCCATAACCTGTCCGGGACTGGCGGGAGAGCTGCCGTGCGTCGCAGTAACTGTAACCAGGGCGGCTTTTTTACCATCAGCGGTATGCCGCGCGGCAAACGCGAGAACATCTTGAATCATAAGGAATCTCTCCTTTTGTTTTGTAAATAAAAATATGTCTCCAGGGCGGCGCCGCCGATACAGCGGGCCTTGTCAGAAATCGCGCGCCAATCCACGTCAGTGCGCGGGTCAATGTCGGCGGCCTTCATTCCTTTTTGAACATCAATTCCGTCACGGATCAATCCACGCAGAAGGCCGGTGAACGGAGCTTTTACGGCCTCTGTACATACGGCAAACACAATTTCGCCATGTTCTACAACATCGCCGATCTGTTTGCGGCACACAATGGTTCCGCTCACCGGAGCGCGCAAAACACGCTCGGCGTTTTTTCCTTCTATGTCGCCGGGAATACCTGTATCAGCTTTAGCACAACCATTCAATATCAATCTGCCAAGGTCATTGCCCCTCATTGTTTCTATTACGGCATGTACGTCAACCCCGGCGCAAAAACCCGGCCCCAGTGCAATTGTAATACAGGCCATGTCCATATTTGTACCGAGGTTTCTCTTGGCCAGAATTGCGTCTATTACTGCAGACGGCCCAATATTCCGTATTGTTTCACCTAACGGGTCTATCAGCAGCGGAACTTCCCCTGCCCGCCTGCAGCTTTCAATCTCATCAATTTTATTTATTTTACGGCACATAATGTCTTCCACCTGCGCAACGCCGTCATACACCGCTTCGCAAAGCGCCGCCCCTCGCCGAATCGCCGTGGGGATTGCTGTTTCCAGTATCACCACGGGAAACCCTGCGCGGTGGAACTTTTGAACCACGCCTGTTGCAAGATCGCCGCCGCCGCGCACTACTATTCGCTGCGTAAATTCCACGCTTACACCTCCTGCCAGATGTTCCGGTGAACGCTTCCGTACAGCAACCGGTTAAAACGCAAGGGGTATTTTTGTTTTATGGTCTGTAAAAGAGTCTGCGCAGCTCCGGCGCCCTGATCATCATCAACCTGATTAACTAGCAGATAACATTTTCCAGCGCTGTTTTTGAACATTCCACTCGGTGCGCAGACCATTGTTTCCAGCGCTTCCATCGTTATCGTGCCGCCCTCGTTCAGGCCGGTAAGCGATAAAAATTCCGGCAGATGGTTAACAACAGAAGCATCCGCTGCCCTGCCAAGTGCGTTCATCGTTACAACTCCGATTGTATGTGTACAAAATGCAGGAACGACCGGCTCATTTTCCCGCCATCCCTTGCAGGGCAGGGAACGCGAGCCATCAGCTTCAAAAATAACAATGTCATATTCAGGTAATAAAGCGGCAAGCTCCTTTTCTGGAAGCGCTTCCAGTTTACCCGTTTCTGAGTTCAAGCGGCCGGTACAGCAAACACCGTCAACATTCAAGGGAAACATCCTGGCAGTGGGCGTTACCAGTACCTTTTGCTCACGCAAGTGGATGGCGAGAAGCTCGATCAATGAAGTTTTTCCGCCGCATCCGATAACCGCGGCTATACTGCCTTTAGATATATCCAACAAATTTTCAATGGCCATTAAATTCCATTCTTGCACATCTTGTTTGTTGTGTATACTTTAATATAGGGAGCCAATTATGGTTGATGTATCGAACAAGGAAACGACATTGCGAACTGCTGTTGCCGGGGGCGAGATCACGATGAACGAGCAAGCATTCCGCGCCGTAATCGAAGGGAATATAAAAAAAGGAGATGTTTTCGGTGCCGCCCGGATAGCGGGAATTTTAGCCGCAAAAAAAACATCTGGCCTTATTCCGCTTTGCCATACGCTTGTTATGGAATTTTGTTCTATTGGTTTTACGCCAGTCGAAGACAGCTTGACCATAAAAACAAGATGCACGGTCAAGGTTACCGGCAAAACAGGAGCTGAAATGGAAGCCCTTACCGGCGCCGCTGTTTCGCTTTTAACGATTTATGATATGTGCAAGTACCTCGACCGTTCCATTATTATCGGGAATGTAAGGTTGATGGAAAAATCCGGCGGAAAAAGCGGGCATTACATTTACAAAGAGGCGCAATGACCGATTCATTCGGCAGAACGATAAATTATCTGCGCCTCTCCATTACAGACCGGTGTAATCTACGATGCGTGTACTGTATGCCACCTGATGGTGTGCGGCTTTTTCCGCGCGAGCAGATACTGACATTCGAGGAAATCGTGCGGCTTTGCGGCATATTTGCCGGATTGGGAATTAACTATATCAGGGTAACCGGCGGTGAACCAATGGCGCGTAATGGCGCCGCAAACCTGATACGAAAACTTAAAGCTGTTAATAATATTCAACAAGTGGCGATGACTTCTAACGGCATCCTCTTGTATGATCATCTTGAAGAATTGACAGATGCTGGATTGGATTCCCTTAACATAAGTTTGAATACATTGAACGAAGAAACTTTTCGCCGCATTACCCTAAGCGAAGGTTTGCATAAAGTGCTTGCTGCTCTCGACCACGCCGCAGCAAGCGGCCTTCCTGTCAAGGTAAACTGTGTACCTTTGCAAAACATAAACGAGCAAGAGATTGTGCAAATTGCCGCCCTGGCAAAAGACAGGAACATAGCCGTACGGTTCATTGAATTGATGCCAATGAGCTGCGGCGGTGATTTTGAAGCAGTTCCCGCCGATGAGGTCTTGGCGGCGCTGGAAAAGGCATACGGGACGCTTACGCCTTTTACCGGCAGACTGGGCAACGGACCTGCCGTCTATTACGAGGCGAAAAACTTCCGCGGCAAACTTGGATTTATCAGCGCTTTAAGCCATGAGTTTTGTAAAAGCTGCAACCGTCTGCGTCTGACAGCCGGGGGCATATTAAAGCCTTGCCTTGCCGCCGGCACGGGATTAGACTTGAAAAACATGATGCGCACCGGAGCGTCAGATGCTGATATTGTGTTGGCAGTGAAGGGACTTGCCGCTGAAAAACCATTACGGCATGGGTTTGAATATTCGTATAAAAACGGACAACAGGAAATGTTCCGCATCGGGGGATAGTTAAAGGGCATGGGTAAAATTATCGCGGTTTGTATAAGCGCCGAAAAAGGTACCCCAAAGATTAATATCGGCGAAGCGGAGTTTGTTGCAGGGCACGGCATAAAGGGGGATGCTCATGCCGGTAACTGGAACAGGCAGGTTAGCCTGCTTTCTTCTGAAAAAATTAAAAGTTTTCAGGCGCAGGGCGCAGTAATTGAAAGCGGAGCGTTTGGTGAAAACATAACAGCCGAAGGCATAGATTTCAGCTCACTGTCCGTAGGTACTGTACTGGAGTGCGGCAGCGTCGCCCTGGAAATTACCCAGATAGGCAAGGAATGTCATAACCATTGCGACATTTTTCACCGCATGGGGGACTGCATAATGCCGCGTGAAGGAGTGTTTGCAAAAGTCCTTGCCGGCGGCGTAATAAAAACAGGAGATGAAATAGTTGTCGCCAGAAAATAATTACCGCGTTGGTATTATAACCAGCAGCGATTCATGCGCCGCCGGAGAGCGCGAAGACATCAGCGGAAAAGTGATTAAAGAGATAGTGATTTCCAACGGCTGCCGGGTGGAAAGCCATTCAATCTTACCTGACGAGCAAGAGTTGATTGAACAGGAACTGGAGCGCCTGTGCGACACAGTGAAAGTTGATTTGATACTGACAACCGGCGGCACGGGTTTTTCCCCGCGGGATTGTACGCCCGAGGCTACACTGGCTGTCGCACACCGGATTGCGCCCGGAATAGCGGAAGCGATACGGCAGCACAGCATGACGATTACCAAACGCGCTATGTTAAGCCGCGCTGTTTCCGCCATTAGGGGAAAAACCCTGATTGTAAACCTGCCGGGAAGCCCAAAGGCCGTGCGTGAGTCGCTCGAATACATCATTGATGAACTGGGGCACGGACTGGATATTTTGACAGGGCGTGATGGAAGCTGCGCAGACCACAAGGACACTGAAAAATTAAAAATATAAAATCATTACCCTTAATATCTACGCTGCTTGATTCTCAAAGTAAAATCAGCTAGGATGTAGAAACGGGGGGTTGGATAGCGGCTATTCCGTCTGCTTTGGGAGCAGAAGGTCGGGGGTTCAAATCCCCCCTCCCCGAAAAATATAACTAAATAACTTCCCTTTGTACTCCGCCGAAATCTACGTTTGGTATCGCTGGTGTCGACTCTGAAGCCGCTTTATTTTCCGCCTTGATGGCCTCGTACACTTCCTGCCGGAATACCTTAATGCTTTTGGGAGCATCAACTCCAATACGGACTTGATCACCTCTTATTTCGATAATTGAAACGGCGATATTGTCGCCGATCATGATTTTCTCGTTTACCTTCCTTGATAAAATGAGCATATTAGTTCCTCACTCCGGCAAGTTCAGTTAAAATATCATGCTTTGTGTTCCATCGATCATCAGAAAGAACAACCTGCTTTCCTGTTCTGTTATCACGATTAATAATCAATGGGCCTTGAAGATTTGCAGTTATATTTTTACCGTCAGCAGGTATTGTAACAATCGAGAAAATGAGCGCTTTTTCAGGTGAATGAATATTAATCTCTGCCATATCTTCGTTTGGTATATTTACTTCATAATCAGGACGGAAAACAAATGGATTGATCAGAACAAATGCTACATGCTCCATATCCATTGATTGAAGCCAATAAAACGGCTGCTGCTCAGCATCCAATAATACATAATCCCTTAAATTCTCGAATCCAAAAAGCCCCTGGGGAAAAATAATTTTTTGCCGTTCATCGACATCGATAAGACCATAAGCCTTGGTCATCAGTTTCACAACAATCTCCTTATCTTAGAAAGTCAAGTAATGACGGTGGCAGGATTCTTGCCGCTGTCTGCAAAGTAGCCTGATGAGCCAGCTGCATCCATTTGAGATCGGTGGCAGCGTCCGCCATATCAATTCCTGTTTCTCTGGAAAGCATGCTTGTTACATCCGGGATTTCCCTGTTAATCCTGTGCCACGCCATTTCAGCCCGTTCCTGACGGCTGCCTATTTCTGCCATTCTTGCGGTAAGATTATTCAATGCCAAATCCATGCCCGCTATTCCCTGGCTTCCGATAAAATCTTGATCGCCGCGCATCATCGCATCACGCAACCGCAATACCATGTCAAACATCGAGCCGCCAAAAACACGGGCTGAATTACTCCAGTTGGGAGCATTGTTTTCCATATTCCCGTTGATGATTCCAAGATCGCGCAGGATTGTAGCACCGCCCACCTTGTCTTCGGCACGGATAAGATGCGGCGTGGTTCCTTCAAGAACGAGGCCTCTCGTTGTTGGGTCTATGTTTGCTTTTACAGGAGCCGAAGAATCATTTATCTTTGCCACAATAGCCGGCAGCGTATCTCCTACAGCAACGGCTATTTCGACACCGTCAATATAAAACGCACCTGGTTCATTTACCCTGTAGTCTGTCGCATCAACATGCGAAAAAACCTGCATTTTTTCGGCCCAAAACGCTTCGCCTCCGCCTATATCCAAATCCAAAAATGTACGATCGCCAATTTCTGTTCTCCTTGCCGCACCGGCACCGCGGTATTCAACACGGACAATCATGTTATCACCGCCGCCCTGGACTGTTCCTTCTACTATGCGAAATGGTTCTGTAAAGACCTTGTCTCCCGCGAACATCTGCTTTATATCAGGCCCTGTCTTGTTGGAAATTGACACAAATTCTTTTAACAGTTCGTTTATCTCGATTCCCATGAGTTTTAGATCATCGGGTGTGTAAACGCCGTTAGCTCCGGTTACAGCCAGCTCTCGTATTCTTTGAATGATCGAATTGGCTTCGTTCATGTAATCGTATGTAACATTATAATGATCCATCGCATACTTGGTATTGCTCTCGAAACGGTATAACCGTGCAAGAAATGATTCGTAGCGCACTGCATGAGAGGCGGCAATCGGATCGTCCCTTAATTCATTGAGTCTGTTTTGAGCAGCAATCTTGGACTGCATATTGGCGACAGACTCTTCCTGCCTGCGCAAATAAAACTGAATATCAGTATTTGGCATATCGCTGGAAATTCTTCTCATGGTTTTACCTCACTTCCTAAACACCCATACGGTTAATTAATGTATCCAGCATGGTATTTACAACTGTAATAAAACGAGCTGCGGCATTGTATCCATGCTGAAAACGGAGCATATTGGACAGTTCTTCGTCCATATTTACGCCGGAAATTGACTGGCGCATATCATGCAACTGCTTCATAATGCGGTTTTCAGTTTCAAGAGCCCTGCCCGACTGTTCACCCAAAAGCGCAATGCGCCCCACAGAATCGGCGAAATAATCATCGAAGGTTGAAAGCTGTCCAACCATTACAGGACTGTTTCTAATCAGCGCTATTTGAGCGGCGGCATCGCCGTTGCCCGGATTGGCGGGGTTTCCGTTATAACCAAAACCCGCGGCCACAGAGCTGGGATCCCTGACTAATGCAGGGTTAACCTCTATCCAGCCTGATGGGTGGGCAACAGGAGCCAGAGCATAATCTTCGGCGCCGCCGCGAAGGCTGTTTACTGCATCTGCCTGCTCCCATGTAAAGGCTCCGTCTGGGCCGGAGGCTTCAAGAAGCCCGGCGTATCCTACAAGGAAATGCCCGGAATCTTCAACATGGCGGATAACAAAATCAGGGTTTTCCCTTACTCCGTTAATGGACTGGGCAGGCGTCGCCTTTAATGAAATATTTCCATCCCTGTTCAGTCTTGCTACAACTTCCGCTCCTGAATTATTCATTCTTGTTATAATATCAATTACGGTATCCGTTGAATAATATGGAACCTGAACCTGACCGTCCGCACCTGCAAGGGTAATTACCCCTTCCAGCCCCGGCTGCGCCTGTGATTCAAGGGTATTCAGGCCGTTTATCCGGTAAATATAACTGGAATCGAAAACCCCGTTGCCGGAACGGTCATAATTTCCGTTAACATTGGTAACAAAGGGATATTCAGAAAAAAAGTTAAGACCGGTTCTTCCATTTGCTCCGTGAGCCTCGCTGTGTATCTCGTTGACTAAATCAGTAAAATTCATGGTCATGTTATCAAGCGTTTGAACCTCATGTTCAATGGTAACATCACGCAGTTCCATCAATGCTCCAAGGGAACCCTTGGTAAAAACTATATTGTGCCTTGTATCCTGCCAATAGATGTGCGCATAACCTTCGGTATCAATTCCCTTGTGCATATCAAATTGACGTCCGATTTGCCCCTGCACAAGAATATGGCCTGATGTATGAACCATGAATTCGTCCGGGTCTCTTTGATCCACCGTAACATCAATTATTGATGACAGCTTGTCAACCAAAAGGTCACGGCGATCCATCAAATCATTCGGATTATCACCCTGTGCTTTTATTCTTTGAATATCACCGTTAAGGGCGGCAATCTGGCGGGAGAGTTCATTTACTGTCGCTACCGTCATCTGAATATCAGAATCAACCTGTGTTTGCAGGCGTTTAAGATTGTGATAATGATTATGAATGCCGTCAATAAGGGTTTTTCCCCGCTCCAAAACAGCAGTTCTGAATTCCATATCCGCCGGATGATTGGAAAGCTCCTGCCATGCATCCCAGAATGTATCCATCTTGCTGCGAACAGAGTTATCGCCAGTTTCAAGATAAAATTGCTCCATCTCGCGGATATAACGATCCCTTACAGACCAGTATCCTTCCCCCGATGCCTGGGCAACAATTCTTCTGTCTAAAAGCTCGTCGCGGATTCTCTCGATTCTGCTTACTACAACACCCTGCCCTATCTGCCCGGGTGTTTCCTCACGGTTCAGGCCTGGCAGATAAATCGGCTCAAAAGGCACCAGTAAAACCCGCTGTCTCGAGTACCCTTCAGTATTAAGATTATCCAGGTTATGACCGGTGGTGTATTGCGCCTGCTGATGGGCATGCAAGCCCCTTCTGCCTATTTCCAGCCCCATAAAAGTTGATGTCATAACCTCTCCTTAAAAGCGCTTGTTAAGCACAATGCTGCGCATATCGTGGGATAAATGAGTACCATCGGATGTATACATTTTTCCGCTTCTGTCCGGAAAAACCAGTTTGAAAAATTCAGAAAGACTTTCCCTTATGTTTATCAGGTGATGCATAAAAGCGTCGTTTGTAAGGCGCATTTTCAGCGCTTTGAGTTTAAGGCTGCGGTAAATGTCGGTTAGATCATTACGCTGCTCGGCTGGGAGAAGCGCTGTCATGGCATAGAATTGCCCCTTCGGATCGGGCATCCTGTTGGTTTTCTTTTTCCCGTCGCCTGTATTAAAATCGTGAAAAAGCCCTTCCCGTTCCTTTTCCAAAGCCAGGATTTCGCTTTCCATGGCGCTGATAGATGAAAAATGGCCTTCAAAATCGGTCCATTCCCTTTTGGACACGGCATCCTGCATCTTCTTTTGAAGATCCGTCGCGTTTTGGATCAATTCCGTCTCTTTAAGCAGTATTTCCCTGCATTTTTCGTAACTCATGACACCACCTCATTTTATATATCGGCGTAAACAAAATGATGGTTAAGAAGATTATTCCTTGTTCGGCAACCAACCGGGTTGCTGAACAAGTCCATTGACAAAGCCGGCTTGATTAAGCATAGTTAAGAAAACAACATGGTGGATGTAGCTCAGGGGTAGAGTCCAAGATTGTGGATCTTGTCGTCGCGGGTTCGAAACCCGTCATCCACCCATATGTTTTACTACGGGAAAATGCGGGTTTCGAAACTTTTTTGCGGCCTGAAGAAGCCGAATGGCTTCGTAAGGCAAACGCACAAGGATGTGCGTTTAGCAAAAAAGACGGCCTGGAAAGCCGAGACACGATGTCGAGGCTTGGAAGGCGAAACCCGTCATCCACCCTCAGAAACATATGCTTAAAACAATTTCTATAGCGATGTGCCGTTGCCCTTCCGGAGGCTGACGGCTGTGGCATTTATTTACGGACGCTTTGGCGTCGCCTTATGCGAATCCAAACCGTAACCGTACGCCGCGTTAGCGGCGATTTAATGAATTTCCTTACGGTCGCCGACCGAAGGAAGGCATGCCTCCGTCAAGGCAACGGCGCACCGCTTAGATGAGCCTGTATTAGCATATGTTTCTGAAATAACGAGGAAAGGAAGTATTACTAGCGTTCGTAGCTCACCTGGATAGAGCGCCAGACTTCGAATCTGGAGGTAGCAGGTTCGAGTCCTGCCGGACGCAGAAGAATTTTTACTTAAAAAAAATGTCTTGTTGACTGACATAAGAAATATATTTGTGATATTGCAGGACTCGAAACTTTTTTGCGACCTGGACGCCCGAACATGCACGGCAAAGCCGTGTAGATGAACAATGCAACACGGCGTGGCGCAGAGAAAAACATCATTTTTGAATAAATGCGCGAAGGCGCATATGCGGAGCATACGAAGCCTGAGCAGCGCGCCGTCGGTAGGCTTCGCAAGGCAAACGCACAAGGACGTGCGTTTAGCAAAAAAGACGGCCTGACAAGCCGAGACACGATGTCGAGGCTTGGAAGGCGAGTCCTGCCGGACGCAGAGTATTATTATTGACAAAAGGCACACAATGTACTAAAATAAAATACATGCGATTTATATGGAAAGAAGAAAAAAACGACCTGCTAAAGCAACATAGAGAAATCTCATTTGAACAGATTGTTTTATCTATCGAAAACAATAAAATAATAGATGTAATGGAGCATCCAAATCAGAAAAAGTATAAGGGGCAAATATTTATCCTTGTTGAAATTAATAATTATGTTTATATTGTTCCTGCTTCTATTTCAGCTTCAGGGGAAGAATGTAATTTGATAACAATTTATCCAAGCCGTAAATATACAAATAAGTATTTAGGAGATAAGAAATGAAAAAGGTGAATTATTTAGATGGTGAAGAAAAAAAACTCATAATGTCGCTTGAAAAAGATAATTGGAAACCAACGAAGGATATAGAAAGCTGGAAAACCCTATTATCCCAAACAGCAACCAATACATTAACAAAAGATCAACGTATGAACATTCGCATAACAAAACATGATCTTGACGGTGTAAAACTAAGAGCTGCTGAAGAAGGTCTGCCATACCAAACATTGGTTGCCAGCATTATTCACAAATATGTAACAGGAAGATTAACGGAAAAACAAAACAGTTAAGAAAATCTGTGATGGGGTTTTTATTGGCAAGTGGCGAAAGGCTGCTACCTGCCCCCTTCTCCCGAAGCCTTGGCAGTGCGCTGCACCACAGCATGGCGGTGCGAAAAATAAATTCCCATCGGCTCGCGGCTCGGAGAGACGCCAGCTGAGGCTTGTCAGGCGAGTCCTGCTGGACGAAGAAGAATGTTTCTTTGCGTTTACAAACATATTACGTGAAAAATTGAAAAATATTAAAAAATTGTGTTTTTAAGTGTATAAAATACCATACAATTAATAACCGTAGACAAAATAAAGAAATTTAATGTATAGTAAGATTATGGGAAATGAAGAATTATCGAAATATATCGTTATAGATCAGGGTATTCGCTTTGGGAAACCATGTATTAAAGGAACTCGAATAACTGTTGGGGATATTCTGCAGTGGCTATCAGAAGGAATTTCTGTTTCTGAAATATTGGATGATTATCCACCACTTCAAGAAATACATATATATTCTGCATTGGCTTTTGCTGCAAGACGAGAAGATATAACGAAAGTAGTCGAATTTGCCTGAAAATTTAATGAAAATAATACTTGATGCCAACATTTCGTGGAAGTTGGTAAGTAAATTAACCCCAATATTTGATGAATGTGCACATGTGGACCATATTGGTCTTAATGTTCCCGCTAATGACATGGATATTTGGAATTATGCTCTTGAAAATGGTTATATTATAATAACAAAAGATAATGATTTTTTAGATTTGTTAGATATTTGTGGATTTCCGCCAAAAGTTGTTTTGATAAGGACTGGAAATAACAGTAGCCAGGCGCTTTTGGAATTACTGATTAATGCAAAAGAAAAAATTGGAGATTTAAGAAATAGTAATATTGGATTGTTAGAAATAATAAATAGAAAATAAATTGTCAGTAAGAACGGAAACAATAGGACAAATCTGTAACAATTTAAGTTTGAGACGCAAACCACACTGAAACCGGAAACAAGCCAGGTTCAACCGCACTCGGACATTAAGCCCCCGCCGGCGATTCACTGCTTTGGCAATTGCTAAAATATATGCCCAAAAAATACAATGTAAGCGGCACGCCGTTAGCCCTGCCGGAGGCATCGGTGTGGATTCACCTAAGGCGACGCCAAAGCGTCCGTAAGAAAATGCCACAGCCGTCAGCCTCCGGCAGGGCTAACGGCGTGCCGCTTTATGTTATAGTTTCAGGCATATATTTATGCTGCTATCATAGCTGTGAAATTGCCCGCACATGCATATCCATCTGCGGGAACGGAATATGCAGCCCGGCTTCTTCTATCTTTTCCTTCATGTTGCGCATCTGATGCCAGTAGATGTCCCAGTAGAGCTGAACAGACGCCCAGGCGCGGATGGTGATTGTCACATAACTATCCTGCATTGCCTGCAGGATTACCTGCGGGGCCGGCTCCTGTAAAAACCTGGTTTCCGAAGTTATAATGTCCCGCATCACCTGAAAAGCGGTTTCCAGCGAATCGGAGTAAGATATGCGTACAGAAAGCTCCATCCGGCGCCGGCCATTGCGGGTAAAGTTTTTCAGCGGACTGCCCCAGATTGCTGAATTTGGAGCGGAAATGTAGATTCCATCCGGTGTTTCGAGAACAGTGGTAAACAGGCTGATATCCCGCACGGTTCCGCTGTATGAACCAAATTCGATAAATTCACCACAGCGGTAACTTCCTAAAAGCAGGATAATAATTCCGGCAGCAATATTACCCAGCGTATCCTTCATTGCAAGCCCGACTGCCAATCCTGCCGCGCCAAGAACGGCAAGGAGGCTCGATGTATTTACGCCAAAAACATTGAGTATCATTATCACACAGATAATAAATATACCGTAACGCACAATATGCCTGAGGATTGCGCCGACACTTTCGTTAACATTTAACTTTTGGGATGATGCCTTCTCGATAATTCTTCTGAATACCCTCGAAAGAACCGCACCAATAATTATAATCAATACTGATGCGACAACATTTTTAGCAAGCCCCAAAATGGAAGCGCTGTTTGAATTCCAAATACCGTACAAATTTTCCAACATATTGATTAAATTATAATCGCAGGGGAATTATCAATGCAATATGCCGTATGTAAGGTGATTGTATTTTTTCTTGACAAATCAAAATTTCTATCGGATTATAAAGAAAAGAAGGAGATGAACATATGCTGATTGGAATAAATCCGGTTATAAGCCCTGAATTGCTCGATGTTTTGTTTCGCATGGGGCATGGAGATGATATCGTCTTGGCAGACGCTTTTTTCCCCGGCGATTCAATGAATTCCCGTGTAATCCGGGCGGACGGTATAAAGGTTCCGGCTCTTTTGGATGGAATTCTTGCCCTGATAAACCTGGATTCCTTTGTTCCCCATCCGGTTGCAATGATGCAGCCTGTTCCACCGGACACTGTGGACGAATCCATCGAAAGATCTTACAGAGCGGTAATAGACGGCCGCTGGCCCGGAACTCCGGCTATTGAGCGCATAGAACGCTTTGCTTTTTACGAAAGAAGCAAAAAGGCATTCGCCGTGCTTATGACAGGAGAAACCGTCAAATACGGCTGTATTATTCTTAAAAAGGGAGTTATTCCAGTAACATAGAAATTAAACCTTCTGCATCAAGGTTATTAAAATAACGGGAAATACCTATTTTTCTCAGTTTATTTTTCAACTCGTTTTCAACAAGGCGGCATCCAATGAGTAAGGCTGCGAGTTCTCTGTTGTCATTTTCGCCGAAAAAATCTCCGTAAAAGGCGGCGTTTAATATTACTCCGTCTTTTCCCATATCAAGCAAAACCTCAATTTTTCCGCAGCCGTCAATTCTGCGGACTTTGCGGATATTGTACGGAGGAGAAGCCCCGTAGTTCCAGCTCCATTGGGAATAGACCTTATCTTTTATTTTTTCGATTTCTGTTTCATCATTTACTGAAAGTTGATACTTCTTCATGTTAAAGTTACTGATAAAATAATTTTTTAAGGCCTCAAAAAAAACCGATACCGGCATATCTGTTTTCATGTATGGGCGAATATTCGTAACCCGGCTTTTTACGGATTTAATTCCCTTTGATTCAATTTTATCATTCGCCACATTCAATGCTTTGGAAAGAGCTTCGAGATCTGCATCATATAATAAAGTACCATGGTGCATTACCCTTTTGTTTTTTTTGTATTGAGCATTACCTGATATTTTTTTTTCATTCACGGTCATGTCATTGCGTCCATTAAACACAACTGGAACGCCAAAAGAAATCAATGCTTTTTTAATTGGTTCACAAAAAGCATGGAAATCCACAGGGTTTTCTGTAACCGCGTCTGTTATAAATGTAAAATTAATATTTCCCAAATCATGATAAACGGCGCCGCCGCCGGAAAGACGCCTGACAACATTCATATTATGCTCTTTTATGTATGGAAGATTTATTTCCTCGATTGTGTTTTGGTTTTTGCCAATAATAACAGAGCGGTCATTTTGCCAGAGCATAAAATAATCATGGCTTTGATCAAGATGATCGAAAACAAACTGTTCCAGCGCCAGGTTGTAGCTGGGGTCTGTGTTCAGGGTTTCAATATAGAAATTCATAATTTTTATTATATAATATTATCAGGAGAATTACATGAAGACAAAGGCTGTACGGTTGTATGGCGCAAATGATCTAAGGCTGGAAGAATTTGAGCTTCCTGAAATAAATGAAGACGAAATACTGGCCAGGGTAGTTTCCGATTCCATCTGTATGTCCAGCCACAAACTAGCATTGCAGGGTGCAAAACACAAGAGGGTTCGCCATGATCTCGGCAAAAAACAGCCCATCGTTGGGCATGAATTCTGCGGCGTGATCGAAAAAGCTGGTAAGAAATGGGCTGGGCAATTCAGGGCTGGAGATAAATTCGCCATACAACCTGCGCTGAATTATCCCGATGCTAGCGGTGTTGCCGCTCTTTGGGCGCCCGGCTATTCATTTGAATTTATTGGCGGAAACGCGACCTATATCATTATTCCAAAAGAAGTAATGGAAATGAACTGCCTTTTGGAATACAGGGCAAATAATTTTTACATGGGGTCCCTTGCTGAGCCTGTATCCTGTATTGTCGGGGCATTCCATGCACAGTACCATACATCAAACGGGAGTTATGTTCATAGCATGGGAATTGCGGAAGGGGGCTCTATGGCTCTCCTGGCAGGCGCTGGGCCAATGGGGCTTGGCGCTATTGATTACGCCATTCATAACTCCCGCAAACCTTCGAGGCTTGTGGTTACTGACGTTGACGAAAAGCGTCTGGAACGTGCCGCAATGTTATTACCTCCGCAAGAGGCAAAAAAGAACGGGGTGGAGCTTTCATATATCAATACAAAAAATATTGACGATCCTGTTGAACACCTAAAATATCTTAACGAAGGAAAATTATTTGACGATGTTTTTGTCTTTGCTCCGGTCAGGCCGCTGCTTGAAATGGGCGGAAGTTTATTGGGGCGCGACGGCTGTCTTAATTTCTTTGCGGGTCCGACGGATCCGGCATTTTCAGCAGCATTTAACTTTTACAATGTCCACTATGAGTCTCATCATATCGTGGGAACATCGGGAGGAAATACCGATGACATGAAGGAATCCCTTGCCATGATGGCAAATGGCGGGCTTAATCCGGTATTCATGATTACCCATATCGGTGGTCTGGATGCCGCCGCAAAGAGCACTATCGAGCTTGATAAAATCCCGGGCGGAAAAAAATTAATTTACACTCACAAAAAAATGGAACTTACCGCAATCGAAGATTTTCAAGCAAAGGGAACGGAAGAACCATTTTTTGCAGTTCTGGCAGAAATATGTACCAGACATAAGGGCCTATGGAATGAAGAAGCGGAAAAATACCTTTTGGAGAATGCGCCTTCTATCTAATTCCCCTGCCGAATGAATGCGTCTCTATAGCCAATACTCCTGAAGCGCCGCAGCATGGCGCCGCTTTCACCGTGGTTTAACGGACCTAAGAGTATTCTGTATAAAGGATTTGTATCACTTCCGGCGTTAAAAACAGCCAGCGGGTAATACGAATCAATGCGGTTTATTTCACTTTCGATGGTCTCAATTCTGCCGTATGCGCCGATTTGCACATAATAGCTTCCATGTTCAAGGCGTGAAATTACCGGAATTGATGTTAGAGAGGAATGTTCAACCGGCGGAACAATGACATTACTTTCATAGTCATGATCAATACTACTGGTTATTCCCGGTATGATATGCTCAGGATCAATTTCGTAAATGCTTGGCAGAACCGGAGGCCGCTCTATGTCCGGTACAAGACTATATTCATAATCATCGCCGGCTTCATAAAAATCCGGATCGGAAACAGCGTCCGCGACCAAAGGCAAATCTTCGTCTAATTCTGATTCTGTTTCTGCTGTTTCTGATGTTTCTTCTGGTATAATATACGCATTATATAAACCAGGATCGGCAGCTTCATAGTAATTATATTCATCTGCAACACGCGCTAATCCATAGCCGGAAGCAGCCGGAGTGTCAGGTGAATTATTTACAACCGGTTCAGCCATGGCAATTTCATCATATTCAACTTCAACCGGTTCATAATCTGTGTAAGCGGGATTATCATAGGCTTCATCGGCATAACCATTTGTAAATCTGGAAAAAGCGATTGGATCAGATGGTTGAATCATTCTGATTCTTCCTGTAGAAAAGTCGGATATGCCGATTGCGTCCGCAACTTCTCTGGAAACAAGGGCCAGCAGTCCAGGAGTTTCAAGTCCGCCGGCAACTATGACACGGACTGTCCTGTTATTTTCAAGATTAATAATATCAACAACGGTATTTCTTGGAAAGGAATTTGTAGCTGCATACAATCCATTGGAAGGAAGGATGCTGCCCGGATCAATCGCCGCTGCTCCTTCCCAAACCGATGCACTGATAAATAAAAATGACATGATGGTTATGCACACAACAAATAATTTAACGGGGTTAACTTTTATTTTCATACTTCCTTCCTTAAACTAACGGTTATTTACATGGGGTACAATTCCCCTGACAATTGCCTTTATGCTGTCATATTCTTCCTGGACGGTAGATGTCTGGCCTAAAGATCGGTATTGCTGCTCATGTATTTTTCTGTAGGGGCTCACCCTGAATATTCGCACGGCAACATTTGCCGGCAATGTTTGTGCAGCTTCATAGTCCAGGGTCGCAGTAATAAAATATTCGACTCCGCCTTCAATTGCATCATTAAAATCGGGTCTGGCCTCGTTGGGAAAGTCACCGGCTGATTTTGAATAAATCCGCAGAATCGGGGCATTACTTACAATATGCCCGGAATCAAAAAAAACATCCAAAAGCCCGCTTTCCCATAAATCGGAATGCTGCCTGAGCTCTTCTTCCGCTTCCAGACCGGTTTCAATTACCAAAAAAGAAACGGTCGCCGCCGCTGCATTAAACACAAGTAAAGTGCTGATAAACAGGGCTACCAGGAGCCTATTTGCCATACATTCCTCCGATTCAATTATCGGTGTAAATTGGGGATTTATTCAGTGTTTACCGGGGAAAATTTAATGGGAAAGGCCTCTCACAGCGAGCACGGGAGTCTGTAGGAAAACCCCATAAAAACCTCTTTACATGGGTGCTAAAGGATTGTTCGCTATTTTTCTCGCACGGAGGCACGGGGATCACGGAGAACCACGGAGGAAGAACACTCTTTACAAA